>ERZ779982.1091-NODE-1091-length-10809-cov-2.635391_pt1 | contig 10809 bp, 9 predicted proteins | sample MGYA00511936_ERZ779982 | MGnify/ENA primary metagenome ERZ779982 (study PRJEB29588, sample SAMEA2146682) | human gut metagenome | biome: human gut; feature: human-associated habitat; material: faeces | place: Denmark | collected 2008/2010 ... | reverse complement strand
CGATCATATCCGGTATCTATGGAATGAACGTATCAGGTAAGTGGATGCCTCTCGCAGAAACCCCATACGGCTTCTACATTGTATGTGGCATCATTGTTCTGATCTGCATAATCATAGCCTTAATCCTCAAGAAAAAGAAAATGTTCAAGATGTAAAAATAAATCCGTCAAGCAAATAAGCAGCGTGTCTGTGTACAGACAACGCTGCTTATTTATTTGACGGATAAACACACATAAGCATGAAGGACGATAGTCCGGAATGCGCATGTGTGTAGCGATTTCGAAAGTTCGAAGAAAGTTGACCTCGTTAATTCATAATGATAAACTGAATATACTTGAAAAACAGGTATTCATTTCAGAGACAGAAAGTTTCTATCCTTTGAACTTATGGAACAAACCTGTTTGAATGCCGGTACTTAGCGATCCACGAAGTGGGAGCTTAGAACCGCTGCATGAAAACAGAGCGAGAGCGATTTGCGTAATAAGTTACTAAGGATAGAAACTTTCGTCCGGGAAACATGGAAAACATGTATGGGAAAGGAGATAACAACGATGAAGCTGTTTCATTTGTCGGATCTGCACATTGGCAAGATCGTAAATGGATATGAGATGTGGGAAGACCAACGTTATGTGTTTGACCAGATCCTTGCATATGTAAGAGAAGAACAGCCGGATGCTGTGATGATCGCAGGAGATATCTATGACAAAGCAGTTCCATCCGCAAAAGCAGTAACAGAATTTGATGAATTCCTGACTGAACTTGCAGACAGCGGAACGATCATCCTCATTATCAGTGGCAATCATGATTCGGCAGAACGTCTGGATTTTGCCAGCAGTATCATGAAAAAGCAGAATATATATATGAAAGGAACCTATGGTGGAGAAGCCATGAAGGTGACGATGCAGGATAAATGGGGAGATGTGAATTTTTATCTGATGCCGTTTGTAAAGCCGTCAAACGTAAAAAATACATTATCGGATTTAACAGAAGAACCGGAGAAAGAGTCAGCAGCCTTAACATATACAGAAGCCATGCAGCAGGCAGTTGCAGCCATGCAAGTTGATCCGGGGAAAAGGAATGTACTGATCGCCCATCAGAACGTAACAAATAGTGGAGTGAACCGGCGGTCGGATTCGGAGACAATATCGATTGGTGGACTGGATAATATTGACCGTACGGTATTTGATATATTTGACTATGTGGCACTTGGACATCTCCATTCTCCACAGCAGATCGGAAAGCCGGAGATTCGGTACTGTGGCACACCGGTTATCTATTCTATGTCGGAAGCTGACGATCAGAAATCTGTCACAGTGGTAGAGCTTGGAGAAAAAGGAAAGCTTTCGATCCGTGAACTGCCCCTGAACCAGCTTCATGCGTGGTACAATTTTACGGGTACACTTGATGAAGCCATGAGCCGGGAAGCAAATGAAGATTATGCGAGAATTGTGCTAACGGATAAGGAAACGATCATTGATGTTCAGGCGAGACTTCGGACCGTGTATAAGAACCTGATGTCAGTAGAATTCCAGATGGCAGATGGCAGCAGACCGGAACAGGAACGGACACTTGAGGACGTGAAGAATCTTGCACCTGATGAGGCATTTGCGGATTTCTATAACAGAAAGATGAAACGGGAGCTGTCCGATGAAAATGCAGTTTATATCAGACAGTTGATCCGGGATTATTATGAACAGAGACAGGGGTGAAGATGATGCGGCCACTGGTACTTACAATGGAAGCGTTTGGAACGTATATAGAAAAAACGGAGATTGACTTTCGAAAATTTGGGAAACAGGGGCTTTTTCTGATCTCGGGAGATACCGGATCGGGAAAGACAACGATATTTGACGGAATCATGTATGCCCTTTACGGAGAGACCAGCGCAGGAAGCGGGAAGAATAACACCGGACGAAACGGTGAAATGCTCCGAAGTGATTTTGCAGATCCAAAGCAGCTTACCTATGTAGAGCTGTTATTTGAAAGCGGCGGTCATGAATATAAGGTCTGGCGAAGTCCAGCGTATGAGAGACCGGGATACAAATCCATGAAGCAGGCAGAAGTACGCTGGATGGAGGATGGACAGGAGACAGAGTTGAAAGCGGCAGATATTGATGGTAAGCGGACAGCAGGGGTGATCGGCAGGGTAAGAGAAGTGTTGGGACTTACGGCCGATCAGTTCCGACAGGTTGCGATGATCGCACAGGGAGATTTTAAGAAGCTGTTAGTTGCCGATACGAAGACTCGAAGCGATATCTTTAAGACGATATTTGATACGAAGATTTATGAATATATCCAGAACAGGATCGCACAGGACTGTAAAGAGGCAGAGGGGGTCTATACAGAGCTTGTTGCAAAGGTAGATCGTACGATAGAGGGAGTAGAGCTGCCGGATGAAACGGAGCTTTGCAAAACAGGGCTTCAGGATCTGCCGGAGCATCTGGAAAACCGTCATCTGGCATTTGATGATATTCTGGAAGAGCTGCACAGTCTGAATCAGATCGAAGAAAAGCAGGCGGAAGATCTACATCATCAGATTGAGAGTTATACACAGACCAATAACCAATATGACAACTGGTATACAGCAATCGAGAAAAATAAGAGAATCATCGGTCAGACCTATGATGGCTATGTGGCACATCTCGATGCATACAGACAGGTGAAGCAGGAATTTGTCAGTGCAGAAGCACAGAATCATAGTATGGAAGCACAGTCTACAGAACCGCTTATGCTGAGACAGGCGGAGCTTCAGAAACAGGCAGATTCTTTTGTGCGGTTAAATGAGATGGAGAAAGAACTGCTGTTTGTGGAGCAGGTATGCCATCAGGCAGGAAAGAAAAGACAGGATATTCTTGAAACAAAGAAGAAACTTCAGAAGCAGACCGAGGAGCTGGAACAGATCGTGAATCCGGGTGACACTTCACAGGTGAAGCTTGAGAAGGTTCAGACAGAAAAGAAACAGATTGCAGAACGTATGCAGCGGTTACAGGAGCTTGAAAAAGAATGTCTGGAGATTGATCATCTGGAAATTAAGAAACAGCAGATGGTGGTTGATAATCGGAGTGCATTTGAGAAGCGGAATCAGGCAAATGCGAATTACGAGGAAGCTATCAGAAATCGGAATGATCAGATCTGTGGAGAACTGGCAGCAAACCTACAGGAGGGAACACCGTGTCCGGTCTGTGGAAGTAAGACACATCCGGAAAAGGCACATTGTGACGGAGCTGTTGTAACAGAAGAAATGGTAAAGAAGCTCCGGGCTGCATTTGATCAGGCGGATGCTTCATTCAGACGAAAAGAAAATGAGCTTGGAAGCCTGAATGGTCGTCTGGAAGAAAAACGGAATCAGACAACAGCAGCGGTTATGGAGATGGCAGCCTTTACCATACCGGATCAGACAGTACAGGCTGATGTTCTGATAGATGAGGTCAGAAAACTGCATGTGATCTGGGAGAAAAGGACAGAGGAAACAGAAGCCAGACTGCGGACACTTGAGAAAGAGCACAGAAGTTATCAAGAACATAAAAGGCAGCTTGGTGAGCTTCGTTTGCAGATAAAAGAACTGGAAGAAACGGAAGTGCGGGTAACAGAGGAATATCAGGAGGCAGACCGTAGTTACACGGCAAAGCAGGCAGCCGCGGCACAGATGCGACAGGAGATCCGGGGGGATGAGTCGGATATCCTGAAGCAACTGCAACAGGTGAGAAATGAGATTGCCGAGGTGAACCGGAAGAAGACAGAGGCAAGAGATACTTATAATAAACTTGCAAAGGAACTCTCTGCACTGGAAACAAATCTGAAGCGTGATGCAGAAGATCAGAATATGCAATACAGACAGGAATGGCAGTTGGAGAAAGATGTTCTTTCTGCACTTGAAACGGACAGCGGAGAAATGAACACATCTGTAAATGTCGAAAGTGTGATACAGAAGCTTCCTGACAGCAATCAGGAAAATGATTTTGCAGATGGACAGGAACTGGAAAAGCAGGCAGGCGGCTACGGAGAATGTTATACACATTTCTGTACGGCATCAACGGTTCTGCTTGAACAGATATCCGGGCAGATAGAACGCACAATCCGGAAGAAAAACAGTGTTGCCATCAGGCATGATGCGATCGCGGAACGATTAGTTAAGAATAAGGCAGCATACAGCAAATTAAAGAAGGATTATGGAGCATATCTGAATATCTATAAGAGATACAGTAAGCTTCAGGATCTTTTACAGGCTGCACTTGGTAATTATAAGCTGGAAACCTATATACAGGAGGTCTATTTTGACCGTATTATAGACAGTGCGAATCACAGACTGCGCCAGATCGTATGCAACCAGTTTGAGCTGAAACGCGGACAGAAGACTGCAGGAAACAGAGGGCTTGATCTGTTCGTGCTGGATCATCGGACAGGAAAAGAAAGAGATGTCAAAACACTGTCCGGCGGGGAAGCATTTGTAGCATCTCTGTCTATGGCACTTGGACTTGCCGATATTGTATCTGCAAATGCGGCAGGTGTAAGAATTGATACATTATTTATCGATGAAGGCTTTGGCTCTTTGGATTCTGATATTCTGGAGCAGGCATTAAATGTACTGGCTGAGTTGTCCGAGTCCGATCATCTGGTTGGTATCATATCTCATGTGGAAGAGCTGAAGCATCGTATCGACCGCCAGATCCTGGTTACTAAGGATCATCAGGGCGGCAGTCATGTGGAGATACAGGTGTAAAAAAATATACCCCACTGATCATAGGAAGATATCTGCTTACAGGCATTTGTATGATCAGTGGGGCATTTTTTAATATTTTACAGGAATTCCGTTTACGGATACTTCATCTGTGATCTCGATTACGATACATTTTCGTCCGTCAATCTCACGGGTCTCTACGAGATCGGCGCGGTCAGGATTGACCTTGATCACAACCTCCGGAGTCTTTACCTCAAATGATTTTGTACTGGCGATATTATTTGCATAGAGCTGTACTTTTCCCGGAGCCGGTGCAGGCAGAGTCTCCTCGGAACCTTCGGCAACCGGACGCTGGTTCACGGAAGCAGCAGCGGCACGATCAAAGTTCGCATCAAAGGTCTGCATTTTTTCTTCGGATACTCCCGAGGTTTCCAGAAGATTCTTTAATGAATTTCTGGATAAGGTCAGTGGCTCCGGACTATCTTTTTGTTCCTCGATCATTTCATTCAGATTCTCATGGATATTCCGGATCACTTCATAATCACAGTCCATTCCGAGTGTATCGGTGATGATCGTCTGGAACGCCTCTTTCTGATTACCGGCAGTTACAGGCATTCCCGTTCCGAGAATATAGCGGATAAATTCCTCATGGATTTCCTCCGGCTTCTTCGTATAGTAGAGGACATTATGGATATCGGCTGTCCGGTCGATAAATGCAGGGAACAGGAAACCGATATCGGGAACATCCACGATCCAGTCGCGGATACGGTTGTGGAAGGTGTTCTCCGAATCAAAATAACTAAGTCCTGCCTTTGACAGATTAACATGGCAGATACAGCACATGATGTATTCGTAGATCTCATCCGAGGAATCATCCATTGTCAGTCCGTCTGTGGTCTTTCCGGGTACGTCATATGTATCATGGATCAGCAGGATCAGATAGTTTCCGGTATAGTCATAATTCTCGATTACCTTATCATAGAACTGGTCGATCAGTTCATCATCTTCTAATTTGCTGTTACGCAGCTTTAACAGAAATTCCTGCGTACCGCCGTCAAATTCCGAATCTGTGGGAAACGGCATCGTGATCAGATTCTTTCCGATCGAGCCGGACAGATTTTTCTTAAAGATCTCAAAATATTTAAATGCTTCCTCCTCCGGCAGAGAGAGAAACGCTTCCTTCATTGTCGCAATTTTACGTCTGTCACCAACCACATAGAAGAGGTTGTCGAACACCGATCTTATCGATCGAACAGGTAGCCTGCGCAAACTGATGCCGGATTTCCAGAACCTCTTTCTTTGTCATATGTATCAAACTCCTTTATAAAAAACTTTAATAGTGCATTATGTGTTTCATGCATTCTATGCATTTGAAAAATCTTAAATAAGCCTAATAAGTGTATCACCTAAAAAAAACAAAGACAAGAATTGACATCTATAACTTTTAATATTTTACATGGTTAACAATGATATTTAGATTTGTAAAAACAAATGTGTAATAATTATATTGCCATACCAATATACAGATAGAAGTGTGGAATGATATATTTCATGTAGCAAACCTATCCGAGTGCCGGTACTTAAGTTGCGTCTTTTGCAACTTTATGTACCGCTGCATCGAGGATAGAACGAGAGTGATTTGCGAAATGAAGATATATCATTCCACACTTCTATTGTCCCCACATCTTAATAAATCTTAAGGATATCCCAAATTGTATCTTAATGGTAGAAAGCCTTACAATGATACCGTCAAAGAAAGATATGGAAAATATCAGCGGTTTGCTGTATCCTAAAAAGGAATGCGTGGTGCGCACACGTACCCGATAAGATACAGACAACAATCATATTTTCGGACGAGGAGAAAAGAAATGTATAATATACTAATTTGCGATGATGAGAAAGATATCGTATCAGCTTTAAAGATTTACCTGAAAACATCCGGCTACAATATTTATGAAGCTTACAACGGAAAAGAAGCGTTAGAGCAGATCAAAGAGCATGACATCCATTTGGTGTTAATGGATATCATGATGCCGGAGATGGATGGGATCACAGCGATGTTAAAGATCCGCGAGGAGACGAATCTGCCGGTTATCCTTCTGACCGCAAAGAGTGAAGATACAGATAAGATCCTTGGACTGGAAGTGGGTGCAGATGATTACATTACCAAGCCGTTTAATCCGGTAGAGGTGATCGCCAGAGTGAAATCGCAGCTTCGAAGATATATGCAGCTTGGAAGCGGACAGATCAAGAAAGATGCGATCGTGATCGGGGGAATTGAGTTGAATGATAATTCCAAGCAGGTTACGGTCGATGGCGAACTGGTCAGTCTGACACCGACAGAATATGATATTTTAAGACTTCTGATGGAACATCCGGGACAGGTATTTTCACCGAGAGATATTTACAAGGAAGTCTGGAAAGAAACACCGCTCGGAGCCGAAGGTTCGGTAGCTGTCCATATCCGTCATTTGCGTGAAAAGATAGAGATTAATCCCGGAGAACCAAGATATATCAAGGTGATCTGGGGCAGAGGTTATAAGATGGAATATCAGTAAACCTCTATACAGTCTGACAGGAATGGAGAATGCGAAACATGAATAAGTTAAAAAATAACAATCCCTTTAAATTACTGATCTATACGTTATTTTTTATCACCTGCAGCGTTGGATTTATATTGGGTTATGTACTGCTTGATATGTATGAAGCCGGAATCTTTCAGGGCAGATCGGAATCGGAGCTGCAGGCAGAGCTGGAAGCGGATTATCAGAGCGAGATGTTGACTAACTGTATGAATCGTGGTGTCGAGTATATTGGAAATACGTTAGATATCAGTTACAGTGATGATGAATGGGGAGACTATGAATACGATCCCGATGCTTTGCAGAAAAAGGATATGAATCATGATAATGTTGTCGATGCAAGTGATTTTCTGATGCTGTTATCGGAAAAGGAAAATGCATTTGATAAATATGATCGTACCTATGAAGAGGACTTGGAGAAAACATATGGATATGCGAAAACAGATCTGTATGTGAGTGTTGGTGATGATTGGGATTCTTCAAAAACGGGTGAATCCAATTCCGTTATGCTGGCACAGACAGATAATTTGCCGGAAAAAGCATTAGTATATGGAGTTTTAGGAGAGAAAGCAGTTGTCAGTACAATGATCGGTATTCCTACCGGAAAGATCCTGAGCTATGATACCTATAAGGAAGCACAGAGTATCGGTGTGGAAAAAGAAGGAAACAATTATGATTATGTTAACCTGCGTATGCCGGATGAAGCAGCTCTTTCCAGGTCAGAGGTGTCTGATGATTATGGAATTTATCTGAGTGATCTGGAGGAAAATACCACAGAGACGGAAGCAGAGACGGAAACCGAAACCAAGAATTCAGGAATATCGGAAGAGTCTGCAACATCAGAAGATTCCACAACAATGGAGGAGGAAATAGAGAGCTCCGGTTCATACAGCACGCCGGAGGGAGTAACTATTTCCTATAACGGTGATCAGATAACGATCACAGCAAACGGAAAGACAAAGCAGTATGAGTATGATGCGGAGAATGATATGTATTATCCGATCATAAAAGATGGATATACCGTAATCGTTGGCAATTATGCAGGAGACGATATTACAATATATGCTTCCGGTAATTTATATATCGACGGCACATCTGATGTTTCTTCCCGTATGAATAAGAGCCTGCAGGCAATCAGTAAAGCAGCCGGGGAAAAGAACAGACTTCTGATCTTCTTTGGACTTGATTTTGTTTTGTGTATCATATTCATGATCACAAGTATGGTATTATCCGGTAAAGACGGTGTTGTAAGAAAAACAGAAAAGGTTCCGGTTGAAATTATATTGGCTGGAATAGTCGTTTTGATAAGTCTGTTGATTGCTTTTGCACAGAATATATGTTATTCCTTATCATATGCTTATTATAGTTACAGCGATACAGACCGGCTTCATTATTTTATTGATAGCAATATTACAGGACATGATATTGAGACTATTGTATGTCTGATCGGTTTGAGTTGTATCTGTACGGTCGGACTTTTACTGATCAATAATCTGATCGCAAGAGTCAAACAGTCGAATCTGCTTAATACATCATGGATTGTCAGACTGGGTCGCAAACTATTTGGAAAATCGGGAAAGATAACCGCATTTTTCCGGTATGTATTCAGCAGGGTTCCATTTATAATAAAAGCGATCCTGTTGTATATCGTAATTACGATCGTTGAAATTATAGTGGCATTGCTTGTTACTAATGCTGTATATATAGATGAAGCAGGATTTATTGTATTAATGCTGCTGAAGATCATCTGTGCAATTGCCTATATGGGATTTGTCTGTATGATGCAGGAGCTTTTCATGGGGGGAGACCAGCTTGCAAAGGGCGAGTATGGTCACAAGGTAAATACAAGATTCATGTTTGGAAAGTTCAAAGAACATGGCGAGAATCTGAATCATATCAATGAAGGCGTCCAGCTTGCGGTAGATGACCGGATGAAAAGTGAACGGATGAAGACGGAGCTTATCACGAATGTATCGCATGATATCAAGACACCGCTTACTTCTATTATTAACTATGTCGATCTGCTTCAGAAGGAAAATATCGAAAAAGAACCTGAGGCTTCTTATATAGAAGTAATAGCAAGGCAGTCGGCAAGATTAAAGAAGCTGATCGTGGATCTGGTGGATGCTTCTAAGGCTTCGACCGGAAATGTAAAGGTAGAGCTTGTAAATATGGATGCAAATATGATCGCAGAACAGGCATCCGGTGAATATATTGACAAATTGATGCAGAAGAACATCACGCTAGTAACGAATCTCGCAAAGGATCGCGCAGGGATCGAAGCAGATGGCAGACACCTCTGGAGAGTATTTGATAATCTGTTAAATAATGCATTCAAATATACGATGCCGGGGACTCGGTTATATGTAAATACTTATATAACCGATGAAGATGGAAATGTGATCCGTGATCTTACAAAGAGCATCAAAGAACCTGCGAAGGTATGTATAGAGTTCAAGAACATATCAGAAGCACCGCTGAATATTTCAAGTGATGAACTGATGGAACGCTTTGTAAGAGGTGACAGTTCCAGAAATACAGAGGGAAGCGGACTCGGCTTATCCATTACAAGAAGCCTGTGTCAGCTTCAACATGCGGATTTTAACATTGTGATCGATGGAGATCTGTTTAAGGCTGTGATTACATTTGCATACTGTAAAGAACCACAGGAAGATCAGGATGTGGATCAGACAGAAGCTGCAGAAGCCATAGATATTGAACAGTAGTCACCGGGATTCGAAAAAAACAGTTATTTGTTCACAAAATATATAAATAATTATTGACAACTAACGAATGTTAGAATATACTAACCAACATAAGAACGTAGTAGTTATATTTATTGATATAAAAATGGAGGAATAAAATGATTGTTCAGGAAATCCGTAATGACAATGTGTTTGGTTATGTAAGATATCAGGGAGAACCAAACCGGAAGGATGCAGTGATCGAGAAGCTTAGAAAACAGGGATTTCGCATTACAAAACAGAGATGCATTCTGTTAGATATTATTCTGGATGAAGACTGTTCTTCTTGTAAGGAAATATATTACAAGGCTGTCAAAAGAGATGACAGCATAGGAATCGCAACGGTATACAGAATGGTGAACACTCTGGAAGACATCGGTGTGATCAGCAGAAAGAATATGTACCGCATTACCTGCGATCAGGACTGCGAGATGGAAAATGCATGTACGATCGAATTTGACGACAACACGATTGTGGAGCTCTCCAGCAGCAAGTGGAATCAGATCATCCAGTCAGGACTTCTGGCATGTGGCTATCTGAATGGACATCATGTGAGAAGTATCATGGCAAAATCGTATGAGTAATATAAAATATTAACAAAAGTCCCGGGACGCAGAATGGCGTTTCCGGGACTTTTTCTGCATGGAAGTAAAAAGGTAGAAATCGGTACAAGGAATATGGTACTATATAGAAAAGAGCAGATGAAAGGAAGGCTATACAGATGGAAGCAGGAATTACAGGAAAACAGACAATTACAGTGACAGAGGAAAAGACAGCACAGGCGATGGGAAGCGGTACGCTTCCG
>ERZ779982.1088-NODE-1088-length-10813-cov-1.654397_pt1 | contig 10813 bp, 9 predicted proteins | sample MGYA00511936_ERZ779982 | MGnify/ENA primary metagenome ERZ779982 (study PRJEB29588, sample SAMEA2146682) | human gut metagenome | biome: human gut; feature: human-associated habitat; material: faeces | place: Denmark | collected 2008/2010 ... | reverse complement strand
CGCTCGGCGCGGCACTCTGCCATGCGAACGCGCTCGGACCGATGGTTGAACAATTCCGCATCAAATAACTGACGTTTTTTGCAGGGAGCAAAAATATGTACGCACATATAAATGGAAACGTAGAAGAAATTTATGCCGACAGAGTCGTTATCGAGGCGGCGGGTGTCGGGTATGAGCTTGTTTGCAGCAAAATGACGCTGAAAAGACTGTGCGAGGGCAAAACCGCAAAGCTGTTTGTGCATTTTCATCTTTCGCAGGACAGCGTCGCGCTGTACGGTTTTTTTGATGCAGAGGAACGGGCAATGTTCCGAAAGCTCATAAGCGTTTCGCGAATCGGTCCGAAGGTTGCACTTGCGGTGCTGTCGGTGCTGACTCCGTCGGATGTTGCGCTTGCGGTGTTGACCGATAACACGGCTGCTTTTGACGGAGTTGCAGGCATGGGCAAAAAAACGGCGGCGCGTGTGATTCTTGAACTGAAAGAAAAGGTCGATGCGGCGGAAACGGCGGCTGCTTCCGCAGGGGGTGCCGCAAACACGGCGCAGGATAACGGAATGCGTGCCGAAGCGGTTGCAGCATTGGTTGCGCTCGGTTATGACGGTGCAAGTGCGGGCAGGGCAGTGGCATCCGTCCCGGATTGCGATCGCGTTGAGGATATGATAATGCAGGCATTGCGTGCAACGACTAAATAAATTTTTCACGCCGAAGCGGAAGATTCACCGAAAAAGCGGGTCCGCTGCGGAACACAAAAAGATTTGACGGATGCTTTTGCGGAAGTCGGATTTAACGGAGTGACGGGATTTAAATGGATGACGACAGGCTCATAACTTCATCAATGCTTGCGGAGGATGAAAACTGCGAATTCAGTCTGCGCCCGCGTTTTCTTGCGGAATACATCGGGCAGGGCAATGTTAAGGAACATATCGGAGTTTATATCCATGCCGCAAAACTGCGCGGAGAGGCGTTGGATCACACCCTGCTTTACGGCCCGCCGGGTCTTGGAAAAACGACGCTTGCGGCAATAATCGCAAACGAGATGGGCGGCAATCTGCGCATCACGAGCGGCCCCGCAATAACTCATGCGGGGGATCTTGCGGCATTGCTTTCAAACCTTGCCGAAGGCGATGTGCTTTTTATTGACGAGATTCACCGATTGAATGCAAACGTTGAGGAGATTCTTTACCCCGCAATGGAGGATTTTGCATACGATATAATTATCGGCAAGGGACCCTCCGCCAGGTCGCTGCGGCGAAATTCACCCTTGTGGGTGCAACAACGCGAATGGGGCTTTTGACCGCGCCGCTTCGCGACAGATTCGGAATAAAGGAACAGCTTGAGCTTTACACGCCTGAGGATTTGAAAGAAATCGTTGTTCGCAGCGCGGGCATACTCGATATTGAAATAACGGAGGACGGCGCACTTGAAATTGCATCGCGTTCAAGAGGAACTCCGCGAATCGCAAACAGGCTTTTGCGGCGTGTCCGCGACTTTGCACAGGTTCGCGCAAACGGTATTATTGACCTTGAAACGGCAAAAAACGGACTTGATATGCTTGCGATAGACGAACTCGGGCTTGACGCCGTTGACAGGAACATGCTGACGGCAATGATTGTGAAATTCGGCGGAAGACCTGTCGGATTGGATACAATTGCGGCGGCAACCGGTGAGGATGCTTCCACGATTGAAGATGTTTACGAACCGTATCTGCTGAGGCTCGGTTTCATTGCGCGTACGCCGCGCGGGCGGGTATTGCTTCCGGCGGGGTATTCGCACATGGGCTATGCTCCGCCGCAGGATTCAAACGGGCAGACTTCATTCATTTGAAAGGATTCTAAGGACTTTTCAGCTGAGTTGCGCTGTTTTCTCCGTTCGGAAGCGAACAGAGACAGAAATAATAACGGAGGGCTACACAATGATGAGCAAAAAAACAAAGGCGATGGAGCAGCAGCTCACCCAACTTGCGCAGGAAAACGATGCGCTGCGCGCACAGCTTGCGGCGGCGGGTGTTGAAATTGAAAACGTTAAAAGCGAGCTTGCAAAAACCGTCGGCGAACGCGACAGGTTCAGGAACGAATTGAACGGCGCACAGCTCGATTTGAGCAACGCCAAACGCCGCTTGGACGATTTCAGGCTGCGTCAGGAAGCAATTGTGAACGCTCTTACCGAAGCGCATAACACGCGTGAACGCATATTAAAAGAAGCAAATGCAAATGCGGACAGAATCGATGCCGAAGCGAAGCAGCGCAGAGCGGATATCCTGAACAAAGCGCAGGCGGCACTTGAAAGCGCAAAAAAAGAAGCGGCTCAGCTGATTGCGGATGCAAAACGGGATGCCGCCGGCATTCGCGATGCCGCACAGAAGGACGCACAGCAGGTTACGGACACCGCCCTTGACGAGGCAACGGAGTTGATCGCAGGCGCAAAAGCCGATGCCGAAACGATGATGGACGAAGCACAGGCTGCGGTTGATGAAAAACAGGCGCAGGTGGACGAGCTGAACTTTTCACTGAGCGAAAAGGCAAGGCTTGCGCTTGAACAGGCACGGAAATATGCTCAGATAATGGAATCCCTTGCCGAATTGAATTTCGAAACGGCGGTTGAAGCACGATATGCGGAAAAATACGCACCGGCAGAGCCCGAGAACAGCGGTGAATGCGCGGATGGTGCCGATGAAACTTCACTGAGCGAAACAAATCCGGACGCAGCGGATTCGAACGAAATGGATTTGAACGAAGCGAAGCAAGGCACAGAGAGCATAAGGGGCACCGGCGGTGCGGAAGCAATACCTCCGTGCGGCCGCGAAAAAACATGCTGCTCCTGCGATAATGCGGAAGCGGTGTCGGATTCGGAAGCGCCGGATGCGGATGTTTGCGGACAGGAAAATACGGAACTGCCTAAAGAAACGGAAGATTCAAATCCCGAAACAACGGATGAACCGAAAGAGCAGGCCGTCCGCTCCGTAACGGAAAACGGAGAGCCGGAGAGTCACACAGGTGCGGAAGGTGAAGCGGAAGACAAACCCGAAACGGCAGATCCTGCGGATGACTGTGATGAGCAAATCAAAACATCGGAAGAATCCGAAAAATCGATGAAGAACGAGAACGGCAAACACACAAAATCGGTCGAGTCGGAATTTCCGGAAGAATACAGCAGCGCGGCATCGCTGATGCGAAGCATTTATTCTATTGAAGGCAGGGATATCCCCGAGGAGGCGGACGATGAAGGTGAGATGTACGATATCGGCGAAGGGACGCCGCTCACGATTCATCAGGATGAGGAGAGCGGCGAGGAAACATTCTCTTTGCCGGTTGATCCGGATTTGCGCGATATCTTAAGAGATATAATGAAGAAATAATGCGTCTTCAGCCGGAAACATGTGTGAAAGATAAAAAGTATGAATATTCTTGTTGTTAATGATGACGGATATACCGCGCCCGGCATTGCCGCGCTGGTTCGGGAATTGCGCAAAGAGCATGATGTGTTCGTTTGCGCACCGAAGGAAAATCAGAGTGCGGTCGGGCACGGGTTGACTTTGAGAAGACTGCTGCATGCGGAAAGGGTTACGGTATTTGACGATGATGCAAAAAACTCCGAACGTGAATTGAAACCCGTAACCGCATTTTGGGTTGACGGCACACCCGCGGATTGTGTGCGCGTTGCACTCGGCAACCTTTCCGCTGAGCCGGATATTGTGATTTCCGGAATCAATCAGGCTCCGAACCTCGGCACGGATGTGCTGTATTCCGGCACCGTTTCCGCTGCGGAGGAGGCGGCAATGCTCGGTTACCGCGCCGTTGCGGTTTCAAGAGATACGCTCGGTACGGACTATTTTGATGATGCGGCGGTTCACTTTTGCAGCAATATTGACCTGTTCCTTGGCTGCTTAACGGAAAGCCACAGGCTTTTGAATGTGAACTATCCCTATCTGCCTTCGAATGAATATCGCGGAATACGGGTCGGGTATCTTGCAGAGCAGATATATCCGATTGCCTATATCGAAATAAAGGACGAAAACGGAAGCATCGGCTATAAAACTCCGAGCAACAAGCTGACAAGCTGCGCCGAGCATGACACGACGGATGAAAAATTCCTTCGTGACGGATTCATCGCCGTGACCCCGCTAAAGTACGATATAACGGATTACGAACGGCTTGAGCAGATCGCGGCATTTGCGGAAAGAACTTATTAAACGGCAATTTTTTGCAGGTTTAAAAGTGAACCCATGGTTTAATATGCGGGATAAAGAGGGCGGATTATGAAAATCGGAGTTATCGGAGCGGGCGCGGCAGGACTTATTGCGGGCGCATTTGCGGCAAAAGGCGGCGCAAGTGTCGATATTATCGACAGAAACGAAAAAACGGGCAAAAAACTCTTTCTTACGGGAAAGGGCAGGTGCAACATCACCAATTCTGCCGATATCGATGCATTTCTGAAAAACGTGCCGCATAACGGCAGGTTCCTTTACAGCGCGTTTGACGGATTTTTTAACGACGACATAATTGAACTGATAAACTCCTGCGGCGTTCGCACGAAACTTGAACGCGGCGGAAGGTATTTTCCCGAAAGCGATAAGTCAAGCGATGTTATTCGCGCATTGCATACCAATGCGGTGAGATGCGGAGCGAACATTGTGCTTAATTCACGGGTATCAAGCGTTTCAAAGACGGAGGACGGAGGGTTTCGGCTCTGCTTTGAAAACGGACAGAAAAAATATTACGATAAAGTAATCATTGCAACGGGCGGTGCAAGCTATCCTTCAACGGGTTCAACCGGGGACGGCTACAGCTTTGCAGAGAGTCTCGGTCACACCGTTGCCGCACCGAAGCCGTCGCTCATACCGCTTGTTGCGAACGAGGCATGGGCGGGCGATTTGATGGGGCTTTCGCTCAAAAATGTTGTACTGCGCGCATATGCACCCGAAAAGAGTAAAAAAACAAAATCCGGCGAGCCATTTCCCGGGAAATATTCCGCAAATGAATCCGGAAATGCCGAGAAAGGCGGATATGCCTGCTCTGCGGCGGAGAATACGGCAAAAATCGAGAAGAAACAAAAAAAGCGCAAGCCCGTTTATGAAGAACTCGGGGAGATGCTGTTCACTCATTTCGGTGTTTCGGGCCCGCTTGTGCTCAGCGCAAGCAGCTATCTTGCGGATTCGCCCAACGGTGCATTGCTTGAAATTGACCTTAAGCCCGGATTGACAGCAGAGCAGCTTGATCTCCGCATTCTGCGGGATTTTGAAAAATACAAGCATAAACAGGTGCAGAATGCAATGTGCGATCTGCTTCCGCAAAGGCTTATCGATGCGGTTTTGCATGTTGCGGGTGTTGATACCGAAATCACGGTGGATAACCTGACGCGTGAACAGCGGGGGGCAATTGTTCGAACCCTAAAATGCCTGCCGTTGACGGTGCGCGCGGCACGTCCCATTGAAGAAGCGATAATCACGCGCGGAGGTGTGCTGATTAAAGAGATTAATCCGTCAACGATGGAGTCGCGAATTGTGCCCGGGTTGTATTTTGCAGGGGAAGTCATCGATGTTGATGCCTGTACGGGCGGATTCAATCTTCAGATCGCATGGTCAACCGGCTGTGCGGCGGGCAGAGCGGCGGCGGAAGCTCTTTAAACATATCCAACGCAAAACATTGCTTTAAAAACACTGAAAACGGAGAAAAATATATGACTGCGGAACGAAGTGAATTTGCAAATTCGGGAAATACGGGAAACATCAGCATTGCGATAGACGGGCCCGCGGGCGCGGGGAAGAGCAAAATTGCAAAAGAAATCTCAAAAAGACTTTCAATAACTTATGTTGACACGGGCGCAATGTACAGAGCTATCGGACTCAAGGCAATGCGCATGGGGATTGACCCCGCCGACGTGCGCCGCGTGGTTCCGATGCTCGACGGCACAAATGTTTCCATTGAATACATTGACGGCGTTCAGCATGTTCTTCTGGATGGGGAAGATGTTTCAGAGCTCATCCGCACGGAGGAAGTTTCACATTATGCCTCGGTTATAAGCACGATTCCGGAGGTTCGCAAAAAGCTTGTGGAATTGCAGCGTGCGCTTGCAAGGGTTCGCAATGTCGTTATGGACGGGCGCGATATATGTTCCTATGTTCTGCCCGATGCAACGCATAAGTTTTTTGTTACTGCCGAGCCGGAAGTTCGCGCAGCGCGCCGCTATACGGAATACGAGGCGGCGGGAAAGCTGAACGGCAGGAGCTTTGACGACATTCTTTGTGAGATAAAGCGCAGGGATGAAAGAGATTCAACGCGGGAGGCTGCGCCGCTCCGCCCGGCGGATGATGCAGTCGTTATCGACACAAGCGAAATGAATGTTGAAAGTGCGGTTGCGGCAGTGCTGGCGCATATCGGATAATGCTGAGCAGCTTTTTTTCGGAGGTTGAGAATGCTTTATATAATCGCATACATATTTTTTAAATGGCTGCTCTGGCTGATTTACAGACCGAAAGTATTCGGCAATAAGAAAAACCTGAGGATTAAGGGCGGCGTTATTTTTATTGCGAATCACAGAGCGTTGTACGATCCGCTGCTTTTGGTAGTCAGTTCACCGCGAATCATTCATTTCATGGCAAAAAAAGAGCTTTTCGACAACCCTGTGGGGCGAGTTTTTTTTAAGTCACTCTTCGTTTTTCCGGTAAATCGAAAAACAGCGGACATGAAATCCATTCGGCAGTCGCTGAAGCTCCTGCGTGACGGCAAAGCATTCGGAATATTTCCGGAGGGCAGGCGTTCGGCAACGGACGGCATGGATGAATTTGAAAAGGGCACGGCGTTTATTGCCGCAAAATCCGGCGCGCCGATCGTTCCTATATATATTAATCCGAAAAAAAGCAGGTCGGGACGGTCGCTTATGTATGTCGGCGATGTCATTCTTCCGGGAGAAATTGCCGAGCATTGCGACAGGCGAATGCTGAATGATGCAATAACAAACAGGATGCAGAACGAAATGGAAAAACTGAGTCTGCTCATGCGGAGCGAAACAGAGGGCAAAAAACGCACCGCAAGGGACTGAAAGCCGAAATAAAAAAGAAATCGGAGATTACCGAAATTGAAAATCATTCTTGCAAAAAGTGCAGGGTTTTGCTTTGGAGTGCGCCGTGCGGTGGAACTGACGGAGCAGACTGCGGCCAAGGTTGCCGAATCCGGCAGTGCGGCAAAGGTTTTCACCTTTGGCGAACTGATACACAATCGGGATGTTGTGAACCGGCTGCGCGAGGCCGGCATTGCGCCGATAGAGTCGCTCAACGAAGCGCAATGCGGGGATTACGTTATCATTCGCTCCCACGGAGTGCCGAAAAAGATTTATGAAGAGCTTGAAACAAGAGGCATTAATTTCATCGATGCAACATGCCCCTTTGTTTCGAATATTCACAGAATCGTTTCGGCTGCGTACGAGCGCGGTGAGCAGGTTTTTATTGTAGGCAATCCGGAACACCCGGAAACCATAGGTATAAACGGGCATTGCGGTAATTCGGCGATTTTTATCCGCGGTGAGGAGGAGCTTCGAAAGCTTGAAGGCAGGAGCGGCTGCCTTGTGGTTCAAACAACGTTTGATTCCGAAACATTTGCTGCAATGCAGCGCGTTATCGAACGAGAATATCCCCGCATTCGCGTGTTCAACAGCATATGCAGCACGACTTTTGAACGGCAGAGAGAGGCGGAGGAATTAAGCAAGAAATGCGATGTTATGCTTGTTTTAGGTGACAAACACAGCTCCAATACCCAAAAACTCAGAAAAATTTGTGAAAAAAATTGCAGAAATACCCTCAATGCCGCAAAAGAATGCGAAATTTCTCTTGATATATTTAAAAATAATGATATAATGGTAGGCGTAGTTGCCGGTGCATCGACACCGGATTCGATTATCAGGGAGGTTATCAACACAATGAGCGAACAGGATAAGGCTAATGTAAATTGCGAAGCCGCAACCGAAAACGCAGCTGCAAACGCAGCAAACATCGAGGAAAATGCCGTATTTGACGAAGAGGCGATCAACAAGACCATCGTCCGAATTCACGGCGGTCAGGTTCTGACGGGCACCGTCATTCAAATTGTTGACGGCGAAATCAGCGTCAGCATCGGATACAAGTCCGACGGATATATTCCTCGTTCCGAGTTCTCCAACGATCCCGATCTGGATCCCGCATCCCAGTACAAAGTGGGCGATCCCATCGAAGTTGAAGTTCTCAAAGTAAATGACGGCGAAGGCAATGTACTGCTCTCCCGTAAAAACGTCGAGAGCCAGAAGGCGTGGGAAGAATTCACCGCCAGCGCCGAATCCGAAGGAAAGGTTCTTGAAGGTACCTGCAAAGAAGCAATCAAGGGCGGAGTCATTGTTTCACTCGCCAACGGTGCAAGCGCATTCGTTCCCGCTTCTCAGGTTTCCACAAAATACGTTGCCGACCTTAAAGAGTTTGTCGGCAAACCCATGAAGATTAAAGTGCTTGAGGTTGACGCAAAGCGTAGGCGCATCATCGGCTCCGCAAAGGCAGTTCTCCTTGCCGAAGCAGAAGCCGCAAAGGAAGCAGTTTGGGACAGCCTCACTCCCGGCATGAAGGTCATGGGCACGGTCCGCAGGATCGTTGATTTCGGTGTGTTTGTTGACATCGGCGGCGTTGACGGCCTGCTGCATGTTACGCAGTGCGCTTGGGGCAGAATCAAGTCCCCCGCTGAGCTCTTCACCGTAAATCAGAAGATCGAAGTTGTCATTCGCGAAGTCGACAAGGAAAACAAAAAGATTTCCCTCGGCTACAAAGAGCTTCAGCCCAAGCCCTGGGCAACCGCAGACGAAAGATACCCCGTCGGTTCATTCGTCGAGGGCAAGGTCGTTCGCATTGTTCCGTTCGGCGCATTCGTATCGCTTGAACCCACGATCGATGGTCTCATCCACATTTCCCAGGTTGGCATCAAGCGCGTTGCAAAGGTTGAGGATGAACTCGCGGTCGGTGACCGTGTGCGCTGCAAGGTAGTCGAAGTTGACACTTCAAAGCGTCGCATCAGCCTCAGCCGCAGGGAAGCTCTCATCGAAGAGAATCCCGAGGAAGCAGAGCGCATCATGGCCGAAGAGCGCGAACAGCGTGAGCGTGAGCGCGCAGAGCGCAATGCAGAACGCAACGAAAAGCGTCAGCAGGAAGAGCAGACCCGCCGCGAGCAGGCAGCAGCACGCGAAGAACGCCGCCGTGAACGCGATGAGCGCCGTGCAGAACGCCGCCGCCGTGAGGAACCCGATTACGAGCTTCCTCCCGTTGAGTCCGCAACGACTTCTCTTGCATCTCTTCTCGGCAAGTTCGTCGCTTCAAACGACAACGAATAAAAAATACTTCGAACGTATTTACCTTTCCGTGGCTCAACCGCATTCTGTCAACAGATTTTGCGGTTGAAGCCTGATGTTTGCCGAATGTGACAAACATAAAGCTGTGTTCACAGATTTATCTTTGAAACAAGCGTTAAAGCTGCCGCAGGGGTTTCCCGCGGCAGCTTTGTTTTGGCTTGCATACGAATTAATTTCAAAGTCAGAAAAATAAGTTCATATTTTGTCGAAAAATCAGCCGCACTCATGGCATATTCACGGTGTTGAACCCGATTTCGCCCTCCAAGATGCTTTTTCCGCATGTTTTGCGGTTGAAGTTTTTTTAATTGAGTGTTATAATTTGAAACGGAATAACACATAATCGGTCCGTGCGGGGCTTTTGTTCCGCACGAAGAAACAACAATAATCACTCAGGAGGCTGAAAATGGCTAAACTGTCCGTCACCGATGTTCCCGTAAAGGGCAAGCGCGTACTCGTTCGCGTTGATTTCAACGTTCCCCTTGATGAAAACCTTAATATCAGCGATGAAAGCAGGATTCTCGGCGCACTGCCGACGATTAAATATCTTGTTGAAAACGGTGCAAAAACTATCCTTTGCTCGCATCTGGGCAGGCCGAAGGGAAAAGTTGTTCCCGAAATGTCACTTGCACCTGTTGCAAAGCGTCTTGCGGAGCTTCTTCCGAATGTTAAAGTTGCATTCGCATCCGATTCAGTGGGCGAGGATGCGAAAACAAAGGCTGAGCAACTCGGCGAGGGCGAAGTTCTCCTGCTTGAAAACCTTCGCTTCAGCAAAGAGGAAGAGAAGAACGATCCCGAATTTGCAAAGGCACTTGCATCCCTTGCGGATGTTTTTGTGTCCGATGCTTTCGGAACGGTTCACAGAGCACATGCTTCAACCGAGGGCGTTGCGCATTATCTGCCCGCCGTTTGCGGTTTCCTGATTGAAAAGGAGCTTTCCGTAATGGGCGGTGCGCTTGCAAATCCGGCGCGTCCCTTTGTTTCGATTCTCGGCGGCAAAAAGGTCGGCGACAAGATCGGCGTTATCAGAAATCTGCTCGACAAATGCGACACTCTGCTTATCGGCGCAATGAGTTATACATTCTTCAAGGCTATGGGACTTAATATCGGCACATCCTATCTTGATGAGGAAAGCGTTGAAACGGCGCGCGAACTGCTTGGGGAAGCAAAGGCCAAGGGCGTGCGTATGCAGCTCCCCGTTGACTGCGTTGTTGCAAAGGATTTTGCACCCGATGCAGAGCATATGACGGTTGCTTTTGATGCAATTCCCGATGGTTGGATGGGCATGGATATCGGCGAAAAGACCGCAAAACTTTACGGCGAAATCATTCGTGAAGCAAAGACTGTTGTTTGGAACGGCCCCATGGGTGTGTTTGAAATGGATGCATTCTCAAAGGGAACCGAAGCGGTTGCAAGAGCATGCGCCGAGTGCGAAGGAACAACGATAATCGGCGGCGGCGAC
>ERZ779982.1086-NODE-1086-length-10819-cov-2.700669_pt1 | contig 10819 bp, 9 predicted proteins | sample MGYA00511936_ERZ779982 | MGnify/ENA primary metagenome ERZ779982 (study PRJEB29588, sample SAMEA2146682) | human gut metagenome | biome: human gut; feature: human-associated habitat; material: faeces | place: Denmark | collected 2008/2010 ... | reverse complement strand
TGCCATGGCAGGTATAATGAAAGCGCTGGCTGCAAAGACTACTCAGACTATTGGCAATTTCTGGAACTATTTGGTATTAAGTTGTACCCGTGTCCTGTTGCCTCTTTCATTGATCGTAGGTTTTATCCTGATTGTGCAAGGCACTCCGATGGGCTTTGACGGAAAAATGAAGGTGACCACCATGGAAGGAACTACACAATATGTATCACAAGGCCCTACGGCGGCTATTGTCCCTATCAAACAATTGGGTACTAATGGGGGTGGTTATTTTGGTGTAAACTCTTCTCATCCCTTGGAGAACCCTACCTATTTTGCTAATATGGTGGAATGTTGGTCTATCCTTATCATACCTATGGCGATGGCATTTGCATTCGGTTTCTATCTGAAACGTAAAAAATTGGGTTATAGTATATATGGTGTCATGCTGTTTGCTTATCTGGTAGGAGTTTGTATCAATGTCAGTCAGGAGATGGGTGGTAATCCACGTATTGATGAGATGGGGATAGCGCAGGATAATGGCGCGATGGAAGGTAAAGAAATACGTTTGGGCTCGGCCGCCACTGCTTTGTGGAGTATTACTACTACGGTTACTTCCAATGGTTCTGTCAATGGTATGCACGATTCAACAATGCCGCTTTCGGGTATGATGGAAATGCTGAACATGCAGATCAACACATGGTTTGGCGGTGTAGGTGTGGGATGGATGAACTACTTTACATTTATTATTATCGCCGTGTTCATCAGTGGGTTGATGGTAGGCCGTACACCGGAGTTTCTTGGTCATAAAGTAGAAGCACGTGAAATGAAGATTGCTTCCATTGTAGCACTACTTCATCCGTTTATCATTTTAGTTGGTACAGCATTGGCTGCTTATCTGTTTGTTCATGCGCCTGCATTTGTGGAAAGTGAAGGTGGCTGGTTGAACAATCCCGGATATCATGGTCTGAGTGAAATGCTTTATGAATACACCTCGTGTGCCGCCAATAATGGTTCCGGTTTTGAAGGACTGGGTGATAACACATGGTTTTGGAACTACTCTTGTGGTATTGTGCTGATATTAGGACGTTTTGTCCCGATTGTAGGTCAAGTGGCCATAGCAGGTATTCTGGCTAAGAAAAAATTTATTCCCGAAAGCGCCGGCACATTGCAAACCGATACAGTGACATTCGGTGTGATGACATTTGCGGTTATTTTTATTGTTGCCGCACTATCATTCTTCCCGGTACATGCATTAAGCACTATTGCCGAGCACTTGAGTTTATAATTCTGATAACAGACAACGATATTAATAGAAGATATGAAAGATAATAAATCAGCTTCTTTATTTCAGAAGGAGCAAGTTATTGACAGCATAAAACAATCATTCGTGAAGTTGAATCCGCGAGTGATGATTAAGAATCCGATTATGTTCACGGTAGAGGTTTGTACAGCTATTATGTTCTTGGTGATGCTCTACTCTATCGTTAATGATTCACAAGGCTCATTTATTTATAATTTATGGGTTTTCGTAATTCTGTTCATCACCTTGTTATTTGCTAATTTTGCTGAAGCTATTGCCGAAGCGCGCGGAAAAGCACAAGCCGATAGCCTGAGGAAGACTCGTGAGGAGACTCCTGCCAAATTGATTGTGAACGGGACTTTGAAAACTGTCAGTAGTTCCCAGTTAAAGAAAGGTGATATTTTTGTATGTGAGGCAGGAGATGTTATTCCTGCCGATGGCGAGATCATCGAAGGACTGGCGTCTATTGACGAAAGTGCCATCACAGGCGAATCCGCTCCTGTAATCCGTGAAGCAGGCGGTGACAAGAGTTCAGTAACAGGAGGTACAAAAGTATTGTCCGATCAGATAAAAGTAATGGTAAGCACCCAGCCGGGTGAAAGTTTCTTGGATAAGATGATTGCATTGGTGGAAGGCGCATCCCGCCAGAAAACACCGAATGAAATTGCATTGACTATCCTGTTGGCAGCATTTACATTGGTCTTTGTCATTGTGTGTATCACCCTTAAACCGTTTGCCGATTATACGGGAACTGTCATTACCATTGCTTCTTTTCTGTCCTTGTTTGTCTGCCTCATTCCTACCACTATCGGAGGATTGCTTTCGGCTATCGGTATCGCCGGGATGGATCGTGCTTTGCGTGCCAATGTCATAACCAAATCGGGTAAAGCAGTGGAAACAGCCGGAGATATAGATACTTTGCTTCTTGATAAAACAGGAACAATAACTATAGGAAACCGTAAAGCTACTCGTTTTTATCCGGCTCAGGGAGTGGATGAACATGCTTTCATCGAAGCCTGCCTACTCTCATCTGTATCTGATGATACTCCGGAAGGTAAATCTATTATTGAACTGGGACGTGAATCGGGTTTACGGATGCGTAATTTGAATACCGATGGTGCTCATATGATAAAATTTACCGCCGAAACCAAATGCTCGGGTATTAACTTGAAGGATGGAACAGAAATCCGTAAAGGTGCATTTGATGCTATCCGCAAGATAGCTTTGTCTGCCGGAAACCCTTTCCCAAAAGAAACGGAAGATATCATTCAAACCATTACAAGTAATGGAGGTACTCCATTGGTGGTGAGTGTCAATAAGAAAATTGCCGGAGTTATAGAATTGCAGGATATCATAAAACCGGGTATTCAGGAACGTTTTGAACGTTTACGCAAGATGGGGGTAAAAACAGTCATGGTGACGGGAGATAACCCTTTGACCGCCAAATATATTGCAGAGAAAGCCGGAGTAGACGACTTCATAGCCGAAGCTAAACCGGAGGATAAGATGGAGTATATCAAGAAAGAGCAGGCTGCCGGCAAACTGGTTGCCATGATGGGTGACGGAACAAATGATGCTCCTGCCCTTGCCCAAGCTAATGTGGGGGTTGCCATGAATAGCGGTACACAGGCTGCCAAGGAAGCAGGGAATATGGTGGATTTGGATAATGATCCTACCAAGCTGATAGAAATTGTTGAGATAGGTAAACAATTGCTGATGACACGTGGTACACTGACCACTTTCTCCATAGCCAATGATGTGGCCAAATATTTTGCCATTGTTCCTGCATTGTTCATGCTTTCCATTCCAGAACTGGCTGCATTGAATATTATGGGGTTGCATAGCCCTGAGAGTGCTATCTTATCTGCAGTTATATTCAATGCCATCATTATTCCTATTCTGATTCCGCTGGCATTGAAAGGAGTTCAATACAAACCGATAGGAGCTTCCGCCTTGCTTCGTCGTAATCTTTTGATATATGGCATAGGTGGTGTTATTGCTCCTTTTGTGGGTATTAAATTAATAGATTTAGTAGTAGGATTATTCTTTTAACAAGTAAATAACAATGAAAAATTTTATAAAGTCATTCAGACTTACTTTAGTCTTTTGTGTGTTTTTCTCAGTATGCTATATACTAGTCTTATGGATTTTCGCTCAATTTGCCGGACCTAATTCCGGCAATGCCGAGGTTGTGGAACTTAACGGAAAAGTGGTAGGTGCAGCCAATGTGGGACAATTATTTACAGAAGATATCTATTTCTGGGGACGTCCTTCATGTGCCGGAGATGGTTATGATGCAACCAGTTCGGCCGGTAGCAATAAAGGCCCTACCAATGCAGAATACTTGGCTGAAGTAGAAGCGCGGATTGATACATTTTTAAAGCATCATCCTTACTTGAGCCGTAAGGAAGTACCTGCCGAAATGGTAACAGCCAGCGGTTCCGGATTGGATCCTGACATCACTCCGGCCTGCGCATACGTGCAGGTACAACGTGTGGCTAAAGCTCGCGGAATGAGTGAGGAAACTGTAAAAGCTATTGTAGATAAAGCTGTGGAAAAACCGTTTATGGGCATATTCGGTACAGAGAAGGTGAATGTATTAAAACTGAATGCTGCTTTAGAAAAGGCAAAATAATAAAAATATATAGTCATTAAATTAGGAAGATGTGCGTCATGAAAAAGAGAAGTTTCCTGGATACCGAGAGCCTGTCGGCTCTAGAAGCTGTGGCTATCATTGTATTGTTCTTTGCTTTGATAACATGGATTCTTGATCTTTGACGTGCATCACCATTGAATGATGCATCTTGATTCAGAAAAACTCAAAATGGATATTTCCTTTCAGACAATAAGAAGGAAATAGTAGAAATATGTAAAACACGAATATTAATTAGTTTAATTTTTTAAGATGAAAAGGAATTTGAAAAAAGTGGTCTTGGTGCTGGCTTTACTGTTGCCTGGAGTGATAAAAGCACAAGAATTTAACGTAACGGCTAAGGCAGATTTTGTAAGTGATTACATTTGGCGTGGCGCTTACCAGAATTCAGGATTTTCTGTACAGCCTACATTAGGATTATCTTACGGCAACCTTTCTTTATCTGCTTGGGGGAGTCAGAGCCTGACCAAGACAGACGGTGCACAAGAGTTTGACATCAATTTAAGCTATACTATTGGCGGTTTAGGTATTACAGTGACCGACTATTGGTGGAATGGCATCACCATGCCCTACGGGGATTATAAACATGATCATCATTTTGAAGGAACATTAGCTTATAATTTCGGCGAGAACTTTCCTCTGACCTTGAGTTGGTCTACTATGTTTGCGGGAGGAGACGATAACAAAGACGGTGATCGTGCTTATTCCACTTATATCAATGCTTCTTATAATATTGCTTGCCCGGCAGAAATTACGCTCACTCCTTCCGTTGGTTTCACTCCCTGGAAAGGAATGTATGATGCTGATGGTGCTGCTTTTACAGATATTGCTTTAAAAGCTTCCAAGAACATTAATATTACAGATAATTTTTCTTTGCCTTTGTTTGTACAGGCTATTGTTTCGCCCTCATTTGACAAAACTTATCTGATAGCCGGATTAAGTATTGGGTTTTAAATGTGTGATTTTTTTGATGAAAAGGAGAAATGCTTTGTATTTCTCCTTTTTGTTGTATTAGAGTGACTTATCTTTTTTTGATTCTTGCCAGATGTGGTATTTTTGTTCAAAGAGTTGCCACGTGGAGAATGGAATATGGCAAAAACTAAAGATAGTTTTGTATCTCTTTAATGTTATTCAACTTAATAAAGTGGGAGTGCGTTACTTCTCCTTCACATTGTTCGTGTGCCCAAGTGATATGATGAGGTACATAGGCTGCATAACCTCCGAGTTCCAATATGGGAATAATATCTGACTTTATTGAGTTTCCTATCATCAGTAAATTTTCTGCCTTACACCCTAAATTATCAAGCAATCTTTTATAATCCGCATTCTTCTTGTCGCTCATTATTTCTATGTGGCAAAAACATTCTTGTAGTCCGGACGCAGAAATCTTTCTTTTTTGATCGAACAGATCACCTTTGGTGGCCAATACTAATCTATAATTTTCGCACAAGGCTGATATGACTTCTTGCACACCGTCCAATAATATGATTGGCCTTTGCAGAAGTTCCTGGCCTGATCGGAGGATTTCTTTTACGAGATTGAGATCTCCTTCTCCATTAGTAACTTTGCAAATGGTTTCAATCATGCAAAGCAGCATTCCTTTCAGTCCATAACCATAGATATGCAGATTTTTTATTTCTGTTTTGAACAGTTCTTCTGATATGGAAAGAGCTGGTAAATATTTCCTCAGAAGATGACAAAATTTGTGTTCCAACTCTTGAAAATAAAGTTCATTTTCCCAAAGAGTGTCATCGGCATCAAAAGCGATAAATTCTATTTTATTTTTCATGTTTTATTATTAGAATAGGAAGAGGGAGCAATCATATCATAATGTATTGTTTTGTCCGTCTTTTAAGTTCTGTATAAATTCGGCAACATTTCGTCCATCCACCAAGCCATGGTGGACACTGATGGATATAGGGAGCAAAAGTTTCTTTTTTTCTTGTATCAGCTTACCTGTAGAAATTTTGGGTATAGAATCTCCTGTTTGAATTGAACCGGCATGTTTCATCTCGGAAAAGGCAAACCAAGGCAGAGCCGAATAACGGATGACATCTGCTCTTGCAGTGTCCTTGGAAAAAGAAAGTCCGGCACTGTTTTTTACTCTATGTATTTCCTTTTCTGCATTTTTAATAAATTTAACTGCTACAGTTGCTCCACCAACTCTTTTTGATGCCATTGAATTGAATGTATTTATATCTGCAACTGTTACACTTATTCCAATCATATCAAATAAAACACCTATTCCTATTACTATAAATAGTAAGATTATGCTTAATACTATACCCACATTTGATATAACTGTTTCTGATAAGAATGAAAAGGCCATTGATATTAAAAAAGCTGTTATTGTTATAGTGAGTACCCATTTTAAATCAACTATCTTTTTTGGCATTTTTTTCTTATCAACTTTTTTTGAATATTTTTCTTTATATTTTTTCTTTTCCATAATAGTCCTCAAAAATAATGAAATGGCAACTAATATGATAAACTCTGTACCTTAGGTCAAGTTGGATTTCCCTTATTCTTACTTACCGTTACCAGTATAGCAGTTCCCTTTTGAAAGAATAAATAGTAGGTTTCCCTATCTATGACTTGATTGCCACTTAGTGCACACTGCAATCTCATATTAGTCTACACTCTAGAGGTTTTCCCAAACAATACCCCCTATTACTAGTACTTTTTTGCAATAAAAGTTTCAAGTAGCAATACTAAAATAATGGTGTACGCCAAATTTTAGCTGTCTCTATTCCCCTTTATCACTCAAGTCAAGCTACTCTATCCATAGCTTTCACTACGAGATAGGTTTAATCCTAAGTCGTAAAAAGTATCATAAAGATCTTTCCACAAGAATAGGTCTCTACGAATAAATGGGTCGGTTGCCGTATGCCGTTACGATCGCCCACAAATTCTTCAAATCCAGCATTCACCCTACGTTGGGCACGTAAAGCAAACACCAGACGCTTCACAGATATGCTATTTAACGATATTTTACCCTCGTCTTCGTAATAATGTATTGACTAGAATAATGCGCCATTTCTAGTTGATTATATCATATTTTAAAAAAAAAGAAAAGGTGTTACAAAAGTAACACTTCCTTACTATCTATTTCTTGATACAAATGAAAATAACATATTACTTACATTTCCAGCTTTATCATAGCATCTTTTTAGATAAATAACATATGTAGCCCCATTGGCACATATTGGTTTTTTAGATATATTAATTGTTTCCCATTTTATCCCATTGTATCCAGTCATTTTATAATTTTCACTTATATTTATATCAAGTGAACTATAATTTCCATAAATTGGGCAAGCTTTTTTATCTCCATCATGCTCCCATACAATATCACATTTACTTGACATCCCTGAGCCCCCAATATCATTTTCAACTACATTTAAATTAAATGAAGATGCAACTTGACCAATACATGCTGTGTGTTTTGTTGTACTTGTTCCCTTTCCTATTATTTCTCCATCGTTTATAATATGACATTCTACTTCTTTGTTATTACTATTGTCAGCTATTTTAGGTGTATATGGAGCTGTTTTATCTATATTTATTTTTACAGTTCCTGATGTTATATTTCCTGCACCTGTTGATACTACAACCTTATAATTTCCACTGCTACCTGCACTATAAGTTTTTGAAGTAGCACCACCAATCTCTTTATTATTTTTATACCATTTGTAGCCATTTATCTTTATTGAACCTGGATTTCTAATTGTTGATGTTATTCTCACATTCTTATTAGTCCATGCGCTTGAGCCACTTATTGTAACTGTTGGTTTTATTTGATCTTTTATTGTCTTTCCAGTAGACTTAACTTTCTTTCCACTACCAGTTGTTACTTCTACATAATAAGTTCCACTTGTTGATGGTGTATAGGTTTGTTTTGTTTCACCAGTTATTACTGCAGTTCCTTTATACCACTGATACTTATATCCACTTGCTGTTGAAGCTGGAGTTACTGTTGCAGTTAGTTTACTTTTAGGTGATGTATTTCCACTTATTGTAACCTTAGGTACAGTCTTATCTATTTTTGAAATATTAAATTCATATTTTGTACTATTTCCTCTTTTATCTCTTACAACTATTGTTCCTTTTGTATTTGATGTAAATGTTTTTGAATTTTCCTTTTGATATGTTTTTCCTCCATCAAATGAATAAGCAGTAGAATGTAATCTATTTACAGCAGTAGCGCTTATTTTTAAAGTTACATTTTCAGCAGTCCATTTTGTTGGGTTACCACTTACTTTTACTACTGGTGGTACTTTTTGGTTATTATTACTTGGATTGTTGTTTTTATTTGGCTTTTTGTTTCCACCACTAGGTTTACTACTACCTCCAGAAGAAGTTGATTTAATCTTTACTGTATAAACTTTTGAAGTTGATGAGTTATTGCTTCCTGTTGTTACTACTACTTTGTAGCTACCTGAAGAAGTTGCATTATATGTAATTTCTGTTGCATTTTTTATTTTAGACGAGCCTTTATACCATTGATACTTATATCCACTTGGCGTTGTATCTGGGTTTACAACTGCAGTTAGTAAAACATTTGATCTTGTTTCTTCTCCGCTCTTTGTACTTCCTTCTATTAAAACTGTTGGTTTTGTTGTATCAATATTTTGTATCTCTTCATTTAAAAGCGCACTTTCATTATTCTTTTCATCTCTTACTTTTATTTCAAGTGACTTATTTTCACTAACTTCAATGTAGTTTTCTTTTTGATATGTCATTCCTCCATCAAATGAATATGCTTCTTCATGTAATTTGTTTTTACTTTCTGCTATTACTTCTACTTTTACAGAAGATGAAGTAAATGTTTTTGGAGACTTCTTAACTTCTTTTATAATAGGGGCTTCCTTAGCTTGTTTACATATTTTAAGTTCATATTTTCTTACCTGTTTAGTTTGAGAAGTAACACTAACTGTATGCTCAACACATTCATCTTGTAAATATATTCTTTTGTCACATCCACTTGTGTATGCTTTTTTATGTTCCGCACTACATTTGATTGCCACTGTATCTTCTGTTGTTGTTACATTATATTCTAGTGTCATTTTGTCAAATTGTGGTGTCATTTCTGCATTAGTTACACTTAAACTAGAAAGGTAGTTATTAGAACTTTTTTTATTTAATTTAGTACATGCAAACGCAAATATTAATATTAAGATAAGTGCTCCTATTATTGATGCAATTATTATAACTAGTTTGGGTTTTTTGTCTTCACCATCATTATATAGACTTATATCTTCACTTTTATTTTCATTATTTGCTTCTTCTTTTGAATTGTAATCATTGTAATTATTATAATCATAGTTATTATTCATAATCTACACCCATCCTATCATATTAATTATAGCAATATTATAAATAAAAAAAAAGAGATTTTTGTAAAATTCTATATTTGTGTGCAAATTATTCATAATAATTCCAAAGTCCTAATTTTCCATTTATTTTTATAGGTTTCTCATATTTTTTTACATTTTCTAATTTCCAAGCATATTCTTCTTTGAATATGCTTTTTTTATAAACAATTGGATTAATTTTTCTTAAGCTATTCACTAACTCTTCATTTACCTTTATACAATCTGTTATATATGCTTCCCCTATTATTTCTCCACAACTATAATTTAGATTATAATCTTTAAATCTTTCCTTACTTTTTTTATCAATACTTTTTCCCGCATGTATTAATATTTTGCCACGATAATTGGTTTTCCAACTTCTAAATTCATATTCTTTATAACCTTCTATTATTAATGTTGCCCATGGTTCTTTAATTGTTAGTACTTTCATTTTTTAATACCTCTTTTTACATTCTTTTATTATCCATTTCATAATTACGTATACTATATAATTTATTTCTGTATCTGAAAGATCTTTATCTTTACTTATTTTATGCCATTTTTCTAAACAGCCTCTACAACAGGTTGCGGTTGCATGTTGGGCTATAAAAACGGGATGTCCTTTTGTGGGCGTTTGTTTACCATCATTTACATTTTTAGTGTTTTTTAATCGCTTATTTACAAAATCATATGCATGAATTTTTATTTTTGTTAGTCCTTTTTCCTTTATATATTGCATATCTTTTTCTTTTAAATGAAAACTACTTCTAAATTTTGATTTTGATAAACTATCTAATATTTTTTCTACTCTATCTTCCATATTAAACCTCTATATAATTATAACATGTACTTATTAAATATTCTCAAAGAAAAAAAGCCAACTGGCTTTTTTAAACTTATTTGTATTGGCAGCAAGAACCGCATTGTATATTTGATACAGTATCTTGACTACAGCAACTATAACTTGGCCTATAAGTGTGACGATAAACATGATTGTTGATTATTCTTGTTCTAATTGGACAAACATGTGGTACTTCATGCATAATTGTTCTTTGTACTACTCTTTCTTGTACTGGTTCAATTATTGGAGAAGTAACACCGCCTTGCATTTGCATACCCATTCCCATTTCTTGAGCAGGCATTTGAGCATTTTCAACGTTGATATCAACATCCATATTAACGTCGTTGTATCCATTGAAATTAGCATTGAATTCATTTTGTCTATCACAACATTGTTCTCTAAACATTTAAAATCCTCCTATCTAGTTTTATGATATTCATATGAACTAGAAATTGATATATTAAAGGCCTAAGAATTATGTATATTAGAAAAAAAATACCTAAAAAGGCATTTTGAATTTTCCATTTGTGAATTGTTTCATCATTTTTTTCATTTGATCAAATTGTGTTAATAACTTATTTACTTCTTGAACTGATAATCCACATCCTTTAGCAATTCTTGTTTTACGACTTGCTTTTATTATGTCTGGGTTTCTTCTCTCGGCAGGAGTCATTGATAAAATAATTGCTTCA
>ERZ779982.1084-NODE-1084-length-10853-cov-2.235877_pt1 | contig 10853 bp, 10 predicted proteins | sample MGYA00511936_ERZ779982 | MGnify/ENA primary metagenome ERZ779982 (study PRJEB29588, sample SAMEA2146682) | human gut metagenome | biome: human gut; feature: human-associated habitat; material: faeces | place: Denmark | collected 2008/2010 ... | reverse complement strand
GCAAATAAATTTCCAAATCAATTATCTGGAGGTGAACAACAAAGAGTATCTATAGCAAGAGCGATTGCAAAAGATCCAAAACTATTATTATGTGACGAACCAACAGGAGCATTAGATTCTAAGACAGGTGTTGAAGTTTTAAAACTTTTAAAGAAACAATGCGATAGAAATAACGGAGCTAATACAGTCATTATAGTAACACATAATGCACTACTTGCAGAAATTGCAGATACAATAATTAGAGTAAAAAATGGAAAAATTGAAAGTGTAGAAAAAAACAAGGAGCCTAAAAAGATTGATGAGGTGAAATGGTAATGTTAAGGAAAAAAGCTTTTAGAGACATAATGAAAAATAAGTCACAATTTATAACCATTTTTCTAATGGTATTTTTAGGAGTATTTGTATTTGCAAGTGTTCATAGCTATATGGATGGAATGCAAAAAAGTGCAGATGTATATTATAAAGAAAATAATTTGCAGGACTTGTGGCTTACTGGAGAAAATTTTAAAGGTTCTGATTTAGATAAAGTAAAAAATACAGAAAATGTAAAAGATGCAAATAGAGTGCTTACCTTAACAACTTCGCTTAAAGATTTTGATAATGTATCTCTTGAAACAAATTTCATAGAAGAAAATACCATATCTAAAATGTATGTTGTAGATGGAGAAAATTTTAGTAAAGATAAAAATGGAGTATGGGTAGATAGTTACCTTGCTAAAAATCTTGGACTTAAAGTTGGAGATGAAATCACACTTACATACCAAAAATATGATATAAAAGAAAAAATAATAGGACTTATAAATACACCAGATCATGTATATAGTATAAAAAATGAATCTGAAATATTTCCAACACATAAAGATTATGGATACGTATATTTATCTATAAATGAGTTTCCAAAAGAATATATATATGACCAAGTAAAAGAAAATATAAGTAAAAGTGTAGGGATTAGTGTAAGTGATATATCAAATGATATGATAAATCAATTTATACCTAATTTTAATATAGAAGACTATTACATATTTAACAATATATTAGTTGATGTTGATAACTTAGATAAAATAAATGATACAAAGGCTAAGTTGGAAAATGATATAGAAGCAGCAATTGCAGTAACTGATAGAAATTCAAGTGCATCTTATGAAGCATACAATTCAGAAATAGAAGAAGGCAGTACATATTCATTTGTATTTACAATGTTATTTTTATTAATTGCAATTTTATCTGTAGTAACAACAATGCATAGATTTGTAAAAAAACAAAGGACTCAGATTGGTACACTTAAAGCTTTAGGCTTTAAAAATGGAAAAATAATATTTCATTATGTAAGCTATGGAATGTATATAAGTATTTTGGCAAGTATAATAGGTGTATTAGTAGGAAATTTTGTGCTTGGTAGATTTTTCTTAGAACAGGAAATGGAATTTTTTGAAGTACCAGTATATAGTACAGCTTTAGTACCAGCTGTATATATATTAGCATTGGCCGTTGTTGTTATAATAAGTTTCGTAACATATTTATCTTGTAGAAAAGTATTAAAAGAACCTGCAAGTGAAGCTTTAAGATTAGAAATTCCAAAAGTAAAACAAAGAAGGTTTAATATAACAACCAAAGGTATATTTAAAAATTCATCACTTTCAGTAAGATGGAATTTAAGAGATATTACAAGAAACAAAGGAAGAACAATCATGGGTGTGGTTGGAATTATTGGTTGCACTATGCTTATAGTTTGTGCCTTTGGAATGCTTGATACAATGAATTCATATTTGGATTGGCAATTTGATAAGTTGTATAATTTTAGTTATAAACTTTCTCTTGATAATGATTACACAGATGAAGAATTTAATAATTTAACAGAAAAATATGGTAATGCAACAAGTAAAACATTAGGAATAGAAATAAAGAAAAAAGATGGAACTAAAGAAACAAATACAGTTACTATTAATGATGCAAAAGATTATTTAAAATATACAGGACATAATAGGCAGTTTATTGATATTGGTGATAATGGTGTATTTATTACAGAAAAATTATCAAAAACACTTGGATTAAATGTAGGAGATAGTATAACATGGCATATATTTGGAAATGATGATTGGTATACAACAAAAATTATAGGACTTAATAGGGATCCACAAAGTCAAAGTTTAAATATTTCAAAAAGTTATGCAGATTTTTTAAGAATAAAATATAGAGCAGATTCAATATATACAAATTTAGATCTTAGTAATATTCAAAAATTAGATGGTGTAAAAGTAATTCAAAGTATTTCAAATTTAAAAGAAGGAATGCAGAGCATGTTAAAAACGTTAAAAATGATGGTAGTTATTTTAATTGTTGTATCTGTAATTCTTGGCTTTGTAATAATATATAACCTTGGTATACTTTCATATAGTGAAAAAGGATATCAATTTGCGACTTTAAAAGTATTAGGCTTTGATGATAAAAAAATAAAGAAGATATTTGTAATGCAAAATATTTGGATAACAATTGTTGCTATAATAATAGGACTTCCATTAGGATATATGATGGTAGATTATATCTTTAAAGCAGCGCTTGGCGATAGTTATGATTTTAGTGCAAAAATAAAAATACTATCATACATATATGCAACTTTGGGAACATTTATAGTTTCATATTTTGTAAATAAAATTTTAGCAACTAAAGTAAAAAGCATCGATATGGTAACAAGTTTAAAAGCAAATGAATAATTAAAAAATATTAAAAGGGGGATAAGTATGAATTTGTTTTGGGGATTATTAATTCCATTTCTTGGAACAACACTTGGAAGTATGACTGTATTTTTAATGAAAAATAAAATGAATAATAAATTAGAAAAAGTGCTTTTAGGTTTTGCATCTGGTGTTATGATAGCTGCGTCTGTATGGTCACTTTTAATTCCTGCAATAAATATGACAAAGGAACAGGGAGGCATTTCATGGCTTCCTGCTTCAATTGGATTTTTACTTGGAATTCTTTTCTTGTTGGCGCTAGATAGCTTAGTACCACATCTACATTTAGAAAGTGATAAACCTGAAGGAATAAAAACAAAACTTAAAAAGACTACTATGCTTGTTTTTGCAGTAACCCTTCATAACATACCAGAAGGAATGGCGGTAGGTGTAACTTTTGCAGGTGCTATGATGTCAAATGCAGGAATTACTATGGCAGGAGCTTTTGCCCTTGCTATAGGAATTGCAATTCAAAATTTTCCAGAGGGTGCAATTATTTCTATGCCGCTTAAGAGTGAAGGTATGTCAAAATCTAAAGCATTTTTGTATGGAACTCTATCTGGTATAGTAGAGCCCATAGGAGCTATTATTACAATTTTACTTACTAGTATAATTGTTCCAGTATTGCCATATTTATTAGCTTTTGCAGCAGGAGCTATGATATATGTTGTAGTTGAAGAATTAATACCTGAATCACAGGCAGGTAATCACTCAAATATAGCTACAATTGGAGTCGCTGTCGGATTCGTATTAATGATGATTCTTGATGTAGCATTAGGATAAAAGGAGGAATTTGATATGATAAAATTAGTGTTAGTAAGACACGGTCAAAGTATGTGGAATCTTGAAAATAAATTTACTGGATGGACAGATGTGGAATTATCACCTAAGGGAATAGCTGAGGCTAAAGAAGCTGGTAAGGTATTAAAGGAAAAGGGATTTTCATTTGATTTAGCATTTACATCTGTTTTAAAAAGAGCAGAGGATACTTTACGATATATATTAAAAGAAATGAATGAAGAAAATATCGAAATAAAAAGAAGTTGGAAATTAAATGAAAGACATTACGGAGCTTTACAAGGATTAAATAAAGAGGAAACTAAAGAAAAATATGGTGAAAAACAAGTACTTTTATGGAGAAGAAGTACAGACGTAAGACCTCCAGAACTAGATAAATCAGATAAAAGGTATCCTGGTAATGATCCAAAATATAATGGACTTTCAGAAGAAGAACTACCTAAAACAGAGAATTTACTAGATACAATAAAAAGAGTTGTAGAGTATTGGAACTCAGATATAAAACCAGAATTAGAAAATGGAAGAAAAATAATTATTGCAGCACATGGAAATAGTCTTAGGGGACTTATAAAATATTTAGATAATATTAGTGATGAGGATATTATAAAACTTGAATTACAAACAGGAAATCCTATTTGCTATGAATTAGATGATAACTTAAAACCTATAAAACACTATTATGTAAAAGATTAAAAATAAAAAGCGGTGAAACTTAAATCATCGCTTTTTAGCATATTTTAAGGTATAAAAGGTTTACAAACACGTGTTTTCATTGTATAATATACGTGTAAAATTTAGTTTTGAGGGAAAAATAATGGAAAAGAAAATATATAAAGAAGCAAATAAAGGTGAAACAGAAACAACAATAAATGTATTATATAAAGAAGAATTAATTGTGGTATATACTAATGATATAAAACTTCAAAAGAAATTATGTAGAGTTTTAGGTAAACCAGCAGAAGAATATATTAAAGGACGTTCTATACTTGGGAGTACCTGGAAAATAAAATTTGAAGAAAAAAGTAAAATTACAAAAATGATACTTAAAGCAAATATTTTTGGAATATAGAAATTTGGAGGAACATATATGTTTAAACTTCATTCAAAATATAAACCTACTGGTGATCAACCAGAGGCAATAAAAAAATTAGTAGATGGTGTAAAAAGAGGAGATAAAGGGCAGACTTTACTTGGAGTGACAGGTTCTGGAAAAACTTTTACCATTGCAAATGTAATAGAACAGGTAAATAAGCCTACAATAATAATGGCACATAATAAAACACTTGCAGGACAACTTTACAGTGAATTTAAAGAATTATTTCCAGAGAATGCAGTTGAATATTTTATATCATACTATGACTACTATCAACCAGAAGCATATATTGCATCAACAGACACATATATAGAAAAAGACAGTAGTATAAATGACGAAATTGATAAATTAAGACACAGTGCAACAGCAGCACTTTTTGAAAGAAAAGATGTAATAATAGTATCAAGCGTATCATCAATTTATTCATTAGGCTCTCCAGAGGATTATTCAAGTTTAGTACTTTCAGTAAGACCAGGAATGAAAAAATCAAGAGATGAAGTATTAAAAAGGCTAGTTGATATCCAATATGAAAGAAATGATATAGACTTTACTAGAGGAAAATTTAGAGTAAAAGGTGATATAGTAGATATATTCCCAGCAGACAAATCTGATGAAATAGTAAGACTAGAGTTCTTTGGAGATGAAATAGATAGAGTATGCTTGGTTGATCCAATAACAGGAAAAGTTAAATCAACATCAATGCATGAGTTCATATATCCAAAATCTCACTATGTTATACCTGAAGATAAAATAGAAGAGGCAATAGTAAAAATAAAAAAAGAACTTGAAGAAAGACTAAAGTATTTTAGAGATAATGGAAAAGTAGTAGAAGCATATAGACTTGAACAAAGGACTAACTTTGATATTGAAATGTTAAGGGAAACAGGATTTTGTCAAGGAATAGAAAATTATTCAAGACATCTTGCTTTAAGAGAAGAAGGAGAAACTCCATCAACATTGATAGATTTTTTTCCTAAAAACTTTTTACTTGTAATAGATGAATCTCATGTTACAATACCTCAAATAAGAGGAATGTATAATGGGGACAGAGCACGTAAAGAGGTACTTATAGAAAATGGATTTAGACTACCTTCAGCACTTGATAATAGGCCTCTAAAATTTGATGAGTGGGAAAAGAAGGCAAAACAAAAAATATTTGTAAGTGCAACGCCTGCAGAATATGAAAAAGAGCATTCTTGTGATATAGCAGAACAAATTATAAGACCTACGGGACTTTTAGATCCAAATATTATTGTAAAACCAATAGATGGACAAATAGAAGATTTGATTAATAATATAAACGAAGTAATAGCTAAAAAAGAGCGTGTACTTATTACAACACTAACTAAAAAAATGGCAGAAGAACTTACAATGTACTTAGATAAGAAAAATATTAAAGTAAGGTATATGCATTCAGATATAGAAGCATTAGATAGACTTGAAATAATAAGAGATTTAAGACTTGGTAAATTTGATGTATTAGTAGGAATTAATTTATTAAGAGAAGGACTTGATATTCCAGAAGTTTCACTAGTTGCAATACTTGATGCAGATAAAGAGGGATTTTTAAGAAGCGAACGTTCACTTATTCAAACTATAGGAAGAGCAGCCAGAAATGCAAATGGAAAAGTAATAATGTATGCTGATGAGCTTACAGATTCAATGGAAATAGCTATAAAAGAAACAAATAGAAGAAGAAAAATTCAAATGGAATATAATGAGAAACATGGAATTGTTCCTAAAACAATAAAAAAAGAAGTAAGAGATAGCGTAAAAGCAACTTATGATGAAGGTGAAAAATCAGAAGATAATATTGAAATTAAAAAGGGAGAAAGTATACAAGAAGCAATAGATAGGCTAACTGAAGAAATGTTATCTTTTGCTAAAAACTATGAGTTTGAGAAAGCTGCAAATATTAGAGATTTTATAAATGATTTAAAAGATATGAGGTAAAAAGGTATAGCATGTGCTATATCTTTTTCTATGTGGACAAATTTGTAATAAAAGAAATTTTAATGAATATATATATTATAGATGTAAAATCCGAAATTAAAATAAGGAGTGGGATTATGGAAGATTTTAAAATGAACAAAACAGATAAAGTATTAGCAAATCAAAATATTATAATGGAAAATAGGGAAAAGGTATCAGTCACAGGTGTAATTGATATACATAGTTTTGATGATGAATTAGTTATAGCACAAACTGATCTTGGCATCCTTACCATTAAAGGTGATGATTTAAAAATGAATAAATTAAACTTAGAAAATAATGAGCTTATAATAGAAGGCAAAATAATAGCAGTTGCATACAGTGATATAAATAATGCAAAAAAGACTGGGTTTATGAATAAATTATTTAAATAAGAAAGAGAGAAAGTATGTATGTTTCAAATCAAGTTATTGACTTTATAGAATTTGTTTTAATAGGAGTACTTATTGCAAGTATATTTGATTTTTTCAGAGCATATAGAAAAATAAAAAAAGTAAGTACTCTTACAGTAATGATACAGGATAGTATATATTTTATTATAGTTACTATGGTAATTATTTTTAGTATTATAAAATGACTAGACTCTCAAATAAGACTATATGTTTTTTTAGGAATTTTAATTGGCTGTAGTGTATATTTTACTACAATAAGTAAATATTTGATGAAACTTTACATATTGTTTTTTAATATGTTTAGAGAAATTATTTCTACAATATTTTTACCTTTAATTTTAATTTTACAAATTATATTAAAATTTGCTAAAAAAACTAAGAAAATAATAAAAAAATGTTGCAAAAAGTTTTTATATGTGATATCTTGTATATGTAAGTTTTTTAAGAGCGTATTTAAAGTAAAACCATTAAGAAAAAAGACAAAAGAGGTTTAGATTTATGAAAAAAAGAGAAAATATTAATAATAAAATAAATAAGAAAAAGAAAATAAGACCTGTAATGATTGTTTTATTTGCTTTTTCTATATATTTTGTCTATACATTTATAGAGCAACAGGTTCAAATAAATAAATATGACTCAGAAATTGAAATGTATACTGCGGATATAGAAAACAAAAGAGAACTAGTTAATTACTATAATAATCAAAAAGGTAATACTAAATCAGATGAGTATATAGAAAATGTTGCAAGAGAATCTCTTGGATATGTGAAACCATATGAGAAAATCTTTATAGATGCAAATAAATAAATAAAGGCACAGGTACAATACGTACATGTACCTTTATTTTATTTTTACTAAAGTTATTGTTACAGTGGATTTTGTAGCTGAAGCATCAATTCTTACTTTAGAACCAGAGTTGTTTACAAATTTTAAATCTAAGCTACCATAAAGGATAGTTGCATCTTTATCTTTGGGAACGTAATATACACGTTTACTATGAGGATGTCTTTCTGTAATATCAAATCCTGCAATCAATGCACAATTGTAAAGTGTACTACTTATTTGACATATTCCTCCACCAGATATTTTTATTTTCTTTCCATTACTATCAAATCCAGTCGCTTTTTTAAAACCATTACCTTCATTCATAGAGCCTATTATATTATTAAAAGAAAATTCAGCTCCGTTTTCAATTATAACCCCATTTAACTTAGAAATAGCAAGATTAATATTATCTATTCTAGTTTGTTCCTTGTCATATAAAGTAGTGGTATACGTTGCAATTTGCACCTCAGTTGGTGTTTGAGGTGTCGTTTTCTTTTCCTCTTTGGCTACAGCTGTGGCAGGCTTATCATTGGTATTATCATTTGATTGTTCGCTCTTATCGCTATTATTGTTGTTGTTACTATTATTATTATTTTCATTTAAATTCTTAGCTTGTTCACTCGGATTATTATTTTCATTACTAAATAAATTAGCATTAGATGTTAAAATTAAAATTACAGCAGCAACCACAACTAAAATAATAATTATCCACATTATAAAAGCCACATGATTTTCCTTAGTATTCATAACTCACTCCTTAAAATATACAAATATAATGTGCAAAACACAAAAAAATATTCTTCCCCAGAGTTAGTTTTGTAAAAAATAATCTAAAATGAACTAAATAAAAAAATAGAACATTTTAGATTAAATTTTTTAATTATATTTCAATTCTTGGGTTATATTTGTTAAGCCACATTTCAATTTGAATAAGATAAGCCAAAGTTTGAGGATATGTCATTAATTGGCCAAATAAGTTTTCAGTTAAATTTTCACCATGTATAGAAATTATATCCTTAACAAAATTTAAATTTATTAAATTATTTATTTTAGAATTTTTATTTTCTATAATTTCAGACATTTTATCTTCAACCAGTTTTAAGTATACAGGATCATACGTCTTAGGGAAAGGGGATTTTTTTCTGTATACTATTTCACTAGGAAGTTCATTTTCAAAGGCTTTTCTAAGCAAAAATTTTTCAATAGGAACGTTATTTTCGTAAAGTCCCAGTTTCATTTTAGCAGGTAAATTATATACATATTCAAATATTCTATGATCCGCAAAAGGGACCCTAACTTCTAATGAATTTGCCATAGACATCCTATCTGTACGTTCTACTAATGTATTCATAAACCATTTAACAGTAAGATAGTTTATATTTCTAAATGTGTTTTCAAAATCATCATTCTTATCAAGCACTTCTACGCTTTTTAAAGTATTTCTTTTGCTATTATATATATAATCTTTAAGCATATTTTCTTTTAAAATACCAGGTTTAATTAAATTACTTCTCAAATTTTCAGAAAGTGCCCAAGGAAAACCTTCGTTATCAATCAAGTGCTTTTTATAAAACCAAGGATAGCCACCAAAAATTTCGTCAGAACATTCACCAGATAAACATACCTTAAACCCATGCTGATTTATGTGTTTGCAAAAGGCAAACATTGAACTATCAATATCCGCCATACCTGGCATATCACGCGCAATCATTGAATTTTCAAGTAGCTCAAAAAGTTCAGTATTATCAATTTTTATTGTGTTATGATTTGTTCGTAAAAAATCTTTCATTATTTTTACAAAGTCACTATCTTTTGTCGTCTGGTATGAATTAGCAGTAAAGTTTTTATCATTATCCTTAAAATCAATTGAAAAAGTGTTAATATCTTTAATTTCATCATGAGCAATTTTAGTAAGAATACTAGAATCTAATCCACCAGAAAGCATGGAACATATACCCACATCAGAAACAAGCTGCCTCTTAGTTGCATCGCATAAAAGATTATGTATTTGCTCTATGGCATCTTTTGGTGTATCAGTATTTTCTTTAGTTTTTAGATCCCAATACATTTTTTTTACAAGGCCGTACTCTAATGAGTAATTTGCCAAAAATCCAGCTTTAATTTCATAAATATTTTTAAAAAAAGTTCGGCCAGGTGTATGTGCAGGACCAAGTCCAAACAATTCCATAATACATTCCTTATCAATAATAGCATCTACTTCAGGATGTTCTAGTAAACCTTTTATTTCAGACGAAAATATAAATGTACCCTTGCTTGAAATAGTATAAAATAAAGGTTTTATTCCAAGTCTATCCCTAGCTAAAAATAAGTTTTTATTAAATTTATCGTATATAGCAAAGGCAAAAATACCATTTAATAAATTTACACAATCATCACCATAATGTATATATGAATTAAGGACAACTTCAGTATCACAAGAAGTTGAAAATGTATATCCCTTAGAAATAAGGTCATCCCTTAACTCTTTTGTATTATAAAGTTCCCCATTATAAATAATTACATATTTATTATTGTTAAAATCTTTAATCATTGGTTGATTACCATTTTTAACATCAATAATACTAAGTCTAGCATGACCAAAAGCAACATTATCATCTATATAAACATTTTGAGCATTTGGCCCACGCTTCTTAATTCTATTCACCATTGAACAAATAATTTTATCATTTTGCACCAAATCTGACTTATTCATAAATCCACAAAAACCACACAAAAAAATCACCCCACATATTCCAGTATATTACAAAATTTGCATTCTATGCCTCGGAGTTAGTTTTGTAAAAAACTAATAGAAAAAGATTGCGTAATTAGAAAAAATGCATGAAAAAAATAGCTATGCTAAAAGATAAAAATGAATAGCCCATGAATATAATATTTTAAATTTCTTTTGATAAAAATAAATAAAACTTGAGTTAGAATTTCTGGCATTTTAGTATGTATAACTCCTATCTCAAAAGAAAAAAATAGGTACTACTAAATTCGTAGATAGTCACTAAA
>ERZ779982.1081-NODE-1081-length-10870-cov-1.921590_pt1 | contig 10870 bp, 6 predicted proteins | sample MGYA00511936_ERZ779982 | MGnify/ENA primary metagenome ERZ779982 (study PRJEB29588, sample SAMEA2146682) | human gut metagenome | biome: human gut; feature: human-associated habitat; material: faeces | place: Denmark | collected 2008/2010 ... | reverse complement strand
AACGGTAACTGACGGTAAAGAAAAACAGCGTAAAAGTACGGCTCTGTCGTTTATTCTGCTTCCGTAACAATGAGTAAAATCGCTGTCATATACGGAAAATGAGCATACAGGGATATGAGCTTTTTTTATATCCGAAAACATCTTATTAAACAGTGCCGAACCTGTCAGTTTATAACTTTTTTCTTCCGATTGCGGTTCTTTGCTTATTATATCCGTTATTGTGCTACAGGTAGCACAATAACGGTCCGGTTTTTTCTGATTTTGTTGCTCAACCTTTCCGGCGGAGTTAACCTTTGTTTTAGGTGCAGAGTATTTCAATTGGAATTTCTTCATGTAACATCTCTCCTAAAATCAGTCTGACAAAGATTATAGATAGAACTGTCTTTTGATATACGCCTGTCAAACGGTATAATCTTTTTACCGCTTACAATCAGTCCTGTGCCTTTTTCGCCGGTCTTCAAGTAGCTTGATTGTGACGGAGATAAGTTGAACAGCTCTATCACCTTATCAAGGTCGGTTTTCTTCTGCTGAAGCAAAACAACAAACTCTGAGTTTGACAGCATAAGTCTCGCCTGACCCGATTCAAGCACTTCAGTAATATTTTGAGTTATTCCTGTAGGAATACCGCCGTATTTTCTTATACGTTTGAAAACCTTTTGAAAGAAGTCGGCAGAACGCACTGTTTCTTTGTCGTTGCCATCGTTGAACATTATTGAGAATTCATCGACCCATACCCAAGTCTGAACGCCCTTTGTTCTGTTGTCACGAACACGTTGCCATATATACTCAAGAATAACCTGCAAGCCTACAGGACGCAACTGCTCGCCCATATCGGATATATCAATTGATAACAATTTGTTATCCGTATGAATGTTTGTTTTGCCCGAAAACGTATTAAAACTGCCGTTAACATACAGCTCAATGTCAAGAGCTATCTGATCTGCTTCAGGTAGCTTTTTGTTTATAAGAGCATTATAAAAATCAACAAACGTAGGTATGAATTCCGGATTACCGTTATTAAGCACATAATCAGCGTAAACTTCTTTGACGCAACTGTCGATGATTGACTTATCTGCCGCAGACAGGGGAAAGCCTCGTGCTGTTTCTATGATTGACATAATCAGTTCAGATTTCATTGCAACAGCAGAAGTGCCGTTTTCGCTGATGTTTATATCAGTGTCGAATATGTTAATCTTCGTTTCGGAATCAGCCGATAATTTTAGCGTATCTCCGCCAAACTGTTTGATGATAGGATAGTATTCTCCGTCAGGATCTATAATTATCTTTTCTGACTTCGGGTAGCGTATGATGGTATCTATGATTTCGGATTTACAGTACATAGATTTGCCCGAACCCGATGTACCGAGAATGAAGCCGTTAGCGTTCATTTCTTCTGCTCGATCAAGAACAATGATAGCGTTTGTATGCTTGTTCATACCGTAGCAAAGACCGGTGTCTGAAAAATATGACCGTGCAGAAAATGGTATCAGTATACCTGCGGCATCCGATAACACATAAGTGTTAACGCTGTTTCCGTTGGCGGTATCAAAATGATTTATTCCAAACGGTAAGACGGAATTAAGCGCTTTTTCCTGCTGACGCACCAAACAATCAATAACTACCTGATGTTTTTTACCTTTAGAGCGTATTGCTTCTGTCAGCTCGTCAAGCTCATCTTTTGTAGCCGCAGACAGTGAGATATATACGCCTATCTTGAAAAGCTCACAGTTTGTATCGGAAAGTCGCTCCTGCAAATCCTCAAGCTCACGCTCACGCTCCATCCAATGATATGGCACAAAATTAAGACCTTTTTTATGATTCTTTTCAAGGCGTGCCTGAATTTTGCCTTGATGTGAGTATATGTTGTCTTTAACCTTATCCTGTGCTTCGGATTTGTCTATATGCCTAATATGCTTTGAAACGGCAACTTTACAATTGTTATCAAGAATATCTCTTATAAACTCGTCGTCTAACGTGCGGTCATATCGAGCCATATACATTATTCTTGTATACGAATTACCGATTTCAATTTCTTTGGGGCGGAATGCAAACATTGATGGTGCAATATAGTCCTTTATGGATCCGCCACGTGAATATATATCATTCGGCAAAAGAAATTCAGTATTGTCGAATGGGTGATAGTATTCATAAAGGACAGCAAACACATCTTCAGGCATAAGCTGATGCGTTTCACTGCCCATTGCCGCATAGAAATTTTGCAATTCCCGATAGTAACGAAACAGTATGTTTACATTATCTACGGTTTCGTTAGGCGTGTACGACATTGCAACAAGAGTTATTTTCTCACTTGTTGCGTCTTCGGACTTTGTGATATACGTTTCGAGATTTTTATTGTAATCATCCAGTAAATCACCGGAGATTTCTTCATTGTTGCTTATCAGTATATCCCTGAGCTTTGCGGTATTAACAGAGGAATTCATAATAAATTCCTGAAAGTTGATTTCGACCGGAAGTGCATTCAATAAACGCTGATAACGCTGATAGGTTTCTTCCTGCTCTTTGTCACGGAGCAAAGAATAATCTATGTTTGAAAATGCGAATATCAATGTAAATGTGTTTGTTCCGGTAAGAAACAGCCCATTATCGTACACTTCATAAAATGGTATTGTATCCTGTGCCGATTTCGGCATAACAATACGTTTGTCATAGCCGAAAGGCACATTTTTCCTTGCAGAACCGCCATTAAAGAATTTCTCTATTATCGACATTGTTGAATACCCCCTTGCTATTGTATGGTCGCTTTTGTGTAGAATTAGAAGTGATGAACTTTAATACTGACATACCTTGAATTCGCACTACACCAAATCCGATGAACAGCACTAATTCAAGAAATACTATCCACATTACCGCATCTATACCGACTTTAAGTACCAGCCATAGTAACAGCAATGATCCTATAGTTACGATACAGCCAATTATTAAAGTCACGATTTGAATGATTGATAATCCCATTATCGTTCCGGATTCTTGCATTATTTTTTTGGTTACTTTGCACTTTATCATTTTTATGAACCTCTTGTAAGCTGACGTAATGCAAGCGGTGGCTTTAAGATTAAAAATCCCATAGCAAGCACTACTAAAACTTTCGGTCCGGCCGAAGACAGCCAAACCAAGACATCCATAGGCGAATCTACACCTACGTTGTTCATTGTGAGAACTTTGCACCAGTACGATCCGGCGAGATATATTATTCCCATATATACAAGCGAGAGCGCTGAGCTGAGCAAGCCATCAATAAAACGCTTAAAATATCCCTTTGTTGCATCACCTAACAGGCATGCAAAAAAAGCAGGCGATACACTGCAATATAGTGCCAACTCAAAAGTACGGAGCATTAGTTTTATCATTACGAGCCCGCATATAATTAATATTGCTAAGGCGACGATTATAATCGGAGCAAGCAATACAAAATCCAATAGCTGATTAAGCAGTTCTCCGATAATCCATAATCCCGTATCAGTGCTTTTAAGCGTATCAAATGACGGAAAAACTATAATTTCATCAGCACTTGTAAATACACTTGACGCAATATCTGTACAGGTATCGATTATGGCTATACAAATATCTGTTGATAAATCCACCCATAGCTTTGCTAACAAAAGTCCTACAAGAATTTTGATTACGCCCTTGTAATTTGTCAATTCAAATTGCGTAGCGGAATGTATTATATTGATTCCGAAAAGGATAACAAGCAGACCGTATCCGATAGTTTTGAAAAACGGTGCAAATAAATCAACGAAACCCTTAAGATCGAATCCCCAAGGACTGTTTATTCCGGCTTTTATAGCAGCACCAAGTGCATTGATAATTCCTTGTGTCCAATCAACAAGTCCTTTTACCCATGCAAATATACCTATTGTCGAAGCAGCCATATCTTCTTTGCCGAGTTCTTCAAGATCTTTTTTCATTTCTTCTTGGTTGTATGCAGGCTTTGTGGTGGTTTCCGTTGTTGTAGTTTCTGCTTTTGCAGAAGTTGCAAATTCAACTTGCTTTTCATTACCTAAGCTGTCAACCGGTCTAGGAGTAACAACTGCTGTTACTCCTCCGGTTGTTACAGCATCCGCACAGGCAGAAAATGATAAACCGAAAATCATTAGCAGACTGCATATAAGAAAGATGCTGATTTTTTTCATATCTACCTCTCTTAGAATAAAGCCTCAATCGCAAATGTTGCCGCAAAGAGCGCACCGCCGATTACCATTAGTGATATGCCACCGTTGCGTTCACGTACATCTTCATTACCAATGCCCTGCGCAATTTTTATCAGTCCGGGTATAGCGGTTAATCCAAGTACAACGATACGTACTACCCAAAAAACCAGTGTTACAAGCGTATCATATGTAGCAGTATCTACAGAAGATGGGGCATTTCCGATGCCGCCTTCGGCAAATGCTGAATACGCAAGTAATACGTTTGAAAGAAGGATTGTGGTTGTGATTGAAATTACCTTTGTTATTTTCCTGAATGCTTTTTTCGTAAAAAATCTCCTTATCTGCGAATTATCGCATCTGATATTTTTTTAGCCGTATCTGATACGACTTTTGTTGTAACCACTACTGCACCGGCAACCGGTACAGCCGACGAAGCCGCTGGAGTTGCGCCGGCTGTAGTAGCTTGTGTAGCAGTTGCCGAAGCAACCTGTGTAGTCTGAACTGCAGTTTGAGAAGTTGCTTGCGTTGCCATACTACCCGCACCGGCATTTGATAAACTTCCGGATGAAAGATTCTTTGGTGCTATTACCGATTCGTCAATCAAATCAACACCGTCTGCCAAATCACTGTATAGCTTTTTCTGACCGAGCTTTGTAAGTGATATGCTTGTGTTGTCAGAATTGTACTGCACAAGCCCGTCTTTTTCCCATTTAGAGATATTTTCCATAACTTGCAGAGCCGCTTTCTTATCGGGCGACAGCGTGATTTCTTCAAGGTCGAGGTTAGACGCAAATCGGAAGAATTGCAAATCTCGATCTGTACCCTCAAGAGTTATACCGTATCTGATTGTATCGCTTTCTAATCCGTGCTGAATTTCCATTGCACGAATAGCCGATCGTGCTTTGTCTATGTTAGCCGCACGAATGAAGTTTGGATTATTGATATACTCTCTGCCGCTATCTGTCAACGTTATATTACCGTTATTCAGATCTACATCAATCAAACCTTGCTTTTCCGCCAGTTCGAGATTGGATATGACAGCTTCTTTAAGTTCTGCATCAGGGATATTTTCGATAACCTCTTTTGGCAGGATTTCATTGTTATTGAAATAGCTGAGATCTGTTATCTGTCCGGAAAAAGAGAAGGGCAGACCGTTATCTGTAATTGCTTGAGCCTCTGTACTTTTAGCACGCTTAAGCTGCTCAATAAAATCATATATCTGCTTTCCCGTGCGAGCCAGTCCGACAACCTTACTGTTCATTTTTTCGGTGTCGTGCATTATCTCATCTTCTAACATTGGTGCCATAGCTAATTACCTCCTATCATCCTATAAATTCATCGATAGTCGGAATTTCATAGTCGGCTATCAATTCTTCTTCGCCTATTTCGGCAAGCACGTTCTGATGTTCGCTAAGCTGAGCATCTCTTGCGGCTTCTTCAAACTGTCGCTGTAGTTCTGCTTGTTCGATATGTTCTTGTTCCGCTTGTTTTTGCACGGACTGCTCACGCATTGCCTTTTCTTCTGACACTGACTGTTCCATAAGCTGTGCCATTTTTGTTTTTACCTCCTTTAACTTTTGAATTTGTTCATTATCGGAATACATCTTGTTTATATCGGTATTGTTCGGTATTCCGCTTGGAAACGAACTGCCGACTTTATCGATAAGCGGATGTGATAATGTATCGAATTTGTACAACCAAAAAGGCGGATACTCATCGAGAAATTCGATCATATATCCGCCGTATTTCTTTTTGATTTTCGGTGACGCCTTAAACGCTCTTCGCAGTTCAGATGTAGTCAGTAGGTCACGACCTTGATAGCTTTCGTTGTCTGAACTGCTGCCGCCGCTTGTTGTTCCTTGGCTGTGTCCCCTTGTGTCTATTCGTACAGTAGTCTTGTCGAGCATTTCTACTATGTACTTACGGGTATCCAAATCAGGTGCGCCAAGATAAGTAAACAGTGAGCAGTAACCGATAATACTTTCCCAATTCTCCTTATACAAAGCCTTTAATTGAGGCAGCGACTGCAAGACAATACAAGCCCTGATGTTGTTTGATCGTATAACAGCAGTGATTTTATCGAAATTCGGTATCCGTCCTATATTTGCAAACTCGTCAAGTTCCACTGACACGAGCAATGGCAATCTGCCGTTATGCTTGAAATTAGCACAGTACATCAGTCGAGAGAAAAGCTGTGAATAGAACATATTGCAAATAGCCTTGTACGTTGTATCCGCAGGAGGAACTATCAGAAATATAGCTGTCTTTTCCACTCCGACATTGTCAAAATCCATCTCGTTGATTACGGTTAGATCGTTAATGTCTTCGACTGCCCATAAGTCAAGACGAGTAGACAACGTTTTAGCTATGCCGCCCATCGTTTCTTCGGGAGTGCCTTTAATACCGTTCCAGTTAATTGTAGCAGCATCACAAGGATGCTCGATTGAGTGTTTATTAAGGCAACGAGCCAATTCGCACAATTCGTCTATTCTTCCATTTTTATATGTGATACTGTTAAGCAGTCTGACTACACGACCAAAGCATTTCACCTCGCCTTCAGCTTTCCAAAGGTAAATCATAATTGCAGTAAGTAATGATTTTGCCGAACCCGACCAGAAATCTTCTTTATCATCGTCGCCGGCAGAGGCGTTAATAAAGGTGTTTGCCAAAACAACAATATCCTGCTCATCATTGATATAAACAAACGGATTGTATGCGTTGGTCTTTTTGATGTTTATCAGATTAAACACACGCACCTTGTACCCATTATCCATAAGTAGCTTTGCAGTATCTCTGTAAAGCTCACCTTTGGGATCGGTCACAACATAGCTTCCATACATCTGAATAATATCAGGTTTGATTTTTCTGAATGTTTTTCCTGCACCGGGACCGCCGATTAGTATTTCGTTCAGATTATGCGGTTCATAGTAACGTCCATGCGGATTGTTAACGGTAACATAGAACTTGTTTCCGATTGGAATACCGGTTTCATCGCTGTTTTCCTTTTCATCACGTTTTGTTGCCCAATCGGCACTTCCGGCTTCCACGCCTTTGTAATCATCGTAATTTTTACTGAACAGCATAAGTGCAAGCAGTGACAAAGCAACAACGTAAATATACCAAACAGAACCGTGCATTTGCATTATCGCACCGATGTCAAAAGGTGCTGTAAAAGTTGGATTAGTCCAATATGGCATAGATTTTATCAGCACCGACAAATTTAAATTATCCGATGATATGTTGTTGTCGTATGCGTAGCACTGTAAGCTGTAAATCAGATAAGATATAATCAGGAATGTGATTACACCTATAACGGAGATAAGTATAAGACTGGTCTTTAAGACGGATTTGCTGTTTTTGTGCCGCAATTTGTTTTTGTTTGCCATTTCACCCTCCTTTAATTGTGCTACAGGTAGCACAGATCAATTCTGCAATTGTGCTACCGTTAGCACACTTTCAAACTTATAAATACTCTATCAAATAATTCCCCTCTTTGAGATATTGATTTATAGCAAAGGAACAAGTTGTTCTTTCGTCCGAATACTCTTGCCTTATTTTCGTTGAATAAACCTCTCCGGTATCTAAGTTAGTAAGTCGTATCTCGTTTTGAGAATAGTAGGGTTTCGTTTTTTTCTCATTTTTGGCATTATCGCAATTTGAAAACAGCAATTTAAAATGAGAATTTGATAGCAGATTTCTTTTCATATCTTACCTCCATAAGTCACCACAAAGGCGGCAGAGCTTTTCTGCCGCCCGGTGACAATAAAATTTAATGCTTCTTAGCGTTTTCTCTTACGCTTCGATAACGGGAACACAAGCACCACAGCAGCACTCATCATTACCATTGATATAATAATAACTGCCGTCTGCGTAAAGCTGTCCTCGCTTGCACCTGTCGGGGGATTGTCCGGTAGCTTGCTGTTGTGCATATTGGCAACAAGCATTGCACCGTCACGGTCAATCGTTAACTGCTTATCTTCGGGCAAAAGATAGCCTGCTGACGCTTCATCCTTAACTTCGTGTATGGTATACTCACCGGCTCTTAAATCGTTAATGCGGATTATACCGTTCTCATCAGTAGTGTAGATCTTACTGAATGACTGACCTGTGAACGTCTTTCCGGTTACCTCAAAATGTATTCCTTCGACCTTGTTGTCGTATGAGGTTTTTACAATCTTGATTTCACCCTTTGCCGGCGAGTTTATGAACGTACCCTTGCCAAGCTCATCGTTGGAAACTTCTACGGTTTCGCCGTCATTTACGATCTGGAAATAGTAGAAATTCACATCACGGACGAAATATTCGGGAGCCTTTGTTTCCTGTACATAGTATTCGCCGTACACAAGTCCCTCAAGGCTGTACACGCCTGTTTCGGTTTCCTTCATTGTGCCGACTACGGTTTTCTTGTCCGATTTATAAACTGTAAATATAGCACCTGTCAATTTATTTTCGGGATAGTCCTCATCAACTTTCGTTAATGTGACATTGCCGACAATAACCTTATTGACAAACTCTGCACTTGCAGTTGCGTCCTTAGTTACCGTGATTGTCTTGACCTGTGTCTTAGGCAGATAACCTTCTGCATTGTTGATTTCGGTTATCGTGTACTTGACGGTCGGCAGTTCTGTAAGTTCAAACTTGCCGTTTGTCAGCATAAAACGTGCTTCTGCTGTCTGACTGCCGTTATATACATACTTGCCGTTCTTCGATACAGCCTTTAAGTATGCACCGTCAGCGTTCTTTACGGTGAAGTACACATTCTTTTCAAGCTCTGCCTTCTGAGCTGTTGTCAGCCCGTTGGGATTTGTCCATTTCTTTACGATACTTGCGTTGCCTGTGTCACGTTCATTTACAAACGTTGCCGTTGCTGTCTGATTTCTTACTACAGTTATTTTTACGGGATTTTCCGACTTGATCGTGTAGTCAAGAAGTGTGCTATACTCTGTAATCGTATAGTCACCGGTAGGCAGTTCTGCGATTGTGAATGTGCTGTTCTTCAGAACATACTTGAATTCTGTTGCGCTTTCGCCGTTATATGTGTATACGCCGTCTGCACCTGTAGCTGTGATGTACTTGCCGTTGCCGTCCTTTACAGTGAAATACAGGCTCTTTTCAAGCTCCGCTTTCATCTGTGCTATTTCATCGGCTGTCATATCTGCTGTACTGTTATCAAGTTTCCACTCCTTGATAACGGTTGCGTGACCGTAAGGGTATTCGTTGAAGTCGGATTTGCCGATTTCATTGCTTACCGATACAGTAGCGTTTGCTGTTTTAAGTGTTACAGCGTGTGCATTTGCATCAAGGTAGTAGCCTTCGGGAGCTGTAAGCTCCTTGACATAGTATGTTGTACCTGTTGCACTGCTTATAGGTAAGTTGTTGCAAGTGTACACTCCTGTAGCTGTTTCGATAATCTCTGCATTTACAAGTGTGCTGTCAGTGTCCGACTTATACGCCTTTGCTACTGTCTTGCAAGTGCTGTCGGTATAGATACCGAATGTAGCACCTGTTACCTTTTCGCCTGTCTTTGCGTCAACCTTGTTGATAACAATGTGACCGAAAGGCTTGTTTTCAAACGTTGCAGTAGTAGTTGCATTGCTCTTTACTTCAATCGCCTGATTTGCAGGTGTGATATATCCGACTGTCTTGCCGTCCTTTACTTCCTTTACAGTATAAGTACCGATAAGGAGGTTTGATATATTGATTTCGCCCTTTGCGTCTGTTGTGTATGTCTTGGTTGCTACGGGTGTGCCGTTAAGAGCCGTGCCGGAAACTTCAAACTTCCAACCGGAAAGAACACCGTCTGCACTTCTCTTGACTATCTTTATATCGCCCTTCTGCGGAGCATTGGGGAACTTGTCGTTGCCGTTGATTGACACATCGACAACCTTGCCTGCGTCAGAAATTACAAACTGATAGAATGTGTTGTCGATATTGTAATACTTTGGTGCTTTTGTTTCCTTGAGGTAGTATGTGCCTGCCGGGATTTCGTCAAGCTGATATGTACCCTTTGATGTTTCTGCGAGCTTGCCGTATACAGTAGCCTTATCAGACTGATATACAGTAAATTCAGCGCCGCTCAGAAGTACATCGGGATGATCTGCGTCAACCTTTGTCGTTCTGACCGAGCCTAAAGGCGTTTCATAGAATTTCGATGTAGCGTTGTTTGATACTGCTACGGTTGAATTTGCGGTTTTAAGCGTTACCGGGTGTACATCTGTGTCAATAGCGTAATGGTCGGGAGCTGAAAGCTCCTTGACATAGTAAGTTGTGCCATTCTTGCTCTCAATCGGCAGGAAATTGCAAGTGTACTTGCCTGTCGCACTTTCTGTGATTACAGCGTCTGTCAGAGTATCATCTGTAGCCGATGTATATGCCTGTGCAGGAATTTCACATTCAGCGTCTGTGTAAATACCAAATGTTGCACCTGTTACCTTTTCGCCGGTCTTTGCGTCAACCTTGTTGATAACGATATTCGCATACGGCTTGTTCTCGATATTGACTGTTGTTACAGTATCGGTCTTGACTTCAATGTCTTTGCTTTCCTCGGTAATGTAACCAACCGTTTTACCTGTCTTGACCTCTGTAACCTTGTAATCACCGATACGGATATTACTGATTGTGATTGTACCCTTTGCATCGGTAGTAAAAGTCTTATCGTAGCTCTGTCCGGTCTTGGCTGTGCCTGTAACACGGAACTG
>ERZ779982.1071-NODE-1071-length-10932-cov-1.808679_pt1 | contig 10932 bp, 12 predicted proteins | sample MGYA00511936_ERZ779982 | MGnify/ENA primary metagenome ERZ779982 (study PRJEB29588, sample SAMEA2146682) | human gut metagenome | biome: human gut; feature: human-associated habitat; material: faeces | place: Denmark | collected 2008/2010 ... | reverse complement strand
ATATTTCCGATATCCAGCGTTTTTTTGCGGAAAACGCTGTCGAGAACGGAGAAGTAAATGAAGTAATTTATGACATCAAAAAAGGCGGGTATCGGTTGGAGCAGATCAGTAAAATGAAATTTACCAACAGCGAAGTGCTTGCGATCAGTAAGATCTTGTTAGACAGCCGTGCATTTATCAAAACAGACATGAAAGAGATTATGGACAAGCTACTGGAGTGCTGTGTTCCGCCGCAGAACCGTGATCTGGTGAACGGTCTGATCCGAAACGAAATGTTTCATTATGTCGAACCACGCCATGGAAAACAATTTCTGGATGATCTGTGGAAGATAGGTGAGGCGATCGGGAATCGGAAAGTAATCGAGATCAAGTATGCGAGCTTAAAAGGAAAAGAGCCTAAAAAGCGGCGGCTTCAGCCACTTGCGATCTTGTTTTCGGAGTATTATTTTTACCTTGCTGCGTTTATTGAAGACATTGATAAGGAAAAAGAATTTGAATACAGCGATGATAACTATCCGACCATCTATCGCATCGACCGTATCGAGAATCTTCATGTCACCAATGAAAATTTCCGCATCAAGGAAGATAAGGATCGTTTTCAGGAAGGGGAATACCGTAAAAAGATCCAGTTTATGTACGGCGGCAGGGAAGAACGGGTGAAATTCCAGTACACCGGATTATCTGTTGAGGCGATTTTAGACCGGCTTCCAACAGCAAAGATCATAAAAGAAGAAGACGGCATTTACACCATTACCGCGGAAGTGTTCGGCAAGGGAATTGACATGTGGTTAAGAAGCCAGGGAGAGCAGGTGAAGGTGCTGTCAGCGAGTTGGGAAAGAAGTATGTGAAAACTTTAGCGAGAAAAGAAGAATCTTTAAAGGAACTTGCAGATAAAATGCCAGTTAAAAGGAAAAAGCAATGGAGGATGATATCAAATGGATGAACCAAATAATGTGAACAATTCGATGGTTCTTGATTTTGAAATAGAAGATAATAACTTCAAATTTGCATCCAATATTTCAGCAGCATTGGCTAAGGCTAATTTAGAGCTACAAGAGATTGAGGATGAACTTACAGAAAATATTGAGACAATTAAAAAGCTTACCCCAGAATGCGATAAAACAGATTATATTTTAGCAGTAACAAGTGGCCTGCTTTGTGGAATACTTGACATTTTCCTTGTAGGAAAGCCGGGAGAATCACCAGTAGGAGATGATATTACAGATAAGTGGTTTGAAAATCGTACTAAGGATTTTGCTGAGTTATGTGGTTGGAACGATAAAGAAGGAAAATTAGCATCGGCAGTGAAATATCTAGAGGAAAAATTCAAAATTCCATATGACCAACGAGGAGCCGGTGATGCAGCAAGTGGGATATTTGATTTGAATCCCAAAAATCATCATTTCAAATCGTTAGCCCATAATCCAACATTGCTTGGATTGTTTTTTTCGGTACTTGATCAGTTTAATAATACTTCACACTTTGTTTCAGAAGGTGAATTAATATCGCTTGAGGATGCTGATGGTTCTTTTGAATTATGCGGTGGTGATAATGTATCGAGTAAGTTCTTCTGTGCCTTTGTTAATTGGTTTGGTCATTTAATTTCTGATATGTCTGGTTCTTCTGGCAGTAAAGGAAGAGGAATGGGAATACCTTCACCGCTGTGGAGTTGGGCGAATGATATCATTGTCATAAAGAGAAAATTTAATATTCCAATACATGAGTTTGATAAATCTCTTAATGAAATGGCAATACGGATTTACAAGGAAGGATACGACACAAGATTTCAAGCAGCACAAGCTATACCTGTGCTTATTAATGAGATGTTAGTTCGATTAATATATTCAATTAGACGTCTTGTAAAGTACTTTACAAAAACCGAAAAGGAAGATAGAACATTTACAATTCTGTGGAAAACATGTGAACCGTTTTCTAATGCAACAGTGAAGCGAATGTTAACAGTGGCTCATGGTACATTTTGTATGATGGATGTAGGAGATGCAATTATTCAAGGCCTTAGAATAAGTGGTGGTAGTGTAGCTGAATGTGTTATGAGAATAAATATAATTGGAGTGGGAAGATTTACAATTTCATTATATGGAGAGTTAAAGCGAGGAACCAAACGTTGTGTAACACAAGAGAATGTATACTATCTAAAACGCAAAAGGATTGTGCTTGATGATTATATTACCGGATTAACAGAATTGGCAGAGGTTTATGATGATAAAGAGCTAATCTCTTTTGTAGAAGACTTAAAAAAAAGTGATATGTATAAGGAAGCCTTTGAAAAAACAGTGCTTTTAGCAAACCAAAGAGGCGTTCCTAAAAGCAAAATATTAGAAAGTAAAGACGATATAGATATTTATTTTGAGGAGGAAATGACTAATGAAACAAAAGAAAAAAACAAAACTTCAATTAGCGCAGGAGGCAGCGCAAGCAGCGATTAATAAGACAAATGGAAGCATTGTAGAGCTTGGTGAGTATACAAGTCGTTTGTATACTTCATTAACGGATATTCAGGAACTATTTGATAAAATTCGAAATGTGCCTAGTGAAGAGAAAGTGCAATATGAAAAATTGAAGCAAATTCGATTGGAGTGGAAACAACAGGCAGAAAAAATTGAGAAGGATTATCGAAAAGCCACAGTAAAAAATGCTGGGGTTGGTAGTACCGTAGGTATGTTAGGCGTAGGAGTTGTAACTATGGGGCCTACTTTAGCGATGGGCGTTGCAACAACGTTTGGTGTTGCGTCAACAGGGACAGCAATATCCACTTTAAGTGGAGCTGCCGCTACTAATGCAGCATTGGCATGGCTTGGTGGCGGAACACTTGCAGTGGGTGGTGGAGGAATGGCTGCGGGAGAAGCATTCCTTGCACTGGCGGGACCAGTTGGTTGGACCATTGCAGGTGCCGCCGTATTAACAAGTGGCATACTCGTGTTGAAGACGAAGAATGACCAGAAACATATTGATGATGTATTTACTCTCATTAGTGAGCGAGATGTAAAATATTATGAATTGGCTGTGGTTGAATTAAACGAGCGTATTATAAGAATTATAGATGAAAGTGCAAAGTTAAGGGAAGCAATAAAAGAGATTCAGACCTTTGGATTAGATTATAAAAAAATGACAGAGGCACAGCAGTTTGCGCTTGGGGCGTATGTAAATCTAATGAATTCGTCAACTCAGCTGTTAATTAATCCTATAAAAGGATTACAACCAAAGTACACTGAAAAAGATTTTAATGAATTTATTTCTTGGGAAAAGAAAAAGATAGATACTGAAAAAGGCAAAAAGTATAAAAATTTAATTATAGCGTTGGCTAATTTCTTGTATAAGATTGATCTTGATGATAGAGATAAAAAGCTATTATTGAAGTCATTTAAAAATAACAAGGAAATGTGTAAGTCATTGAATGTAACAAAAAAAGAATTTGATATTAGTCTTATAGATGCAGTATTAGAAGCGTTAAATTATAAAGATATATCAGAGAATATCCGGAATAATGGTATAAATCAGTAGAAATAATTGCCCTGGACATATCGTGTCCAGGGCTTGTGCTATTCTTATCCCAGAAACAACCAGAAACAAAGAAAACCCACTCCGTCAACCATTTAGCGGAGCACAAGAAACAAGGGATAAGGAGTGATCTTATGCAGAGCGCAGAAACAATTCGAAAATTTTTGGAGGAAGATGACTGGAAGTATCAGGTAGAGAAGGAAAACGAAGATGTTGTAATTTTCCGTATGGGGATCCGTATCGATGGGAAACTCGCAAGATGCGACATGCGGATTATATGTGAGGAAGACAGAGTAATATCGCTGGCAAATATTGGCGTGTTTGCAGATGAAAAACGTTATGCAGAGGCTGCGGAATTTATTACGCGTGTTAATTATGAACTGGCGAATATGAGTAAGTTTGAAATGGATTTCAGAGATGGTGAGATTCGTGCGTGTTATGAAGTGGATTGCGGCGGGGAGATGCAGCTTACCGAAGATGTGGTAGAGGGAATCGTTTATCTTCCAGCAAATATGTTTGACCGTTATGGGAATGCGTTATTGGATGTGCTGTTTGGCTATGCGACACCAGAGGAAGCGGTGGAACGTTTGATTGAACGGCAGCAGCAGTCGGCTGACGAAAAACAAGAAGCGGATGAGGAAGTGGATTCAAAACCAATGTGGAATATGGAGATTGGCTGATAAGGAGGAATGGTTTATGGGTGAAAAAAGATGCAGACATTATGAACTGCGGATTTTTCCGGAAAAAGAGCCGGATTTGGAAAGGTGTATTTTACCTGGTGTATTTCCAGAGTTTCCTCTTTACGAACAGGTTCCAAAGACGACAGAGTTTCTTTATGTAGTATTAAAAGGCAATATTACACGGAAAATGGCAAAAAGGATCTATGGAAAATCCTGGATACGTGAGCAGAAAACTGGCGATGGAATCAAATATGTCTGCGCCTGCTGTGGACAGGAATTTGCAAAAGCGGATGCCGGGCGAATGAACGAAATAGTAGACAGGTATGTTTCTGGAAACGGTTTTGATCCCAGAGCAGTTTATTCTGAGATGCGGCGTATAAAAACACTTTACTGGGAAGATGGCAGGCGGGAAAAGGCAAATTTCCGCACGGAGGAGCCTGCGATCGTATGCGGTCCTTATGAAACATCTGATCTTCATCATATAAAGCTGGCAGATTTTTTCTGTTCACCGGATATTTCAATGTCAGAACTTTCTAATATACAATTTGTAAAAGAAGAAGTTCCGTTTATCTATGAAATTTTACCCGGTATACCAATACCGCCCAAAGAGGATCAGGAACAGGAAGTGGACAAGGAGTTTGTATGGTATGAGGCACTTGGAACTTTTTTAAGTAACAAAAACAGTTTTGTAAAATGCAAAGGAGAGAAAAATTATGAGCAAAATGGACGATCTGGATTTACTTTCACAAAACGTGGCAGAAGGTGGTGACATTACCATGTTTCCATATATGCATCCGGGAATCACGGCGGCAACGGTGGTGGGCACACTGGCGGGAACCGTACTTACATCTGCGGTGACAGTGATTGCAGCAAGGCACTTCGCAAAGCAGATAAAAGCAAAGAAGCAGGAAGGAGACAGTGCGGATGAAGAAATTTGAGAATGAAAATCAAAGAAATTATCCCCCAAGATCTAATTTGAGGAATAAAGGCATTGCAAAATTAAAATGCAGACATTATGTATTAAAGGCAATCATTCAGGAACCGGAAGATTTTTTTGCGGAGGGATACACTCGTTCAACCTGTCCTTTTAGAGATAAAACCTGTCCATATATGTCGCCATGCAAGGACACGCTGGAAGCAGAGAGTATTATTAAGTGGGATGGTCCACCAAAAAGGGGGGAAAAAGTATTAAAAGAAGATTTTCATGAAACAAATGTACAAAAGAAGGTTTTTCCTGCTTCCGATTATGTTAATGGTGCAGATTATTCCAGGAAAACTGCGCAGACAGTAATGAAAGAAGAGATGATATGTGCGGTAAAAGGACCTTTGGTAAAAAAATTGCGCGCAAAAATTCAAGGTACGTCATGGATACGCTCGGTGGAGGAAAACGGGGTCATAAAATATCGCTGTGTACATTGTGGAATGGAATTTCAAGCGGCTGCCGTGAAACAAATGGATGCACTGATCGCGCATTATGAAGCGGGGGGATATTATAAGGCGGAAAAATTGGCGGAAAAGATGTGGGGGATCCGAACTGTTTTTTGGGATAATGGAAATGAAACTTCTGCGCTGGAAGAACCGGAAGTAATTTGCGGCCCGTTTCGTACCGGATGGGAGAAAGAAGCCTTTGGTGATCCGGCAGAGCAAAGAAATATAAGAGGGGTAAAAATATCTGATTTCTTGAATTTGGGTGGTGTTCGTATAAAGGAACTGATGAATTTGCGGATTGAATATGCGGATCATGAGTACAATCGTGACGGGCAACGTGTTGAAAGTGATGTGCCCGGAGATGAATGGTATGAACTCTGATTTCCCAGAGAAATTCATCCCATCTATTCAAATGCGCCGTTATCTGGATGAAGTTGGATTTCAGTTTTCAGATATGGAAAAAGCTGCGATTATTTGGAATTCCGGCATAAACCATGACAGATGTCTTCAAGGATTGAAAAATCTGTCTGATCAGACAAAGGATGAGAAAGTCAGAAGCCAGATTGCGGAACGGATGGATTATGAAAGGCGTAAATTTGAACTGCATATGAGAGCTGGCACAGATATTGTCTATCTGATCTATGATGCGGATCATTCGGTATGTGGCTGCTATAGAGGCAGCAGCGTTGCCTTTTGTGCAGCAAAAGATTTGAAAGAACGATGTTGGATGGAAAAGCGAAAAGTGTGCGGTGCAGATGAACGTGATGTAAAAAAAGATGATGATGGCAGTTTGTCGGTGGTGTCTTTTGATGCCATGGGGGAAATAAAGGACGTTATATCGTCTGAGATTTTATGTCTGCCCGGAGCACATCCCGACGAGCTGGACAACAAACGTTTTGAAAATCTCTTTATTATGCTGCCGACGCCTTTTCAAAAAGGTGATATTGTGCAGAATGTTTCAGATGCTTCGGTCGGGATCCTGTGTGATAATAAACTGGTGCAAACACCGTCTTCGGATTATTCTGATATAGAATTTCGAGTGATTTCCCTGCTGACAGATGGCACATGGGAGCATCATCATATAAATCCGCTTTATCTGGAAAAAGTGAAGATACAGGAGATCGGCGATGTGCCGCAATATAACAGAGCAATCAAAACAATGCGTTCATTTCTGCTTAAAAGCCCGGATGGTACTGAACGAAATGTATTGCGTGCATGCAGAGAATATGCTGACCGGAACCGGGAACCGGATCTGGTGGCGAAAGCAGATCGCCTGGATGAAATTATATTTTAAATATGGAAAAGGTTGTCACGAAAAAGTGATGACCTTTTTTCGATATATGCTATAATAAATATACCAGTCAGGCAGACAGGCGTTCCTGCTGACAACCAATTATACTCTGGAGGTGACTTTTTATGCACTCAGATAAAGAATATCATTCCTATAAAATCACACAAGACGATTTACATGTGCAGGTTACAAAAGGAGAACAGAAAGTCATTGACACCATGCTGCCAGAGACGTTAAGGAACGATCCGATGAAGCAGCAGTTGTATATACAGCTGATAATAGATGATTATGATCTGAAGAAAAGGGCGGAGGAAGGAATGCAGGAAATTTTAAAAAAGGTTCCGGAAGCAGGAGGTAAAAAATGGATTATTATGAACTGATGCATAAGGACGATCTGGTCTGCATGTTTTCTCTGGAAGATGAAGTTGTTTTAAATATTGCACTGCCGGAAAGTGGTATGGAATTACTGCCACTTGGCTGTAAAGATAAACGGTCGATTTCTGAGTGGCTGAAGGCACGGGCAATTCCGGCAACCAGGATCGGCATTGATAAAATTTTGACAAATACATTTCAGGCACTGCTTGATAACTATGGTCTTTCACTGACCGATAGTTACTGGATCAAGCCGGTAGCTATTGATTTAACCTGGAAAGATGTCAACTTTTATACGAATGACTTTCAGGCGACAAAAATACTTGACGACTTGGGCAGCATTGATTGCCGGGGAAAAACAAATTTTACACCGAGCGCAACACTGAAAGGTGATTTGAAAAAGAAATGGATTCTCAGTGACGGAGAGCGTGTACTGATCAAAGGTAATTATGGTCAGACCGCATTACAGGCGGTTTCAGAAGTTATGGCAACTGCAATCTATGAGAAACAGAAAATTGCAGATTATACGTCGTATACATTTGCGGATATCCAGTCAGATGATCAGGATATTTTAGGGTGCGCCTGCCCGAATTTCACATCGGAGAATCTGGAATTTATACCGGCGATTGATATTGTGAACTCTGTCAAAAAAAGACAGGATCAGTCCTACTATCAGCTTTACATTGAACTATGTCAGGAACATGGACTGACAGATATTGAGGACTTCATGAGCGCTATGTTTTCCGTTGATTTTATCCTGGCAAATGTAGACCGGCATTTGAATAACTTTGGAATACTGCGGGATACGACAACACTTCAATGGCTCAGACCGGCACCGGTTTTTGATTCGGGCAACAGTCTCTTTTACCGGGCAGCGCCGCGTGCAAGACTGCCGGTTGGAAAGGAACTTTTAAAAACAGAAGTATCCTCTTTTACAAAGACGATTGGCTCACAACTCAGGCTGGTTAAAAATGCAAGGCTTGATCTAAAAAAATTACCAACGGATGAGGAATACCTTAAAATTTTAAATAAAGATGATTCCCTGCATGCATTTGATAAAGAACAGCGGATCCTTTTGTTACATGAAACAAAGCAGATCTTTGAAGATTTTTTGAATGGTGCAAAGCCATGGGCATATCAAAGCAGATAGACTTTTTTGTCGATCTGCTTTTTTTGTTCTTGCGTCAGAGCGAGAAATTTCCCGATCGGAAGATGAAGCCCCGCCGGCTGGTAGATTGTTTTATCCTGCCACAGCTTTTCCGCGACTTCCGAAAAATTGTGCAGCATACACTTCGTCTGATATTTTTCGCAGATCAAAAGCACCTCCCGCGCCAGCTTTTCGTACTCTGCCGCTTTTAAATCTTTTTCGCGCAGGATGATCGTCTGTATCCCCATTGCCGCCACTTTTTCCACCTGGGGAAGAAGATCTTCTGCCAGATGCCGGTTCGTCACACATACGATCCTGTCTTTTCTTTGTAAGGATGGCTTAGACATACACATAATCGTTTAAGACCGGCTGCAGACCGCTCTCCTCCATGTCATGGTACATAGCGTCAAAGCTGCGGTCATCCGAGATCTCAAACTGCTCATCCCCGGTGTCCTTTTCTTCTTTTCCGCTGTATTTGCTCTCATGGTCGCCGATTCCGGTCGAAACACCGGCAGATACCTTGGTCGCCGCGATCTTTACGATGCCATCCCTGAAATGCTCCTGTTCTCTTGAAGAAACCGTGATCCCGACAAACGGAAGGAAGATACGGTATGCGCAGAGCACCTGACAGAGCTCCTTCTCGTGCACATCAAGCGGGTTGATCTTTTCGTTGTTGATGATCGGGCGCAGTCTCGGACATGACAGGGAATACTCGACATACGGATATTTCCGCTGCAGATAATAAACATGCAGTGCCGTTGCAAGTGCATCTTTTCTGAAATCCGAAAGTCCGAGCAGTGCGGAGAATCCGACTCCGCGCATACCACCCATGATCGCGCGCTCCTGCGCCTCAAAACGATATGGAAAGACACGTTTGTGTCCCATCAGATGCAGCGTCTCATACTTGTCGGAATTGTAGGTCTCCTGAAATACGGTCACATAGTCGGCACCGCACTCATGGAGATAACGGTATTCGTCACTGTTGACCGGATAGATCTCAAGTCCCACATTGCGGAAATATTTAGCGGCAAGCTTACATGCTTCCCCGATGTATTTCACGTCACTCATGCTGCGGCTCTCACCGGTCAGCATCAGGATCTCCTCGATACCGGAATCCGCAATGATCTTCATTTCTTTTTCGATCTCTTCCTGATTCAGCTTTTTGCGCTTGATGTCATTGTAGCAGTTGAATCCACAATAGATACAATAGTTTTCACAGTAGTTGGCTATGTAAAGCGGTGTGAAGATATAGACGGTATTTCCGAAATGTTTGCTGGTCTCGATCTTCGCTTTTCTCGCCATCTCCTCCAAGTGTGGCTTTGCAGCCGGAGAAAGCAGTGCCTTGAAATCTTCGATATCACAGGTCTCATGCATCAGCGCACGGCGCACATCCGTATCCGTGTATTTGTCGTAATCGTACGCTTTCATGGCGGTCAGCACCTTGTCCATGATGTCAGAATCTATACGTTCCATGCCTTCCATATATTCCATATGATTTGTACGGGAAGACGGATCGTTCTCCAGGCGGTGTTTCCGCTCCAGCGCTTTTTCATTCAGTTTATCGGAATCAATAAAAAAATTATTTTCTGCCATGTTCTCACCCTCTTTTTAGTCTCTTAAGAATCCGGTCAGCGGATCGGATGCACTCGCCCCGCGCTCTAACACTCTTCCAAGTCCGGCAAGATGCGCCGCACGTCCTGCTTCGATCGCGTTCTTAAAGGCATATGCCATGGCAGGGATATCGCCGGCCGTTGCGATCGCCGTATTAGCCATAACCGCTGCAGCACCCATTTCCATTGCCTCACACGCCTGGGAAGGTCTGCCGATGCCCGCGTCCACGATAACCGGAAGATCGATCTCGTCAATTAAGATCTGGATGAATTCTTTTGTTGCAAGTCCCTTGTTAGAACCGATCGGAGACGCAAGCGGCATTACCGCGGCTGCACCGGCATTTACCAGATCTCTCGCTGCATACAGATCCGGATACATGTACGGCAATACGACAAATCCTTCTTTCGCAAGGATTTCCGTTGCTTTTACCGTCTCATTGTTGTCCGGCAGCAGATATTTGGAATCCTTCATGATCTCAATCTTTACGAAATCACCGCAGCCAAGTTCTCTTGCCATACGCGCGATCCGGACTGCCTCATCCGCATTTCTCGCACCGGAAGTGTTTGGCAGAAGCGTAACGCCCTCCGGGATATAATCTAAGATATTTTCCTGCTTTTTGGTGTTGGTGCGGCGTACCGCAAGTGTGATGATCTCAGCCTTTGCGTAATCAACAGCCGCTTTGATCAGATCCATGGAATATTTTCCGGATCCCAGAATAAAACGGGAAGAAAATTCCTTTCCACCCAGACAAAATGTATCTTTCTTTTCCATTGTTTTTTCCTTCTTTCTCATTTTCTTGTTATACTTCTGTCTCCCCGAGGATCAGCCGTAGGATCATGTTTGCCTGATGCGCGGCACAGAGCATGACGCGGGGCGCCATCAGG
>ERZ779982.1070-NODE-1070-length-10942-cov-2.175347_pt1 | contig 10942 bp, 10 predicted proteins | sample MGYA00511936_ERZ779982 | MGnify/ENA primary metagenome ERZ779982 (study PRJEB29588, sample SAMEA2146682) | human gut metagenome | biome: human gut; feature: human-associated habitat; material: faeces | place: Denmark | collected 2008/2010 ... | reverse complement strand
ACCTGCGACCTCTGCGTCCCGAACGCAGCGCTCTACCAAGCTGAGCCACGCATCGATATTTATGAAGCACTTTGTTGTCTCTCAAATCGTGCTTCATTATATTATCACAAGTTTTTCTGTTTGTCCAGAAAAATTTTGTATTTTTTTAATTTTATTTAGAATTTCTTTTCCACCATTGACATTAATAAGTATTTCTTCAGAATAAGCGATAAACCTTAAGTTTATCGCTCCTCTTCTTTCTATAACCTCATTTACAACTTTAATTCCTTCTAAGTAAAAGCAACCATTTTTTTGTCTTCCTTTTTTATCATTTAGACTTCTTATAAACTTCGCTTTTTCATTAGACTTACTAGTTATAACTTCAATCATACCTTATTCTCCTGTAGATGTAGAATTAGTTGTTGTGTTGTTATCAGTTGTTGTGTTATCAGTTGTAGTAGTTTGTGTACTATTTGTTGATGTAGTGTTAGTAGTATCACTTGAAGATTTACCTGTAATTTGTTCAACAGCTTTTTTTAGATTATCAGAATTAACTTTAAAGTTCTTTTCTGTACTAATCTTGTTTATATTTTCATTAACAAAGTTTTCTCTATCATATTCATTTTTAGCTCTTCCATTTTCTGTTATACTTGCAAGTTTAATTACATGATATCCATATGAACTTTCAACTAAAACAACATCTCCAACTTGCATAGATTTAACAGCGTTAGCATAACTTTCATCCGTTTGACCATCCATATATACAGTATAGCTTCCTCCATTGTCTTTAGTTCCTGTATCTTCAGATAAATCCTTTGCAATTGTAGTAATATCTTCACCATTTTTTACTCTTTGTAAAACAGCTTCAGCTTGAGCTTTCTTGTTTGCTTTTTCTTCATCTGATAATGCTGTTCCACTATCACTTTTTGTTTTAAATAACACATGATTTGTTTCATATGAATTTAAATTAGGATTTTCTTCTTTGGCCTTTATATAGTTTATAACATCCTCATCACTTGCATCTGCAACCTTTTTATCAATATATGCACTTATTATAGCATCAGCATAATATAGCTCTTTTAATTGATTTGCATTTATTTTTTGTTCTTCTAGTTGAGATAACTGCTCTTTATCTTGAAATTGCTCATCAATTTCTTTTTTTCTATCTTCAGGAATCGTAACTCCTTCTTTTTTAGCCTCTTTTAAAATTATTTCATCTAATGCAGCTTTATTTGCAATTTGTTCAGGAATTATATCATCTGAATACCCAAAGTAAGTAAGCATAGGTTGGAAAGTTTTGTAATATATAGCATATTCAGATTTTGTAACTTTTCCTCCGTCATAAGTTGCGACTGGAAGCATACTTGTTGCATAAAAATAATAACCAAAAATTCCAAATGCTACAAGTAAAATAGCAACAATTATTGAAATAATAACTACCTTTTCACTAACAGGTTTTTTCTCTTTTTTTACTTTTTCAACTTTTTTTAATTCAGTACTATTCTCTTTTTTTTCTTTTTGTTTTTCATCAGTTTTCTTTGTTTCTTTTGATACTTTTTCTTTTTTTTCTACTTTGCTATCTTCTTTCTTTTCTACTTTACTATCTTCTTTTTTTTCTACTTTACTATCTTCTTTTTTAGAATTATTTACTTTGTTTTTATTATTTTCTTCTTCTTCAACATTCTTATTTTTTTTGATTTCCTTTTTTTTACTCATCACTCTTCCCCTTTTCTTTTCTAAGCTTTTCAAGCTCTAACTGTACACGAATTAGTATATCACTACGCGTAAAATTTGTCAATTTAATTTTCAAATTATACGGTTCTATCTTTAAAATTTCACCAAATGAACATATTTTAGTTATTCCAAGTTTTCTAGCCTGGTTTCTTATTTCAACAATTTTAATTAAATTTTCTGTTTCTTTAGGTAATTCACCATATCTATCTATAAGTTCATCAATAACATCAAGCATCATATCTTTATCATTTATATCTGAAATCTTTTGATACATATTTATTTTTTGTATTGGATCACTTATATAACTATCACTAATATATGCAGAAACATCTAAATCTATTTTTATTTCCTGCTCGATATTTTGAGTTTCACTAATATTATTCTTTTCTTTGTTTACTGCTTTTTCAAGTAATGATAAATACATATCATATCCTACCTTTAACATATGACCATGTTGTTCTTTCCCAAGTAAACTACCTGCTCCCCTTATTTCTAAATCTCTTAGTGCAATTTTAAATCCACTTCCAAACTCAGTAAAATCTCTTATAGCTCTTAATCTTTTTTCTGCCACCTCAGAAATTTGTCTATTTTTTTGGTAAGTTATATATGCATATGCAAGTCTACTTGAACGTCCAACTCTTCCCCTTATTTGATAAAGTTGGGCAAGTCCTAATTTATCAGCATTTTCAACAATTAGTGTATTAGCATTAGGTATATCTATACCTGATTCTAAAATAGATGTACATACTATTACATCAAATTCATGATTTATAAACTTTAGCATTATGTCTTCAATCTGATGAGGTTCCATTTGACCATGGGCATACTCAACTCTTGCACTTGGCACTAAACTTTTAACTTTATTTGCAAGATCTTCTATTCCTTCAACTCTATTATTTAAGTAAAATACCTGACCATCTCTTAATAATTCCTTTTCAATAGCCTCTTTAATTACTGTATCGTTATATTCCATAACATATGTATGAACAGGAAGCCTTTCAAGTGGCGGCTCATTTAGCGTACTCATTCCTCTAATTCCAACCATTGACATATGAAGTGTTCTTGGAATAGGTGTCGCAGTCATAGATAATACATCCACTGTTTCCTTTATCTTTTTTATGCTCTCTTTAGCCTTTACACCAAATCTATGTTCCTCATCTATTATTAAAAGTCCAAGATCTTTAAAGAACACATCATTTGAAAGCATCCTATGAGTTCCTACTAATACATCAATTTTACCGTCAACTAGATCCTTTAATATATCAGTTTGTTCTTTCTTTGTTTTAAACCTACTTAACATCTCAACTCTTATTCCAAACTTTTCCATTCTTTCTTTAAAAGTACGATATTGTTGTAAACAAAGCACAGTTGTCGGAACTAAATATGCAACCTGTTTTTTGTCCATAACAGCTTTAAAAGCAACTCGAAGAGCAACTTCTGTCTTACCATAACCAACATCACCACAAAGTAGTCTATCCATTACTCTTGGAGATTCCATATCTTCTTTTATTTCAGATACAGCCTGCTTTTGGTCATCAGTCAAATCATATTTAAAAGACTCCTCAAACTCTTTTTGCCATGGCGTATCAGGAGAAAAAGCATAACCTGGATTTTTTTCACGTTTTGCATAAAGTGATAAAAGTTCCTTTGCAATTTCTTCAACATGAGCAGTTACTTTCTTCTTAGTTTTTTCCCACTCTTTTGTTCCAAGGGAATTAATCTTAGGTTTAGAACTATCATCACATACATACTTCTTAACTAAATCAAGTTGATTTATAGGGACATATAGGACACCATTATTTGCATATTCTATCTTTATATAATCTTTTACAACCTCTTGGACATTTATACTTGATATACCTTTATATATACCAATACCATGATTTTCATGTACAACAAAATCATCAATTTTTAAATCTTCAAAGCTTTCAATATCTGTTCCTTTTGAAAACTCTCTTTTTACTTTCCTTTTTACATTTGTACCACTTACAGGTTCAGCAATAACAACAAGATCTTGTATACTAGAATAAAATCCACCAGAAACTATTCCATATGTTATATATACCTTTGATTTTTTTAGATTATCTTCTCTCCATATATTATCAAGCACCTCAACTGATACATTGTTATCCAAAAGGTAGTTTTTTACTTGTTCTACTCGTACTTGACTTGGAAATACTAAGAGAATCTTTTTATTCTTAAGTGCTTTTACATCATTAAGTAATGTTTCAAAAGAACTTTTATAAAAAAACATTTCTTTTGAATTAAAGTCAAAGATAACTCTTTTTTTATTTATACTACTATCAAATACCTGTTTTTGCATGTATATATTTGTAATTTTAGACACACGTTTTATTACGTCATCATATGAAATATATTTATTTGCAAAAGGAATATACATATAATTACGTTCATCTAAAATTTTTAAAGTCTCAGCATTTTCATAACAAATACTATCTGCTTTTTTCTTACAATTTTCAGGTTCATCTATAAAAATATTATAATCTTTTAAATAATCTGTGAAAAAGCAAGGATTTTTCACTAGCAAATTAAAATATTTATCAGTTAAATTATCAAGCATACCATTTTCTATAAGCTCTATATCTTTACTAATATTTTCCTTTAAATTACTATTTATATCTCCACATTCTACAAGATTTTCAAGATTTCTTGTTATATCATCTAACATTTCTTTAGTAATTACCATATCAGAAACACGAGATATAGAAATCTCCTTAATAGATGAAATACTCCTTTGAGTTAATACATCAAAAGATCTTATACTATCAATACTATCCCCAAAAAACTCAATTCTTACTGGCATATCACTCTCTACTGCAAAAACATCTACTATTCCTCCACGAACTGAAAATTGTCCCTTTCCTTCAACAGTTTCAGACTTTTCATAGCCGAAGAAAATCTAACTGTTTTACAAAACCAGAAAAATCAATAGTATCGTCCTTTTTTATAAAAATACTTTCATTATTCTTAAAACTATTATCATTCATTGGAAGCATTAAAGAATCAATTGTTGTTACAACTATTTTTTTTGTACCATCATTTATTTTAGACATGACGTACATTCTATCATTTTGATTTTCTCTACTTTGAGCTTCAACATCATAATATACAACAGTTTTGGCTGGAAAATATACAACTTCTAGTTCAGAAATAAATTTTAAATCCTGTACCATTTTATTAGCTGTAAGTATATTGCTACAAACAATAATACTACTTTTATCATTATTAATAGTTAGGCTATATACGTAATATGCTTTTTGTATATCCATTATATTTTTAAAGGAAATAGCCTTATTCTCACTTTTTAGACTTTCTAAAATATCATTAAACATATCTACTTTTTTTAAATTTTCTGTAAGTAGATTCATATCTTTACCCTCTTTCATACATTTGCATTCTATGCTAATATCATTTTTTCTAAATGTTCAACTGAAATAATAGGTATACTAAGTGACTCAGCTTTGCTTAATTTACTACCCGCATCTTCTCCTGCAATTAAGAAACTTGTCTTCTTAGAAACACTTCCTGACACCTTGCCACCATTTTTTTCAATTAATTTAGTTATATCACTTCTAGAATAATTATCAAAAGAACCTGTAATTACAAAAGTTTTATCTTTTAAAATTTCAGAATCCAACTCTTTTTTTAATCCATTAAGATTTACTCCTGCCTTTTCAAATTTAGAAATTAACATATCAGTTTCTTCCTTAGAGAAAAAATCAACAACAGACTGTGCCATAATAGCCCCAAAATCATCAAGACTATTTATATCATCAAAACTTGCATCTTTTATCATATATATATTATCAAAATTTTCTGCTAATACCTTTGCTGCTTTCTTTCCAATATGCCTCATTCCAAAGCCAAATAACAACTTATCAAGTGAATTGTTCTTTGTTTTTTCAATTGCATTGATTAAGTTCCTAGCTGACTTTGGTGCGAACCTATCAAGTTTAACTACATCATCATATTTTAGATAATATATATCAGCAATGTCTTTTATTAAATTATTATCAATTAATTGTTCAACTATAGCATCTCCAAGACCTGATATATCCATTGCATCACGTGATGCAAAATGTACTAAAGAACGAAATATTTGTGCAGGGCATTCATTATTTGTACATCTAAGAGCAACCTCATCATTTATTTTTTCTAATTCTTCGCCACATACAGGACATACTTTAGGAATTTCATACTCAACTTCATTTCCTGTTCTTTTACTTTTAACTACACTTATTACCTCGGGAATTACATCTCCTGCTTTTTGAATTACAACTGTATCTCCAATTTTTATATCTTTTTCTTTTACATAGTCAAAATTATGAAGAGTAGTTTTAGATATAACAGATCCAGCAAGCCTTACAGGATTAAGGATTGCCATTGGAGTCACTTGTCCTGTCCTTCCTACTTGAACCTTTATATTAGTAAGTTTTGTTTCTTTTTGTTCAGGAGGATATTTATATGCAACAGCCCATTTTGGAACTTTTACAGTAGTACCAGCTTCCTCCCTTATTTTAAGGTCATTAATTTTAACAACAGCTCCATCTATATCATAAGGAAGTCCATCTCTTAAATTTCCAATTTCCTCAATTGCATTTAATACCTCATCTTCACCAACACACACTTTAATATACTCAATAGTTTTTATTCCCGTATTTTTTATATACTCAATACTTTCAGAATGAGTTTTAAATTTTTTACCTTTTTGGAGATTAAACACAAAAATGCTCAAATTTCTTTGCTTTACAAGTTTTGAGTCAAGCTGTCTTAAAGTACCAGCCGCTGCATTTCTTGGATTAGCAAGTATTTGTTTCCCTGCTTCTTCAAGTTTATTATTAATACTTTCAAATTCTTTTCTTGGTAAGTATACCTCTCCCCTTACTTCAAATGTATCATCAGTAGTAAGAAGTTCTGGAATACCATCAACCATCTTTAAATTTTCTGTAACATCCTCTCCAACAAAGCCATCTCCTCTGGTAGAACCTCTAACCAATTTGCCTTTTTCATATTCTAGTGATACAGAAAGGCCATCTATTTTTGTCTCAACAGTAAACTGTATATCTTTTCCATACTCTTCTTGCATTTTACGTACAAAGTCTTTTACATCATCATATGAAAAAACATCTTGCAAACTTTGCATTTGTACATCATGCTTTACCTGTGAAAAAATATTCTTAACATGTCCACCTACTTTTTTTGTAGGAGAAGAATCTAAAGCATACTCTGGGTGTTCTTTTTCAAGTTTTCTTAACTTTAAACTTAATTTATCATACTCATAGTCACTTATTTCAGGATTATCATCATCATAATATCTTTTATTATGATACTCTATTTCTTTTCTTAATTTTTCAATTTCTTCTTTTATTCCATCACTACTAAATAAACTTAGTTGTTCACTTTCCATATATATCCCCCTATTTAAAAATTGCACAACGACAAAAAGAGTAATGTGGTAAGGATATTACTATCATTACCATATTACCTTTTTATATAATTTAATCTATGTATTTTATTCATCAACCTTAACAGAATCTTTAAATCTTGCAATATAATCAATTAAAGACCAAACTGTTGCAAGTACTGCTGCAGCAACAGATACGCTCATACCAATATTTATTAAAAGTTCAATTGGAGTCATAACTAGTGATTGTGTTACAAAATCACCAAAATTATATGTTCCAACAAGAGCAAGAATAATTGCTAAAAGTTGAAATACAGTCTTTACTTTTCCTGTTAATGAAGCAGCAAGATCTTTATTATTATCAGCTCCAAAGTTTCTAAGACCAGTTACAAAAAAGTCTCTTAAAACAATTATAACCGCCATCCATGCTGGTATAACGCCTGCTGTTGCAAGTAATATAAAACCTGAAGCAACTAACATTTTATCAGCAAGTGGATCCATTATTTTTCCAAATTTTGTAACCAAATTTTTCTTCCTTGATATATATCCATCTAAAAAATCTGTAATAGAGGCTACAACAAAAGCTCCTAATGAAACATATTTTGCCCATACAAATTTTGTGGGTAAACACATAAATACAACAAACACAATAACTAAAAGCATTCTTAACATTGTAAGTTTATTTGGTAAATTCATTTTCTTTAACATTAAACATCATATCCTTCCTCTGCCATAAGGCTCAAACTTATATATAAAAAACAATTTACTTGATTATTATATCAAACTGTCAAAACTAAGTCAATAAATTTACAAAACAACCTTAAACTTTTCACTTTGCTTTCACAATTAAAATATAATCCATGATAATGCATTAAATATCCCAAAATAGCTTTACAAATTTTACATAATGTGGTAAAATATATTTGTAAGTTATACTTTAAATTAAGTTAAAAATTTAAACTTAGAATTTATTCAGAGGAGATTGCTTATATGATGACAAAAAATGAATATGAAAAAATCCTAGTTAAAATTTTTGGAAAATGTAAGAGTGATATTATAGAAAATAATAAACTCTTAAAGGAACAGCAAAAAGAAAAGGCTAAGGTACTTTGCATACCCAGTCAAGAAGAAAAAAAAGATTATAAATTCAGTCTTCCAAAATACATTATACCAAAATTTGGCGAATTTGATGAAATAAGAATATGCGAGACTTCTTATTTTAAATATGAAGATGGAAAATGTATTAACTTTTCAGGCGTCAATGTACTTTATTATCTTGTATGTATGTATTTAAGAGCCCAGGGAAATAAAGGAATTGAAGTTTATTACAGTGCGGAATCTGAAATTATAAAATCATTTGAAAGGGTAAAAATACTAAAATCATCATCATTTATTTTCAGTTATGGAAATGAAAAATTTACCTATTACCCATTAAGTGAAATTAAAGGAACTGATCAATTTAAATTTGACATTCCTCCATGTATTTAATGCAGAAAAAGTCGGATGAAATTCATCCGACTTTTTATTTTGATGCCATATCAATTAAATTTTCAAGAAGAGAAATAACTGTTGTAATGCCAACTCCACCAGGTACAGGCGTAACATATTTTGCAACATCAAGAACATTTTCTGTATCAACATCACCTATTATTTTACCATCAATTCTATTTATACCAACATCTATTACTATTGCATTTTTCTTTACCATATCACTAGTTATAAGATGAGGAACTCCTGCTGCAACAACCAAAACATCTGCCATTTTAGTATATTTTTTCAAGTTTTTAGTCTTAGAATGGCATGTAATAACAGTAGCGTTTTTGTTTAACAAAAGAGCCGACACAGGCTTACCAACAATAATACTTCTCCCAACAACAACTGCAGTTTTTGATGTAAGATCGACTCCAGTACTTTCAATAATAGACATTATCCCTCTAGGGGTACAAGCTACAATTTCAGGTTTTCCCATAAGCAATTTTCCTATATTTAAAGGATGAAAACCATCAATATCTTTTTTTGGAGAAATTGATTCTAAAATTTTTCTTTCATCAAGATGTTTAAATACTGGAAGTTGAACCAAAATTCCATGAACAGAATCATCCTCATTTAATCTATTAATTATATCAAGCACTTTTTCAGTAGTAGTATCTTTATCAAGCATATACTCAATTTCTTCAACTCCAAGTTCACTACACATTTCTCTTTTCTTTCTCACATAAATTTTAGAAGCATCTAAATCATTTGCCAAAATTACTGCAAGCTTCGGTACAATTCCATTTCTTTTTAATTCGTTTACTTTCTTTTTTAAAAATATTTTTTTATTTTCAACAATACTTTTTACATCAATTAAAATTCCCTTTTGTTCACTCATCCAAATCATCCCTTCTCAATAAGTTCATCAATAACATTCTTTAGATAAAAAGCTGCTGTTTTAGGTGCAACTTTTGTAGGAAGCGCCAATGCCCATGTAGTATTTAAGTCAAGTTCTTTAGCAGCAGTAAAATCTACTCCTCCAGGACTTGAAGCAAGATCAATAATTGCACAATCCTTTTTTAGTAACATAAGTCTTTTCCTATTTAAAACCAAACTTGGAATTGTATTAAAAATTATATTCATTTTACCTAAATAACTATCGATTTCCTGTAATTTTATACTATTATATCCCATTGCTTCAATAAATGCAATATCTTTTTTATTTCTCGCCTCACAATAAACATTTGCACCAATTCCATACAACATCTTAGAAAGAACTTTACCTATATTTCCATACCCCATTACTAATACATTTGACTTATGGAGTGTAAAATTAGTCATATTCATAGCTACAGAGATTGCCCCCTCTGCCGTTGGTATTGCATTTGAAATAGAAACTCCATCTTCATTTAAAACATCAAAAAATTTAATACTAGCTTTTTTTAATTTATTTTTTATATTATTTGAAATTGCACCAGCATATAGCACTTTAGATGAATTTTCTAAGCTTTTAATTAACTCCTCGCATCTAAGCACCTCGCCATTTACTTTAACATCATCCTTTGAAAAAGGCGTTGGACCAATAATCACATCTGCACTTTCAAAACTATAAAGTTTACCCACATCATCCAAATACAATTTTCTCAAAAATTTACTCCTATCATCAGTACCAAGAACACAAATTTTCAAATCACAAATATTATTCAACACACACACCTCTACCCTCCAGTATATTACAGCCACCCCTCATTTATGCCAGAGTTAGTTTTGTAAAAAATCATAAAATATGATTTTTTTCCTTTATTCGACAAAACTAGACTCTAAATTTAGCTTCATTTTTCTTTTAAACTAAAACTTTCTTTGATATAATGAGGGTATATATTCCAAAGGAGGTTTTTATGCAATACAAAACATACACTTTTAGAGCATATCCAAATAAAACTCAGGAACAATTGATGTATCTAACGTTTACTATGTGTAGAACGATTTATAATTCTATGTTAAAAGCTATCTTAAAAAATTATTCAAGTTATATATATGAAGTAGAAAAGTGTATATCAAATGAAAAATCATTTGATAGTAAAAAATTCTCAAATTCTCACAAAATTCCGAAAGTATCTACTTTGAAAAAGCAAAATGAAAATTATAAAAAGGCAGCAGATGTAAATAATGATAACGAACTAAATACAGGAGATACTTTTTTATTAAAAAAACAGGTGTTAGGATTATCTAATATAGAGTTATAAGGAGGAAAAAATGACAAAAAAAATATTTAGTATTATTTTATCGATAGCATTATTATTTATTTTAAAAAATTATAGTAATGCAGCC
>ERZ779982.1061-NODE-1061-length-11027-cov-2.362742_pt1 | contig 11027 bp, 10 predicted proteins | sample MGYA00511936_ERZ779982 | MGnify/ENA primary metagenome ERZ779982 (study PRJEB29588, sample SAMEA2146682) | human gut metagenome | biome: human gut; feature: human-associated habitat; material: faeces | place: Denmark | collected 2008/2010 ... | reverse complement strand
GGGATTTTATTTTTATCAAACTGATAATATTAAAATAAAATTTAATAGTCCTTTGAAGAAACCTTTATGTATTGATGGTGAATCTTTTGATGATATGAGTGGTAGTTATAATATTAAGATAGATCATGATGTATATGTACTTATGCCTTCAAAGAATGTTAATAATTTATTTGTTAATGATAAAAAAGAACTATAGTGAGTAAATTCATTATAGTTCTTTTTAAATAAATTTAAATTTATGTTATAGCGAAGTTTTCTGTAAAGTAGAAAAAGTTCGCTTTATTTTCTAATGGTGCCCTAAGGGAAGAAGTATAACAATCCTTAGGACAAAAGATATAGTTAGTAATAACTATTAACTGATATTAGTATATCATAATTTTGTTATTTAATATAGTCAAATCTAGATTTTATTCTATCTTTTCCTAATAACTTCATTATTTCATATAAATCAGGTGTCTTAGATTTTGTTGTTAAAGCAACTCTTAATATCATACTTATATCAACAATACTACCTATGTATTTGTCAGGATTTTCTTTATAATCTTTCATATTTGAACAATATCCTTTATTATCACATAGTAATTTCATTTTGTTAAACCATGTATCTTTATCATCGTTTGTGTCATAATAGTTATCAATATAATCTGTTAAGATTTGTTTAATTTCATCCTTATCGTTTATATTTTGCCAATCATAATTCAATTTATTATTTATAAACAACTCATCATACATATACCAAATATAATTTTTTATATCAGAGTAAGTCTCATAATCTTTTCTAGGCTTTTTTTGACATCTTTCTATATTAATTATATTCATATAATATTCTTTGTCTTTTTCAATTAACTCTTTTAGTTCTTCATCAAACTTATTTGCCCAATTAAGTGATCTTTCTAATAATTCCTCTTTAGTCATTTTAGATATTACATCACGTGATATATTATTTAATTTTTCTAAGTCAAATAATGCTCCTGAAGATGACATTTTCTTCGGAGAAAAAGTAAAATCTCTAAATGTTTTATCTGGATTATTAGTATGCCACTCTTCATAATTAGAATTAATTATAGTCATAAGTGCTTCAATTACTGCTTCTTCTGGATATCCTTTCTCTGTATAATAACTCATAGATGCTTCTGGGTCTTTTCTCTTACTTATTTTTCTTACAGAGTCTCCATCTCTTTTAATTATTAATGGAGTATGAATATATTTAGGTGGCTTAAAACCAAAAGCCTTAAACATTTCAATATGTTTAGTAACACTAGGTAACCATTCTTCTCCTCTTACAACATGAGTAGTATGCATCAAATGATCATCTACAACATGAGCAAAATGATAAGTAGGAAGCATATTATCACTTTTCATTATTACATCATCTATATCATTCTCACTTAAACTTAATCTACCCTTTACTAAATCCTCAAATACTATTTTATTATCAAAATCTCCATTAGATCTAAATCTTATAACATATGGAGTATTTGCTTTTATCTTTTCTATTTGTTCTTCAACACTTAACTTTCTACATTTAGCATATGATCCATAATAACCAGTTCTTTTTTTTCTTTCTTCTTGCTTTTGCCTCATTTCATTTAATTCTTCTCTTGTACAAAAACAAGGATAAGCCCTACCAATTTCAATTAATCTTTTTATATAAGCATGGTATATTTCTTTCCTCTCACTTTGAATATATGGACCATATTCTCCAACTATTTTTCCTTCATATTCATACTCATCTGGTACTAGCCCATATTGATTTAGAGTCTTCATTATAAGTTCTACTGCAGTATCAACTTCTCTTGCTTTATCTGTATCTTCATTTCTTAAGTAGAAAATACCATTAGAATTTTTAGCTAACACATAATCTATAAGCGCTTGAAAAAAACCACCTATATGTAAATACCCAGTTGGAGATGGCGCAAATCTTGTTACTTTCTCTCCTTCTTTTAAATTTCTTTCTGGATATAGTGCTTCATAATATTCAACATCATGCTCTAAATTTGGAAATATTAAATCAGCTAAATCTTTATTTGTCATTTTATTCACCTCAAAACTAGTTACATTATATAATATTTTTTAATCTTTTTAAACATTTTTTACAATATTTACTCTTATTAATGTATAATAAACTCTAGAAATTGGTGAAATATTATGAATGAAGAAAATTTAATTAAATATTATAATAAATTTAATGAAGATAAACGTCTTACTAGAAGACATGGTATAGTTGAATATATTACCACAATGAAATATATTCATAAATATTTAAAAACAAAAAAGAATCCAAAAATAATTGATGTTGGAGCTGGCACTGGAAAATACTCTATTGCTTTGCATAACGAAGGATATGATGTAACTGCAGTTGAACTAGTTAAACATAACTTAATGTATATTAAAAAAGCAAATCCTAATATAAAATCATATCAAGGAAATGCACTTAATATGAAAAGATTTAAAGATAAAACATTTGATATAGTGCTTTTATTTGGACCAATGTATCATTTAATAAGTGAAGAGGAAAAATTAAAAGCACTAAGTGAAGCAAAAAGGATATTAAAAGATGATGGAATTATTCTAATTAGTTACTATATGAATGAGTATTGTATTATAAAACATGGTTTTATTGATGGATATATAAAAAGTTCTATAAAAGAAGAATTAATAGATAAAGATTTTCATATAAAATCAAAAAGTGATGACTTATATTCAATGGTTAGATTAGAAGATATTAATAAATATAATAAATTATCAGGATTAAAAAGAAAAAAGATAGTCGCACAAGATGGACCATCTGATTATATAAGAAATGTTATAAATTCTCTATCAGAAGAAGAATTTAATTTATTTATTGAGTATCATCTTAAAACTTGTGAAAGAAAAGAACTCCTAGGGGCAAGTAGTCACATATTAGATATAGTAGAAAAGAAGAAAGTTAAAGATGCTTAACTTTTTTTAATTGTGGGGAATACTTTTGTATAAAGTTATCAATTTCAAAAGCTGGTATTTCATCCACATTGTTATCTATCCTATAGTTTATTAATTCATTTATAAATTGATAAACTACATCGATATTTTTAGTATTTATACTTTTATTACAATTTTTATTATAAAAACAAATATTATTATCTTTATTATTTATATTTTCTTTTTTTAATACAATTATCTCACTATTCTTATCAAAAAAAGACTCTTCAACACCATAGGTTATTTTTTCTTCCCTAGGTGGTTCTAAACTAAGTTTAGGTATTAAGTAATAAACATTATAAAAACCTTTTTCACTTCTAGGAAATGGACTTTGATATACTATAGTTTCAATATAATTATTAGTACATTTAAACTCATATTCCCTACCTTGAGTAACAGAAAGTAACTTTGATAAGAAGTTTCCAATCATATTTAGATTAAAATTTGAATTATTTACAATTAAATCATTAAATGACTCAAGTGTATTAAACATACTTTCCCTAACTACTCTGTTATTAAACTTTATTCTTTCACACTCTACCTCAGCTTCCATATCTTTTTTTCTTGTTTCTTCTATTTCATTTTTTAAAAATTCCGTATTGCAAAATATATTCATATCTTCCTCCTATTTAATAGAGTTAAACACCCGTTGTTAAATTTAAAATAATTATATAGAAGTTATATATATTTTACCAATATCAATTTTTTATAGGATTTATAATCTTAAATAATAAAAAGATTAGTGAATAAACACTAACCTAGTTAAATTTAAGCGACTTAATTTTCATAACATCTATGTTGTATATTTCATTATAAATACTTGTTACATCATATGTAGTTATCTTATTTCTATCCAAATTTAATTTTTCAATCAATTTTTCAATATCTTCTTTGTTTTTTCCTTCTAATTCAGCATATGTAGGTATTAATGGCCATGTATCTATATCAATTTCTACATCATCTAAAATATAAGAATTTCTTCTATTTTCCTGATAAGTTCTTGAATGATATCCTAATTCATTTAGTATTGCATCTGTTTGTTCAAAACTTGAAACCTCTATTTCTAGTTCTTTAGTGCCTTCAATACTATTTCTGTCTTCTAATTTTTTTAACGTTAATGTACAACATCTCCATTATCTTCTAGTAACTTCATAAAACTATCAACGTCAATTTCTAAAACTCTACATTCATATTCAATATCCACATTATCACCATCCATACAAAATTATATAATAAAAGGACTTATACAGTCCCTAATATCAAGTGGTGTTCCCGATTGGAATCGAACCAACGACCTGTCGCTTAGGAGGCGACCGCTCTATCCTACTGAGCTACGAGAACATAGTAAAACCTAAGATTACCTTAGGTTAGCAAAAACAAAAATTAATATAAAGTTAAGCGCATATGTAACTTTGTTTCTAGCACTATAACCAACCTCAGCGATTGCAACAGCATCATCGACTAAGTTTACAACCCAGCTTTCTAAATATCTTGGTATTTTAGGAGCTACTGGGAACATATGTGTAGTTATTATATCTTTTTCTAGTTCATTAAGTCTAAACTCTTTTGATGCATTTTCTACTGCATATTGTGGATGTTTTACTAATGTTTGTGCTCTTTCTTTTAAATTGCTTTCTTGATTGTTTTGCAAGAAAAAGTCATGTAAAAGTCCAGCTCTAGCAGCACTTTTATAATCAAGTCCAAGAATCTTACTAATCTTATAAGAATAATAAGAAACCCTTAGTGAATGCCCCATTCTATCTAAACCATGATGAACTATTTCTTTAGTTTTACCAAATTCTTTATTATTTAATATATCTTCAACAATATTAACATATTGCATATCACGAAGTTTCTTTTCGTTACTCATCTATTCAACACCTCAATGTATTCCTTTTTCTCATTGACTTATCCATATTACCATATTTTTCACTTTTTTTCAAGTATATTCATTTAAGCATATTGTCTTACAACCACATTTAGTAATAAATTCAAGTGTTTTATAGATAAAATCATCATAATTTTTTATTATACTTGTCATTATGAATTTATATAAGTATAAAATTTAAAACATGTTATACTCTTTTTAGGGGGCCAGCTATAATAAAAGAAATAGATAATTTAAATAACATCTTTAAAAATTACTTAAAGGAACTAGAAAATTTAGAAAAAGAAAAAGAAGAAAAATTAAAAGCACTTGATAGGTATCAAGGCCTAAAAGAAAAACAAATCAGAAAAAAATATAGCAATATTATAAACAAAAGAAGTAAGTTGTTTGAATCAATTTATAATAGTTCCTTCTTTGCCTTAAACAAATAGGACCAATACTTGCCAAATTAATTAGTGAATTTGAGGGAAAAAATTATACTTTTGAAAATGGAAACATATCAGTAACATTAATAGATTTTGATGAAATGTATATGTATAAAGAGCCTGATAAGATATATAATTGTGCCATAATAACCGATAGTTCATTATCTAGAATTGATAAAGAAAATGATATAATGCTGTACACAAATAATAGTATAAATGAATATATAGGTGAAGGCGATTTAGTATTATACCTAGATCCATATTATAAAGAAAAAATTAATTTTTATGATGAGCATGGAAAATATCTGATTAAAAATAAATACCCATATATAAAAGAATTTATAGATAATGTAATAATAAGTAAAATTAATAATCCAGGAAAGCTTGATTTAAATAACGAGTTAAGTAAATTTATAACAGAAAATAAACCAAAAGTTAAGAAATTATAGTTTATTTATAATAACATTATATATTAAAAGAGGACTAGCAATAGTCCTCAATCTATATAAACGCTAACGTTAGCGTCACACTATATATTATGGATAATAATCTCAAATGTTACACTTTTATTTAAAATTTTCTCATTCTATATAATGTTCTTTCATTATATTTTTTACCAACTTCAACCATCAATTTCTCAGAATATTGTTTAATAATATTTTTGCCATATATACTACCTGCTTCATATAATAATTTCCCGTTTTCAAAATATGTTATAACTCTATTCTTATTTTTGGAATATTCCTTAGTTTTATCGTATATTTCACATTTTATTAAATTTTTCTTTATCTCATTATAATAATTCATATTTACTCCTCTCTTAATTATGGCAACATCATGGTCATTTTTACGACTACAGGTCCTTTAATTTATTATTTTTAATCTTAAACATAATGCTTCCTTACTTATCTGTTCTATATATTTTACTACTGCTTAATATATTGGTTTTTCCTAATACTGCATTTCTAAGTAGATAACTTTCTAACACTTTATCGTCATCATCTATTCACTTATTTTTTAATCCATTTCATAGCTTTTTAAAGATTTAACTCATTAAGATACACTCTGATATAAAGTCTAGGAAAGTTATTATAAGTATTGTATTTAAAAATTATACTGAAGAGCAAAATAAAAACATATTTAATGAGAACAGATTGCACAATCTGTTCTTTTAATATCATACTAATTCATATTCTCTAACAGCAATTCTATCATCTGAGCAATATTCTATAACAAATTTATTTTCTCTTTTACATATTAATATTCCCATAGTGTTATTGTTACTCATTTCTTTTATGTTTTTATCTATATAATTCATATACTTTTGAACTTGTGATATATATTCAGCTTTAAACTCAGTAACTTTTAATTCAATTACTACATAACAGTTAAACTTGATATTAAATAATAGTAAATCAATATGATGATTCCTGTCACCTATTTTGATTTTATATTCACTACCTATAAAACTAAATGAACTACCAAGTTCCCTCATAAATAATTCAATTTCTTCTAATATTAAATGATGCAATGTTTTTTCATTAATTATCTCAATATTATTTTTATTTCTAATTAATATAGGATTGGGTACTAAATCTTTTATTTCAATCTTATAATCAAGTGCTAATTTTTTCTTAGTTTCTGCTGACAATCTTTTATATTCTTTGTTTTTAATTATCTCTTCTAATTGCCTTTTTGACAAATTTCTTTTTTCTATTTGATTAGCATAGTAATTTATTTCATTACTATCATTTAAACTAAATAATTGTCTAATGTGACTAATTGATAATTTGGTCCCCAGTGGGGACCATTTTTGTTTTTCAAAAAATTTATATAATTGTCGCATTCTTCTTAAAGTCCTTGAATTATATTTCTTATCAACTTCAATTGATAACTTTTCTGAATAATTACCAATTATATCATTACCATATTTTGTACCTGCTTCTAATAGTAACTTTCCAACCTCATAATATGTTAAAAGAGTATGTTTTTCTTTTGAATAATCTTTTACTCTTGAATATATTTCATCATCAATTAATTTGTTTTTAATCTCTTTATAATAATTCATATCTACTCCTTTCTACGAACTACAAGTTTTTATTTTTAATTTATTATTTTTAATCTTAAACATAATACTACCATCGTGATCTGTTCTATATATTTTTGAATCTTCTAAATTTTCTAATACTTCTTTATTTGGATGTCCATAACGATTATTTTTGCCAACGCTAATTATGGAATACTTTGGATTAATCTCATTTATAAATTCTTTACTACTACTTGTTTTTGAACCATGATGTCCAACTTTTAATATATCAACTTTTCCTAACACTGCATTTTTAAGCAAATAGTTTTCTGCTATTTTGCCACAATCACCCATAAAAAGTAATTTTAACCTTTCTACATTTATTGCTAGCATAATACTAGAATCATTTTCATTATCAAAATCAATGCTTAGTGCCTGAACAAAAAACTTACCAATCATAAATTTTGTTTCCCCTGTTTTTTCATATTTTATTTCACGTTTTTTTAGAAACTTTTGAAGACTTAACTCATTATTATTATATTCATTCATATTAAAATACACTTTGCCAATCCTAAAATCACCTAATAAACTCCTACAATAACCTATATGATCAATATCACCATGTGTTATAAATATATAATCTATTTTTCTTATACCTAAAGACTTAAGCACATTACTCACTTTTGTAGAGTTAACATTATTATCATCATAAAAACTACCACCTGTATCAACTAAAAAAGTATTGTTATTACTATGAAACAAAAACGAATCACCTTGTCCAACATCTAACGCTAGTAAATATGTACTTTTAAATATCATATTTTTATTGTAATGAATAAAAACCAGTATTATAAATAAGAATATAGCACTTTTTTTATCCTTATTAAGGCAATATAAAACAACAGTAATTACAATATAATAGATAACAATTAGTAAAACACTAGGCTTTGATAAAATTAAAACAGAATCAATTTTAACCAAACAATTCATAATATACTCAACAAAATTTATAAAAAGTAATAAAACTTTACTAATAGGAAAGATAACAAAAGATATTAATGAAAGTGGAAATATAACTATAGAAATAATAGGTATAAAAAATATATTGTAAATAACCCCAAGTAAATTTATTTCAAAATAATTATATATAACAAGTGGAAATGTAGCTAAATTAGCAATAAATGAAATAATTATACTTTTTCTTATTCCACTACTTTTATTTATAATGGACGTAAAACATATCAAATAAAAGCTTGTTACTGAAGAAAATATAAAACCCATATTATAAACAATAAATGGATTTATAAATATAATTATTGAAATAGCAAATATAAATACATTAATACTTTCAACATCAAGTTTTAACAACTTATTAATAGAATTAAATATAAAGCAAACTCCACTTCTTAAAATAGATGGAGTAAACCCTGTTAAAAACATATAAAACAGTAAAAATACAAATATAATTAAATATCTAATAAACTCCTTCATGTTTATCTTTTTTAAAAGAAACATCAATATTCCGGTGAAAAGTGATATATGCATACCAGAAGTAGAAAGTAAATGACTTATACCTAGTATTCTATAATTTTCTTTAATAGAACTATCAATACTACTGGTATCCCCTAATATAAATGCCTTTAAATATGAAGATACTTTAGCATCATACTTTTTAATTCTTTCACTAACAAAATTTTTAATATTATAAGTTAGTTTTTTGTTTCCTTCTACAAGATAAATACTTTCTATGTTAAAAATATAATAAATTTTATTATTATATAAATATTGTTTATAATTAAACTGATTAAAATTTGTATTGTTACTGGGTCTTTCTAATCGGCCTTTAATTAAAACTCTATCACCAAGCATTAATTTCTCAAGAACTACATTTTTCTCATTATTGTTTTTGAAATAGTATATAGCTTTTAATTTTTCTTCACCTATTACATCTAACATTAAATACTTATCATTTATCTCTATCTTAGATATTAAAACATTTAACTCAGTTTCATTACTATATACACTTTTATATTTCTTAATACAAGTTTTATAAATACAATTTATTATCGTCAAAGATATTAACACAATGAATATAAACTTAGAGTGAAATATTTTCTTTAATTTTATCAAACAATGCTTGTCCTATTCCATCTACTTTAGTTAAATCTTCTAATGAAGTAAATGCTCCATTTTTTTCTCTATATTCTATTATAGACTTAGCCTTTGCTTCGCCTATTCCACTCAATGTAAGTAATTCTTCCAATGTGGCAGTATTAATAGATATTTTACTTTTTTTATCGCTACCCACATCAACATTTTCTTCAATACAAGAATTGTTAACTGGAGTTTTTGATATACACTGCGTATTCTTTAAAGCCTCTTCTTCCTTAACTTTAATAAAATTTTTAACTTCTTCTTTTGTATAAATAATAATTACCATTTCATCTTTTAATTTTTTGCTTAAATTTGTTACAGACAAATCAGCTTTGGAAGTAGCACCACCCGCAAGGGAAATTGCATCAACTACTCGTTTATTACTATCAAGTTCATATACACCTTCATGTTTAACACTACCCTTAATATCAACTTTGATTTTAGAAGATGTGACTTTTTCTTCCTTTTCTTCATTTTTATCCTTTTTATCACTATCATCTAAGCCAATTATTTTTGCATTTTCATCATTTCTTGAACTATATTTGCGCGAATCAACAGAATCGGCTTTCGTTGTCATAATATTCAAAAAATATATTGCAAAGCATGCTCCAGCAACCACTAATATAAAACTAATCCAACCAATTATTTTACCCCTGTTCCTACTAAAAAAATAACTAAATTTACTCATAAAAAAAATAATCTCCTTTCAAAGAAGATTATTACTTATAAAATATTTTTTTCCTCAAAAAGTTTTGTTTCTATCGCAACTCTTTGTACAAGTGTTAGAGCTACTATTAAACATAAAGTAAAACTACCACCATAACTTATAAAAGGAAGTGGAACTCCAGTCATTGGTATTAATCCAAATATTCCCATTAGATTTACTATTATGTGAGCAAATATATAGAAAGCAACTCCATAGCATATTATTGCACCCCTATTATTTACAGCGTGTCTTCCTATGACTACTATTCTTGCAAGCGTAAGCATAAATAACAATATTACTCCTATTCCTATCAAAAGTCCGCATTCTTCTAACACAATAGCAAATATAAAGTCTGTGTGTGCCTCAGGTAAATATAAATATTTTTGAGTAGATGCCCCTAGTCCTTGTCCTTTTATACCACCATTTTTAAAGGCTATAAAACTATTACATAATTGATATCCTGATTTTTCTTGATATCTTTCACATGGTTTTGTAAAATTAAATCTTTCTAATTGATAATCTTTTAAGAAACTACCACCTGTAGTTATTAATACTAGAGCTACTACTATGATACCTCCGATAATTATTTTATTAAATATACTACGATATTTTTTATTAACTGGTACAGCATAGAACATTAACATGGCAATTACCATGATAATAAAAGCTGTTCCCATATCTGGTTGAATTAATACAAGAGAAGCTACGATAGTTACTAAAATTATTGGTTTTATAAATATCCATTCGTTATCTAATTTTTTGATATTTTTTTCATAATATACTGCTAAATATATTATGACTATTACTTTAGCAAATTCTGATGGTTGAAAAGTAAATGCTTTAAAATTAAACCAACTACTTGCACCA
>ERZ779982.1055-NODE-1055-length-11086-cov-1.764210_pt1 | contig 11086 bp, 6 predicted proteins | sample MGYA00511936_ERZ779982 | MGnify/ENA primary metagenome ERZ779982 (study PRJEB29588, sample SAMEA2146682) | human gut metagenome | biome: human gut; feature: human-associated habitat; material: faeces | place: Denmark | collected 2008/2010 ... | reverse complement strand
CCAAAAGATGGATAAAAAGGGGCTTGTCCAGATTATTGTCCCGCCCGTTATGATGCTTGGCATTACCATAGCAGTCAGTATACTGATGAAAAGAGGATTGTTTGTTCTCATTTCTATTTTTTCTACAATCGTCAGTATTGTTACATCGGTAATTAAGTTTGTAAAGGATAAAAAAGAATTCAGGGAACAGGAGCAAAAGCGGCGGGAAGCATATGAAGTGTATTTGCTTAAGATACGAAAAAGAATCTCGAGGGCAGCACAGGAAGAACAGGAGGCAGCCTTTTATCAGAATCCTCCTGTATGCAGGCTGGAGCAGATGGTAAAGCAATATAGCAGCCGTATTTATGAACGAAGCGCTTCCGATGGAGATTTCTTAAGCTTTTGCATTGGATATGCAGATGAACCGGCCGAGTTCTCGATCAAAATGAGTTGGGATGAATTAAAACTGGAGAAGGACGCCTTGGAAGAGGAAGCCAGATCAGTATATGAGCAGCAGCGCATATTCCATAATAAACCGGTCTGTGTGAATATCAGGGAAACACATCTTGGTCTGGTAGGGGAGCGGAAAGTTTTGCACGAGCAGATAAAATTGATTGTTGCACAACTGGCTTTTTTTCATTCGTATCATGATCTGGAGATTGTAATAATTTATCAGGAGAAAGATAATGATGATTTTCAATGGATGAACTGGTATCCGCATTTTAGAATTCATGCGATTAATACATTCGGCTGTGTGAATAATGAACGTATGAGAGATCATGTTATTGGAAGCATGTATAGGATATTGAAGGATCGGAAATTAAAGCAGGAAGAAAGTCGGAAGGAGAATCGGTTTCTTCCGCATTACATTTTTATTATCGATGAGCCTTCTTTGATCATGGATCATGCTATCATGGAATATCTGGATAAGGAAGTAGAAGGACTTGGATTTTCGATTCTGTATACGACACAGATGCGATCCAGTCTTCCGGAGAATATACGGACTGTGTTGCAGTACCTTGATGCAGAGCAGGGAATATTAGTGTTGAATCATGGTGAGATGGTGAATCGCAAGATCCGTCTTCAAAGAGCAGAAGGAATTTCCTTTGAAATGATGGCAAGAAATCTCAGCGTATTAGTGCATGAGAAGGGGATTGTAACACAGATTCCAGAAAGTGTGACGTTCTTTGAAATGTATCACGTGGAGAGACCACAGGAACTTGCTGTTTTGGACAGATGGAAGAAGAATCAGGCTTATCGTTCTTTGGCGGTACCATTGGGATTGCGTGGACCGGAGGATTATTTATATCTTAATCTGCATGAGAAAGCACATGGACCACATGGTCTGGTAGCTGGAACTACCGGTTCTGGAAAGTCAGAGATTATTCAGTCCTATATTCTGTCATTAGCAGTAAATTTCCATCCGCATGAAGTGGGTTTTCTGCTGATTGACTACAAGGGTGGTGGAATGGCAGGATTGTTTCAGAAGCTTCCACATCTGCTTGGAACTATTACGAATCTGGATGGAAGTGAAAGTCTGCGTGCCATGGCATCCATTAAGAGTGAACTGTCCAGAAGACAGCGATTGTTTGGACGAAATCATGTGAATCATATCAATGATTATAATAAATTGTTTAAGGCGGGACAGGCAGAAGAACCATTGCCACATCTTTTCCTTATTAGTGATGAATTTGCGGAGTTAAAGAAAGAACAACCGGAATTCATGTCAGAACTGGTATCTACAGCACGAATCGGACGAAGCCTTGGAGTTCATCTAATTCTGGCAACACAAAAACCATCCGGAGTTGTGGATGATCAGATCTGGACCAATTCCCGTTTTAAACTGGCCTTAAAGGTACAGAATGAAGCGGATAGCCGGGAAATTCTGAAAAGCCCGGATGCTGCTTTTATTACACAGGCAGGGCGAGCTTATTTGCAGGTGGGAAATAATGAGATTTATGAACTTTTTCAGTCTGCATACAGTGGAGCGCCTTATCGGACAGAGGCAAGAGAGGAAGAGGAAAACCGTTTGGTTTATATTGTAAATGAGCTTGGACAGGGTGAATTGGTAAATCGTGATCTGAGTACTGGAGGAGGAACTGCAGGAGTGGAGATTACGCAGCTTGATGCAACTATTGCTCATCTGGCAGAGGTATATCAGGAATTGAAACCAATTCCGGTTAGAAAACCCTGGCTTCCACCGTTACCACTTCATCTTATAAGTCCCTGTGTACAAAAATATGTATCTAATATCAATAGAGAGGAACAGTCTCAACCCCTTGATCTTAAAATTAAGATTGGAATTGTGGATATACCTGAGGAGCAAAGTCAGGAGTTTTACGAGATTGACTTAATGAAGGATGGTAATGTGGCATTTTTTGCAGCACCAGGATTTGGAAAAACCATGTTTCTGACAACTGTATTGATTAGCCTCGCACTTAAAAATTCAGTAGAGATGCTGCATTTTTATGTGTGTGATTTTGGAAACAGTGGTCTTATTCCGTTATATGGAATACCACATACGGCAGATTATATCACCATGGATGATACAGAAAGGCTGGGGAAACTTGTAAGAATTCTGGGAGAAGAAATTAGCAGACGTAAGAAGCTGTTTGCGAGAAAAATGGTACAAAACTTTGAAGTGTATAACCAGTCGGCAGGGGAGCCGTTAAAAGCAATTGTAGTTTTGGTAGATCATTATGATATGGTGAAAGAAGCAGGACAGGAAATTGAGGATTTCTTTGTACGTCTTGGACGTGACGGGGCAGGTCTTGGAATTTATATGATTGTTACAGCTTCCAGACAGGGCGGTATTAAGTTCAGCGCCATGAATAATTATAAGCATAAAATCACTGGATTTATGATTGAACGCGCTGATGTGATTGGAATTATGGGAAGGAGCAATTATTTTCCACCGGAAATTCCGGGCAGGGTTTTAGTAAAATATCATAATAGTATGAGTCTGATGCAAATGTATACATTGGTGCCGTTTGAAAATGAACTTGAGTATAATCAGAAAATAGGAGTGCTGATCGGACAGATCCAGAAGATGTATCCGACACAGCAGGCACCAAGGATTCCAGTTCTTCCAGAACATTTCACGTTCCCGATGATGGCACAGTATGGGAATCCGGCTAAGGATGAGATCGCGATAGGTTTACAGAAGGAGAAAGTGGAAATTGTAGGATTTCGCAAAACATCAGCGCCATTTCTTATTGTGGGCGATTCGGGGAAAGGAAAGACGAATTTGTTAAAGATAATTTTGGAGCAGCTTGTGGGAGAAGCCAGAATTTATCTATTTGACAGTAGTAGTCGTGAATTGTTTTATCATCGGGGAGATGAGGGACTTTCCTATGTGGATACCGGAGAAGAATTGGAAGACTTTTTGGATGAATTTCCTGAAAAACTGCTTCAAAGAAAGAGTGCTTATCACAAAGCACTGGAGAGTAATCCGCGACTGTCTCCTAAAGAGTTTTATGAGTCAATAGAGTTAATGGTATTAATAATTGATGATACTGATGAACTTGCAGAACGTTGTTCCGGTACACAGAAAGCTATGGCGAGATGCTTGGCGCTTGCAGCAGAAACAGGTTGTGGAATTATTGCCACGGTTCAGAGTATGAAGAGTAAAGGGTATGATGAGGTGACAAAATTCTTTAAAACAACGACAGAAGGAATTCTGCTTGGAAATCCGGGATCCAGTAGTGTATTCCCTGCTGTATCGGCAAGGAATCTTCCAGTTATGGGAGAGGGACTATTGTATCATGGTGGAGAGTTTGAGCGGGTATTGCTGCCTGGATTTGAGATGACACAGGAAGAAGGAGACGAATGATGGGGCATACAGGTGGATTGGCAGAAATGCTCAGACGCATGGAAAAGCAAAGAGAGATTATGCAAAAGATTGCAGAACTGACAGCCAAAGTAAATGTGGCACGTGAAAGCAGGATAGAACTTTCAAGAATTAATCAGGAAATCACATTTTCCTGTGAAAACTGGAATAGTGGTCTGGCGAGTTTTGAATCTGGGGAAATGTCAGTAGTAGTTGTGGTGGATCGTTATGAGGGGGAGAGTGCAGAGACGATCCGAAATAAGCTTCCGGATATCATAGAAAAGATGCAGAATACCAATGTAGAAGCAACTGGCGTACAGGGTGAAATTGCGGAACAGATCAGCAGGTTGGATGAGTACATAGAAAAGTTGGAGGTGAAGATTGGGGAATTAAGACAGCAACTGGCCGCATTATAGGAGGAAAATCATGGCAGAGATTGTAAACCTGCAAAGCGCAGAATATGATACGGCGCTTGCAGATTATCGTGCACTTCATGAAACAATATTGGAAGATTTGCGCATTATGAGCAGTGAACTTCAGGCACTTTCTCAAGTGGATGGAGGTTTTCATGTGGAAAAGCTTTCTGCAAAAACAGATAGTCTTTTACAGATTTTAGATGGTCAGATCCTTTCCCTGTTGAAGACGGAGATGGAACTGGCAGAGAACGCAATGAGTGATTTCGCTACAGTAGTCTTACAGATAGATACAGCATGTGGAGCATAGGAGGACGGGATGGCAAATAACAGGAATATGGCAATTGATACACATGAGGCACCTGCCAGACTTGCTGAATTACGGGCTGATGCAGATGCTCTTTCAGCACAGACACAGGAGAACTATCAGTCTCTGATTGGAAGTCTGGCAAACTCAAAAGGAGATTTTATTGAAGCATTGAAGCAGCAGATGAAAGCAGAGGAAGAAATGATTCGGGAGGTATACAGTCTATATCAGACGGTTTTACAGTCCTTGCAGGAGGCTGAAAGTGATTTTGAAAAATTGGATGAAAATTATGCGAAGGGGTGAAATTATTAAAAAAATTAATATTTTTCTGGTAGTAGGAACACTATAAAAATTACTAAAGAGGACGAAAAAGATGCATTATATTATTGTGCTTGCTGATGGATGGGGATACATATTTGGGGGAATCAATGTATTTAATAAATTGTTATGCGAAGCTATGGCCCAAAAAGCAAAAAAAACTTTGATTGAAATAATTTGTATTGCGCCAGACATTGGACTGAGTGATATTGAAAAAGCCGAAGCTGAAGGTATTAGTCTATTAAGTCTCAATAAGGAAGATTTTCAAAACCCAAAGGAGATAGTCTCGAAATTAAGGAAACAATATAACATTGGAGAGTGGGATGAAGTAGATTGGATTGGACATGACACATATACGGATGAAATTGCTCTTAGATGCCGTGACGAGTGGAAAGGGAGTAAATGTGCCGTTGTTCATCATATGGCATATGGAAAGTATTATCCTTTACTTAATAAAGATACAAAGGAAACGGAGGGTAAAGAAAAGCATCAGAAAAACGTATTAAGAAAAGCAGACTATGTCTTTGCCAATGGACCTGTGTTGACAAAGAATGCACAAGATATAATAGGCAATAAAGAAAAGGTAAAAACAATATATCCGGGTATTGTTGATGTAAAAGGAGCTCGCAACTATATTAATAATGATTTTTCAGTGGTAACATTCGGACGGGTCGAACTTGATAATGGAATAAAAAGAAACAATACCATTATTAAGCAGGTTTATTTAGCAGTAGCTGCATGGGCTGAATTTGCCAAGACATATTTGGGAGCTGGTGATGATACTACTATGAAAGTATATGGGAAAAATGGGGAGGATCAAGTTGACAAAGAACTTGAAAATATTCTTTCGACTTACTCTGATTCGGTATATGCATTGTCATCAATCATGTATGATGTATGAGAAAAATCGTGAAATCCTTCTTGATGATTTGGCTGAATTTTCGGTATGTCTTGTGCTGTCATTGCGTGAGGGGTTTGGCATGACTGCGCTGGAAGCTGTATCAGCGGGGGTTCCGCTTGTGGTTTCAAAGAAAAGTGGGTTTTATGCTATGTTATGTGAAAAACACTTAGAAAATTATGTTCATGGGGTTGAAATTCAAGGAAAGACAGAAGAGCCTTATTTTACGGACAATGATCTCAAGAATGTAAAAGCAGCATTATATAGTATTTATAAAAATCAAAAGAAAGCTAAAGATGATGTCTTTTTGTTAAGAGAAAAATTGAAGGAAAGCCAGCTTACATGGGAAAAATGTGCAGAAGATGTGTTAAAAGCTTTAGATCCGGATTTTGAAGAAGAGGAAGAAGGCATTTTTGGAACAATGCGACATTTTGATGAAATAGAAGGATTATATGATAATGCAAAGCCTATGATTATTGGTAGTGTTAATTCTTCGGATTGGGGAATAATTTGTCTTGGTGAGCAGGTTGATCTATCAGTTAGGCAAGTTGCATTAATCCCAGCCGATGTTGATGAATGTTTAGAGTATATAAAACTTGCTGCATACTACAATGAAAAGTTGCCAGTAAGACATAAGTTTAAAGTCAGATGGATGTTTTTAGAAAGAATAAACCCTTCCCATGTGGTAGGAATAGAATATCTCTATCATCAAGAATGTAAGCCTCTTTACTCAAAGGAGGATATTAAAAGGTTATTCTATGATGAGGAGGAATTATGGAGTGGCATTATAAATACAGTACAGGTGAGAATAACTAAGGTTAATATGTCATCTGACTATTATTTTGAAAATGGACCTGAGTATGGCGGGGGAGATAGATATGAATAAGTGGTGCATTAATTAATCAATTGAATTGATGAAAAACGTGTGAAGATATGATAAGATATATAATAGATAATAAGAAATTATCCTATGATTAATATACTATATATAAAAGGAACATTCAAGGATGAAAACGATTATTTGGCAACAAAGTAATGTGATTGTAGATAGAGAAGTCGAGTCAGATGAAATTATTGAAATTATCAGTCAAAATTGGGATAAAAAAACAGTTCATTATATTTGGTCAGAAACAGCTATTGGAAAAACCTCTCTGATTACTAAAGTAATTGAAAAATATGATAAAGATGATTGTGATATTATCAGAATAAAAACAAAACCGTGTAATGATGATAGTGGTGATACTGCGTGGTATTATTTACAGGAATTATTTGATGGTATTACAAAATATTTTGAAAAACTGGAAGAAGAAAATGGCTATGCTTTAACATTTGACAATTTTCTGAATGGATATAATGATGCCAGTGTAAACCGGGTTAGATTAGCAGCTGGGTTGGAAACTTTATTTGGTTCAGATTCAAAGGAATCACTGTTTAAGAATGTATGTTATCTGACATTGAAGAAACTTTTAAAACTGAATGAATATTCTACTGATCAATTGAAACATGATACTTCTGTAGATTCTATTCTTGCGAAAACAAATTACATAAATTATGTTTTAAAAGCCAGAAAGGTTTTATTGATAATAGACAACTTTCAAAATATTGATAACCAGTCGTTAGGTTGCTTTAGGGATTGGATAAATGATGATTCAAGTACTTATTTTATATTAGAATTTACGCATACTCCCAACTCAGACAAATTTGATAAACAAAGAGAGTATTTTACTGAATTAGGTGCATATGTTATTAAAACAGAATTAGGACCAATTGACAAGACATACATTATAGATATTGTTCATAGAAATGTAAAAAACTTATCTAATGATATGGCATTTAATATAAATGTTATAAATCATTATGAGGAAGTGTCTTTAGGGAATTTAAGAGAATTGATAGATTATTCTGTAACATATGAACGTCCCAATGATACAGGTGAGAGTGAAAACAACGATATTGAGAATGGCACTTATCAGATTCTGCATAACATAAACAATCAGGAAACGCTTGCCATGTTAAGTCTGATAATATTTCACCAAGGAAAAATAAAAAGAAAGTATGCTGAAATGATTTTCTTCCCGGAAATTGATATTTCAAACGCAATACATGAACTATTGGAATTAAATCTGATTGAAGAGACAGATACGTATTATGAGCTAAAACATGCAAGTATTATTGATCAATGGGAAAAGCATATTAATGAATTTCAGCAAATTAATACAGTTGTTTATGGACGGACAAAAAAATACTACTTGGAGTATCTGGAAAGTTCTAATGTTAATGAAAGTAATGAAGCATGGATTCGACTATTATATTTGTATTCCAAGGTTGAGCCATTTGAAATCAAAAAATTCCTACCACAATTAGAGAGTCAAATTATAATATCAATTTCCCCAGAAGATTCATGGGATTATATTAAACAATTATATGACATTATCAAGGAAGATATACTGAAAAATAAAGCAGTACTCTTTAAATTACTTGAAATATGTTATAAATTGGAGTTATATACTAATGGCTATGAAATATTATGTTATATAGAGAATTCCGGATACCTTTCCGAAAGTAAATTACTTTTGACACATAAACTGTTGTATCTTTCTGCACTGGATCAGCATGAAACTGTTGTTGAATTATTTGAAAATATAAAGCCTGAAATATCTCTTGAATCACGTATTGGATTAAACATGATGCTAGCATGTTTGAGTAGTTATAGGTATACAGGGCAAATCACAGAGTGTTTAAAAATGCACGAAAAAATCCTAACTACCCCTATATATAAAACATATGATGAATATGCAATTTTTCTTAGGTTAACAAATATTTATTTACCTAATAAGAAAGCTTTAAAATATGCTAAACAAAGCGTAGAATTGTTTGATAAGCATAATAACGTATACCAAAAAGGAAAATCGCAGATTACTTATGCAAAACTATTGGCTGGATTAGGAAAAAATGATAAAGCTCTAAATGTTTTAAGGAAAGCAGAGGTGTCATTAAAGAATCATGCCATACGTGGAAACATTTTATGGGTTGATGAAGCAGATATATTAATGGATCAAGGGATTCATGACAATTATGTATGGAATTTATTGAAAAAATCTGAATATACGGCTGTTATACCATATGATAAACTTGCTATAATTATAGTTAAGCTTGCATGGTGTTATGAAAATGATGAATTTATGAAAGCAAATCTTTTAATAGAAAGAGGGCAAAATCTGATTCCATTAGAACCTGATCATCATATACATGCTTTGTTTTATTATAATGCGTATGCTGTATTGAATAAATCTGGTGAAACAGAGAAAAGCCAGATATATTATAATAAAGCATATGAATTAAAAGAACATAGTCGTTACATAAAAGCACGTATATATGGACCCAAAACAAAAGAAGAAAAAAATCGTATAAAACACCCATGGTACATCATCTACTTATCATTCTGGAACCATGATATTGAAAACATTAGTGAATAAGCATAAAATGCCTATTCACTAATGTTAGGATATATAAGTTCTTCTAAATAGCGTGTGACAATAGAATTCCAACAGACATATTTCATATAATAATCCATATCGTGTAATGGTTTATTTAGTACGAAATGTTCCAGATAAGTTTCTATATAATTGAAGGAAGCTATTATTGAGAATATACCAGATCCGGCAAAGCGCACATTTAGTTCAATAAAATAGTATTCTCCATTATTAACTTTAAAGTCTAAATTACAAAATCCAGGTAATTTATATAAATTGCAGATTTTTTGTGTGATTGCAATAATTTTTTCATCATAAACTATCTGACTTCTAAAAGCCGTTCCATCTTTAATCTCAATAGTTTTTCGAGGGATTATTAATTTAGGAACACCATCTTTGTCAGAAAAAACATCAACAATTATAGTATCTCCTTCTATGTAAGGCTGTGCAAAGTAATCAGGATGAAAATGATTTTCTATATATTCTGCTTTTTCTAAGTCTACGATATATATTCCAAGACTGTTTACAGAATTTCTTTTACGAAAAATTACCTTCTTTTCATTAAACAGATTATTGCAAATGCGTGGAACTTTTATGCCATTTTTCATCAGCTCCTGAGTTGCTATGAGTTTGTCTTTAAATAAAACTACTGTTTTATAATCGGCTAAAAAGAATTTTGTTTTCACTTCATTCCGATATTTGGAAAGTAATACTGCTTCTGCATCTGAAGCAGGTATTAGCAGGTCGACATTCTCTTTTTCATTTACATTATTTAAAAAATCAATATATTCTGTCTCTTGTGTTATAGGTGGCGCCTGATAATATATATCAACCAATAGACTTCCTGCACATTCTCCTTTTTTATAGATATCGGAACCTATAATTATAATATCGTATTTCTTAATTCTACTTAATGCTTTAATAATGGATAATGAATTCGCACTATGTATATTGTTAATTTGAATGTTCATCTAATTTTCCTCCGAGGATAATTTCTTATTATCAATTAAAAAGACAACCCTTTACGAGTTGCCTTGATGACTAAATTTTGAAATTTTTTCGTGGATGTTTGGCAATAAGGATGTCACGCTGCTTTGACATAGCAACATGAGTATATATTTCTGTTATATTGATGGAACTGTGACCAAGCATTTCCTGGATATAACGGATATCGACATCCGCCTCTAACAGACTGGTTGCGAAAGTGTGTCGAAACATATGAGGGGTGATGTGCAGATCAATCGCAGCAAGGGAGGTATATTTATTTATCATTCGCCGGACGGATTGATCGGACAAGGCTTTACCGGATGGACTCACAAAAAAATAATTACAGTTTTCGATTTCTACGATAAACTCCTTTTTATATTCTTTCAGAATATGAATCACATCATAATTGCCAATCTGGATACGTCTCTGTTTAGAACCTTTTCCAAAGATAAGAATGATCCCATCATATAAATTTACATCATCCTTTTTTAAAGTGCACAGTTCAGAGATTCTCATGCCCGTGGCAAATAGAAGTTCCGTGACAGCGGCATCTCTTAAAGTACTTCTTTTTTGATAATCGGTTTGGGCATGGTCACGTTGTCTGTAAATTGTGGTTAAAAATGTTTCTACAGTATGCAGCGGTATTGTCTTGGGTAATATGACAGGCTCACGAAACCGTACCTGAATTTTGGAAAAAGGGTTTCGGTCGATCAATTCTTTATATTCAAGATAATGAAAAAAGGCTTTCAAAGAGGCAATTTTTCGCTTTACTGTTTTGGGCTTGTACTTTGTGTGAAGATTCCCGATATGATTTTCTAGTGTTTCCGATGTGATTTTCGTAATGTCAGGGACGGAGGTCCATTCTGAAAATTGCTTCAAATC
>ERZ779982.1050-NODE-1050-length-11126-cov-1.730196_pt1 | contig 11126 bp, 13 predicted proteins | sample MGYA00511936_ERZ779982 | MGnify/ENA primary metagenome ERZ779982 (study PRJEB29588, sample SAMEA2146682) | human gut metagenome | biome: human gut; feature: human-associated habitat; material: faeces | place: Denmark | collected 2008/2010 ... | reverse complement strand
AACATCGCCTAATAATGTTTCATTTGTTGCATTCTTTAATGCATTATTAACTTCTTCTACAGTTACATTTCTTTTTAATTCTACTGTAAGATCGACAACAGATCCATCTGTTACTGGTACACGGAATGCCATTCCATCTAATTTACCAAGTAAGTTTGGAAGTACTTTGCCAACAGCTACTGCAGCTCCAGTACTAGCTGGAATAATATTCGCAGCTCCTGCTCTACCACGACGCGCTTTAATACCTTTTTTATGAGCGACATCTAAGATAGTTTGATCGTTGGTGTAAGCATGAACGGTTGTCATAAATCCTTTTTCAATACCAAATACTTCATCTAATACTTTGGCAACAGGTGCTAGACAGTTTGTTGTACAGCTTGCTGCACTGATGATTTCTTCACTACCATCTAATGTATCACTATTGACATTGTATACAATTGTTTTCATATCTCCTTTACCTGGAGCAGAGATAATTACTTTTTTAGCTCCAGCTTCGATATGCTTATGAGCATCTTCGTATTTTACAAATTTACCTGTACATTCAAATACTTCATCAATTCCTAATTCTCTCCATGGTAAATTAGAAGGATCTAATTCTTTACAAATCTTTATTTTATGATCTCCTACTTGAATGTAATCTTCTCCATATGTAATTTCATTAATACGATAATTTTTATGAGACGTATCATATTTTAAAAGATATGCAAGTTGTTCTGGTTCTGTAATATCATTGATTGCGACTACTTCAAAATTTGCATCATCTTCCATTAAACGAAATACTAATCTTCCTATTCTTCCAAATCCATTAATTGCTACTTTAATCATTTTATCTTCCTTTCTTTCTATAACATTTAATTTTTTGTTCTGTTTCTACCATAACTACGTGTTTTCCCCCTGCTTTGATATGTTTCTTGATATTTAGTTGATTATTTGTTGTATCTACAACACAGTCTATATCTAATGCTTTCCAAGGTAAATTAGAAATATCTGGTTCGTAAAATACATAAATACCTGGATAATTTAATGAACAAAAACGATAGAAGTTTTCTTTATCACCTATGAAATTAATAGCTCTTAATTGATATCCTTCAGTGCCTTGTAATTGTTCAAAAATATCATTTCCCATTTCACCAAATCCATTGATTGCTACTTTAATCACGATAAAAGATTGTTTCCTCCAAAGCAACTATTACCGATAAATTCACGAAGTACACTATCTTTTGGTACTTCTTCTGATGGGATTGGTAAGAAATTTCTTAAGAAATTAATCAAACGCAATGCTTCTGGGTATACTGGATCATTTTCTTTGACACTAAATAATAATGGTTCAGCATATGTCTTTAAGACTCCTAATTCGTATAGTAAAGCAGAGTTAATAATTTTATCGACATCTTCTTGATATGGGAAGATGTTTTTTTCTTCTCCTGCACGAATTTTAGACCACATAGCAAGTGTATCAGAAGCTGAATATCCACGATATTTATTATCACGAATAATTCTTCTTAATTTTCTTGTATCACCGGTATGGATACGATTGTGATTATCGATATTAAGCTGAGTCAAAGGACTCATATAAATACGATATTTACGTTTTCTTTCAATGCTCATTGTAAGCTTATCATTTAAAGCATGTAATCCTTCTATTACGATCATATCATCTTCTCCAAGTTGTAACCACTTCTTTTTAAATTCTCTTTTTCCAGTAATGAAATTAAATTCTGGTAATAATACTTTATCACCATCTAGTAATCTCATTAAATGTTTGTTAAATAATTCTAAATCAATGGCACGAATACTTTCAAAGTCAGGTTTTCCCTCTTTATCAAGTGGTGTCTTATCACGATCAATGTAATAATCATCAATTGATATTTGATGTGTTTTAATCCCTTTACTTTGTAAATAGATTTGTAATTTTTTACTAGTTGTCGTTTTTCCACTAGAAGAAGGACCAGCTAATAAAATTAATCGAATATTATTTTTCTTGTTATAGATTTCTTCAGCAATATTCGATAATTGTCCATCGTAATATGCTTCTGCAACACGAATTAAATCTCCATAACGACCTGTAGATACTTGTTCATTTAAATCAGCTGCATTATTGATACCTAGTGTTCTACCCCAATTGGTATAATCTAGGAAAGCATCAAATAATTTTGGATGGTGTCTATAATCCAATGTACATTCTGGATTATAAATATCAGGGTAACTCAATACAAATCCATTTCCCTTAATATACGTTAATTTAAAATCATCTAACACTTTTGTGCTATAAACTAGATCACCATAGAAATAATCATATAGATCATCTAATCGATACAGATTAATATAAGTATTACTAATATATTTTAAAACATGAACTTTATCCATTTTCTTTTTTGCTTTAAAATACTTAATCGCATCGATGCGAGAAACACTGACTTTCGTAAAGATTAAATTCTCATCGACAATCTTTTGCATTTCTGACGTAAGTTTTTTAATAAGTGGCTTATCTAATGATGCCCCGTGTAATTCACAATACACACCTTTATCGATAGAATGTTCTACCACAATATCAGCATCACGTCCAAACAGTCTTTTAACTGCTAAAATAAGAACAAATTGCAAACTACGTCCATATATTTCATTTCCAACATCACTCGAACGATCATAAAAGTCGATATCACATTTTTTGGTTACTTTTTCAGCAAGTGGTGTAATATCATTGTCTACTTTTGCAACTAAAATCGGATAATTATAGTACTTCTTAAAACTATCACTAATTTCTAAAAGAGATGAATCTTCTAAAAATTCTTTGGTTTCAATATTCCTATAGTTTACTTTTATCATTCTCATAATCTTTCCCTCTTATTCTCTATACATTATCATTTTATCAAAAAACATTCATTTTGTCACACTCTTCTGTGTATAAGTTCATTTATTTTGGACTATATATAAATGAAAGGGTGATATTTTGTTAATACCAACAGTCATAGAAAAAAGTAGTAATGGAGAAAGAGCTTATGATATTTATTCTAGATTATTAAAAGATCGTATTATTATTTTAAGTGGAGAAATTACAGATGCTAGTGCGAATATTGTAGTTGGAGAATTACTCTACCTAGATAGTTTAAATCATGATGATATTAGTTTATATATTAATTCTCCTGGGGGAAGTATTACCGCAGGAATGGCAATTTATGATACAATGAACTTTATTAAAAGTGATGTATCGACCATATGTGTTGGTATGGCTGCTAGTATGGGAGCATTTTTACTTTCTAGTGGTACTAAGAAGAAAAGATGCTGTCTACCAAATAGTGAAGTTATGATTCACCAACCATTAGGAGGAGCTGAAGGACAGGCAACTGAGATTAAAATTGTTGCTGAAAGAATTTTAAAATTAAAGGATAAGTTAAATAAAATCTTATCTAAGAATACTGGTCAAAAGTTAGAAAAAGTAGAACAAGATACTGAAAGAGATCATTTCTTAAGTGCCAAAGAAGCACTTGATTATGGCATTGTTGATAAAATTTTGTAAATTTTCATTTCTATGATATATTAATAATATAGGAGTGATCATATATGATGCCAAGAAAAGTATCTTCTAAAGTTCCAATTGTGTTTGTAACCATTGTAGTTATACTATTTATTTATGCAATATGGTTCCCAGGTGGTGCAGTTAGAAGAGAATTATTATTTTCACATCCAAAAGAAGCATTACTTTCTAAGGTAAAAGATTTGGGTGGTGGTAGATATAAATTAGATCCTGCCCCAGACTGTCCAGAAAATACTTGTACTTATTATTTATGTACAAGAGAACCTTATTTAAAATTTGTAAAATGTAGTGCCGATCCAAATCCAAGTGATTTAACTGAATAAAGAAGAGACTAGCTCTTCTTTTTTTGTTCTATTTGTTCCTCTACTTTTTTAAAATAAGGAACTCCCATATGATATTCTCTTTCTATTTTTTCTTTCATCTTTCTCACCTCTTAAAAAAACGCACCTATGGTGCGCTTTTAAAAACTATTTTCCTTGGTAAGTAGATGTACTTCCTAGGTGTTGTTCACCCATTTGTACTAATCTCTTAGTGATTTCTCCACCAACTGAACCATTAGCACGTGAAGTAGCATCTGGACCTAAATTAACACCTAATTCATTAGCAATTTCGTATTTCATTTGTTCAATTGCTTGTTTAGCTCCAGGAACAACTAATTTATTTGTTGTACTGTTTTTCATATCAGTTTCACCTCCTGTACACTAATAGAATGTGTACATTTTGAGGTTTCATACAAAAAATGTTATGGTAATTTTTGGCTTATAATAAATCACTAGATTCTTCTTCAAAGTTAGAAATAGTCACGACATTTTTTAAACATGCTTGAATCAATGATTCATAATCAAAAGTTGTTTCCATTTCTTTAGCTTTTTTTAAATCAGGATGAATGACTGGATGTTTTGGCACAAAGATTGTACAACAATCTTCAAATGGTAAAATACTCGTTTCATAAGTACCAATCTTTTCACTCATACGAATAATCTCTAATTTATCCATACATGCGACAGGACGTATAACAGGCATATTTGTTACTTCATTAATAACACTCATACTTGTTAGTGTTTGACTCGCAACTTGACCAATACTTTCCCCATTGACAATAATTTTACAATTTCTTTTTTTGGCAAGTCTTTCTGTAATACGATACATCATACGACGCATAATGGTTATCATATAAGTAGGATCACAATTTTTAAAGATGGCTTCCTGTAATTGTGTAAAAGGAATGACATGTACTTTGATGTGACCTGAATATTCATTTAAAATAGAAGCTAATTTTAAAACTTTATTTTTTGCCTCAATACTTGTATGTGGTGGTGAATCAAAATAAATACATTCGATTTGAACGCCACGTTTTAGTGCTAAATAGCCAGCAACTGGACTATCGATTCCTCCACTTAACATAAGCATTCCTTTTCCTTGAATACCAACTGGATATCCACCAATGCCTTCTACTTCTTTTGTATAAAAATAAGTACCATCGGTTCTAATTTCAATATGTAATGTAAGTTGTGGATGATGGATATCTACTTTTTTATTTTTTAAAATTTTTAATAAATAGCCACCGATTTGTCTACTTACTTCCATACTCTGAATTGGATATGTTTTATCAGCACGATCTGTTACTACTTTAAATGTATCAAATGTTTCCTTCTCTAATAATTGAAAGGCAATCTTTTTCAATTCTTCTATATCATTAGTATTTACTTTTTCACAAATGACTATACTATGTAGTCCAAACACTTTTTGTAACTGTTTTACTACTTCATCAAACTTATGATCATTTACTTCAATAAACATACGTACTCTATTTTTTATAATATTGACATCGTAATTTTGTAACATCTCTTCTATATTTTTCGTCAAAGTTTTAATAAATAAATTTCGATTTCCTTTTTTGGTTGTTAACTCTCCATACTTAATTAATATTAATTTTTCCATAGTTCTTCCTCCGACGTATATTATAGCAAACAAAAAGACAAGGTTTCAACCTTGTCTTTCAATTAAGCATGATTTTTTAATTGTTTTAATGCAAATGTTCCTGCAGCTGCAGAAAGAATCATACCAGCAACGATTAATAATACAGAATCAGAAGTTTCTGGGTTTGTTACTTCTTCAGTAGTATTATCAGTTGATGGAGTTTCTTCTGGAGTTGTAGGTGTAGTTGGTTCTGTTGGTTCAACATATTCATCACCATCTACAGTAATATCAGTAGCTTCATTACTTTCATATTTTACTTTTCCAGCATTGTCTGTTACAACAACTTTATTATCATTTAATAATACTTTATCTGTAGTAGATTCAGTATTTTCGATAACAACTTCTGTTGTTGCATCATTTTCATCTTCTGCGAAACGAATTACATTTTCAGTTTCTGTAGAAGTTAAAGTTCCATTCATTACTACTGTTGGTTGATTTGATGAACCAGCAATATTTTTTGATTTAGAAAGTTCAATTCCATTATTAGCAGGTTCTCCATTTTTACCTAAGTTTAATGAAATAACTTCTACTGTACCACCATTTACTAATACAGCTCCATATTTACAATTATCAATTGTTACATTTTGAAGACTAATATATCCTCCATCATAAGCTTGTACACCATATTTTGGACTGTCTTTTAAAGTAACATTTTTTAAATTGATTTTAGAACCAGTTAATGATGCAGTAATTAAAGTAATGTTATCTGTTACACTACCTGTAGCAGCACGATTACCAGTAATTGAATGGTTAGCACCATCAATTGTGATTTCTACACCACTTTGTAAATAAGCAGCTCCATCTAATGTGATATCTTGCTCTAATGTAATGATATCTCCATTTTCAGCATTATTTACTGCATTTTGGAAAGTAGTTCCATCACTAACTTTTACTTCTTTTGCATCAGCATGTACCATTGGAAGTAATGCACATAATCCTACAGCACAAAATGATACAATATACTTCATCTTTCCCATAATTTTCCTCCTTTACCTTTCAAAGATAAACCTTCTAGCCTATCTACTTCAAGTATACTAGAGTAAATAGAAAAAATCAATCGAATTTTGTTTTCAAATGTCAAGTTCTTGTCTCCCTTTTTATCAATTTAGCATGCATTACAACACGATGTCCAAAATTGTCTTGACATGTCGACAATGTCAATATTTTATCATTGGTATTTAAACTAGCAGAAAACTGTACTTCACTTCTACTTTTTAATGTGTTTAAAAAGGTCTGATAACTATTTACATCAGAAAAATTAGGAGTAATATAATAGCTTTCAGCAGCAATCGTATAAACACTAAATACTTGCCACATTGTATTTTCTGTTGGTGTTGACATACGAATAATATGATTATTTTTATTATTATACCAAGAGCTAGATAAAATATTTTTTAAACTTCCAAACATTGTTTTATTATAACGACTATGAGCATAAATAATGGTATTTTGATCAAAGTTTTTCGCATCATTACGATAATCCATAAAAACCCAGCCAGCATCATTTTTTGTTTTATCAAAAGCATGATTTAAGTAATACTCATTATTTGTAGTTTGAACAATTGGATAATTAATATTTGTTCCTTTTACTTCAATCCATCCTACTGTATCTGGATTCTTATTTAATAAATCGTTAAAATTAACTTCTAACAAATTCATTTTAATATAATCCCAATAATCATCTTTTTTATTTTCTTCTGGAGGATTGACTAATTCTGTTTTTTTATTATCTTTTTTCTCTTTTTTATCTACAGTATTTACTGTCTCTTTGGAAAGCTTATCTATCTTTTGATTATCTTGAAACCAATTCCAAAGGAAAAAAATAGAAAAAGAAAAAACAAGAACCGACACACAAAAACTACCTATTAAAAGATATCTTTTGCGTCTTAGCTTTTTTCTACGTGCAACACGAGATAGTGGTTTCTTCTTGTTCATTTAAGATCACCTACTTACTAGTATACCGAATTTTACGCATCATGAAAAGTATCTTAATTCGCATCATTGTTGGAATAATCATCACACTTATTCTGGAAATTATCATAATCTGTTTCTTCCATAAAACGTTCTAGATAATCCTTTTCTTCTAACTGTTCTAATGTTTCTGATAATAACTTATTCTCTGGTGTTTCTATATCGTTTAAAACATCTCGCTCCTCTGCTTCATCGACAATTTTATGATATATTTCATTCATAACTTCCCCTCTTTTCTTTTAAAAAAAGTAGCGATGACACTACTTCTCATTTCCATATAATCTTAATAATTTATCATAAATACCTGGTTCAATCCGATTCAAACAATTAATCGTAAGTTCTAATGATTTGTGATATTCACCTTTATAAAATAGTACTTCAGAATAAGTTAATTTCTTATCTAATCCTTCTACGGAACTACGATAACGATTTCCATATACAATCGCCATTTCAGCAAACATCGCTGTTTTCACTAATTCTTTTGTTGTCATATATAATTTTAAAACGAGATCTCGAGCTGTATCTACTCTTGTATTTAATGTAGTAATCGTAATTGGTTTTTTATCTAATTCTTTTACAATCTCTTTAATAGCAGCGCCAGCTTCTTTTAATTCCACGAAATATGTGTTTGGAATGACAGGCAAATTGTAATCACGAATTTTTAATTTAGACTCTTTTAAAATTCCTCTTACTTCATCTAATTGTTCACGTGCTCTCACTTCATCAGCCTTCATACCACCAATCACTTCTAATGTCTCATCTAAACGTTCTTGAAGTGCCACTAAACGATTGGTTAATAATTCTACTTCATGCGTTAATTTAGAATAAGCAAAGGTATGATTACCAGTATGTTCTTGAAATACTTCAAAATCATGATTTAAAACACCTAGTTTTTCTTTTACTTCATTTAATACCATCACATCATCATTTGATAAATGGTATGTATTTTTAATATTATCGAATTTTGCAAAAATATCTTCTACTAAACGATTCATACGATTCAGTTTATTTTTAAATGTATTACTAGCATTTTCAAAAATACTACGTTCTTGTTTTTCCTTTTCAAAATCCTGATAAAGTTGTTCAAAATACTCTAGTAAGATTTTAAGTTCAAATAAACTATCTTCCAAATTTAAATTTTGAACACGTTTTCTAATATCTGTAATTTTTTTATTCGCTTCTTCTATATTATATTCGACATTTAAATAATCAAGAGGATATCCCATACTGACCATATTTTTATATATTTCCATTGATTCAGCCATTTTCTTAGGCAAAATACTTGTAGCCAGTAATTCGATACTTGGAACTTCTTCAACGACAATTTCCATATGTTTTAAAGAATTATCAATCACTTTCATAACTTGTGTTACTTCCGTATATTGATTCTTATCCATTACTAGTTCAAACTTTTCAAACATTTTTGCAATCGTTGCAAATTGATTTTGAACTGCATTTTCAGCCTCTCCAAACTCTGTACGAGTAGCGACAAACTTCTCATATAACTCACGGTATTTCGTCTTTAATTTAGTAATAATACCACGGTTTTTTTCTTCACTCGTTGTAATAGAGCGAATTTCCCCCAATAGAAATTCTGAATTAGCTTTCACCTTATATAATTCCATCTCTAATTTTGCAATCTTATAAAGCGTACTTTTATAATCCATTTTTGAAAGAGAATAATCAGCTTCTAATAACATATCAGTAATCTTAGGAATCTGATGATTTTTAATATCATCTAAACGCTCTTTCCACTTCTCATACATCGCTTCTACACTTTCATTTTTTAAGAAAGTTTCTACTTTAGATAACTCTGGAGCAATAGGTGCAGAATCAATTTCATTTTTTTCTATTTCTAACTCTTCTAAGTGATGTTTTAACTTTTTGTTTTTCTTATTTTGAATGAAATTCAGTACGAAAACAACAAGTATAATAGTTATTACATATATTGTCAAAATCATTAAAGTAAGACTATTCACTTGTATCACCTCGTTAGTATAACTATATCACACTCGTGTCTTTTTTTGCAATATTTTGTCTAATTTTTATGAAATATGTAAAGTATCGATAATTTTATGTTGACTTTCAAGGGCTTTTATCATATAATTATGTATGCGTATGAACAAAAAGAGCAGCTTGATAACAAGCAAGTTAATGTGTTTATTACCGATTGGGTTGTAGTAACTTTGCTGCCAAGCGAAACGATTTAAATAAACACCCTAATCTTGAATGTTATCTCCTCTTTAAAACTACGTAAGAAGGAGGAAAAGTATGGCAAGATACACAGGATCTGAGTACAGAAGAGCACGTCGTGTTGGTTTCTCTACTACTGAAACAGGAAAAGAATTAGCTAAGAAGCCTTACGGACCTGGAGCTCATGGACAAGATCGTAAGAAAAAATTATCTAACTATGGAGAACAACTTCAAGAAAAGCAAAAAGTTAGATTTATGTATGGTGTTTCTGAAAAACAATTCAAAAAATTAGTAAATGATTCAGCAAAAATGAAAGGTGTTCACGGTGAAGACTTACTAAAACTTTTAGAGAGTCGTTTAGATAACTTAGTTTATCGTATTGGATTCGCTACAACAAGAAGAGGAGCTAGACAATTAGTAAACCATGGACATATTACAGTAAATGGTAGAAAAGTAGATATTCCATCTTACCAAGTTAAACCTGGTGATGTAATTGCTGTAAAAGAAAATTCAAAAGAACATCCAGCAATTAAAGCTAGCTTAGAAGCAGTTAATAAACGTGTTGAATTCATTACTTATGATGAAAAGAACATGAGTGCTACTTATGTAAGATATCCAGAAAGAAGCGAATTAAACCCAGAAATCAAAGAAGCATTAATTGTTGAATTCTATAACCGTTAAAAAAGAGGAAGCATTTGCTTCCTTTTATTTTTGTCTATTTAAGAAATGATAATGTTCAAGTAATGTATCTAAAGAACGATGATGTCCTGCAAGCATTTCCCGAATCTGTTCTTTTTGTTCTGAAGATAACTTATCTGTCTTCTCTAAATAATAAATATTCTCTAGTGAAACATGATATAAAAGAGATAAAGCAAATAAACGAAAAATACTCTGTTGATGTTCTAATCCCTTTTTCTTATCATATTCACTTAATGTATTTGTAATTAAACAATCATCAAAATCAATCCATTTGATACGTCCATTCCAGTATAATATATTATCAACGTCAATATCTATATAAATATATTCCTGATTATGTTCATAACATTCCTGCTCTATTTGATATAACAAATTTTCTAATGTCTCCTGATCAAATGTTTCTAATTGTTGTGATAATGGTTGATATTGATGTTCAAATAACATCTCATACCCTACCAATCCATCGTTGGATAACCATGCTTTGATAGGAACAATATCTTTTTTTGATGGATGATTTAAGAAATATTGTACTACTTTTGCAATATGTTCTTTTTTATCATCACTGATATTATCTTTATATATTTTTACTAAATGATCAGAATTTAATTGATAAATAATACTATCTTCACTTTCGTGAAAAATAGGAAGTGTCATATCCATCTTATCTATCCAAGTAATTTTCTCATTCATTCCATGTACCAACATAATATTTCTTCTTACCACGACGAACAATTGTCAATGTCTTTTC
>ERZ779982.1049-NODE-1049-length-11135-cov-1.643863_pt1 | contig 11135 bp, 9 predicted proteins | sample MGYA00511936_ERZ779982 | MGnify/ENA primary metagenome ERZ779982 (study PRJEB29588, sample SAMEA2146682) | human gut metagenome | biome: human gut; feature: human-associated habitat; material: faeces | place: Denmark | collected 2008/2010 ... | reverse complement strand
GGGCATGGTTGTGCCGGAGATTACGCTGCGGCCGCAGCTGCACCGCATTGCAAGAAAGTAGGATGAAAATGGGAAAAGAATTAAGTATACGAACTGCATCTGCGGAAGATGCCGCAGGATTGCTGGAAATTTACCGGCCTTATGTAGAACATACGGCGATCACATTTGAATATGAGGTCCCGACCGTCGGAGAGTTTGAGGAAAGGATCACGAATACATTAAAACGGTATCCGTATCTGGTGGCGGAAAAAGACCATGAGATGGTCGGATATGCCTATGTCAGTCCGTTCAAAGAGCGGGCAGCTTATGACTGGTCGGTGGAGACGTCCATCTATGTACGCAAAGAGGCAAAGCAGCAGGGCATTGGACGCAGATTGTATGACAGACTGGAACAGATTTTACGGCAGCAGGGGATTTTAAATGCCAATGCCTGTATTGCCTATCCGCAGATCGAGGACGAATATCTGACAAAAGACAGTGTCCGGTTTCACGAAAAGCTGGGATATGAAATGGTGGGAACCTTTCATCAGTGTGGATATAAATTCGGCCGCTGGTATGATATGGTCTGGATGGAAAAGATGATCGGGGAGCACAGAAATGACCAGCCGGCGATGATTCCGTTTCCGGAGATTGGAGACCGGATAGGATGAAAGTGACAATCGCACAGACACTGCAGCATTATGAGAAGAAAAACCTGCCGAAAGATATTTGTGCCGGAATTATCATTATGGCCGTTTCCATCCCGATTTCCATGGGATATGCGCAGATTGCCGGTCTTCCGGCGGTATACGGTCTGTATGGATCGGTGTTTCCGATCCTGTTGTTTGCACTGTTTTCGACTTCACCACAGTTCATTTTTGGTGTGGATGCAGCTCCGGCTGCACTGGTCGGATCTGCCATCGTCGGACTTGGGATCGAAGGCGGAATGAAAGAGGCCATGGCAGCAGTGCCTGTACTGACTTTTTTTGTGGCACTGTGGCTTCTGGCATTTTATTTTATGAAGGCAGGAAAACTGGTAAATTTTATTTCTGCACCGGTCATGGGAGGATTTATCACCGGAATCTGTACCACGATCATACTGATGCAGGTGCCAAAACTGATGGGCGGTTGGAGCACTTATGACAAAGTTTCTTCCGGTCAGGGAGTGGGGCATACAGACATTAAGTGCTGTGCAGACGGGACTTCCGCGGTGGAAGGCGGTGGATCTGTCTACAGTGCCGCTTAAAGATGCCATAACGATCAGTCTGTCGGTGGCAGTAGTGATTATGGCAGAGACTCTTCTGGCAGAAAATAATTTTGCCCAGAAAAACCGCTACCGGATCAACGACAATCAGGAATTGCTGGCATTTTCCCTTGGAAATTTTGCAGCAGCTCTGACCGGATGCTGTCCGATCAACGGGTCCGTATCAAGGACCGCAATGGGAGAACAGTATCAGGGGAAAACCCAGCTGACAGGAATTGTGGCGGGAATTTCCATGATGATTCTGCTTTTGTGTGGAACAGGATTTATCGGATTTCTTCCGGTTCCGGTGCTTACCGCGATTGTGATCTCCGCATTGCTTGGAGCCACGGAATTTGAACTTGCAGTCCGTTTGTGGAAAGTCAGCCGCACGGAATGTCTGATCTTTTTTGGTGCATTTTTTGGAGTGCTGCTTGGAACCATCAATGGTGTTTTGATCGGCATCATGCTTTCCTTTACCGAGATGATTATCCGTACGGCAAAACCGGCGCGGTGTTTTCTTGGCATACAGACCGGACACAGTCATTTCCGGGACCTGAAAGAGAGCAGTTCCATCCATGCCGTGGAGCATGTGGTCATTTACCGGTTCAGCAGTAATCTGTGTTTTGCCAATGTTTCGGTATTGCAGAAAGATATTGAGGATGCCATCCGCGAGGATACCCGTGCGGTGATTTTAGATGCGGGAGGCATCGGGAGTATTGATATTACGGCGGCAGACTGTCTGGAGCGGCTTTATGGCTCCCTGAAAGAAAAAGGTATCCGGTTTTATATGACGGAACATATTGCGGAGGTGAACGAACAGCTGCGCAGACTCGGACTCGGGTATATGGTGGAGGAAGGCTGCGTGCGCAGAACCATCCATATTGCACTTAAGGATATGGGGATACGTCGTCCGTATCCGCTGGAGGGCGGTGTGGACAATGTTGAAAAAAGCGCCTCCCGGAAGCGGGCAGATAACCGGGTGCAGGAATTTGTCTGGGCATTTGGTTCGGAGGCAGAACAGGAAATGGAAAAACAGATTGCCCGCCAGATTGCGCATCTGACATCGGATAAGGATGTGGAGGAGCTGATTCACGGACGCTGGTCCCATATGGAGGCGCTGGATGAGGATGAATGGCTGGAGCATCTGGAAGAACATTTAAAGGAAATTGTCAATATTTCCGGGAAAGATGAGGAGACACTGGCAAAAAGGCTGGAAGAACACCGGCAGGAAGTACATGACCGGATTGCACAGGAACATCCGGAACTGGCAGAACGTTTCCGGGAACGCAGACATCTGCTGGATGAGCATCTGCGGGAGCGCAGGCCGGAGGTATACGAACTGGTAATCAGACTTCGCGAAAAAAAGGATCAGGCATAATGATATTTTTTGCGGTTTCTGACAAAGAAGGTTACCGTGAGCCCTAACGTGAGAAGTTCTGCTACTGCCACGGCACTCCAGATTCCGTTGATGCTGAGAAGCAGTGGCAGAAGGAGTACGGCAGCCAGCTGGAACACCAGTGTCCGCAGAAAAGAGATTGCAGCAGATATCAGTCCGTTGTTTAATGCCGTAAAAAACGAAGAACCGTAAATATTAAATCCATTGATCAGATAGGCAATGCAGTAAATACGGAAACCGTTTTGGGTCATGGAAAACAGATCCGCATCATATCCGACAAAGATGGCGGCCAGAGGTCTGGCGATCAGCTGCGCCAGAATAAACAGCATGAGTCCCCAGATTCCGATGAGCCGCAGACTTTTTCCGAACAGATTTTTTAATTCGTCATGGTTGCCCGCTCCGTAGTGATAGCTGACAAGCGGCGCACTTCCGATGGAATATCCCAGAAAAATTGCAATAAAAATAAAGTTTACATACATGATCGTTCCAAACGCAGCCACACCGTTTTCTCCGGCAAGATTCATAAGCTGAATATTGTACAGAGAGTTTACAATGGAACTGGAAAGGTTGGTCATCAGTTCGGACGAACCGTTTCCGCAGGCGCACAGAAAAATTTTCCCGTTAAAGTGTGTGCGCCCGAGTTTAAGAAGGCTGGAATTTTTGCGTGCAAAATAAAGGATCGGAAACAGACCACCGATACATTCGCTGGTGACCGTTGCAAATGCCGCACCGGCCAGACCGATCTGGAACACTCCTACCAGTAAAAAGTCCAGAACCATATTGGTGACACCCGCGATGACGATGACACCAAGACCAAGTTTTGGTTTTTCTGCGGTGACAAAGAAACTCTGGAATACGTTCTGGAGCATAAAGGCCGGCATGGAGAGCAGCGTAATGCGGGCATAAAGCACACAGTTTGTCAACAGCGCACCGTCGGCACCAAGCCCGCGGGCAATCAGCGGGGAAAAGAGGATGCCGAGCGCGGAGAGGACAATGCCTCCGATCAGCGTGAGGTATACCAGCATGGAAAAGTATTCGTTTGCCTGCTCTTTTTTGCCTTCGCCCAATGTCTTTGCAACGATCGCGCTTCCTCCGGTACCGATCATGAAGCCTAAAGCGGAGATTGCCATGAGAAACGGCATGATCAGATTGACGGCGGCAAATGCAGTCTTTCCGACGTAATTGGAAACAAAGAGCCCGTCCACTACACCGTAGATGGAAGTAAAGATCATCATGACGATGGAAGGAAGGACGAAGCGCAGCAATTTTTTGTAAGTGAAATGTTCGGATAATTGTATCTTCATATAAAATCCCCCTGTTGTGTGTAGATAGATAAATATACAGTATAGCCGTATCCCGGATTTTCGTCAAGAAAATTTGATATTTTGGAGGCTTTATGCGATAATTTATGCGGTTGATCTGACATTACCGGAGTCAGACGCGGACAAAACAATGACAAGATCAGGAAAAGAGAGAATCAATCATGATACAGGATATTTATCCAATGAAATTAGACAATGCATTTGAAATGAAAGAACCGGATGCCGACAGCAGGATACTGGCATTTCGTGATCGGACGGTTTATCTGAAAAACGAGGGGGAGATCACATTTCTTAAGTATCACGTGTGGGTGGAATACTGTAAGACACATCACAAAAAAGTGCCCGGACTGGTATATCTGTTTTCCGTGGATGACATATCTTTTTATCTGACAGAGCTTTATGAAGATGTGGAAATTCCGGGATTTATGTATCATAAACTGTTTGCAGTCCGGTCCATGAAACCGAAGGAGCGTGTATTTGCCGCAACAACGGCATGGCATCTGTATGTGTGGTACCGGGATAATCAATTCTGCGGCAGATGCGCACATCCGCTTGTACACAGCCGCACGGAGCGCATGTTGCAGTGTCCGGTCTGTAACAATATGGTTTTTCCGAAGATTGCGCCGGCAGTCATCATCGGACTGACAAATAACGATCAGATCATGATGACAAAGTATGCAGGTAGGGAATACAAACGGTATGCGCTCATTGCCGGGTTTACGGAAATCGGGGAAACCGTGGAAGAAACTGTCCACCGGGAGGTGATGGAAGAAGTCGGGCTGAAAGTGAAAAATATCCGTTATTATAAAAGCCAGCCATGGGGCTTTGACAGTAACCTTCTGATGGGATTTTTCTGCGATCTGGCAGAAGAAGGTGAGATCCGGCTCGAAGAGGAGGAACTGTCACTTGCCGAATGGGTAGATTACCGGGATGTGCCGGATGATCCGGAAGGATTAAGTCTTACTAGGGAGATGATGACCTATTTCCGGAAGCAGCGCGAACAGGGGTTAAATCCCTGACCGGATTTTCCTCTGTAATTTTAAATTGCAGGCGGCTGGCAAGTTCCGGAAGATGATTGCTTACAATAACAAATTACGATTCCTGTTGTTTTCACAGTATCTATCCTTTACAAATTGTGATATTATTATTTTCGACAAAAAATATGTTTATTTTATGAAAAAAGAGAAATTTTTTTACGAGGTAATAAAATGAAAGATCTTACAAAAGGAAAACCTTCCCGATTAATACTCGCTTTTGCGCTTCCGATTTTTCTGGCCAATCTGCTGCAGCTTACATACAGCCTGGTGGATACCCGGATTGTCGGATCGTTTCTGGGGGAAGATGCACTTGCGGCTGTCGGTGCCACAAGTTCACTGAGCAATCTGATCATCGGCTTTCTGATGGGGCTTTCCAACGGGTTTGCCATCATCACTGCACAGCGGTTCGGAGCAAAGGATCTGCGCGGGGTGAAAAAATCGTTTGCCATGTCACTGACACTCGGAATTGCTGTTGCTGCGGGACTGACGGTTCTCGGTCTGCTTTTTCTGCAGCCGATTTTACGCTTTTTAAATGTACCGGAAAATTTAAGGACAATGGCGGGTTCTTATATTGTAATTATTATTGCGGGATTGATTGCAACATTTCTTTATGATGCCTGCGCTGCTGCACTGCGTGCACTCGGAGATACCATTACGCCTTTGGTGATTCTTGCAATCTCTGTCATATTGAACATTGCGGGGGATCTCTTTTTTGTGGTCGTTTTAAAAACGGGGGTAAGGGGAGCCGCGGTTGCCACGGTTTCGGCACAGGCGTTGGCGTTTGTGATCTGCTGGATCTATATGATAAAACGGTATGAACTGCTCCGGTTGTCCGGGGACGATTTCAAAGAGCCACAGCCGCAGATGATCCAAAGCATGCTAAGCGCGGGTCTGTCCATGGGGTTTATGAGTTCCCTGATCAATATCGGTTCCCTGACGCTGCAGACGGCAATCAATAAACTGGGACAGAACATTATCGTTGCACATACCGCAGCCCGCAAAATATCGGAAATGTTTATGATTATGTTTACGGTATTCGGACAGACGATGGCAACATACTGCGGACAGAATCTTGGAGCAGGACGGATTGACCGGATAAAAAAGGGAATCGGGCTTGCAATTTTATATACCTGTATCTGGTGCAGCTTTACCATTGTTGCAAGTTATACAATCGGAGACTGGCTGGTTTACATGGTAACTGGAAGCAAAAATGCCGAAGTACTGAAGAATGCAACCAATTATCTGAAGTTTGATACGCTGTTTTATTTTGTCACGGCAGTGATATGTGTCGTCCGTAATGCCATGCAGGGGCTGGGAGACCATATTACACCGCTGGTATCAAGTTCACTGGAAATGATCGGCAAAATCGTGATTGCAGCAACACTCGTTCCGTGGTTTGGCTACACAGGTGTAATCGTGGCGGAACCACTCGTATGGTTTATTATGGTCATTCCTCTGCTGATACAGATTTTCCGCATGCCGGTTTTAAAAAATAATATTTTAACCAAATCTTAGGAAAAATTTGCTGGTTTTTCCTTCTAGTGTATGATAATATGGCATACATATATAAATTGTATGAAAATATACAGGAAGAAGGAGGGATTGTTTGGAAAAGAGAAAAGAAAAAGCAAAAGAATCCATACAGGCAGTATTGCCGATTCTGTTCATTGTATTGTTACTGAGTTTTACAGTGGCACCGGTGTCCGCCAGTATTCTGCTGGAATTTATGATCGGTGCGGTGTTTGTAATTATAGGCATGCTGTTTTTTTCCATGGGTGCCGAAATGTCAATGTCTCCTATGGGGGAACGTGTAGGAGGCAGCATGCTTAAAACCAAAAAACTATGGGTGATCCTCCTTCTGGGCTTTTTTCTCGGGGTCATCATTACCATTTCAGAACCGGATCTGCAGGTGCTTGCCGCTCAGGTGCCGTCGGTGCCGAATATGGTGCTGATTCTTTCGGTGGCAGCCGGGGTTGGCGCATTTCTTGTTGTAGCACTGCTTCGTATTTTATTTGGAATAGCGTTAGCCCCGTTATTAGTTGTGTTCTATGGTGTGATATTTGTGATCGCAAGGTTTGTTCCGGATAATTTTCTGGCGGTGGCGTTTGATTCCGGAGGTGTGACGACCGGACCGATGACGGTTCCGTTTATTATGGCACTTGGTGTTGGTATTTCTGCAATCCGAAATGATAAGCATGCGGAAAATGACAGTTTCGGACTGGTTGCACTGTGTTCGATCGGTCCTGTTCTTGCGGTATTGCTCCTGGGACTGGTATATCCTGCCCAGGGAAGTTATGTGGCAGCGGGCGTGCCGGGAGCTTTCAATTCTGTGGAACTTGGCCGGCTGTTTTTATCCGAAATTCCCTATTATCTCAAAGAAATTGCAGGTTCCCTGCTTCCAATCGTTTTCTTTTTTGGAATTTTCCAGCTTGTTTCCATTCAACTACATAAAAAGACATTGATTAAAATCTGTGTGGGACTGCTTTACACGTATGTCGGACTGGTACTTTTCCTGACCGGTGCCAATGTCGGATTTATTCCCGCAGGAAACTATCTTGGAACCGTTATGGCATCACTGCCGTGTCCGTGGATTTTAGTCCCGGTCGGAATGGTGATCGGATATTTCATTGTCAAGGCAGAGCCGGCTGTCTATGTCCTGATGAAACAGGTAGAAGAACTGACCGATGGGGAGATTTCTGGAAAAGCGATGCAGATCAGTCTTTCGGTCGGTGTGGCTGCTTCGGTTGGACTTTCCATGCTGCGGGTGCTTACCGGAATTCCGATTATGTATTTTTTAATTCCGGGCTATGCCATTGCACTGTTTCTGACGTTATTTGTCCCAAAGATCTTTACCGCGATTGCGTTTGACTCCGGAGGCGTGGCATCCGGACCGATGACGGCAACTTTTCTGCTGCCACTGGCACAGGGCGCTTGTACGGCAGTAGGCGGCGATGTGGTAAAGGATGCCTTCGGCGTGGTAGCGATGGTTGCCATGACTCCGCTGATTACGCTGCAGGTCCTCGGGCTGATCTATAAGATTAAGAGTAATAAAAAGGAAGAAATGGCAGAACAGCCATTCCTGCAGGCAGAGGATGTGTTTGCCGGGTATGCGGATGATGCAATTATAGAATTATAGAAAAACAGGAAAGAGGAGCGGACAAATGAGTGAGATCTATATGATGGTTACGATCTGCAATCGAAAACAGATGCAGAAATTTGTGAAGTTTTATAAGCAAAATCACGTGGATACTGGAAATATTTCTCTTGCCATGGGAACAGCGGCCAGCGATGTACTGGATTACTTCGGACTCGAGGAGGATGAGAAAGGCATTCATTTTTGTCTGGTCACACGTCCTACCTGGAAAATCGTGAAAAAGGGATTGCAGACGGAACTGAAAATTGATGTGCCCGGGACGGGAATTGTCTTTCTGATACCGCTTAGCAGTATTGGCGGAAAACAGCAGCTGAAATTTATGCTGGGAGAACAGGAATTCGAGAAAGGGGAGGAGACAACGTTGAAGGAGACAAAACATGAGCTGATCATTGCAATTGCTAATTACGGATACAATACGCAGGTGATGCGTGCGGCAGAAGAAGGCGGAGCCACCGGGGGAACGGTTTTTCACGGGAAAGGTGTCGGAATGAAACGGGCAGAACAGTTTCTCGGCGTATCGCTGGTTTCCGAAAAAGAAATTATATTTATTGTTACGAAAACGGAACAGAAAAATGCGATTATGAAATCCATCATGGAAAAAGCCGGAATCGGGACAAAAGCGGGAACCATTGCGTTTTCTCTTCCGGTTACCAGCACAGCCGGACTTCGGATTATCGAGGATTCCGGAGAATGTGAAGAGATTTAGATCACATTCCACAAATTTATCCGACTAAAATTAGCTAAAAATATAATTGATATAAACATAAAATTATATTAAAATAATTTTATTAAGAATAGAAAATGAGCTAACTTTAATTGAAATGAGCTAAGGGGCGGATAGATATGACAAAAACAAGGAAAACCATAGGCGTGATGGTCGGAGGCATCACAGACGATTTTACACGTTTTTTGTGTAAAGGTCTGAGGGAGGCAGCAAAAGAGCAGGATGTCAACATGGTAGTGCTTCCGGGAAAATTTTTAGACCGTGATTACGCGCAGAACACGGATATTATGTATGAATATCAGTATGATACCCTGTTTTCGAGTGTAAAAAAAGGCCGTCTGGACGGGATTATCGTAGCGGCAAACTGTATTGGCTGTTACACGACGAAAGAACGTATGGTTGAATTTATGCATCACTATGATGGAATTCCATGCGTTCTGGTTTCCTCTGATCTGGAAGGATATGTAAATGTCAGTTATGACAATGACCGTGGAATCCGGCAGGGAATCGATTATCTCGTGCAGGATCTGCATTACACAAAAATCGGAATGGTAGGCGGACCGAAGGAAAATTCCGATGCAATGGAGCGCAAAGCTACGTTTGAGAGTGCACTCTGGAAGAATGGTATCTTACCGCAGGAAAAACGGTATGTGGAAGGGGATCTGACGGGAAATTCGCATAGCGCCTATGCCAGACTTCTGGATGACAATCCGGATCTGGAAGCCGTTTTTTGCGTCAATGATGAAACTGCAACCGGATTTTATGAAGAACTGAAGGCGCGGGGGCTTATGCCGGGAAGGGATATCTCGGTTTTCGGGTATGATGATACGGAGTGGTGTTCCCAGATTTATCCGACACTTTCTTCGGTACGTGCGGATGTGTCAAAACTTGGCAGCAAAGCATGTGAACTGTTATGCCGGATGATGCAGGGAGAAAAAGTCTCTTCTGTGCGCCTTCCGACCGATCTGGTGATCCGGAATTCGTTTTGCCGGGGAAATCAGGAAGAAGTGGATGCGCGCAATGATGTGCTGGAAAAGTACGAGTCCATGAATCACTGGGCCGATGAACTGTTCGGAAAGCAGAAACGGGTAAATTTCGAAATGAAAAACTTTATTTTGAAACTGCTTTGTTTTGAAAAAGGAACCGATCAGAGTTTTGGGGAAATTCTTGCAACAATGGAATGGTTAAAGATACATAATGCATTTTTGTACATCTATGAGGAGCCGGTCATTCATCTGAATCATGAATTATTTCAGATGCCGGAGCAGCTGCTGCTGAAAGCCAGGGAACTTCATGGAAATGTAGAAAATATACCCGCCATTCATCAGAAAAAAAAGGCAAAAAATATTTTCCGGTTTTCCAGGCTGGGAATGTCTGACCGGGCATGGATGGTAACGCTTCCTCTGTATGCCAATGAAATGCTGTATGGAATTTTAGTGTGTGATCTGACCGATGAAGTGCTGGAATATGGAGAATTTTTAAGTAATCAGATTTCAGCAGCAGTCAAGATGCTGAATCTTCTGAAAAACAATGAGGATATTCAGAAACAGTTAGAGGAATCTCTGTATGTCTTAAAGGAAAACAATCTGGAACTGGAAACACTTTCAAAGAAAGATCCACTGACCGGGATCTGTAACCGGAGGGGATTTTTCGAATATGCGGAGCCTATGCTAAACAAAGCAAGAGCAGCGGAAAAAACATTTCTGGTGCTTTATGCGGATATGAACAATCTTAAAATCATCAATGACCGGTACGGACATGAGGAAGGGGATTATTCCCTGCACACCATCGCGGAAATTCTTGCAGAGATTGTCCAAAAGGAGCAGACAGGGGATGGGGTTGTTGCGAGAATCGGCGGGGATGAGTATGCATGTGCACTGATGACGGAAAAGAAAAAAGAACTGTTATTACAGGAGTTATACGATGCATTCACCGTTCGGAATGAACAGAGTGACAAACCGTATAACGTAACGGTTTCCATCGGTGCCTGTGCGTTAGAGCCGGGCGATGAGCACAGTCTTGCGGATGCACTTTCGCTTGCGGACGAGCAGTTGTATGAGGTAAAGAAACTCCGTAAAAAAGATGTCGCAAAAATACCGCTGCAGGCTTAAGCCTCAGCGGTAAGAAAATGTTTTTAACTGTTTTTTGTTTTCGTACATATCCTGATCTGCCCGCTTTTGAAGGGCATCCAGATCCGCATCTGTCCGTGGATCAAAGACAGCATATCCACAGGCAATCTGCAGATGGATGTTTCGGGAGGAGGCGTTGTAAACGGCCTCC
>ERZ779982.1047-NODE-1047-length-11170-cov-1.808457_pt1 | contig 11170 bp, 8 predicted proteins | sample MGYA00511936_ERZ779982 | MGnify/ENA primary metagenome ERZ779982 (study PRJEB29588, sample SAMEA2146682) | human gut metagenome | biome: human gut; feature: human-associated habitat; material: faeces | place: Denmark | collected 2008/2010 ... | reverse complement strand
TTTAAACCCCAAGAGGCTTATGTTTCAAACATAAGGGGTGAATGTTTCAAACATAAGCCCCCTATGTTTCAAACCTTCGATAGTGGCACCTCAAGGCCGGTGAAAGCCTCTCTCTGAAAAGCCCGCCTGGCAACAGTCATAGATATTTACAACATCATACAACGGGCGGACGATCACCCGACAGCCGAAATGATTTATGCAAGGGCAAAGGCCGAAATGCCGTCCATTGCATTCGGAACTGTCTATCGAAATCTGAAACTCATGGTCGATGCCGGAGAGATCCTTCACATTCCCGTTGCCGGTGAGCCGGACAGATACGACAAGACCATTCGCCCGCATGAACACATGCAGTGTATCGAATGCGGCAGGGTTGCCGACTGTGACCCGGGCGATCTGAAATCATATTTCAGCAGCAAAATCGGCGAAGAAATTGTTTCCTACACACTCAACTTTTTCTATATCTGCAATGAATGCAGACAGAAGCGGAAAAGGGAGAATAATCAAAAACGAGCATAAAATGCTGACCGGCGGCGCGTGCCGCAAAAAATAAAAATCTTTGGAGGATAAAAGTATGAAAAAGTTTGTATGTTCAGTATGCGGTTACGTTCATGAGGGCGATTCCGCTCCCGAAGTATGTCCCGTTTGCGGCGCACCCGCAGAAAAGTTCATCGAGCAGTCCGAAACCATGAGTTGGGCGGCAGAGCATGTTGTCGGCGTTGCACAGGGCGCACCCGAGGATATCATGGCGGATCTGCGTGCAAATTTCGCAGGCGAATGCACCGAAGTCGGTATGTACCTTGCAATGGCAAGGGTTGCACACCGCGAAGGTTATCCCGAAATCGGTCTCTATTGGGAAAAAGCAGCCTATGAAGAGGCTGAGCATGCTGCAAAGTTTGCAGAACTTCTCGGCGAAGTTGTAACTTCCAGCACCAAAAAGAACCTTCAAATGCGTGTTGAAGCCGAAAACGGCGCAACCGCAGGCAAGACCGATCTGGCAAAGCGTGCAAAGGCTCTTAACCTTGATGCAATTCACGACACCGTTCATGAAATGGCGCGTGACGAAGCCCGTCACGGCAAGGCTTTTGCAGGCCTTCTGAACAGGTATTTCGGCGAATAAACATACATTCGGTGATTATCCGAACGGCGGATAATAACGATATGCTGAATACATATTCCGCATGACAAAACTCGGCACAGAATAAAGATATCGCGGCCTCGTTTACGGAAGCCGCGATATTTTTATTTTATTTTAAATCAAAAGGCGAAAAGTAAACAGTGCTGTTTCATTCAGATCTCAGCGCGGCAACGGGATCCTTCTTCGCCGCAATTCGCGAGGGTATGATGCCCGCAATAAGTGTCAAAACCATGCTTATCAGAACCAGTATTATGCCGGCACGCCACGGAAGGACGGCCGTCAGCGTGTCGATGCCTGTGAGCGACCGAACGATAAGGTTCAGCGGGATGCACAACAGCATTGATGCAATTATTCCGATCGCACCCGCACAAAAACCGATAATCAGCGTTTCGGCATTGAACACGGATGAAATATCGCGTTTTGATGCGCCGATGGAGCGCAGAATACCGATTTCCTTCGTGCGTTCAAGCACCGAGATATAGGTAATTATGCCTATCATAATTGAGGATACAACCAGAGAGATTGCGACAAACGCGATAAGTCCGTATGAAACGGCATCGATCATTGTTGTAACTCCGGACATAAGCAGCGCAACATAATCGGTGTACTCAATAGCCTTATCCTCGTCTGCATTCCGGTTGTATTCCGCAATGTTGTCAGCGATAGCTTCCTTATCCTCAAATGTTGCAGCATACAAATTAACTGTTTTGGGCGAATCGGGATCAACTGCACCGAGTTTTTCGAGTGCTTCGTCAAGCGTTGTTCCGGAAACCTTTGACGGCATGAATTTATCATAGTATTCCGCAAGCTTGTCAACACTCGTGTCGTTTGCAATGGTTTTATCAAAAATATCCGCAACTGCGGCATATCCGGCCGTGCCGAAAAGATCGTTCGGTGCGGAATGTTCGAAAATAATCTGCATGATTTCGGCTTCGGCTTTGTCGGCATATTTCTTTTTTACTGCGGAAACAAGCTGTTCACGCATCAAAGTCCGAAGCTCTTCGTCCGTATAGTCGGAAAGATATTCCTCCGCAGTGGCAACATCAAACCCGTATGTTGCCGCCGCAAGCTGAACCATTGATTCACGCGTCGGATACATTGCCATGTATTCCTCAACAACTGCATCAAGCTCCGCCTGCTCGGGTTCGGCAATGATTTTTTTGTAGATTTCCGTTTTCTGCATGTCCGTAAGGGATGCAAAATAAGCGGTAACTTCTTCCGCCTTTTTGTCTGCCGACAGCTCGTTTTCGGAGTCCAAAGTGAAAGGAAGTCCGGTTAAAACATCAAGATTCACGTTTTCCTGGGATTTCTGTTCGCGGACAATTTCACTTTCGTTCGTTTTCTGAATTATATAGTCGGAAAGGGCGGAAGTGTAGCCGAAAACTCCGTTTACTGAAGCAGCCTTGTTGTCGTTCGGGCGAATAATACCTGCAAGCCGCAGATCGAGTCCGTTTTTGATAACAAGCTCCATTGCGGCGGCGTCATCGCCGATATATTCCCATGAACCGCCGTTTTCGTCGGTCGAATACGATTTTGAGTAATAATCTGAATTCAATATCAGCTTGAATTTGGTGCCGATAAGCTCTTCAAACTTTGCGGAGCGTGTATCCGTCACGATTTCCTCGCCTTTAAGAACGGAGTTAAAAATCCTTGTGATTTCGGCGGTGTCCATAAGCCCGAGAGCATAGAAAGCAACGTCGGATATTTCGTTGTTTTTATCAATAACAAGCACAATATCGTTGGCACTCTTCGGCCATTCGCCCGCAACAAGCTCATATTGATTCAAAACAAGCTCGGAAACGAGTGCGCCGTCCGCTCCGGAAAGGATTTCGTCCCAAAGATTCATGTTTCCCATGCGGGAGGTCATCATGTTAATCATACTGACGCCCTTGTCGCCTTCGGATGTTTCATCATCGGCAAACAATGCGGAGGTCATATCCGTACTGTGATATTTCCCGTCCGTGCCGATGACATACGCGTTGACGGTAAGCCCGTAGCCGTACCGCACGGAGCTTACATATTCTCGAAGATCGGTCTTTGCGGTTGAAGCATCAAGCTCCGAATCAATATACTTTTTAAACGATGCAAGGTCATTTACTTCGTCTCCGTCCGAAACGGTTGCGTTCAGCATTTTGTAGAGCCGAGGATCGGAGTAAACTGAATCCGCATCACGGTTTTTCAGTGTTTCATCGTCCGTCTTTTCGTTTGCTGCCGTCAGCATACTCATGAAATCGTTCGGTTCGCGTTCGACGGTGATCGGATAGGATGTCAAAGTATCTTTCTGGATTGCATTGACATAGTTCTGAATGCCGGTTGAAAGCGCAAGAATCAGCGCAATGCCGATAATGCCTATCGAACCCGCAAAAGAGGTCAAAAAAGTCCTGCCCTTTTTCGTTGAAAGGTTGTTTAAACTCAGCGAGAGCGCGGTAAAAAAGGACATGGAAGTCCGTTTTTTCTTTTGTTTTTTATCAAAAGTGCTGCCCGCCCCGCGTTCTTTTTCTTTCGTCAAAGTTCGTTCGTCATTGCTCACGGGGTTTGTATCGCTCGAAATCTGCCCGTCATGAAGCTTCACAATTCGCGTTGCATACTGCTCCGCAAGTTCGGCATTGTGTGTAACCATTATGACAAGGCGGTCTTTTGCGACTTTTTTCAGCAGCTCCATAACTTGGGTTCCGGTTTCACTGTCAAGTGCACCGGTGGGTTCATCCGCAAGTAAAATATCGGGGTTATTAACAAGCGCACGTGCAATGGCAACGCGCTGCATCTGTCCGCCGGACATTTGATTCGGCCGCTTATGCTCCTGTCCTTTGAGCCCGACTTGTTCCAACGCTTCACATGCGCGTCTGCGCCGCTCCTGCTTTGACACGCCGGAAAGTGTCAGTGCAAGCTCAACGTTTGAAAGCACGGATTGGTGCGGAATCAAATTGTAACTCTGAAAAACGAACCCGACGGTATGGTTTCTGTAAGTATCCCAGTCGCGGCTTGTGTATTGTTTTGTGGAAACACCGTTGATAACAAGGTCGCCGCTGTCATAGCGGTCAAGCCCTCCGATGATGTTGAGCAGAGTTGTTTTGCCCGAACCGCTCGGGCCCAAAACCGCAACAAACTCATTGCTGCGGAATTCAAGGCTCACGCTGCTCAGTGCGTTTTGAACAAGATCGCCGGTTTTATATTGTTTGGAAACTTTTTTTATTTCAAGCACTTTTCGTTGCCTCCGGACAGAAATTTGCGGACCGGATCCCGTCGATCCGCCTGCATACAGTATAACGCAGAATCATTAAAAAAACATTAACTCAAGTTAAAACAATGGAGAATTTCTGCGGCAAAAAAAGGCAGAATTCAGTCATTGCTCATCATGTTCGTACACCGGAAATGCTTTCGGGGCCGCGCTGCCGTGCCGCAGTCTGTTCCGAATGTGCTGAACGACGGTGGCGATGAATTCGGCATTTGTCGGCTTACCCTTTGCGGAATCCGTTGTGTTGCCGAAAAGTTCATATTGCATATAGAGATTTCCGCCCTCCCATGCACACTCGATGGAATAGCGAATTGCTCTTTCAACCGCGGCCGGAGTGGAATGATAATACATTGCAACGTATTCATACATGCGTTTGAGATCCGCATCGACTCCGAATATGCGCATACAGACAAGCAGCCGCAGAAATTCCGTGCCGCGATGCTCGTTTTGCAGCCCGAGCGGCAGCAGGATGGAATCGGTCACCATTGCATATTGACGCTTCTGTTCGTCCATCTCGCTGAAAAACGCAGGGTTATTTATTGCCTGTTCAAGTGCTTCAAGATCCGATTTGCCGCGCTTTTTCTCATAGTCAAGACATTTTTCGATTATAGCTGCGGCCGTTTGTTCGACAGGGGCAGAAAATGAAAGCAGTCCGTCAATCTTTTCATTGCGGCTGATTCCGATAAGTGATTTCGTCATCTTAGGTGCACAAACAAAAAAACGTGCATTGCGGCACAGCTTGCTCTGCCGAAGGGTGTTTATCAGTGCGAACGCATCGATATCGGGAAGAGAAACGCTGACAACAAAAACCGAAGGAATCTCATCAAACAGCATTTTCCAAACATCATTGCCGCTGCGAACGGGCGGAAGCATATGCAGTGTGCCTCCCAAAAGCTCGGTAAGCCTGTTTGCGTATTCGCGCTTCTTATTCAAAGGACGTTCCTCGCAAACAACAATCCCGCGAAGTCTGTCGATATCCGACAGGTTACCTGTCTCCATCAATTCCTCAACGGAACGCCTGCCGTTCAGGCAGACTGCCGAAAGCGGATCGTAAGGCGAGGCGTCTTCACTGTCCTCGGGTTCACGGAGGCAATCCGTTTCATACAATTCGACAGGTTCCGGTATCTCAATAATTTCAGCGTCATCGGCCGTGATCGCGCTTTGCTCAGCCTGCTTTTTTATGTCTTTTGCAGTTTTGCCGTCGGTGTAAACACTGCCGCACACGGTTGCAATGTGTGCAATCGAAGTTTTTTTGCGTCTGCTGCGCGGTTTTTCGGCTGTCAATCCGCCCTCTGTATCCGCTGTTTCGGCAGGTTGTTCCGCATTATCGGTTTTATTCGGTTTGTCCATGTTCGGGATTCCTCCTCCGCAGATTACTGCTGTTAGTTTAGCACAGTCGGAATGCGGCGGCAAGTCCGTTTTGCCGCTTTTTTTGCCGCATCCTGTCGCGGAGGGCGAAACGATGTGTTCAAATCCGAATAAATCGGATCCCTTTGGGATATTATAAATATATTGAGTCGGCGGAGATATTGCATTTGTTCGAATGCTGAAAAAATTACCGCATAAATACCGAAAAATTTTTTTTAAAAAATGCGCAAAGACGTTGACAAATGAATATTGTGCGTTATAATGAAGTTGATGATAGCTCATATATCTCAAATTTGGATGTTGCGGGGAGGCAAATAAACATGAAACCGTTCAAAACGCTGTGTGTTGTGCTTCTGGCGGCAATGTTAGTTTTAACAACGGCTGCCTGCGGTTCAAAAGGGAAAACAAACGACAACCTGCAAACAGGCGGCAGTGCTTCACAGAAACAGGATAAAAAAACGATTGTCTGTTCCGCAGATTATCCGGAATATACGTCAGTTGATGATCTTTCGGCTCACGCAGACTATGTCGTATACGGAACGGTGCTGTCCGAGCGATATGAATCGATGTCTCTTCGTATTCCGGAAAGCAGCGCAGAACCTGCAGAAGCAGGGCAGGACAACGAGCAGACTGTTGTGACAGTCTATGAGGTTCGCGTGAAGGAAAGCTACTCCGGAGCAGCAAGCAGCGGAGATGTGCTTAAAGTAATGCTTTTGGGAGGAGAAACTGAGGATACCGTTTACCAATATGAAGACAGTCCCGAAATTGAAATCGGTTCGGAATATGTTTTCTTCCTCAGCGGAAGCCAAATTGTTGAAAACGGGGCTTGGCTTTTGAACAATACACAGGCATTGTATGCAGCCAACGGCGAAACTGTTTCGAAAACGGCAGAACAGGGATTTGCACTGTCTTTCGAACGGCTTGAAGCAATCAAAGCTCAGTGAACGTAAAACCCGACAGTGAGATTAGCTGTAAAGTTTTCCTACACTTGCAGAAAAGGGCAGGCGGCAGAGTGCCGCCCGCCCTTTATTTTCAGCTGCGGAACTTACAGTGCCGCTTATACGGAAAATTTAAAAATTTGCCGCGTTATGTCCAAAAAATAATTGCTATTGCCGCACTGCAGTGATATAATTTATGCGGCATGGCTGCCTGCAAAGACAAACATGCACAAAACGAAACAGGAGCAAGTACCATGAAAAAGCTTTTCGCTGCACTGCTGGCGTTTCTGATGGTTTTCACCGTTATGCCCGCAGCATTTTCCGCCGCAGCGACGGAAACACCCACAGAGAACGGACAGCAGCCGACGGACAACGCCGGCGTGACGCTGTTCGGTTTTGCCGATTGGAAACTTACAAACGGCGTGGCAGAACCTTCAAAGCCCTATAATTTTATCGGTTTCAATTCCGAAAATCCTTCTGCAGTTCAGTCAAAACTGAACCTTGGCAGCAAGATTTCCTTTGCAGCCGAGATTATCGGAACAACGATTTATGCTTTTGCACACACCTACACCGATGATGCAGATGTTCCCACTGCCGATGATCTTTACACCATCGACACCAATGCATCAACGTGGAGCGCGACAAAAGTCGGCGGCAACCACATGGATTACAGCGTTGTCGACCTGACTTACGCAGCCGATACCGACACCCTCTATGCAATGGTGCAGGAGGATGAAACGGCGGATCAGCTCATCATGACCGTAAATCGCAGCACCGGCGCACTGACCGAAGTTGCAAACCTTTCCGAACTTGAAGTTGCCTGCATCAACAAGTTTGCATATATCGGCGGCGGACAGTTCTACACCACTGCACATAACGGCGGACACGGCCTCATCATCAACACAAGCGGCAGCATCGTTCGCGAACTCGGGCAGAGCGTTTTCCCCGGAGTCGAACAGCTCACCGCCGTGACGTATTATCCGCAGGGCAATTGTCTTTTCGGTGTTGCTTTCCGCAACATTCCCGCAGGCAATTTCGGCATCCTGCTCAGAATCGATCCCCAAACGGGTGAATCCGAAGAAATCGGCGCAATCGGCGGCGGGTTCGGATATTCGCTCACGAGCATTTTCCCGGTGCCCAATGTTCAGATAAGCCTTCCCGAAGTGCCTGATACGGAGGCAATGAATGCCGCACTGAATGCCCAGGGCAGCAATTTGACCTTCATGAACGACGGCAACACTCCGTGGGTCGTTCGCAGCGACAACGGCAGAACTTATATGCAGTCCGCAACGCAGGAAGCAAATAACAGCTCCACAACCATAAAGGCTGTGTTTTTACCGCCGTTCCCGCCGGGCAGGTGCTTTCCTTCGACTGGATGGTTTCAAGCGAAAACAATTACGATTGGCTCAGCTTCTATGCCAACGAGAACCGCGTTGACAGAATCAGCGGCACCGCAAATTGGACAACAAAGACCTACACCGTTCCCGCAAACGGAGATTATACCTTCCGCTGGGTTTATTCAAAGGACAGCAGTATGTCAAGCGGCAGCGACTGCGGTTCGATCGATAACATCTCCATCACGGGAACTCAGCCCGCACCCTATGATCCCGGCGCACAGGCCGACGAGTTGGATGCAGCTGTTAATGCAGTCGGCAGCACGCTGCATTTCATGAACGATCCCCTCAATCCGTGGGCGATTGACACAAGCGAAAACGGCAGGTGGAGCGTGAAATCAACAGTCGGGAGGTCTGAGCGTCATCAGGTGCTCTATACCATCATTCGCAACGCAAAGGCGGGCGATGCAGTCTGCTTTGATTGGAAGGTTGTAACGCAGGGGCTTCCCGTCGGCGGCGAATACGGCTCGATCAGCATTGATAAGCTTGTTTTCCGCATCAATCAGGCGATTGTTGAACAGATCAGCGGAACAACCAATTGGGAGAACTGCGCGTATATAATCCCGCAAGACGGTGATTATTACTTCTCTTGGGATTTCATTGCCTGTGATGAAAGCGAAGTTGTGAATGCTGTTACCTCATGGGTCGATAATGTTTCCTATGTTGAAGATTATGTTCCTCCCGTTGCGCCGGGCGACCCCGCTCAGTTCAATGCGGCAGTCAACGCACCCGGCGAAAACAGGAGCTTTGTCAACGACTATGCTCATCCTTGGGTTGTTGTTACCGACAGCGGCCGCAACTGCGTGCGCAGCGATATTGCAGGTATGCGCCTGACTGAAACCGAATTCACGATTGACATGGGATATCTTGAAGCAGGCTCGGTGATTTCATTTGATTGGAAAACAAGCAGCGAAATGTACGGAGACAGAGTTTGCCTCACACTCAATGGGCTTACGCAAAAAGTTGCTTCGGGTCAAACGCCCTGGAGCTCTGTACGATTCGAAGTTCCCGTTTCAGATTATTACACTGTTGGCTGGAAATATGAAAAAGACGACATGTGCGATGAATATGACGACTGCGTTTATGTTGACAACGTAAAGATCGAACCGGTATATAACGGAGAGTATTACACGGTCACTTTCATTGACGGGGTTGACGGCAGCGTCATTTCCGAAGTTTCCGTTCCCGAAGGCGGCTCTGCGAATTTGCCCACTCCGCCCGTGCATGAGGGCTACACCTTCAGCCATTGGGAAGGAACCTATCAAAACGTATCCGCCGACAGCACCGTAACCGCTGTTTACACTGCAAACGGTATCATGGGCGATGTTGACGGTGACGGCAGAGTTACCATTGCGGACGCAGTCGCAATCATGCGCCACGCGCTTGATTTGACTCACATTCCCGAACAGTACATGCCTTTTGCCGATGTCAACGGTGACGGCACCGTAAACCTTTCGGATGCCGTAACGGTAATGCGCATGGCAATCGGTGTTATGTAATCTGAATTCCGCAAGCATGAATTAAAACAGATTGATTTTACACTGTTCAGCTGACGAAAAATCAATCAAATAACAAAAAGCACCCCGCTTGTTAACATTATAATGTTTAACAAATGGGGTGCTTTTCAATTAGCAGAGCGGGTGATTCTTTTGCTTTTTAAGCAGGCAATGCGTGAAGCGTTCAGCCCGTGAGCAATCCGTATTTTTTCTTGATTCTGCGCAGTTTATTGAGTATCGGGCGCGTCAGCACCAAAAGAAAAACCACCGTTGCACCGGCAAAAATAAGGTTGAACGGCAGCCCTGAAGCATATGCTGCAAGCAATGCCGCCAACGTCGGTTCCGAACCCGCCATAAGGACATATGCCGAATCCATGATGCCGCCGTAGATGAAAAAGGTTGATAATGCACCGTAAAGGCACAGTAGTGCACGCTGAGTTTTTGTTCTGATATCCTTGCGGAAGACCAGCCCGGAGATGAATCCCAGCAGCCCGAGTGCAAACATCTGCCACGGTGTCCACGGACCTTGCCCGAAAAACATGTTGGATACAAATGCGGTTAATGCACCCGTAATGAAACCGGCCTCGCACCCAAGTGAAACGCCTGTGATGATTACTGTTGCAGCAATGGGCTTGAATTGCGGAAGCATATAGAATGCGGCGCGTCCTGCAACACCGAGTGCGGTCATTACGGCAATCACAACAAGCTCACGCGCACGCGGGCGGCGCTTTTCAAATATCATAAGGAACGGAATAAATGAACAAATGATTATGAGTGATGCGGTGATATAATAATACCGATCGTTAAATTCAAGCATTCCGACTGCAATAACGGCGGGAACAAACACAAGCAGCAGCACGATCGAAACAATACGCCGGCGAAGCTCGGCCTTTTCAGTCTTATACCGCTTTGCAGTGTTCGGCTTTGATTCCGATTGTTCGTTTTTTGTTTCCAAGGCAGCAGGCTGCTTCTCAGTCATCGTTTTTCTTCCTTTCGCAGCGGTTTGCGTAATCAATGACCTGTTCCGGAGTCAACGCATCGGGGATTATTCCGCGGGAAATGCGGCAGGCGGATGTTGTGTAAAAACTGTTGCCGAGAAAAACATCCTGCGGCGTGCCTTCCGCAATAACGGTTCCGTTGAAAAACATTGCGCATCTGTCTGCAAATTCGGCACAGAATTCAATATCATGCGAAACAAGAACAATTGCCGTTCCGCGCGCCGCAAGCCGACGCAGCAATGCGCCGAATTCAGCCTTAAAGAAGGCATCCATGCCTTTGGTCGCTTCGTCAAGAAAGATGACTTCGGGTTCGGGCAGGAGCAGCTTTGCAATTGCAGCACGCTGCAATTCACCCCCGCTTATGTCATACGGATTGCTGCCAAGGACGCTTTGAAGCTGCATAATGTCGATAACCTCTTCGATTACGGAGCGCGGAAGCTTATATGCTTTGGCAGTCGCTTCCAACTCTTCGGCAACGGAATCCATAACAAAGCAGCAGAGCGGGTTTTGAACAAGAACTCCGATTTTTCCTGCTGAGCCTTTATCCTTCCGAAATGTTGAAATCGGCTTTCCGCGGTATTTGACTTTTCCGCGATACGGGCTAAA
>ERZ779982.1042-NODE-1042-length-11224-cov-2.313278_pt1 | contig 11224 bp, 8 predicted proteins | sample MGYA00511936_ERZ779982 | MGnify/ENA primary metagenome ERZ779982 (study PRJEB29588, sample SAMEA2146682) | human gut metagenome | biome: human gut; feature: human-associated habitat; material: faeces | place: Denmark | collected 2008/2010 ... | reverse complement strand
CGATCTTTGACATATTTCTCCTTTATCCTGTAAACGGCTTATTCCGCCTTGTCCGCTTCGCCCTCGGCAACAGACTGCTGTGCCGCCTGCTGGGCGCGCTCCTCGCGCCGGGCTTCCTTGCTGCGCATCTTTTCCAGCTGTTCGCGCAGGGCGGCAGCCTCCCGGCGCAGCACCTCGTTTTCCGCCTTTGCCTTGTCTTCTGCCAGCTTTGCGCGGGCGGCGTCCGCAATGTAGTCCTGGATCTGGCTGCGCATATTCTCGGCGCTGCCGGTGCTCTTTTTGTACTCGTCCAGATAATCCATGGCGCAGAACACCGCCGCCTTGGTCACCGAAAGATTTTCGTTGGTGTCCAGCAGCTTGGTGATATCCTCATCCAGCCGTTTGGCCAGAGAGGCGATATACTTTTCGGAATCCGTCGTTGCGATCGCATAGGGCGCGCCCGCAATGGTCACTCTCACTTTATTAACCATCGTATCCTCACTAATAATTACTCTGAGCGGAGTTTGTGGCCGAGTTTCCTGCCCCGGTGCACGCTTTTGCCCCCGCCGGGACAACCGTTCACTTCTTATTATAATATAAATGCGCTCCAAGAGAAAGTGTTATTTTTGAATTTTTTGCATATTTACCAGAAAGATTGTGACAAAAATGTCAGTTACGGCAAAAATCGGCGTTTTTCCTTGCATTTACGAATAGAACTGATTATAATGTTCTTGTTGTGGTAACAGGGAGAGGGAAAGAGGAGAAATTCCCTGTTGCGTATTTCAAAACAGCACAAGTGTGTGTGCGGATAGGAGTTCCTTATGACTACAAAAGAATTTGCAAAAATTCTTCAGGACAAGCTGACCAGCGAGTACGGCGTGGATCTGAGCGTTGCTTCCAAGCAGCAGATCTACCGCTCTCTTGCCCTGATCTGCCGTCAGATGATGAGCGAGAACCACAAGAAGTTCCAGTCCAAGGCCATTGGCACCGGTACCAAGCAGGTATACTACCTCTGCATGGAGTTCCTGATGGGCCGCAGCCTGAAGATGAGCCTGTTCAACCTGGGTCTGGAAGATGTTGCTCAGAAGGTGCTGGCTGATGCCGACATCAACATCGAGGGCATCTTTGAGGAAGAGCCCGATGCAGGCCTGGGCAACGGCGGTCTGGGCCGTCTGGCAGCGTGCTTCATGGACTCGCTGGCGTCCCTTGACTGCCCGCGATGGGTTGCTCCATCCGCTATGAATACGGCCTGTTCAAACAAAAATTTGAAAACGGCTATCAGGTAGAAATGGCCGACAGCTGGGAAGGCGAAGACTCGCCCTGGCAGTTTGCCCGCCCCGACCGGCGCATTTCCATCCCCATGTACGGCGAGGTGGAAACCCAGTATGCCGCTAACGGAGAACCGATGTTCATCTGGAAAAACTCCGCCCACATCTACGGCATTCCGTTTGACTTTCCGGTGGTCGGCTACAACGGCAAATCGGTCAACTACCTGCGTCTGTTCTCGGCCGAAGGCGACGAACAGCTTGACATCAACGTCTTCAACAAAGGCGGATACATCGACGCCCTGAAAGACAAAATCGAAAACGAAACCATCTCCAAAGTGCTGTACCCATCCGACAGTATCGAATCGGGCAAGGAACTGCGCCTGAAGCAACAATATTTCTTCGTTTCCTGCGCCATCCAGGACATCATCCGCCGCTTTATGGAAAAGAGCAACGATTTTCACCGGATGCCGGAATATATCTGCATTCAGTTAAACGATACCCACCCGGCGCTGGCCATCCCCGAAATGATGCATCAGCTGATCGACGTTTACGGACAGTCCTGGAACACCGCCTGGGAAGTCACCACCAAAATTTTTGCCTACACCAACCATACCCTGCTGCCGGAAGCACTGGAAGTCTGGCCGGCCCGGATGATGGGACGGATGCTGCCGCGGCATTTGCAGATCATTTACGAAATCAACCGCCGCTTCATCGAATTTGCCAAAACCAAATTCGGCGACCGGCCGGATAAACTGGGCAAAGTTTCCATCGTATCGGGCGACGGCGACAACCAGATCATCCGCATGGCCAACCTTTCGATCGTCGGTTCCTTCAAAGTTAACGGGGTGGCCAAAATCCATTCGGAATTGCTGAAAACCCGCCTGGTGCCGGAATTCTACGAACTGTGGCCGGAAAAATTCATCAACGTAACCAACGGCATCACTCCGCGGCGCTGGCTGTACCGCCAACACGCCGCTGGCAACGCTCATTTCGTCCAAGATCGGCGACGACTGGATCACCAATCTTGACCTTCTGCAACAGATTGAAAACTTCGTCGACGACCCCGAATTTGTGGCCGACTTTATGAAAATCAAAAAGGAAAACAAAGAACGGCTGGCCAAGAAAATCTTCAAGACCACCGGCGTGGCCGTCAACACCGAAAGCATTTTCATAGTTCAGGCCAAACGCATTCACGAATACAAACGTCAGCTGATGACCATTCTTCAGGTAATCGGCGACTATCTGGCAATCATTAAGGACAATGCCGTTCCGCCCTGCCCGAAAACTTACATTTTCGCCGGCAAGGCCGCGCCGTCGTACAACTTTGCCAAACTGATCATCAAACTGATCAACAACGTGGCCGAGGTTGTCAACAACGATCCGCGGGTCAATGACAGAATCAAGGTCGTCTTCGTACCCGATTACAAGGTTTCGCTGGCGGAACTGCTGATCCCCGCCGCCGACATCAGCATTCAGAATTCGACCGCGGGTTTTGAAGCTTCGGGCACCGGCAACATGAAATTTGCCTTAAACGGCGCCTTAACTGTCGGCACCTATGACGGCGCCAACATCGAAATCCGCGAAGCCGTCGGCGAAGACAACTTCTACCTCTTCGGCCTGCGCGAAGAGCAAATTGCCGAAATGCATGCCAACAACTCCTATAAGCCGCACGAGGTTTACGACCGCTCGGATTATATCAAACGAATCATGAATTCGCTCAACTCAAACATGTTCTGCGAAAAAGAATATGTATTGCTGTTTAAGATGATCTACGAAGAACTTTTGTCGCGCGACTATTATATGGTACTGGCAGACCTGGCCGAATTCAATCAGGCGCTGCATCGTGCGGAACACGATTATCTCAACCGCGAAGAATGGGCCAAGGCGGCCATTCGCAACGTTGCCCGCATCGGTCGTTTTTCAAGCGACCGCGCGGTAATGGAATATGCCGACAAAATCTGGCACATAAAACCGGTGGCCGAATAAACATCATCTGCTATAACAGAAAAACTCCCAGAAGATTTCCGGGAGTTTTTGTTTGGGGTATGACTACCAAGCGTAGTTCAGCCCTAAGCCAAAGGTTGCGGCATCATAGTCGCTGCCGAAGGTGTAGTTGGCCCAGCCGTAAGCCGAAAGCTGATCGGTGAAGCCCCAGCGGCCGCCGAGTTCAACCCGGCCAAGCGTGTCATCGTCAAGCGTATTGACTTTGCCCAAGCCGGTGATGTTGACTTCGTCACCGTCAACAAAGGTTTGCACAATGCTCGGTTTGAGGTAGACATTGGCCAGACCGTCGTCCGTTTTCAGGACTTTGGTCAGCTTAACACCGGCTTCAAGTTCAATCTGTCTAAGATCGCTGTATTTAGCCCGCTTGCCGGCGCTGTCGGTCGCATCATCATAGTTGACCTGCGTATAGAAGGCGCCCAAACTCGGAGTCAGATAAACCGTATCGGTCAACGCGTAGTCATAACCGGCCTCAACACTGCCGCCGAACTCAACCCCGTCGGTATCGGATTTGATTCCGTCGTCGGTTTTGATATCGGCCTGCTGGATACCGCCGTACAAGGTCGCGAAACCATACCAGTTGTTTTTATCATAGCGATAGTATAAACCGGCCAGATAGCTGTCGATATCGACCTCGGAACCGATGGTTGCGTAATAATGCTTGCCATTGCCGTTCATATCGTAATTACCCTTGCGGTAAGATACAAACACACCGATCTTGTTGTTTAAGTCATGCTGCAGGTCGCCGCCGGCTTCAATACCCCAAATATCGGCATCGATATCAAACGGGGCATCATAGTTGGAAGTGTAATAAGTCGGGTTGACCCACAACTGTTGATGCGGTTCCCCATTCCAATAGGCATCGACAAAGCTGCAAGAACGGGTATAAACGCGGTTGTTGGTGATTTGATTGGCTACATTGTCAACCATGCTTCTGGTTTGCTCGATCGCAGCCATCGGCAAAGCGCCGTAGGCAATCACTTCCGGGGCAACTTTGCGGTTGTTGACAGTCGGGATTTCCGGGGTCGGAACATCCGGGATCTCGGGATCGGGTACATCCGGATTGGGACGCTCGCCCGGTTCCACACCGGCATATTCATTTGCTTCATCGCCCATGGTCAGTTCCCATTTGTTAGCGTTCTCTGCAGTCTGGGTGTATTTAACGTCAAACATATAAGGACTGCGGTAGACACGCCAGACGGCAAAGGAATCGGCGTTACCGGTGGTGTCATTTTCCGATTGGGCAAACAAAATGCTCTCGCCGCGGATATCTTTACCTGATGTCGGATAAAGTACCAGTTTAGTCGTTCCCTCAACATTGCCGTTGACTTTCAAAACATCGGCGGTCAGATTTTCTACGTCGACGTCTAAATGCAAGAAACTGTTGTTGGCCTTGTAGCCTGCCAGTTCGACTGTATCTTGATATTGATTGTAGAGATCAAAAGCGGCGTTGTTCAAAGACAGCGAGGTGACAGCGGCAGCATCTAAATCGGCAGTGCCGTCTGCATTAAGCGCAGCGATAAAACGACCGTGTCCGTCCCAGTTATTGGCAGTTTGATCTTCATGCTGATAAGCGCCAAAACGAAGAGTGGTGGCATCAACTATCACCACACCGGCATTGATAATATCATTGTTGATTGAGATATACTGGTTGGTTAAGCCATCTTCGTTCAATGCTCCGTCGCCTTTGAATGTGAGGGTATAATGACTACTATAATCAATTTTTCCTTCCATATCCCACATTATGGTATCTGCTCCATCAATATTATCATTGATGATCCATGCCCCGCCGCCGGTGGTGTCAAAATTAATTATGTGATTAGAGTCTCCTCCTGAATATGTATTAATAAATATTGCATTGTAATTTTTGCCGCGATTTATATCTTTTGTATAATTACCGGAGAAAAACAGAGTTTGATCACGGCTTTTGAATATCAGATGATTGTCTCCTTCTCCGATATATACGGCGCCCCCTAAAGCATGACGTTGTATGGATTGCGTATCATTTTTTACGGCATAGTTATACAAAAAGTTTCCACTGATTGTCATACTGCCTCCCTCTGCCCTGATCGCTCCTCCCAGCATAAAGTTACTGCTGCTATCGTCATTTTGAATATAGTTGCCGATAAAGTCGCCGATAATACTATTGATGGTACCGGAATTATAAATAGCTCCGCCTTCCGCAGAATTTCCCATACCATAAGAGTCGATATGATTACCGATGAAGTCCCCGATAATACTGTCAATGGTGCCGCTATTATAAATCGTCCCACCCCAGCTACCAACGCCATTACTATGTTTGGTGTAATTGCCGATGAAGTCCCCGGTAATACTGTTGATGGTGCCGCCATTCAGAATCGCTCCGGCATTCACAAGAGTATGATTGGCTATAAAATTACCGGTAATATCACCGATAGTGCCGCTATTACTAATCGCTCCGGTATAGGCAGTTTTCGTTGTGGAAGAAGTATAATTACCGATAAAATTTCCGGTAATATTGCCGATGGTACCATCATTATAAATCGCCCCACCATAGGCAGCGTCCCGTACGGAATAGACAGCGCCCTTTGAAGCATAATTACCGATAAAATTTCCGGTGATATTGCCGATGGTACCGGTATCGCTATTATAAATCGCCCCGCCACGGAGATATAGAGAGTTGCTTCCTTCTTCTATTCCTGTCAGCGAATTGTTTATAAAATCGGCCGTGATGTCTCCTATCTCTCCGGCATTGTAAACAGCACCGCCTAAAATATATAAATTATTATAGCTAGATGTGCCTGTTAGTTTCCCGCTGACTTTATTGTTGGCAAAAACTTTTCCGGTAATGTCACCATATTTATTGCCTGCCGGATTGTTAACGGCCACCCCGCCGGTCTGATAAGTGTTTTGCTCTGAAGGGTCGGTAATTGTCGGTAACATAAGTTCCGGTTTGGTTATCACTTCATAACCGTCCGGCTTACTGTATGTATACCGGAAATATTTGGTTTGGTCGTTGGGGAGATTGACGGCAATAACATCTGTTTCATCTTTTTTGTCTTCCCCAACTTCTTCCCAGCTGACATTGGGAGAGTTAGAAAGTTTTTCAAGTAGGTCATCCGTTGTGATATCAAACGCACTTGCCGCAGAACTCAAAAAAGTCGTGGCTAACAGCGCAAAACCTATTGTTGTTTTTATCATAATATCCAGTCCTCTAAAATAGTTATTGAACAATTTATTCCGTTATTCCCAAAAACGCTTCTTTTTATCGATCCTTTTTTTACAATAAAATAAAGGGTTATAATCAGCTTAAACTAATATTTATAAAATTGTGTAGAAATAACTATTTAGATGACTTTTAAGATATTTTTTGATATCATTTTTTTCGTAACAGAAAAAGGATCCTTTTTTTGCGACAGGTGTTTTTCGCCTCTAAATTCAATCATTGCCTTAATTTCGGATAATATTTTTTTAACATTTTCTACCCATCATCTCCATCTTCCGCATATGAATATCCTCCAGTAAACCGGAGACTAAATCTACTTTAAGCTTAATTCTTTGACCAACACCAAAGACACGAAACAACATAATAAACTTCCATCAGCCGATGCCGATGGTATTAACTGTTTCGAACCACAAACGCCCTGCCCAAAAGCTTCGCAAGCCTGACGGCCGGGGCGGAGTACCTGCATCCGCCGGCTTATGTAAACGGCATCAGCCATTTTGAACTTCAAATGTCCGCCCCAAGGTTTCACAAACATTACGGCCGGGGCGGTATGACTGATATTCCCCCGCTTACACAGACACTCTAAACATCAAAAAAACCTCCGTCAAAACGGAGGTTTTTGTTGATCGGATACCGCGTTTACTGAGCGGAAGTGCGGATATCGTTGCCGACGGCATCTTCAATGATGTAGTCGTCTTTGCAGTTGGATCCGACACAGCGTTTCAGCACGGTGGCGGTACTGCCCGGCACCTGCCCCTTAACCGTCAGCGAGGGAACGTAAACCTCCTTGATCGTAATCTTAAAGGTCATGTAGGCCACATTGCCCTTTTCGTCGCTGAAGTATACTTTCAGGTTATAAGTGCCTTCCTGTCCGGGCATGGCCGTTCCGTTGAAGGTGCGGGTTTCTTCATTGTAAGTCAGCCATTTCGGCAGCGGCTTGTCGTCAATGGTGCCGGCGCGGCTGATAACTTGTCCTTCAAAATCCATCCGGGCAAGCGCCGAATCGGGAACTTTCACCGTAATCTTCTTGCCGGTTTCGCCTTTGACATCAGGCAAAAGCGTATCGGAACTGAGGTTAACCGGCGGACGTTTGGCCGGAATGTTTAACAAATACGGACGGTTGTCAGGCATAAAATCACCCTTGCCCCATTTCTCCAGCGTATTGCGCAGGTAAACGGCAATTTTGGAGGGTTTTTCGTTCAGCATGTAATACGGAATGGCATCCAGCCCGATGGTGGCATAAAGGTTACCGAGAGATTCCTGCAAGTCGGCATAGGACTTGAACGCCTTAACCTCGTCTTCGATCGCGCGGGAAGCTTCCAGCTGGCTCTTTTCAGCCTTGCTGCCGTCGGCAATCGTAAAGTCTTCGGCAATGTTTTCGGAAGTGGAGGCAATTTCCATATTGATCTGGTAGTCTTCCACCGCCGACATATACTGCGCCCAGGCCACGTAAACCTGGCTCAAAATCAGGGCGGTCATCCGCTGGCGGCGCAGATGCTCCATATCCAAAGCGTTCGGGCTGGCGGGATCTTCAAACACGCTCATGCCGAGTTCGCGGGCCTGCTTGGACCACAGGCGGTTATAAAAGTCCGGATCGTTTTTGTATTTTTTCAGCCCCGGATCCTTGAAGTCCTTGATAATCAGCTTCATCCGTTCGGCATTGACCGCCAGGTCGTGCTCGCGCAGTTCGGGACGGTTGCTCAATGCCAGCCATTCCAGATCAGCCAGCGAATTGCGGATTTTCGGCAGATCGAAATTGCCGTATTCGGAACCGACCAGTTTGAACTCCGTCGAAGGATGCAGCCCCATCAGGCTGGCCAGACGGGTCTGCGCCGTTTCCATATCGCGTTTGAGCGCGGAAAGGTTTTTGATCGCTTCCATATATTGTCTTTTCTTGACCAGCTGAGCCACTTCCGGCGTTTCGCCTTTTTGTTCCAGCTCTTTGGCTTTGGCGTTCATGTCGTCGACTTCCAAAGTCATGAACTCGGTCATGTCGTCGATCACCGGCAGCAGCCGCTGGGCGGTCAGCGTTTTCCAGTAAAGGGTGCGGGTTTCCTGCAAAATGTTGTGAATAACCTTGCGGCTTTCCTCAAAAGCGACGCTCGCCTTATACTCCTTGTCCTGGCTGAGGCAGTAAACCATGGAAATGTCAAGCATGTTCCAGGCCACTTTCAGATCCGGACTCATGCTGGAGTTGGTGTCGTTGATGTAGCCGGCGTGGCTGACGATTTCCGGCAGGCGGTTGACCGGCGACCGGCCCGGATGATGCTGTCTTCGTAAGTAATCAGCCGGCGGGTATAGTTGTATTTGAGCGCCAGGGCCATCGACATGTAGAGGTCGATCGGCTTTTCGATTTTGGTCGGCGTGCTGACGTACATGTTTTGCATGTCGACGTCAATACGGACGGCGCGGTCCCAATCGTTATAAAGGACGGCTTCCGGACTATACCCGGCCGGATCGGGAGAACTTACGGTGCCGTTCTGCCCGCAGGAAGCCGCGAACACAACCGGAACCAACAAAGATATCAATAGCTTTTTCATCAGTAAAAACCCTTTATGCACAAAAGATACAGTTATATGTTTACACTAATATTTTTGAAGTTGGTAGTATTTTTTTCTCATTTAATAGTATTTATTTGATTTTTGACAACTTTGATGTATAAAATTAGGGAAAGAGATTTATTTTGAGGTTAACAAAACGCCGATGTTCAGTATTTTTAACACCATTTTTAAATATAAAGAAAAAGAAAGCCCCGACAAGCTCGGCCTGTTTCCCGAACAGGTGCACGTGGACGCCATGCCGGAACGGCGTTATCTGTGGACTTCGCGCTTTCTGGTCATCATCGCCTCAATGTCTATCTGCTTCAACATGATGCTGGCCAGCGCGCTTTACGTGATGCTGCCTCAGCGCTCCAGCTCGCCGCAGCTGTTTTACATCGACCACTACTTCAGCCAGATCGAACGCGCCCAGCCGATGGAAATCAACTATCCGGTCGGCAACCTGATCAACGAAGAACACATTACCAACTACATCATGCTGCGTTATCTCATTACCAACGACTATGACGAACTGATCCGCCGCTGGGGACCGGGTTCTTACGTCTACTGGTATTCCTCGCCGTTCATTTTCGACGAATTCACCCGTTACGACGCCAAGTTCAACATGTTGCAATTCCGCCGCAAAAGCATGATGCGCGACGTGGAAATCGACTGGATCCGCCCGCTCGGCACCGGCCTGTGGCAAACCCAGTTCCGCACCATCGACTATATGCCGAGAAACCCCACGCCCGACGTCAACCTGTGGCGGGCGGTGATGCGTCTGCGGTTCGTCAAATTCAAAGGACGGACGCACGAAGACGCGCTGAAAAACCCGTTCGGTTTTCTGATCACCAACTTTTCGCTTTCCTATCTCGGCGCGCCCAACGCTTCCCAGCACTATCTTGAGGAATCAAAACGGATCACCAAGGAACTGTTCTTCAGATAAAGGATCGTTTTCGGGCAAAAAAGAAGACCCGGCCGAGGGCTTTCGACGATAAGCTTCTGCCGATTTACGCAAGCGGCACTAACCGTTCCGAAACTCAAACGCCCGGCTCAAGCTCCGCAAGCCTTACGGCCGGGCTGAAAAGTCTGCGTCTTCCGCTGACGCCGGCAGTGTTACGTTCAAACCATAAAAAAAAGATCCCCTCGACCTGGCCGGGGATTTTCGGTACACAAAAAATCTCCCGCTTTTTCGGCGGGAGATTTTTGTTTGTCATGCCGGAAAGGCTTATTCCATACCGCCGCGGACGGAATGCATAATCTCTTGCATGACCGCCATGTCCTGCACTTCTTTCTGTCTGGCGGCTTCCCTCTCTTGTTTGATGCGTTCGACATTGCGGGCAAAACCTTCGGGATCGTTATAAGCGTCAATCGCTTTTCTCAGCAGTTCCACATTTATGCTGTCGCTATGATAACTTCCGATATCTTCTTTCCAAATCAACTGTCCAAGGCTTTCCCTGCCCGATTTGGTCGTGTCATGGCCGACGTAATAAGATCCCAGCTTGTCGTTTCCTTTCATAAGCTGGACGGTCATAACGTCCGGCACCTCCTTTTGAACCGGCACCGTTTCAGGATACCATCTGCCGGAAATTGCCGCTTCCCGGGGATCCGTTTCCTCAAGCATGCGGCCGGTTTCCTCATAAACGGTAATCTCGCCTTTTCCGGTTTTGAAATATGCCGTTTCCTTGCCTTGGCCTTCGACCAGAACGTCGATCACCGGACAACCGTACTTGTTTTCGGAAAAAACGAATACGTTTCCGTCTTCATCAGCGGCCGTACGGATTTCTCCGCCCCGGTCAAGCCCGTCATTTTTTGACAAATGTTTGGCAAGCTCTTCTTTATTCATGATATATTTCCTCTTAAATTGTTATTATAAATAATAATATCAGGATTACGGCTTTTTGTCAATTTTTTCAAAACAAATATTTCAGAATTGCAGCTTTGCATCCAAACGTTCCAGTTCGTCGATGTAACCGGAAATCAGGCTTAAGCCTTCGTTCCAAAATTCCGGATCATTCGGATTGAGGCCGAAAGGCGCCAGCAGTTCGCCGTAATCGGTAATCGCGGTTTTGGAAAGCATTTCCAGATACTTGGCAGGGAAGTTTTCCACCTTCCCTTCACGGCTGACCTGATAAAGCGAATTGACCAGACAGTCGGCGAAAGAATAGGCATAAACGTAAAACGGCAGGAAAAAGAAATGCCCGACCTGCGACCAGATGAAGCGGCTGTCTTCG
>ERZ779982.1036-NODE-1036-length-11267-cov-1.660721_pt1 | contig 11267 bp, 7 predicted proteins | sample MGYA00511936_ERZ779982 | MGnify/ENA primary metagenome ERZ779982 (study PRJEB29588, sample SAMEA2146682) | human gut metagenome | biome: human gut; feature: human-associated habitat; material: faeces | place: Denmark | collected 2008/2010 ... | reverse complement strand
GTCTGCCTGCCGAGCTCTCCCACTATAGCAGTACTCCCGTCAGTACTTGTAAAAGTTTCTTTGCTCAGGCTGCCATCTGCTTATACGAATTGGATCACATGAGCAAAATTCATGCTTTTCCCGATGTATCATCTCCTATGGAAATTCAGGATACCATTTGGAATATGTCTTTTTTATCAGACATTGAGGATTATATTTTTCAGAAGCTGGAAGATTATTTTTCAATCAACAATGAGCAGTATACGCAAAACCCGATTGCCTATCAGATCAAAGATTATATAGAGCAGCATTACACAGAGGAATCCCTTTCTCTTACTGTACTTTCCGAGCATTTCAGCATTAGTGAATCCTATCTGTGTGTCATTTTTAAGAAGACCTTTGATATTACAATTAACCAATATATTATCAATCTTCGTATGTCAAAGGCCAAACAGTACCTCTTGGAAAGCAACCGGAAAATCAAGGAAATTTCTGAATTGGTCGGTTATCGTGACTGCAATTATTTTATACGGCTTTTTAAGAAGACCTATCATATTACGCCATCAGACTTCAGATAAATTGAGGGAGATATTATGAAATTATACAACCGTCTTATATCCATTTTTAATAACTTTAGCCTTCAGAAAAAAATATTTTACTCCTATTTTTTTCTCTGTTTTTTACTGATTTCCATTCTGTCTGTTTCGATCTGTACTTTTACCGCTTCCTCTCTTCGTAGGAGAAACACGTTTTCGCTTCAACAGAACTTTAATCAGGCTGTTTCTTATCTGTCCTACAAATTAGACGGTATCAGTTCCACCAGTGATATGTTAATTTACAACATATCACTGAATTCCATGCTGAATCAGACCGCAAGTACTTACAGTTCCAGTCAGCAATTGAATGATTCCAAGGAAATCCTTCACCTTCTCAAAAACATACAGGAAAACGATGACATTACCCAGGCCCGGATCTACGTCCCCGATAACCTCAGCTATTCCGATAACGGGGTCAATATCTGCCCACTTTCCCAGGCAGAGTCTTCTCTTTGGTGGGATCCTCTCTTTGTCAAAAAGGGGCTTCATCTGTTTGTCGGACAGCAGGATCTGGAAGACCATCCTTACCGCTCCTCAGATGGAATCGCGCTGCTTCGTGCCATGTACAAACAAAACGACTACAATACACTTGCCTTCATTGTCCGTCTGGATGTTCCTATAAAAACCATCGAAGAGATCCTGAACTCTGCAAATTTTACGAATGACAGTACAACCTTTTTAATAGACTCTGAACACCATATTATTGCAAATTCCGATCATCCCGACGAAAATCTGCTTCAGGCTTCTTCTAATATGGTTGTTCCTTTTTCCGGACTTTCCGAAAATACTGTTACCAAGGTTTCCCTTTCTTCCGGAACATACATGACTCTCCAGGCCGGTCTTTCTCAATCGGACTGGAAAATCATTACCTTCGTTCCCTATAACTCCTTCAATATTGCAATTCTGACGATAATCCGCTCCATCCTGCTGGTGTCCGTACTGTTGCTTTTCCTTGCTGCCATACTTTCCAAGCCGATTGCACATACCATCACCAAAAGAATTGATCATCTTTGCGATTCTATGTCCGAAGCGAGAAAAGGGGTTCTTATGCCGGTCAGCGGAACCATTTATCAGGATGAGATCGGTTCCCTTTACGAAAACTATAACTTTATGATCGACCGCATCAATCAGCTTCTTGCCGAAAATTATCAGATCGGTACGGAACTGAAGAGTGCAGAATACAAAGCCCTGCAATCTCAGATTAATCCACATTTTTTGTACAATACACTTGATATGATCGGATGGCTCTCCTATCAGAACAAGACAGATGAAATCAATTCTGTTGTTTATGCACTGGCAAGATTTTACAAGCTTTCTCTCGCAAAGGGAAAATACATTGTTCCCTTATCCGACGAACTGGATCACGTCAGTTATTATATCAAAATTCAGGAAATGCGTTTTCACGGAAGTATCCGGTATGAGTTGAATGTTGATCCCGAATTACTATCGTATTCCATTCCCAAAATTACGCTTCAGCCCATTGTCGAAAATGCTATTTTCCATGGTATTCTTGAAAAAGCTTCCAAAAATGGCTGTATTCGCATTTCCGGTCTCTCCAAAGGTGCCAACTATGAGCTTATCATTTCCGACGATGGAATTGGTATGGATTCCGAAAAACTCTCTGAGCTCAACAGCGCTGACATCCAGGATCCGGACTCCTCTTCCGGAAGTCATTACGGTCTGAAAAATATTGACCACCGGATCCGGCTGCTTTACGGAAATGATTATGGTCTTTCCTTTGAAAGTGAACCCATGCAGGGCACCCATGTCCGCATTCTTTTACCTAAGCTTCACGTAGATGAAGTTATTCAATAATGGGACTTTTTTTAGAAATACTGGACTATCTTTTCAGCTTTCCTCCAACCTATTTACTCGCTTTCTCTCCTATTTTATAATGCAGAAAAGGAGGAATGTGACCATGGCTCAATGGATGAAAGCAACCGACTATCACCTCATGAACACCGGCGTAACTTTTGAAAGTGCTTCAAAAGATCTGAAGGATTTATTCGACCGTTGTGAATATTACTGTAAAAAGAATTTAGCTGTTTTTACAGATAAAAAAATACTGCGGGAAGGGTCCGATTATGACGGTGTCTGGCTTGAAACGCAGCCCATGGGCGGAGAAATGTATGCCAAGCGCGATATGGAAGCAGCTCTGAATAATCAGCTTATCTTTATGGAAAACCAGCGGAAAAGCGGACGTCTTCCAGGTATGATCAAATATCAGGAGCCTTTTCTTTTGCAGGTTTCCTATGACTGGCTTCAAGGCTTTTGTTTCCCGGTGCCGGCATTTAAAATGTATTTTCTGATTGATCGCGACCCAAATTATCTGGCTCTGCTTTATGAGTGTCTGAAATCGTATGACGAATATCTGTGGAAATATCGGGACAGTGACAACGACGGCTGTCTCGAAACCTGGTGCACCTGGGATACCGGCGAGGACAATTCCATGCGCTTTACCAAATATGGAGTTCCCGATGGAGGATTCGGCGGCGAAGATGCTCCATTCGGGATCGGAAAACTTCCTTTTGCTTCCATGGATCTGATGTCCTATTCCTGTCAGTGCCGTGAGGTACTGGGATCCATTTCCGACCATCTTCAGAACGGCGAAGGAGATTATTGGCGCAAACAAGCCGCCAAAGTCCGGGAAAAGCTGCATGATTATCTGTGGATAGAAGAAAAACATGCCTGCTATGACAAAGACTGTGATCACCAGATCATGCCGGTACTTATTCATAACAATTTACGTTGCATGTATTATGGATCGTTTTCCCAGGAAATGGCTGATTCCTTCATCCGGCATCATCTGTTAAACCCAGATGAATTCTGGACCTATGTTCCACTTCCCTCTATTGCGGTAAACGATCCATGCTTTACCAACATCAATTTTAACAATTGGGGCGGTCAGCCACAGGGACTTACTTATCAGCGTGCTATTCAGGCTCTGGAACAATATGGTCATGTAGCCGAGATCCGTCTGCTTGGAAAGAAATGGCTGAACCTGCTGATGAAGACCGAGCGGCTCGTCCAGCAATATGATCCTTTCGATGGAACCCCCTGCGTTACAAGATCCGAGGGACTTGCACCGGAAGGCGCAGAAACCGAACGCTATAAGGATGTTACTACCCTTGGTCCCGACGGCTATGGTCCAACGATTCTGGCTGCCCTAGAATATTATTCGCTCCTGTGCGGCGTCAATATTGCCTACGAGCAGGTTCGCTGGTCCTGTGTGAGTGATTTTCCGGAATTTGCTTACTGCCAGACCATGTACGGACATGATTACCGGCTTACCGGTAATGGAAAGCAAATGACCGCTTTCATTGATGGGCAGGAATTGTTTGTCTGTACCTGCGGTGTGCAGATCACAACCGACCTGAACGGCAGACTGCTAAGCATTGATGGCATTGAATCCGAGCCGGTTGCTTTCACACTTAAGCATCATGATACGTGCTATCATTCAGAGATTTCACCCAATGAAGCATTTTCATTCTGTGATCAGGAACTCAGCCCCCTCCGTAAGACCGCTTTTGACTATCCTTATCAGAAAGAAAGGAGCTGATACGATTGAATATTTTAATTATCGGTGGAACCGGCATTATCAGTTCAGCAGTTATGGAGCTGCTTGCAGCACAAAACCACTCCCTTTATATGCTGAATCGCGGTCTGCACAGCCGTTCTTTCCATAAGGCTGTCATTCCGCTTGTCTGTGATATTAACGATGAGAAGAACGTAAAGGAACTGATCCGGGGACTCTTCTTTGATTGTGTGATTGATTTTACCATTCAGTTGCCTTCCGAAATCCGAAGAGACTATGAATATTTTCAAGACAGCACCCGGCAATTTATTTTCATCAGTTCTTCCAGTGTATATCGCCGTCCCCTTTCCTGCTATCAGGTCACGGAAAGTACACCGGTATATAATCCTTATTGGGATTACGCACAAAACAAACTCGCCTGCGAAGAAGAATTGCAAACACTTTACAGAACCTGCAATTTTCCAATGACCATTGTCCGTCCCGGTCACACCTACAACGAAACCTGGCTTCCTCTTTGCATTTCCGGTGCTAAAGGATGTTGGACCGTGATCCGACGGATTCTGGAAGAAAAGCCAACCATTATTCCGGGGGATGGCTCCTCCCTTTGGTCCGTCACGAATCATCGTGATTTTGCCCGTGCCCTGTCCGGTCTGATCGGCAATCCCCAGGCTATTGGAGAAACCGTAAATATTTCCTCTGACGAGGTTCTGACATGGAATCAGATCTATCACACCATTGCAGATACGTTAGGTGTTCCCCTTCATCCATTTTACGTATCCTCCATGTTTCTTGATCAGGCAGGTCCCTATGGCTTGAAACGTTGTCTCACCGGGGAACGTACACAAAGTATTGTGTTTCAGAACGATAAGCTGAAACGGTTATCTCCCGGATTTCGGGCAGAAATTCCATTTGCTGCAGGAATCCGTCAGTCACTCGAATACCTGCTTGCCCACCCGGAGGAACAGATCGAAGATGTTGTATTTGACCAATGGTGCGATGCTCTGGTAGATTCTCTGACGAAGGCTGCAAAAGAATTGAAAGAACAGTTTCCAAACTACGAATAAACGTATAGTCATCTATACAGAAATGAGGTATTTATGCAAGCATTTGATTTTCAAGATGTTACTTTAAATCCCGGTCGTTGGAAGGACGCCCTGGATGAAACGATGAATTTTTATCTAAATATTCCAAATGATAATATTATGAAATATATGCGTGAGAGTGTAGGACGCCCTGCTCCCGGTATTTACTATACCGGCTGGTATCCACAGTCAAAAGGTATTGCCCTGATCGGACAGTGGCTTTCTGCCTACAGCCGTATGTATGCCATTACCGGAAAGGAAGCCTTTCGTGAAAAAGCATTCTTTCTGGCAGATGATTTCTGGGACTGTTACGAGAAATCCCTGGAAAAGGAGCCTTTTTTCTCTTCGCGATCCCATTATAATATTGAAAAGCTGATACGTGCTTACTGTGATCTGCATCTATACTGCCAATATCCCAATGCAAAGAAATATGCTGAATATCTGGTACAGTTTTCAGTCCAGCTTACCGAGGATAACTATTTCGGAGATAACTCCACTGAATGGTACACACTGTCGGAATCCTTCCTCGATGCCTATGAAATCTTCGGAATCGAAGAGGCAAAAGTGCAGGCCAGGCGGTTTGAATATGGCGAATTCTGGGATCTGTTTTATAAAGACAGTGATCCATTTTCCAAGCGCCCCGTTGCCGGGCTGTATTCCGAATTCTGCCATGCCTACAGTCACGTAAATTCCTTTAACAGCTGCGCCAAAAATTATGAGGTATCCGGCAATCCCTATTACCTGAAAGCACTTCGAAGCTTCTATCAGTTTATGCAGAAAGAAGAAGTGTTTGCCACCGGCGGATACGGCTCCAACTATGAACATCTAATGCCTAAATACCGGATTATTGATGCTCTCCGAACCGGACACGACAGCTTTGAAACACAGAGTGACAGCTATGCCGCTTACCGCCTGTGCAAATATCTCACCTGCTTTACTTCGGAACCGGCCTATGGAAACTGGGTAGAGTCACTGATCTACAACGCCACCTTATCCACCATTCCCATGACCGAAGACGGAAATGTCATCTACTATTCTGACTACAATATGTACGGTGCAACAAAAAAGAACCGTCAGGACGGATGGACCTGCTGTACCGGCTGAAAAAGAAGTACGGCGCGACCGTGGAGGATATGCTGGACTACCAGGCCCGGTGCGAGGCGGAGCTGGCGCAGATCGAGGATGCCGGCGACACGCTGGCGCGTTTGAAGATCATGACGAATTGTACATTGATCAGTATACCCCTTCCACCCTCACCTGGAAGCGTCAGGGTCAGGAAATCAAGGTTACACAGGAAACCGATTTTCCTTACAATCCTACGGTACAGATCCGCTTACAGACAGCTGCTCCCATAACGTTCAAAATCCATTTCCGCATGCCTGCCTGGCTCTCCGGTGCAATGACGGTACAGCTCAATCAGGAGCCTCTGTCAACAACTGTTGACGCAAATGGCTGGCTTGTAATCGAAAGAGAATGGAACAATGAGGATATCCTGACCGTTACACTTCCTGAAGGCTTATGGATGCATTCTTTTGATCCGCTTTTACAGGGGCCGAATGCTTTCCTGTATGGTCCTCTGGTTCTGGCTGCCGACTATACCGGGAAACAGACACCCAACGACTGGATGGATGTCCGTGAACTGCTCCCCAAGATGTACCCCGTTGAAGATGAACCTCTTCATTTTGCAGTAGCGGGAATCGATACGATCCGCTTCCGTCCTTTCCTGGAATATAAAGAGAATGAGCGCTATTTCCTCTACCATGACACAACAGCCCATGCCACGAATCTGCATAAGGTAAAGCGGGAGATTCCGTAATTTACGTGCCGATCTGCCAGGGAGCTTGGCAATTCATGAACTTATATTTAACTCAACAACTATATTGAACTAAAGTAACTGTACCGATGTTGAACCTCTACGAAATTAGTAGAACATGTAACGCCTCATAGAAAAACGGGAATGATTCATTCCCGTTTTTTCATACACATTTTTATATCTTATTTTTCCGGCTTTTCTCCAGGATCCTCACTCCATATGGTTCCAGCTCCAATACCTCGTCTTCTCCCCACTTCTTTCCAACCCGGATATGCTGTTTTTCTTCCGAATGATTCATTACAAACAGATAATCCTTCTGCCGTCCGTTCCGTATGACGGTTTCGATCTTTTCCTTCCGATTGTAATTCATACCTGCTCTCTGAAGAAGCGCATTCAATATTTTTTTCTGTCCTTCTGCATCCGGATCTGTGCCGATATACCACGCTGTACCTTTTTCAAACGAATGAACGCAAACTGCAGGTTTTCCTTTGTAATACTCGGATCCGTATGTCATAAAACTTTCTGCGCCGTGTAACTGTATCACATCACACCAGTGCTTTCCCAAAGATGATTTTCCATCTTTCATATGAAGAATTACCTCTTTGTTGTCGTAAAGACTATCGTATTCTTCAATCTCAAGTCCCAGCATTTCTCCAAGCCTTCCGGGCAGTGCATATTCATCCATGCATTTATTATTTTTGTCCATGACTCCTGTGCGCATGGTCAGCACCAATGTTCCACCCTCTCCGGTATATCGGATCAGCTTTTCCTCCAGTTCATAGGTCATCAGGTACAGCAAAGGCGCTATAACAATCTGATAATCCGATAAATCATCCTCCGGTGACAGAAAATCAACCGTGATATTCCTCTCGTAAAAGTATTCATAATATTTCTGTATTTGTCCGACATAGCTAAGTCCCGGATTCTGAGGCTGATTTTTCAGTGCCCATTCTTCATCGTAAGAAAATAAAATTCCTACCTTTGCTTTCATCGTGATTCCATGGATATCCTGCATGATGGGACTAAGCTCCTGAATGGTATTCCGGATTTCTTCATACCTTCTTCCCGGTACACCATTATGCGGCAGTATTCCATGCCAGAACTGTTCTGTTCCAAACAGACAGGTACGCCACCGGAAATAAACAACCGTGTCCGCTCCATGAGCAACACTCTGCACTGTCCACAGCCTGTTTTGTCCGGGTCTCGGATTTGCTCCAATGATTGCTCCTCCGGTAGGTCCGGATTCCATTTCCATCATCCAGAAATTCTGTTTTTTTAAACTTCTGATGAGATCCATGCAGGCAGCCACCTGATAGGGCTTTTCTCCGGGGGGATCAATGTAATACCCTGTAGGATACTGGTCATTGGATGCAAAATCCAATTTTTCCGCAAGCTTATAATAATCTGTTTTATCATAAAATCCCATCATGTTATGGGTAATCTTCTGATGCGGTGCAATCTGACGAATCAGATCAATCTGAAAATTCTGAAAATCCACTACCAGATCTGAGCAGAACCGTTTAAAGTCCAGCAAAAGAGACGGATTATGTAGCGTTGGCGCCTTTCTCGGAACCGGGATCTGGTCAAACCGGTCATAATCCTGACTCCAGAATCCGGTTCCCCATTCTTTATTCAGACACTCAATGGTGTGATACTTCTTTTGCAGCCATTCCTGAAATGCTTTTCGGCAACTGTCACACATGCAAAGATCCTCATGGCTGTTACCAAGTTCATTATCAATCTGCCAGCCAATGACATAAGGATGGTCTTTAAATCGTTCTGCCATTGCGGTAACAAATCTCCGGATATGCTCCCGATATGTCCGGTTACTCTGGCAGTCATGATGACGTCCTCCAAAGCTCATTCTCTGCCCGTTTGAATTCACCGGAAGAATTTCCGGATTCTGCTCAATGATCCAGGCCGGCGGAGCCGCTGTCGGTGTACCCAATATCGTATAAATTCCGTGCTGCCCCAAAAGATCAGCAGCATCTGCCAGCCATTCAAAATCAAATTTTCCCTGTTCCGGTTCCATCTTATGCCATGAGAACTCCCCCATACGTACGACCTGTATTCCCATTTTTTGCATAAGATTCGCATCCTGTTCCCAGCGTTCCCTCGGCCAGTGCTCCGGATAATAATCCACTCCGAACCGGATATTCCGAAAAATATCGTCTATTTTTTTCTGATCCATATTTGCTCCTTTTCTCCTACTTCTCAAACAAAAACTCTTCCGGCAGTTCCACATGAAAATCCTCTGCCAGCTTCCGGAAATCATCCGGCCGGATGGTCTGGCGCTTCTCTTTTTGCATGGAAAGCATTTTCACAAGAATTTCTGCCGATTTTTCAGCCGTATGCATCAATCCGAAGGTCAGATCGAAATCTTCACCGGATGCAAACATGCCATGATGTGCCCATATGACAAGATTGTATTTCTTCATCAGTTCGCTTGTTGCCATCGCAATGTCCTTTCCTCCCGGTACCATCCAGGGAACAACCCCGACTCCCTCCGGAAAGACTACCGGACACTCTGTTGCCATTTCCCAGAGCTCCCGTGTAAAAATTTTATCCTCCAGCGGGAGTACAAAGGTAAGTGCAATAATATTGGTGGTATGCGCATGGTAGATGACTCTGTGTTTTCCTTCCGTGATCTCCATCTTTACAGCATGATTCATAAGATGGGAAGGCAGTTCCGAGGTTGGTCTTCCCCCGTTAACAAGTCCCCAGCATATGCGATAATTCTCTCCCTTGTCATCCAGCTCTATGATACAGATGGAGTCTTCCGGCTTCACGCTCACATTCCGGAAGTACTTTCCGCTCCCTGTTACCAGAAAATACATGCCTGCCAGTGTCGGAACCTGCGCGCCGATCGGGCACCATGCACCCGGTGTAAATTCCTCCTTTACCATCTGAATCTCTTCCGGTTTCATACGGTAAGAAAGATTGCCGCCGTTTCTCTCATGCCAGCCCTGCTGCCATCCATCATCTGCCATTCTGATAAATCCCTGTACAAATTCCGCATCCAAAACCTTCATCTGTCCTGTTCTCCTATCCTGTTTTATTTTCAATCGTTACCTTTTTACCAACACTTCTTTTTCATACTGTTTCACATCTTTGAGCCAGCCAAGGTCGTCTGCGACCTTGCATCTTCTACAATATTCGCCCCAGATTTCTCCAAACGGATAGAGCTTCATCTCTTCCTGCATCGCCATAAGCTCCGTCATTCTGTTCTCATCCTGCAGCTTGCGCAGCATGTCATTCGGCGTACACATAGCCATAAGAAGAGCTTTCTGCCAGCTTCTGAAGCCGATCACCCATGCTGCAATCCGATTGATGCTTGCATCAAAATAGTCCAAAGCCATATACGTTCTATCCAGTGCGTTGCAACGGACAATCTCCTTAGCCATCTCCCTTGTCTCATCATCAAACAATACCACATGATCCGAATCCCAACGTACAGGTCTGGTGATATGCAGTGCAATCTCCGGGAAAAAACAAAGCAGCGCCGGAATTTTATCCGAAACCACTTCTGTCGGGTGATAGTGTCCGTTATCCATTAACGGAAGCACATGCTCATGACTTGATGCGAAGGACAGTGTGAATTCCGCAGAACCAGCTGTATAGGATTCCACTCCGATCCCAAACACTTTGGACTCGACACAGGGTTTCACCAGTTGAGGATCATACGGCTCCGAAAGAATCTGTTCCAGCGAATCCTTGTACCGAAGACGTGGCCCCATCCGGTCTGCCGGAATGTCCTTCAGGCCATCACCGATCCAGATATTCATGACACAGGGAATTCCTGTCTCTTTTGCAAAATATTCCGCAATCCGGATACATGCTTTTCCGTGTTCAATCCAGAATTTCCTGGTTGCTTCATCCGGACTGGTAAGTGTTAATCCATCCTTTACCCGTTCATGTGAGAAAAAGGTCGGGTTAAAATCAATTCCAAGTCCTCTCTCTTTTGCAAATTCTACCCATCTGGCAAAATGCTTAGGTTCCAGCTTGTCACGGTCAACGAATTCTCCATCTTCAAAAACAGCGTAACTGGCGTGCAGGTTCAACTTCTTTTTCCCCGGCATCAGGCTCATTGCTTTATCATAATCCTGCATCAGTTCCTTCCAGTTTCCTGCCTTTCCCGGATAATTTCCCGTTGCCTGGATTCCTCCCGTCAGCGGCCCTTTATGGTCAAAACCGGTCACGTCATCCCCCTGCCAGCAATGCATTGATACCGGCACATTCTTTAATCTATCTAATGCAGCCTC
>ERZ779982.1034-NODE-1034-length-11273-cov-2.300410_pt1 | contig 11273 bp, 7 predicted proteins | sample MGYA00511936_ERZ779982 | MGnify/ENA primary metagenome ERZ779982 (study PRJEB29588, sample SAMEA2146682) | human gut metagenome | biome: human gut; feature: human-associated habitat; material: faeces | place: Denmark | collected 2008/2010 ... | reverse complement strand
GATACGGCAGTGAGTGCGTTTTCACTGATCTGAGCCACGAAAATACTGTCCACGATGTTATAGAGAGCCTGTACCAGCATGGAGATCATGATTGGCAGAGACATGGATATGATCAATTTATCGATAGGCATTGTGCCCATTTTATTTTCCTGCATGGGAAACCTCCTTTGTTGAATGGTATAACGTTAAAACGACCTTTCTATACTACCATTTTGCGGTAGCGATTACAAGGCATGGTGCAAGGATTGGGGAATCTTTTGTGAAACGGTGGCACTGTGCCGCAATTTTTGGTAAAATAGATGAGAAAAAAAGAACAACAGGAGATTATACAGATCATGAATATATTATTTTTTCTGACCCCGAAGGAAGATGTGGCGCATGTAGATGAGGACGATACCCTGCGTCAGGTTCTGGAGAAGATGGAGCATCACGGCTATACGGCAATCCCGCTGCTTAGCCGCGAGGGAAAATATATCGGAACGATCACGGAGGGCGATTTGCTCTGGTTTTTAAAGGACCGCAATTTTCCGGATTTGAAGTTGCTTGAGGATATGCCGATCACCTCCATCCAGCGCCGCAGGGACAATGAGGCAGTCAAGATTGACGAGTCGATGGAAGACCTCTTCGGCAAGGTGATGAACCAGAACTTCGTTCCCGTCGTGGACGACAAGCGTGTGTTTATTGGTATTGTGACGAGAAAAGATATTCTGGCATACCTTGGGAAGAAGGCCGCTGCGCAGGAGAATGGCGTGCGGGGCATGGATCAGGCATAGTGATGGTAAGCCATACGGATTATGTGACAGAGCTTTCTGTCAGAATTATCAGCAAATAAGCGAGACAGAACAAAAGAATTTCTTAAATTTGTTATTTTTTTCACAAAACAGAATGGTAATCCGCTATAATATGAAGGAGAGACAAGGCATAACATTTATACAAAAGAAAGGGGAATTTACAAATGAATTCAATTTTATCAGCGACAGTATTGATTCCACTGATTGTGATCGTGCTGCTCATCGTACTGCTGTGCGTCGGATACGTGAAAGCACCACCGGATATGGCATACATTATTTCCGGTGTGAAAAAGAAATCAAAAGTTGTCATTGGAAAGGCAAGTATAAGGATTCCGTTTTTTGAGCGTCTGGATAAACTGAATCTGCGTCTGATTCCGATTGATGTCAAGACGAGTAACGCCGTACCGACAGCGGATTACATCAATATCAATGTGGATGCCACGGTCAATGTCAAGATCAGTAATGATCCGGAGAAACTGCGTCTGGCAGCAGAGAACTTTCTGAATAAAAATACAGAGTACATAGCAAGTGTGGCACGTGAAGTGCTTGAAGGCAATGTGCGTGAGATTGTTGGTAAGATGCGGCTGGAGGAGATGGTTTCCGACCGTCAGAAATTTGCCAACCTTGTCAAAGAAAATGCGGAGCCGGATCTGGCAGCGATGGGACTGGATATCATCAGTTTCAATGTGCAGAATTTCGTTGATGGAAATGATGTCATTGAAAATCTCGGTATCGACAATATTGTAAAGATTAAGAAATCGGCAGCTATCGCAAAAGCTGAGAGTGAGAGAGATATTAAAGTTGCACAGGCAGCAGCGGATAAAGAATCCAATGATGCGGCAGTGGAAGCGCAGACAGAGATTGCGAAGAAACAGAATGAACTGGCAATCAAAAAATCAGAACTTCAGATGGAAGCCGATACAAAGAAGGCGATGGCAGATGCCGCTTACGAAATCCAGAAAGAGGAACAACGTAAGACCATCGAAGTTACCACGGCAAATGCAGATATTGCAAAGCAGGAGCGGGAAATTGAGTTAAAGCAGAAGCAGGTTGCCGTTACGGAGCAGTCGCTGGAGGCAGAAGTAAAGAAGAAAGCCGAGGCAGAAAAATATGCAGCCCAGCAGCGCGCGGAAGCAGAACTTTATCAGCGTCAGAAGGACGCAGAGGCAAAGCAGTTTGAGGCACAGCGGGAAGCGGAAGCGCAGAAGGCACAGGCAGAAGCCATGCGTTTTGCAAGAGAGCAGGAAGCAGCCGGTATCCGGGCAGTCGGTGAGGCAGAGGCATCTGCGATTCAGGCAAAAGGTATTGCGGAAGCAGAAGCCATGGAAAAGAAGGCAGAAGCATATGCGAAGTATAATAAGGCTGCAGTAGCGGAAATGATGATCAAGGTACTTCCGGATATTGCCGGAAAAGTTGCAGAACCGCTCGGTCAGATTGACAAGATCACAATCATTGGAGGTGGCGAAGGCGGCAGCAATGGTGTGGATCAGATTGCCGGAAATGTGCCGGTGGTCATGGCAAAAGTCTTTGAAAGCATGAAAGAAGCAACCGGAATTGATCTGGCAGATATTATCAACGCAGAGTCTTACGATGCGAAGGTCAACCGCAATGTGAATGTATCGGGACTTGATTCCGTGAACTTTGTAGTAAAGGATGACGGAACAAAGGTTACGATGGCAAAAGTGGAGCCGCAGAATAGTACAAAACCGGTAAGTACAGATGTACCGGAATCCGGAGAACAGGGATAAAACCAAAAGAAAGAGAACAGTGTCAGATGATAAATCGGGGCACTGTTCTCTTTTTGTCGGTGATGATTCATGCGAAATGTTTAAATAATAGGTGCAATTCGGAAAATTTTTCGTTATACTAAATATATGAAGATGAGGAAATGAAAGATAATCATACGCTCCCGACCGATGAGGGATTACAGGGAAATGAAAAAATTGAAACAGCAATCGCAGCATTACAGCAGGAAGCAACGGAAGAAGAGGTAAAAGGTTCAGGAAGTGTTATGTCTACGTTTTTGGCAGATATGCATCAGCTTTTTACGCGGCACTTCCTGTGGATGAAATCATAGGAATAAAGGAGAGACCACGTGGGCAGAAAAAAAGAGCAGGAACATAAAACTTTAGCCCGTTGGATCATTGATAAAACCAATACCGATCATTACAGGGCGGGGATGCTCAGTGGATGGAAACATCCGTATATCGATGCGGATGTTATGGAAATAGTGGGTGGAAGAAAACAGCTTTTGGATCAGGCAAATATTCTTGAAAATGAGACAAATGCGGGAAAGATGGGGAAGTTTAAGCCAAATTGGAAAGATGTAAAAACAAGTATTAAGAAAATTGATTATGATGTTGCGATTATTCCGGAATTGTGTGAAAGGGAACAAATCGAAGATCCAAGGGAAAGGCAGCTTTGTCTCATTGCCCGTGTGGAAAAATGGCGGAGAAAAGGACAGGATTGTGCATGGTTGTGCTCTTACTATGATGATTTATTGGATCTGATGAACAGAGGAAAAGAGCAGAAAGAACTGGAAGATGAAACTTTTTTTGTATGTATAGATGCAGTTGCACATCAAAAGGAACACATCTGGAAACGGGTGTTCAGTGCGCGTGTCCTTCACAATTCCAAATGTTTCCAAAAAAATTATGAGGATAGAATACTGTCTGTTTTAAAAGCAAAATCCCCATTTTATATAGAGGAAATGAGTGATGATGAACTGCTGGATGCGCATAATATTCATTCTTATGCGCAGACGCTTGAGTGGAAAGGCACACTGCAGTATATTATAAATGATGAAAAAGTAATTGATTCTTCATCACAGATTTATGGAACGATTATAAATACACAGACAATGGAACATGCAAGGGCGTATGCCCTGTCAGGTTGCAAAAGAATCATGACAATTGAAAATAAAGCAAACTATGAGGACATGTCTTATAGAAAAGATACTCTTTATATATTTTGTCATGGTTTTTTCTCTCCAAAGGAAGTTCGGTTTTTGAAGACGATTTGTGATCTGGTTTCGGAACCATTAAAGGAAGCAATACTTAAGTCAGGTCTGACGATAGAACAGGAACGGCTGTTGTAGAAAATAAAGAGGAAATTCATTCATGATTTTAAAAAAGAAAATTCCAAAGGAATTTTATAAACTATTTCGCACGAAAAACCGTGATGCATATATGCAGTTTCTTGTGGCAATTTATGAGGAAAATAATGAAGTGTATACAGCACTTGGATTGACGATAGAGGAATGCCGTGTGATTATTGCAGATACAATTGCAAAGGCAAGGATTATCTGGGAGGATGAGGAAATAGAAGAAGAGGACGAGCCGGATACCTTATTTCCGGAAGATTCGCCGTCTGGCATATTGAATACCTTGATTCGGTGGGGATGGTTAAAAAGCGATTTTGATGAAAAGTTAAATACGTATATTATTTCTTTCCCGGAATACAGCCAGCTGTTTACGGAATTGTTTCAGAAGCTTCAGACAGAAGATGACAGCCGGGAGAGGGAAAGTATCCTTTCGATTTACAGTGCTTTGTTTACGTATCATTCGGATACAGAAAAAAATAATGATATTTTAAAAAACGCACTCCAGACGTCCAGACGGCTGGGGCAGCTTCTTTCCAATATGCAGGATGGAATGCGTTCCTATTTTGAGGAATTGTCGCAGAAAAAAAATTTTATTGGAATTCAGAAAGTTCTGGTAGAGGAAATTAACAACAGTGACAGTAAAAAATATGCAATTCTTACGACAACAGACAGCTTTTACCGTTATAAGGAAGCAGTTAAAGAACTGGTCAGCCAGATTCTTAGAGAAAATGACAAAAAAAGGGAACAGCTTGTAAAAGAGCGTACCGGACTTGTGGAGGGAACTGTTACCAGCAAAAGAAACCAGTATCGTCTGGAATATTGTGAAAGTGCCAGTCAGCTTGTGTATCAGGTGGAGCGGGAATTTGATCTGATCGAAAAAAAATATAACAAGCTGATCGAACAGAAAACTGTCTTTGCCAAGCGTGCACTGGCACGAATTCATTATATTCTGCAGGAAGGCTCTTCGGATGAAGATCATATTGTAAAGTTAATTAATTTGTTGGATCATCATGCAAACAGCCTACAGGTGTTAGAACAAATGCGTGACCGGATCAGAGTGGGAACACAGTTTAAGAATATAACCGATAGAAGTTTTTACAACCGGAAAAATGCGGAGGATGCAGGATTTCACCCGATTGCGATGGAAAAGCACAACGAGGAGACTCAGATGACCGATTTTGTACCAAAGCCGCTTTATACGAAAAAACAGTTGCAGGAATTCAGGCAGAAAAATATCGTGGATGGCAGATTTGTCACGGATGAACAGACGATTCAGTCCGTAGAAGATCTGGAAAAACTGCTGTTTTTGTGGCAGGAGGAAACGGAGGATACCAGACAGGAGGATATGGTGCACATCGAGGGTGAGCTCAAAGGAGAGCAGGGGTTTGTTTTCTCAAGACTGATGATCGATGCAAAAAAAGGAGAGTAAAAAGAAATGTTGGAATACATGGAAAATGTTTCGCAGAGTGAGGCGGAAAATATTAGAAAAACCATACAGGATCTGTTTCGCCAGACCTGTATTTTGCAGACAAAGTGTGATCCGGTTACTCTGATCCAGAAGGATAATCCTCACTATCAGGTATGTGCGAGAAATCGGGAATTTATTGCAGATTATCTGCAGGTGCTTGACTGTGAACTGGTTCATGATCCGCAGGAACATATTTTCCGGATTACAGGAGATGGCGTGCTGACGGAGCGTATGACACTTTTAACAACGAAACTGGTGATCCTTATGAAATTGATTTATCGGGATAAAATTATGGGAGAAGGACTACATGCCACGACAACCAGTCTTGCGGAGATCCGAAGATATGGAAAGGAAACAAACCTGATTACGCGCAGACTGACCGCTCAGGAGTGGCAGGAGGCATTGATTCTGATGAAAACACACCAGATGATCGAACTGCCAAGTGCCATTGGAAATCTCGAAGACGATTCCCCGATTTATATTTACAGTACCATTAATATTTTCTGTTCAGCGGCAGATATCAATGAGCTGGTTGAAATGTTCAAAGGAGAAACCGGGGAAACGGAAGAACAAAAGGAAGCAGAGTATTCGGAAAAGACGCAGGATCAGTGGGAAACACAAGACGAAATGAGGAGTGAATAAATTGAGTCAGGCAAAAAAAGTTTTTACAAGGATGTGCCTTAACAACTGGGGAGGCATTGATCATAAGGTACTGGAGTTTCATGAATATGTGAATTTGTTCAGTGGAAAAAGCGGATCTGGAAAATCGACAGTGATGGATGCCATCCAGGTCATTTTGTATGGAAGTTTCTCACCGAGTTTTCTGAATAAAGCAGCGGATGATGCAAAAAATCGCAGAAGTGTGTTAAGTTATCTGCGCGGAGAACAAAAAGACGGATCTGCCAATCGTAAAGACTGTGATTTCTGTTCCGTAATTGCTCTGGAAATTGAAGATACCGGAACCCATATTACAACCTGTATTGGAATTGCGTTTGAAGTAAGAAAATCAGATTCTGAGATTAAAAAATTTGTGTATTTCAGTCACTCCGGGAAAATGCCGGAGTCTGAATATCTGACGGAACAGGGCGTCTGCTATTCCAATCAGGAGATCAAAAAGCTGGTCAGTGCCAGAACAAAATCCGATGACAACCGCGGAAAGGGAGAAGTCAACCGCATTTATGGTTCCAAAGAGGCATACCTGGGAACTCTATATGATGTGATTCTCGGGTATATTGATCAGAACCGTTTTATCACGATGGAAAAAAGTGCAATTGCTCTGAAAATGACCAATGGAACGGGACAGTTTATTCGTGATTATATGTTTCCAAAGAACACTTCCAATACCATTGCCACGATTAGTGAACAATTGGATTCTTACCGGCAGATCAAAGATAAAATAGAAGATCTGAGAAAACGAATCGAGATACTGACAGATATTCAGACATCCGGGCAGGAACTTGTGCGTCTGCAGTCCGATAAGATCCGGGCAGAGGCAATGATCCGCTGCATTGGAATTGAAGATTTGCGGGCAAGAATTCAGACCGCGGAAGAGGATAAAAAGATCATTGCAGAGAAACAGGAGCAGCTGCAGGGAAAGATAAAAGAACGTTCTACTGTGCGTGGGGAAACCGAACAGGAACTGATTCAGGTCAGTGCCGATTTAAAAGCCAGCGATTTAGGGGGAAAACAGCAGCAGTACGAGGAATTAGATGAGCGCAGCAGGATGCTGACAGATAATACCAGACAGTGGCAAAAGATCCTTCAGGGAATGAAAAACTGGGAAGAAGACGATGTGATCACGGATTATATCAGCAATCCGGTACTCAACATGATTGCTGAATTAAACCAGGGAAGGGTGACAGAAGAACTGTGCCAGAATCTGCATCTGAAAATTGAATCGGCCAAGCAAAATATCGAGGATGAAGTGGAGGATTACAGCGATCAGAGACGTGAGATCGGAAAACAGCTAAAAGAAAAAAAGCGGCTGGTAGATGATATGAAACATGACCGCAAACCATATGATGAGAATTTGCGGTCGGCAAGAAGTGCACTATCCCAGCAATTAAGTGACCGCTATGGGCAGACGGTGAAAGTACAGATTTTTGCAGATCTTTTCGATGTGCAGGAGGAAGAATGGAAGAATGCGATTGAAGGTCGCATGGGAAGGCTGAAACATTCCCTGATTACAGAGCCGCAGTATGCACATGAGGCAGCAGTCCTGTTTCGCAACATGAAGCAATATGAAAATGTGGATTTAATTAATTCCAAGGCGATTGCGGACAGTGAGCCGGATTGTTTGGAAGGATCTTTATATGATGCAGTAAAGACAGAGGATGCTTATGTGGATGTATGCCTGAAACGGTATCTGGGACATATTATGAAATGCAGGTCTGTGGAGGAACTGGAGCAGGTAAGGGATGGTGTGACACCGGATTGTTATTCGTACAGCAATTTTATTTTCCGGCATCTTAAGAAAAAAGACTATACGACCAGAGCGTGTATTGGACGCCGTGTTTCCAAGGCGCGGCTTACAGAATATGAAAACGATGTGGAAGATTTAAGCAGACAGGAGACGGAATTGGATCATCTGCTGCGCAGATTAAAAGCTGCAAGAGAATTTGAGTGTCTGAAAGATGAGCCATCTCATTACGTGAAACTCTCCAAGGCGGGTGCTGAGCTTGCAAAGGTAAATAAAACCAAGAAAGAACTCGAAGAAGTGATCCGCTTTTTGCGGGAGGGGGCATACAAAGAACTCGAAGAGAAGGAAAAGGCTTTAAAGAAGCAGGTGCGGGACATCCAGACTGAGATCGATGAAGTGCAGACAGAGCTGGCAAAGCTAACCAGTCGGTATGGGCAGCTTTCCGGAGAAAATGAGTCCAGAAGACAGCAGCTGGAGGAAAAGCTGCAGGGATATATTGCCAATGAAGAACTCGAACAGGAAGTGTGGGAATTGTTAAAAAAGCAATCCGGGCAGTCCGTGATTAACAGGAAGAAGGCAGAGATTGCAGATCTGGCAGATAAGGAGCAGGAACAGGCAGAACGTCTGCAGATGGCGCGAAATAAATATATTCTTGCATATCCGGCCAGTGAATTCAGCGGAGCTGAGAAATCCAATGAAGCATATGAAAAAATGCTTGAACGGTACAGGACGGATTTTGAGCCGGCATACGAAGAAGAATTTGAAAAAAAGTGTGCATCCATCTATAAGAGTCTCCGGGAGAATGTCATTGCAACAATTCACGGAGATATCAAAGCAGCCAAACGGCACGCATATGAGATCAACCGTCTGCTGCGGGAAAACAATTTCTCAGACAGCACGTACCAGATTAAAATTGAACCGGCCAAAAATGAAAACGGACAGTTCTTTGATATGCTTATGGCAGAGGAACTCGACAGCAAGAATCTGGACAATGCCGGAATTGACGGTCAGATCAGTTTCGGAGAAGATGCATTTTATCAGAAATATGAGCAGAAGATCAAACTTCTGACCGACAAGTTTATGCCACCAAAAGACGAGGATGAGCATTTGCGGGCACAGAAGCGCAAAGAAATGGAACAGTACGCAGACTACAGAAATTATCTGTCATTCAGCATGTTTGAACAGGTAACCGATGAACATGGAAATGTGATCCGGGAAAACTTTGTCGATGATATGGCGGGCAGGGATTCCGGTGGTGAAGGACAAAATCCAAAGTATGTAGCTCTGCTTGCTGGATTTGCCATGCTGTATATGCAGCAGAGTAAGCGGGATTCCAAAATCAAGCTGGTACTGCTGGATGAGGCGTTTTCCAAAATGGATCAGGAGCGGAGCGCAGTCTGTCTGAAATATGCCAGAAAGATGGATCTGCAGCTGATTGTCTGTGTGCCGGATGAGCGTTTGCAGTCTCTGATCCGGAATGTGGACTGTGTATATGGATTCCGTCGGTTTAAAAACCGGATTTCCATGATGCATATTGATAAGGGGCAGTATCTGGAAATGATGGAAGGATAAAATTGGATAGTTAATTTTACTACCTCTGTAGTGGTATGATAATTCTATTGAAGATTACATACAAAAGAGGAGCATGGTTTTATGAAAAAAAGGTTTTATTGTCTGCTTGCAGCAGTACTCATGGCAGGTGCCTGTATCTGCGTACCGGTGGCAGAAGTGAAAGCAGAAGATGGTTATAATATTGATTCCTATGATAATGATGATTGGTATGACAGTGATGATAGTCCAACGGATATGGTTCTGGATTTGTCTAATGTAACGATTGACAAAACCAGCCAGCCAAAGCGTATGCAGGAAAAATTTTACGACTGCAGTTCTCTGGTGTGGAAATCTTATCATAAGAATGGTGTAAATTTTGGAATGGCATATTATGCACCGGTTGCAGCGGATATGGGAAAATGGTGCGTACAGTATAAGAAACTTGTCAGCGGAGGTCTGAGTCAGGCAAATATACAAAATATGAAATTGAATCCGGGGGATGTGATGTTTGAAACCGGACAGAAAAACGGAAGATATAAGGGGATCTATCATGTGGAAATGATTACCGGTTATATATTCTATGGATTTGATGGGAATGGAAAGGCAGAACTTGGAATTCAGTGGGCAGCTGGAGATGAAAAATATTACCCAATGGGGCAGATGGTAGGCAGGCCGTAAAGGTCTGTCTTTTTTTGTCGGAATATGTTACAATGCAAAAAAATGAGAAAGAGGGAGAAAAGGATGTTTCAGTCACTTGAATATAAACACCCGAAATTTTATCAGGTATTCCGCCTGTTTATTGTGTTTTTTGCTTCACTTTTGTATGCGTGGAATCTGCGCTGTTTTGCCAAAACGGCAGGCCTGTTTCCGGGAGGATTTTCCGGATTGTCACTTTTACTGCAGCAGATCGGGTTAGATTTTATCCATGTCAGTATACCGTTTTCGGTGTTTAACATCGGACTGAATCTGGTTCCTACTTACATTGCATATAAATTTATCGGGAAAAAATTTACTCTGTATTCTATTATTGTTATTGTACTGACGAGTATTTTTACAGATATGCTTCCGGCGTATGTGTTTACAAAGGATGTGCTGCTGATCAGTGTGTTTGGTGGACTGATCAATGGATTTGCCATCAGTCTGTGTTTAAATGTCGGCACCACCACGGGTGGCACCGACTTTATCAGCATCTTTTTATCACAGCAGAAGGGTATTGATGCATGGAATTATATTCTGGCAGGAAATGTGCTCATGCTTGTAGTTGCAGGTGCTTTGTTCGGCTGGTCGATTGCGTTGTACTCGATTATTTACCAGTTCTGCAGCACGCAGATCATTCAGGCACTGTACAAGCGTTACCAGAAGGAAACGATGTTTATTATTTCTGATAAATCCAATGAAATCTATCGTGCCATCCGGGAACGGACCAACCATGATGCAACGTTATTCCAGGGAATCGGGTGTTATGAGGAAAAGCAAAAGACCCTGATTTATTCCGTCATTAATTCCGAGGCAAAAAGGGAGCTGCTTCCGCTTATTCGTCAGATTGATCCCCATGCTTTTATCAATGTTGTGCGGACAGAAGAACTTGCGGGGCGTTTTCATGATATTCCGCATGATTAAAAGCTTTATGCAGATTCAATCTCATAAGTAAAGCCGGCATCCTCGATGGTTTTGATGGTATCCTGGATGCCCTGTCCACCGGCGGTCAGATAACCGGAGGCGAAGATGGAATCGACGACACTTAAAAGCTTTTTTTCTTCTCCTTTGAAATATACCTCACGGCCGGCGGCACAGCGGATATCTGACTGTGGAACCATCAGTCTTGCAAGGCAGAGGACTTTCATGCAGTATTCTGTGGTCAGACCGGAAATATCTTTATCGCCTAACGGAGTTCCCTTGATCGGAAGCAGAAAATTGATCTCCTCGCCGCTCATTTTGCTG
>ERZ779982.1030-NODE-1030-length-11302-cov-1.882458_pt1 | contig 11302 bp, 9 predicted proteins | sample MGYA00511936_ERZ779982 | MGnify/ENA primary metagenome ERZ779982 (study PRJEB29588, sample SAMEA2146682) | human gut metagenome | biome: human gut; feature: human-associated habitat; material: faeces | place: Denmark | collected 2008/2010 ... | reverse complement strand
TTTTCTTTTTCTACCTTTTCTATTTTTGGTTTTGGTGTCTCTTGTGGTTTCTCTACTCCTAATTGTTCTTCATTGATTTTTAACTTTCGACATTCGATATATACAACAATTCCAAAGATAATTAAAACAATAACAAACAAAACAATGAGTGCGTAAAAAAACAACTCACTATGAACAAATGTATTTATTATATTCATACCAATCACTCCATAAATTCATAGTTAAAACAACTTAACACAAATAATGGAACACTTTCTACACGAAGAATTCTAGAGCCTAATGAAACACTTGTAAATCCCATATCGTTTAGTTGTTTTTCTTCTTCTTCATCTAGTCCTCCTTCAGGACCAATTACTAATACAAGTGTATCACAATCAGACTGTGATTGCAAAAACATTTTCAAAGTTTCTTTCTTTTCTCGTGTACTACACACAAACTTAACACCTTCTATTCCCTCTAATTCTTGTAAATTAGAAATTGAACGAACTATTGGAATAGAAGTTCTTTTTGATTGTTCACTCGCTTCTTTTACGATTTTCTTCCATCGTGCAGTTCTCTTCTGTAATTTTTCTTCATCCATCTTAATTACTCCATAATGAGCAGGGAAAAAGATAAATTCAGTAGCTCCCATTTCCGTTCCCTTTTGTAAAATATAACTCATTTTTGTCTCTTTCAAAAATGGTGCAACAACAATCATACCACGTTCGTCTTTACCTCTTTCAATTATTTTTTCAATTACAAAACGAACTGCTATATTTACATCTTTTAAAGTACATAGATAAACATTTCCATCATGGACAATTTCTATTTGTTCATCCTCTTTTAATCTCATCACACGTAAGATATGAAAACAATCTTCCTTACTTAAAGTAAATTCATTTCTAATCCTCTCTAAAGCAAAATATCTCTGCATACACTTCACCGCATTCATTATACCGAATTATTCATATAAAAACAAGTAATCGCTTACTTGTTTACTGTATAATGTATGGATTTGATTTTGTACCATTTCCTCCAGTGACTTGAATAGATGATTTTAAGAATACAACTGGACGGATACCTGTGCCACCAAAACGCGCATAATCATAACCAAAAACCCCCATACCATCATCATATGCTGCAAACCAAACATAAAATGAGTTGTTTTGAGACTCCATAGAAGCTGCATTAATTGTCCAATAAGAAACTGGTAAAGAAAAATCATTTAATAAAAAATTACTATCACATGTTACAATTGGTGCTGAATTATTTTGATCTAACTGTTCATATTGATTTGTTGCCGATGTACATGCGATATTTGTACTTGCTCTCAATAAATCACTGACATTCACAAGTCCTACATTTCCTGTCCATTGGTACATTTTTTCTCCAGCGATATTCTTCGCAATACTATCATTTCCACTTTCATCTAAATATTGTACACTTCCTATATTGAAAGTATGACTTTGCATTTGTGTTTTTGCAATTCCAGTTAATGTTGGATAGTATGTATCATTCAAATACTGTTTAATGCTGGAATCTTCAGTTACTGTTCCTTTATACTTTCCATCTGGTGTTTGAAATGTTCCTGATACAGCTGCGAATACTCCACACCCCCAAGATGGATTTGTACAATATGTATTCTTTTCTGTTGTACGATGATTTGCTACATCATATGCCATGGTTGTATAATTTTCGTTTTGTGGCAATAATTCATCTCTGATAATCTTATAGGTTCCATCTGTCTCTTTGGCTATAATTCTCCATAATTCATTATTAAACTGAATGTAATTATCTGGTTCACTTCCTCGATAGATATATCTTCCTGACTCATATTGATCTTCATAAAGTCCATCTCCTGATGTCACTAACTCTACATCTTGTCCTCCCATATCTACTCCATCACTTGGAAGTGGTCCTACTGGGACTCCATCATCACTTTGTTCATAGGTAAGTGTAATCTCTATTTCCTTTTGCATATTCGTCTCACTAAAGTCTACACTTGCATCCCAATATACTTTTACTTGGAATGTTTTTTTATCACTAGCTAGTAGTGCATCTCCTACTTTAATGTTTTCTACACTTACCTTAATTGCTTGTGGATCTTTGTTATTACTTTCACTGACTCCATCTATACTTGATAGCACGGCATCCAGATCTCCTTGATTTTCTACAACTACATCATATGTTGCACTAGCTCCTGGTTGCGTTAGATTGACATCTAATGTCAGTGTTGTAAGATCTGATATTTCCTTTCTCGTTGTAGTAGCATTTGTCATTTCTTTTTCTTCTGCACTTGTAAATAGTATTTTCCAATTAGATGTAATCTGAGCTGTTCCATTAATATCTAATTGTTGGCTCAGTACTGCATAACCTATTCCTAACATTAGAAAGATAGCAATACATAAACTACCAACTAGAAAATACTTTCTTTGTTCTGGATTCATCCTCTTTCTTTCCACTTTTCTCATATTACTACTCCTTACCTTTCTTTCATCTTATCACAATTTTCAATCAATTTATATAGGATTTCTAGGTATTTTACACTATATATTTCTACATTATTTGCACATCGCAAAAAAGTTGCTTCCACCATGAAAACAACTTTTGAATGTTTTAAAACAAATTAAATGATAAAAACAGTATGAGAAATATAGGGTATGATTACTTAAATACCCCCCCCCATGGTAACTTTTGGCTAACACAAATTTTATTTCTCATATCTATCACCTAGTCTCCTACTATTTACATTTTAACACAGATTCAAAAAAAAGAACAGATATTCTGTTCTAGTTTACAATTGTGCAATAATGCATAAACATAAGAAGATAGCTCCTAAAACAGCAGTCGCTCTTGTAATAGCTCTCCTCCACCTTCTTTTCTGCTTTGAAATAGATTCTCACTTCCACCTGTCATAATCTGAGCAGCATCCTCAGCTTTACCACTTTGTAAAAGGACAATCGCAATTAATAAAATTGATACAATTAAAATAGCAATTTCCATATTCTTCGCTCCTTTGTGTCTTTAATAAGATATCACATTTTTACAAACTTTTCAAGTATTATTGTAAATGAATACTATCTACTTTGCCAATGTTTTTATAAGTAATTGTAATACCATATGCACTGTATTGGGCTTGTTGTTGATTCATAAATGGTAGTAAGTCATATGTTACTTCTGTTATTTGATTGTCTTTTTCTTTGGTTGTAATTGTAATTTTTCCTTTAGCATTGCTATTACTGTTATGATAAATAGCAATAAATTTCTTGAGATTAATCGTATATGTTTTTAAGATACTACCATCTTTATAATTGGTTGTTGCTTCTAATGAAGCACCATCTAACAAGCGATAAGTCATATCTGGTTTTAAAGTCATTTCAATGAATTCTTCTTGAGATGTTTCTAACTTTCCTTCACTTTTCTTATAGACGATTCCATTATCGATAAAATAACTTGTCTGATTTAATTTATTTTCAAATTCTTCTTGGTATCCATAACGTCTACCTTCTAATTCTCTATTTTGTATCTGGTTTGTCGTAATATCAGCATATACTAAATTTGTTGTAAATTCATAATTATCCATATCGCGGTAGATTTCTAAAGCATCTTTCTTTTCTAGCTCTGCTTCTTGTAACGGTGTTTGCTTTGGTGTTTGTCTTAATCCTCCTGCCACGATAAATAAAAATACAAACCAGAAAACTAAAATAATCATAGCACGGTAACGTTTATTAGACCATGCTTCTTTTAACATTTTCCAAAAAGAAAATTTCTCTTCTTCTTCCATTTTTTGTAATTGTTCTTGATATAGTTCTTCTTCTGTTTTTGTTTGTTCTTCTACTTCGACTTTTTTCTTTTTCATAATACCCCTCAACTCAATACTTTACCAACGAAATTACCATGACTCATCTGTCCATTGGCATAACTTTTCGCATCCATTCTTTTCTTTCCATCTGGTTGAACAACGGTAAAAATAACTTCTCCATTACTTACTTTAACACCGAATCCATCCTCATATATTTTTGTAATTGTTCCATCTAGTAATTGTGGATATGTATTATATGATTCTTTACACTCCCATACTTTTAAACGTTTTCCTTCATAAATACAATAAGCTCCTGGAAAATCATTTAATCCCCTTACTTGATTATATACTTGTCTCATTGTATGACTAAAATTAATTTTCTCATCTTCTGGTTTAATATTAAAACCATATGTTGCAAGACTAGAATCTTGTGGTGTACGTGTCGATGTTCCATCTAAAATAGCTGGTAATGTATCTAATAGTAGATCTCTTCCTAAGATACTTAGTTTATCATGTAAGGTACTTGCTGTATCTGTCTCTGTAATTTCAATTTCACGTTGAGAAATGATATCTCCTTCATCCATACCTTCACTCATATACATGATTGTTACACCTGTTTTTGTCATTCCATTTAAAATCGCACGATGAATTGGTGCTCCTCCTCTTAATTTAGGAAGTAATGAAGCATGGACATTAATACAACCATATTTTGGATATACAAGTAGCTCTCTTGGTAAAATTTGTCCATAAGCACATGTAATAATTAAATCAGGTTTTAAAGATAATACTTCTCCGTAATCTTCACGTATTTTTTCAGGTTGAATTACTAAAATGGTATGTTTCTCACCTACTAATTTAACAGGTGTCTTTCTAATTTCTTGTTTTCTTCCTACTGCTTTATCTGGTTGGGTTACAATACCACGAACACGGTATTTAGAAATTAACCCTTCTAAAACTGGAACACTGAACTCTGGTGTTCCCATAAATACAATATTTATATTCTCTTTTACGTCTAAATTTTCTATATCCATAGTATCACCATATTCATTTTAACACATTTCTATTTATCTTTCAAAAAAAGAAGCACTAGCTTCTTAAAAGTAATATAAAAGGAACACAAAACAGTCTATTATTCTACAAAGTAGATTATAAGAAGATATTGTGAAGAGAGATTTTTATTTTACTACATCTACTCCGTATTCCTTCTTATTTTTCTACTTATCAATATCCGCTTTATGCGTTCCCTAATCTATTATATGCGAAAAATTAGATTTTGTGAATAGTTTAGACACGAATTGGATTCAGGTCGATTTCTAGTTTACACCTTTTTCCTACCATATATTGTTCTTGTAAAAATTTTAACTTAGAAATCAATTGTGGTGATTTCTTATATTTTAATATAAATTGAATGGTATATACCTGATTGATTTTTGGCATACTAGAAAAACTTGGGCCTAATACTTGTAAAGTAGTTTCTTTTTGCAAATAGTTTTTTATTTTATTTGCTTCTTTTAATAAATACTGATCATCTTTTCCTTTTAGTTGAATGAGTGTCAAATTAGTATATGGTGGATAGTTTAACTTTTTACGAATGTACATCTCTTCTTGATAAAAGCCTTGATAATCGTGTTTACTAGCATATAAAATACTATAATGATCTAATTGAAAACCTTGTAAGATAACTTCTCCTAACTTATCTGCTCTCCCTGCTCTTCCAGATACTTGATTTAATAATTGGAAAGTTCTCTCAGCGCTTCTAAAATCAGGTACATTTAAGGAGTTATCACTTTCTAATACACCAACTAAAGTAACGTTAGGAAAATCTAATCCTTTGGCAATCATCTGTGTACCAATTAAAATATCATATTGATGTTCGGAAAAGGCTTGAATCATTTTCTCATGGCTTCCTTTTTTAGTAGTTGTATCTACATCCATACGTAATACATTAGCTATAGGAAAAGTCTTTTTAACATATTCTTCTAAACGTTCTGTTCCCATACCAAAGGTTTGAAAAGAATCTCCTTTACAATGAGGACATATCTTCCATACTGGTTTATGATAACCACAGTAATGACATTGCATACCATGTAATTCTTTATGGTAGATTAATGGAATATCACAATTAGGACACATATCTACTTCGCCACAGTTTTTACAAGTAACAACTCTTGAATATCCTCTTTTATTGAGAAGTAAAATAATTTGTTCTTTCTTTTCTAAACATTGTTTGATCTTTTCTTCTAATAAACGAGATAAAATGGGATGTCCTTTTTTAATTTCTTCTTTCATATCTACAAAATGAATGGTTGGAAAGGTATTATTAATACGATGTTTCATTTCTAATAATTCATAGATACCTAATTTAGCTCTTGTATAGCTTTCTAAAGACGGAGTTGCACTTCCAAGTACAATTGGACAATGATAGTTTTTAGCACGATATAATGCCATATCAATCGCGTGATATTTAGGCATATTTTCCTGCTTATAAGTCGTTGAATGTTCTTCATCAATAATAATCATACCCAGATTAGTAAATGGCGCAAAAATGGCACTTCTAGCCCCAATCGCAATTGAAACTTCTCTTCTTTCAATCTTACGCCATTCATCGTATTTCTCACCCAGAGATAAGCGACTATGTAAAATAGCAATCTGATTGCCAAAGCGATTACGAAAACGCTCTACCATCTGAGGCGTTAAACTAATTTCAGGAACTAATACAATTGCTTCTTTTCCCTTTTGAATAACATGTTCAATCAAACGCATATATACTTCTGTCTTACCACTACCAGTAACACCATGTAATAAAAAAGGAGAAAATTGGTGCTCTTTCGCAAGTACCCTATCTATTACAGCTTTTTGTTCTTCATTTAGTATTACTTTTTCTTCTTCCACCTGTTCTTTTAACTTTAAACGATATACTTCTCGTTCTATTTTTCTTATCACGCCTTTTTTTTCTAATGTTTGTAAAGAAGAAAGAGATATTTTCACTAACTCTTTTCTCGAAATCAAAGCATTTTCTTTTAACATAGAAATAATTACTTGTTGTTTCTCATTACCAATATAAGTTTTATCTACTAATTGATAATATGTCTCATACTTTTTAGACACTTTTGTATTCTTATGGGCCTTGAGTGCTCTTGGTAACATCGTCTGATAACAACTCACCAAACTAGAAAGTGTTTTCTTCTGCATATATTTTCCTAGTTTTAACAATTCTTGATTTAATACCGCATGTTCATCAATTACTTTTAAAATATCTTTTACTGGGTAATCACATTCTTTTTCTGTTGTAATATTTAAAATAAATCCTTCTAATTGTTGTCTACCAAATGGTACAAGTACTCTTTTTCCAATTTCTACTTGTGTTTCTAACATTGGTGGAACTTGATAAGTAAATGTTTTATCAATTGCTTTGGCACTCAGTTCCACGATTACATCTACATACATATTCCACCTCCTTTTTTTATTATACAAAAAGAAACACTATTTTTCTAGTGCTTCTTCAATGCGAATTAATTGATTATATTTACAAATACGATCTGTTCTAGACATAGAACCAGTTTTTATTTGTCCTAAATTTAGACCAACTGCTAAATCAGCAATGGTTGTATCTTCTGTTTCACCACTACGATGAGAAATAATAGTTTTATAACCATGTTGACGAGCAAGTTCAATTGTTTCTAATGTTTCTGTATAAGTACCAATTTGATTTACTTTTAATAAAATTGCATTACCAGCTTTTTTATCAATTCCCATTTGTAAACATTTTTTATTAGTTACAAATAAGTCATCTCCCACTAATTGAATTTTATCACCAAGACGTTCTGTTATTTTTGTAAATCCTTCCCAGTCATTCTCATCAACAGGATCTTCAATAGAGATAATTGGATATTTATTTACTAATTCTTCATAGAAATCGATTAATTCATCTGTGGTCAAGGTTCTATTTTCTCCTGCTAAGACATATTTACCATCTTGATAAAATTCACTAGCAGCTACATCAATTGCTAGAAAAACATCTATACCAGGTTGATAGCCTGCTTTTTGGATGGCTTCCATAATGAATTCAAATCCCTCTTGATTACTCTTTAAATCAGGGGCAAATCCACCTTCATCTCCTACTCCAGTATGATATCCATGTTCGTTTAATACTTTTTTTAATGTATGGAATACTTCCGAACCAACACGAACTCTTTCTTTCATCGTATCTCTATTTGGAATAATCATAAATTCTTGAAAATCTAATAAGTTATCAGCATGCGCTCCACCATTGATAATATTCATCATCGGAACTGGTAATGTCGTCCCATTTCCAACATATTTAAATAATGGCATATTGTGATCATTAGCAGCAGCTTTTAATGTGGCAAGTGAAACCCCTAAAATAGCATTCGCACCAAAACGACTTTTATTCTCCGTTCCATCTTCTTCGATCATTTTATAATCAACTGCTTTTATATCATCAGCATCCATACCAATTACAATCTCTTTTAACTCATGATTGACATGATCAACTGCTTTTAATACACCTTTACCCATATATCTATTAGGATCTTGATCACGTAACTCGAGAGCTTCACGAACTCCAGTCGAAGCTCCAGATGGTACAGCGGCACGACCCATAACTCCATTTTCTAAAATAACATCTACTTCTACGGTTGGATTTCCTCTAGAATCTAATATTTCACGACCTATTACATCTTTAATTTTTGACATTTTCTCGCTCCTTTTTTAAAATTTCTATTTGCTTTTTAAATTCTTCTCCCCGTACTTCAAAAGATGGAAACATATCCCAAGATGCACACGCCGGAGAAAGTAAAATAATATCTTGTGGACTAGAAAGATCAAAACCGGCATGTACAGCTTCTTCGATGGTATTAACTAATACACAGTCTTTACCGATTTCTCGACAGTATGCTTGAATTTTCTCTTTTGTTTCTCCGAGAGCAATAACAACACGAACATGTTTCATAGAATTATCTAATTCATGAAAGTCTTGCCCGCGATCTAATCCACCTAGAATAAGAACAACTGGTTGTTGAAATGAATTTAAAGCGGTAATGGTTGCTTCATTATTCGTTGACTTAGAATCGTTATAAAATGTTTTATCTTCAATTTTATCGACAAATTCTAAACGATGTTCTACGCCACCAAAATTATTTAATACTCTATGAATCGTTTCTTTTGTAACACCAAATGGTAGTGTTGCAAGGATTGCGCACATGATATTCTCATAATTATGCATACCTTGAACACGAATATCAGATAATTCAATAAATGGTTCATTATGAACATAAATATAACGATCTTGTACATAAGCATCAGCTTTTTGATTCATACTAGAAAAGAAGACTTTCTTAGATGGAATATCTTTGGAAATATCCATCACATATTGATTATCTAAATTTAAGATAGCCATATCATCTTTTGTATGATTTTGAAAAATACGTTTTTTTGTATTTAAATAATTTTCAAATGTGCCATTAAAATCAAGATGAACTTCACTTAAGTTTGTGACAACACTGACATTTGTTTTGAAGTGATATAAATCATATAATTGATGATCAGATACTTCTAAAACAAGATAATCACCAGGTTGAATATCTTCTACGATTTCACAAAGAGGAGTTCCAATATTACCTGCTAAATGAACTGGTAAGCCTTGTTCTTTCATAAATTCATATAAGATTGTAACTGTTGTTGTTTTACCGTTAGAACCAGTTACCCCAATCACATGAACTGTTTTATCTATATAATAACTTGCTACTTCCATCTCTCCTATTACAGGAATATTTAATTTTTTTGCTTTTTGTAATAAAGGATGATTACGAGGAATACCAGGATTTTTAACAATCACATCATAAGTTTCATCTAATAATTCTTCTGGATCCTTGGTAATTGCCACTTCGACACCTAATTCGTTTAATATTTTTACTTTTTCTATTTCTTGTTCTTTTGAATCAGTCACTAAAATGGATGATGCATGGTGTGCTAAAAACTTGCTTGCTGCAAATCCACTGCGTGCCATTCCAAAGACAAATATTTTTTTATTTTCAAACATATTATCACCTTTTCTATGCATTCATACACGCTGTATAATTTTGAATATCACTCTTTAATTGAACATCTGAATCTTCATAAGATTTCACTGCACAATAAGTTCCATTCCACACATTTACTTTTACTTTTCCTAAACTATTGTATTCAATCACACCTTGTCCTTGTACTTCTCCTTTATAATCCACAGATGGTGTTATTTTTTCATTAGCAATCGTAAATTTCGTAGTTCCCTCTTCAGTATTTTTCATCCTCGATGCTCTGATATAACCATTTACAGATGCGAGGAAAGCATTCTTACGTGATTCTGTAATTTTATCTTGCACAATTGGAACAGTAATCATAACAATCACCGATAATATTACAATCACACCTAATAACTCAATCAATGTAAACCCTTTTCTATTATTTATCCTCATATTTGTTACCTCACATTTCTATTATAAACGAAATCAAAACATTCGTAAAGCATTTGCTATATTTTTAAAGAATTCTATGTTATAATATAAGAGTTAGATAGGAGGAATAAAACATGGAAATTAGGCAATTAACGAATGAAGAATTTAATGCTTTTTCTGAGCAGTTTATTCCTTCTTCTTATTATCAAACAGCAGAATATGCATTTATTATGAATCATCAACATTATGATAGTATGTTAATTGGGGCATTGGAAGGAAATCAAATCATTGCTGCTAGTTTAATTTTAGTTGAGAAAGCAGGTATGTTTAAATATGCATATGCACCTCGTGGTTTTCTAATCGATTATCAAAATTTAACAATTCTAACCGAATTTACAAAACTACTAAAGAAATTTTTAAGTAAATCAGATATTATCGCCATTAAAATATGCCCTAGTATTATTTATAAAACGTATGATTTAATTACAAATCAAGTAAATATTAATGCAAACTATCAACTCGTTTTTGATAATTTAAAACAAAATGGATATTTTCATATGGGATATAATAACTTTTTTGAAAGTTATAAACCACGTTTTGAAGCAATCATTGATTTGAAAAGACCATATTATGAAATATTCCAAAGTTTTAAAAAAGAAATGCGTACCAAGATTAGAAGTGCTGATCACAATGGGATTCAAATATATCGTGGAACAGCTGACAACGTAGAGTATTTGTATATGCAAACAAGAAAGAAATATCAACGTGATATCGGATATTTCAAAGATGCTTATGCCTTTTTTGATAAAGATCATAAAGTGGACTTGTATTATGCGAAATTAAATACAGAAACTTATCTCAAAGTATGTAAAATAAATTACGAGAAGTTAGAAAAAATCAGTAATGAAATTAATAAACAAGTATTAATTTCTAAAGATATTGCAAATTTAGATTTAGATATTCCTTCTGCTCCGTCAATTACTGTTTTAGATGTTGATGATTATCCTATATTAACAGATAAAGGAATATTATTAAATAGCAATATTTCTATCAATTATGATTCCAA
>ERZ779982.1028-NODE-1028-length-11330-cov-4.324435_pt1 | contig 11330 bp, 8 predicted proteins | sample MGYA00511936_ERZ779982 | MGnify/ENA primary metagenome ERZ779982 (study PRJEB29588, sample SAMEA2146682) | human gut metagenome | biome: human gut; feature: human-associated habitat; material: faeces | place: Denmark | collected 2008/2010 ... | reverse complement strand
GCCGGCCTGCTGGCTATGGCATTCATGGGATTCTCGGGAGTTGTGAAGATTTGACGGCTATAGAAAGCCTGAATATTTAGGCCGTGCCGACTTGTTTTTGATTGTATCGGGCATGTTCCGATGCAAAAAAACACAGGTCGGCACGTTTTTTTTCGTTTTTATTCTGCATATTCTAAAAATGTTTGCTACATTTGTAGCATAAAATAACCGAAAACTAAAAGTATCTCTATTTATGAAAGAAAGAATATTAGTAACAGGCGGAACCGGATACATTGGCTCCCACACGGTTGTCGAACTTCAGAACGCAGGTTATGAAGTTGTTATTATTGACAATCTGTCTAATTCGAGCGCAGATGTTGTGGACAACATTGAGAAAGTTTCTGGTATCCGTCCGGCATTCGAGAAACTCGATTGTTTGGATTATGAGGGACTCGATGCCATGTTTACCAAATATAAAGGCATCAAGGCCATCATCCACTTTGCCGCCAGCAAAGCTGTAGGCGAGTCCGTACAGAAGCCGTTGAAGTACTACCGCAACAACCTGTTGTCGCTGATCAACCTGCTAGACCTGATGCCTAAGCATGGAGTGGAGGGCATTGTATTCTCGTCTTCGTGTACCGTATACGGCCAGCCGGACGTATTGCCCGTAACGGAGAAAGCTCCCATCAAGAAGGCTGAATCTCCTTATGGCAACACCAAGCAGATCAATGAAGAGATTATTCGCGACACGGTGGCTTCGGGTGCGCCCATCAACGCTATCCTGCTGCGTTACTTCAACCCGATAGGTGCCCATCCCAGCGCATTGCTCGGAGAGCTGCCCAATGGCGTTCCCCAGAACCTGATTCCCTATCTGACCCAGACGGCTATCGGCATCCGCGAAAAGCTGAGTGTCTTTGGCGATGACTATGATACGCCCGACGGATCGTGCATCCGCGACTTCATCAATGTGGTCGATCTGGCCAAGGCTCACGTTGTAGCCATTGACCGTATCCTGAACCACAAGCAGAAGGAGAAAGTGGAAGTGTTCAATATCGGTACGGGCCGCGGCCTTTCTGTACTCGAGCTGATACACGCTTTCGAAGCTGCTACAGGTGTGAAGCTGAATTACCAGATTGTGGGTCGTCGTGCAGGTGACATCGAGAAGGTGTGGGCCGATCCTACATTGGCCAACGAAGAGCTGGGATGGAAGGCTGAAACGCCCATCGAAGATACATTGCGTTCCGCTTGGAACTGGCAATTGAAGCTTCGTGAAAGAGGCATCCAATAAAAAAAACGAAGTTGATAAAGAAAAAAATATAATAGGCAATGAACAAATACAGCGAAGTATTTGTTTAAATGGTGCAAGTAGCCGTAAACCGGTATGTATATGTGAATATCCGTATGTCGGTGTTTTATGTATAAACGTAAATAGGCATAATTGCATAGTAGTTTTGTCGTGTTTTATTTTGTGTTTGTGTTGTGAATAGGTCTTGTCGGGACGACAAGGCCTATTTTTTTGTTCGTCCGTCAGGGAGGCGATGGGGCGCAGGCGGGCGTGATGCAGAAAAATTATATTTTCGTTTGCTTCTGCTCTCGCCTTTCATTATCTTTTGATAAGATGTGCGACAAGAAGTCGTACAAGTAATTGTTCAGCGTTATGTCTGAACCTGTTGTTCCGTCAACAGTAGCCTAAAGAGGCGTGCTTTACAAGCAATTGTTTGGTGCGAAGCCCTCTTGAGAATATGGCACTATGCAGAAATATCCAATGTATGGGCTGTTAGGCTGACCGATATGAGTAACAGATGTGAACCGCTGCACCATCGTAAAAAAGAAATAGCTTACGGATATTTACAAGCTATAGCCAAAAGGCGAGCAGTCAGGATGGTTCTCTGTCTTTAAGGACTACACGGATGTAGCACTGCCGGTGGATGGGCGGACTCTAAGTCGGTCGTAAGTTACTTGTACGGAACTTGGTAAGCCCGTATTTCTCCTGCCCATATATAGCAGGTAAGCCAATCGCAAGAGAAGCCGAAAGAAGTGCGGGTAAAGGATTGCGGAGAAAGCGAACGCTTCCGTGTAATGCGGAGGATAGAGGTTTGAACGTCACCTCATGCGAAAGCAGGCAGACTTCCGCAGGGTAATTCTTTGTGAAACGATTGTAGAACTTTAATGAAATGAAGAAACAGCAAAGGAGCGAGGCGAAAGCCGAGTGTGCATCTTCAGCCGGGCGCGACACGACATGGAAAAGCATAGACTTCTCCAAATGTGAGCGTAAGGTTAGAAAGCTGCAAGTCAGAATAGCAAAGGCTCAGAAAGAAAAGAGGTACAACAAGGTGAAAGCCTTGCAACACCTCCTTGTCACTTCATTTGAAGCCAAGGCCTTGGCAGTAAGGAAAGTGACTTCCAATAAAGGTAAACGCACGGCGGGTGTTGACCACATAAAGTGGGATACCGATGCCAAGAAAATGGGCGCAATAAGTTCTTTGACACGAAGAGGATATAGGGCCCTTCCATTGAAAAGGGTCAACATACCCAAGGCGAACGGCAAGACAAGACCGTTGGGAATACCGACCATGAAGGACAGAACCATGCAGGCGCTGTATCTTATGGCATTGGAACCCGTAACGGAGAGTGAAGCGGATGCGAACTCTTACGGGTTCAGAAAGTACAGAAGTACAGCAGATGCGATAGATGCACTCCACAGATGGTTAAGCAGGGACAACTCCCCCGAATGGATACTGGAAGGAGACATAAAAGGTTGTTTCGACCACATCAGCCATGAATGGCTTCTCGATAACGTACGAATCGACAGGCAGGTATTAAGGAAATGGTTGAAAAGTGGAGTTGTATTCAACAAGCTGTTACAACCGACTCTTGAAGGGACACCGCAGGGCGGCATTATATCGCCTACACTTGCAAATGCAACTCTCGACGGCATGGAAAAGATGCTCAAAGAGAAGTACAAGATTGAATATGCGGATGGTAAAGCTTACCGCCCGAAAGTCAACTTTGTAAGATATGCGGACGACTTCATTGTCACTGCCGACAGAAAGGAGACATTGCTTGAAATAAAGGAAATGTTGACAGCCTTCCTAAATGAAAGAGGGCTTACACTATCTGAGGAAAAGACACTGATAACACATATCAGTGACGGATTTGACTTTTTAGGCTTCAATGTCCGGAAGTACAACGGAACATTGCTAATCAAGCCATCAAAGAAAAGTCAGAAACGCTTCACCGACAAGCTGCATGAGGTGATACTGACCAGGGGTAAGGCACTTTCACAGCCGGAGTTGATAGGGATGCTCAATCCTATAATGAGAGGATGGGGAAACTATTACAGACATGTGGTATCAAAGGAAGTATTCTGCCGATGTGACAATATTCTGGCAAATCAGCTTAGAAGATGGTCATATCGCAGGCACACCAAGAAAACTTGGAAATGGATAAGGAAGAAGTATTATATCCGTGATGGCGGCAGAAAATGGATTTTCGGATTTGAATATGTATGCGGAGGAATAAGAAAAAAGCTCACACTGCATAAAATGACGGACATTCCAATCAAGCGGCATGTCAAGATAAAATGCGAAGCCAATCCGTTCGACCCCTCATGGGACGAATACTTTGAAAGACGGAAACACAAAAGTTCCCGTCAACGTGCGTAAGAACACTTTATCGGAAACAAATCGTCACAAGATGATTATGAGCCGATTTAATTTTGTGAGAATTAAATTCAGAATTATCGGAGCTGTATGCGGTGAAAGTCGCACGTACAGTTCTTAATGGGGGAAGCGGCAGAAATGCCGCCGACCTACATGACAGGATGCGACTCGGAAGAATCAAATTGAAAATTTCATTTTCATTTGCTTCTCCTCTCGCCTTTCGCTATCTTTGCGCCTTGAAACCCTATTACATATTCTGACGCATGGACATACTATTCCTTATCGGAGGACTCATCCTCATCCTGTTGGGTGCCAACGGATTGACTGATGGTGCCTCGGCCATAGCCAAACGTTTCCACATCCCCAACATCGTAATCGGACTCACCATTGTAGCTTTCGGTACTTCGGCACCCGAACTGGCCGTCAGTGTATCATCGGCCCTCAAAGGCAGTGCCGACATCGCCGTCGGCAACGTAGTGGGCAGCAACATCTTCAATGCACTGATGATTGTAGGTTGTACCGCCATGTTTGCTCCCATCATCGTTCAACGAAACACCCTGCTCAAAGAAATACCACTTTGCATCCTGGCCTCCATCGCTTTGTTGGTCATGGGCAATGACAGGCTGCTGGACCGAGCAGGCGACAACGTCATCAGCATTACCGACGGCCTCATCCTGCTCTGCTTCATGACTATTTTCCTGAGCTATACATTTGCTATCGCCAAACAACCCCAGCCAATTCCTACAAACGAAGGGAATGCAGAAACCACCACTATTGAAGAAGGTACAGAAATCAAGGATATGCCCCTGTGGCGTTCCATCCTCTACATTGTAGGCGGACTGGCAGGGCTTATCTATGGCGGACAGCTCTTTGTGGACGGTGCCAGCGGCATAGCCCGCTCACTGGGCGTCAGCGAATCGATCATCGGCCTGACCCTTGTAGCAGGCGGGACTTCCCTGCCAGAACTGGCTACCAGCATTGTAGCTGCATTGAAGAAGAATCCCGAAATAGCCATTGGAAACGTGGTAGGCAGTAACTTGTTCAATATCTTTTTCGTACTGGGCTGTTCGGCCTCCATCACTCCGCTTCATCTGGCAGGCATCAACAACATTGACCTGCTGGTACTGGTAGGGTCCAGCATCCTACTGTGGATTTTCGGTGTTTTCTTCGGCAAACGAACCATTACACGCATCGAAGGAAGTATACTCATAGCCTGCTATGTAGGCTATACAGTATGGCTCATCAGCAATGCCGGTTGACAATCATCACCGCGCATTCTTTATTCTTCATCCTTTATACTTCATTAAAAAACATTATCTTTGCCCCCACATAAAATAAAGAAGTTGAAAACATGGCTGTTACAATCAAGAAAGTTACCACAAAACGAGAGCTGAAGCGCTTCATCCGCTTCAACTACGAACTGTACAAAAACAACCCATACTCTGTTCCCGACTTGTTTGACGACATGCTTAACACGTTCAACAAACGAAAAAACGCGGCCTTTGAATTCTGCGAAGCCGAATACTTCATGGCTTACAAGGATGGAAAGCTGGTAGGACGCGTGGCCGCCATCATCAACCACAAAGCAAACCAGACATGGAACAAAAAGGATGTCCGTTTCGGATGGATTGACTTCACAGATGATGCAGAAGTATCCAAAGCCTTGATACAGGCTGTCGAACAATGGGGAAAAGAACGCGGTATGACCGATATCGTGGGGCCGCTCGGATTCACTGACATGGATGCCGAAGGCATGCTCATTGAAGGCTTCGACCAACTGGGAACCATGGCTACCATCTACAACGATCCCTATTATCCGAAGCATATGGAACAAATGGGCTTCGTGAAAGATGCCGACTGGGTAGAATATAAACTCTACGTTCCCGATGCCATTCCCGACAAACATCGCCGCATCGCTGACCTCATCCAACGGAAATACAACCTGAAAATAAAGAAATATACCTCAGGAAGAAAGATTGCCAAAGATTATGGCCAAGCCATCTTCAAACTGATCAACGAAGCCTACAGCCAGCTGTACGGCTACTCTGCCTTGTCACAACGACAGATAGACCAGTATGTCAAGATGTACCTCCCCATCCTCGACCTACGCATGGTAACCCTTGTCACTGACCAAGATGACCAACTGATAGCCGTAGGTATCTCCATGCCCTCACTTTCCGAAGCTTTGCAGAAAGCCCACGGGCGCCTGCTTCCTTTCGGCTGGTACTACCTGCTGAAGGCTCTTTTCTTCAAACGCCGTGCCAAGATGCTCGACTTGCTCCTTGTAGCCGTAAAGCCTGAATATCAGAACAAAGGTGTCAATGCCTTGCTGTTTACCGACCTCATCCCTGTCTACCAGCAACTGGGCTTTGAATACGCCGAAAGCAATCCCGAAATGGAACTGAACTCCAAAGTACAGGCACAATGGGACTACTTCCGTTCCGAACAACACAAGCGGCGACGTGCCTTCCGGAAAGCCATTGGATAAATGAATTCCAATAAATACAAAAAAATGTCCTCCATTGTCCCAATCTCGGCAATGGAGGACATTTTTTCCTGCATCATCCTTCCTGCCGCCCTCAATGACAGCAGGAAAGTGATGACCAAGTTCTACTTTTCAGAAACAGTTTGCACTTTTTCTTCCACCACATCACTTATCCTATTGCCCCGAACAACTACGGCCTTGATGCAGGTATTCTGATTGACCGTAAAAGGCATATCATATCGTAAAGAAGCCGTCGTGGGAACAGTTCCGTCAGTAGTATAATAAATTAGAGCATTATCGAATGTCTTCAAGGTAACAAGTGCCTTGCCTTCTTCAGAGACTGGACTAATTTCGATGGCTGCTTCTTCGATATCTTCCCTATAATGATAGCCATACAAACGATAGATATCCAGCTGGTGAGGCAAACGCTTCAAAAAACTATCCAAGTTCTTCTTGACAGGTTGCGTCCACTGCAGTTCACTCAATGCAGCAATACGCGGCATCATCTGCCATTCCATCTTCACGCTATCTTTGGTCCACTCGGTCCAGATGCACCCCTGTGCACCAATAATATTTTTCTGTTCCTCGGGAGTCAGCACATCGGATACTGGCTCAAAATTATAAACTCTCTCCACACTCGCCACTCCCTTCAAGCGGTTATAGCCGGGATTGCTGAAATACAGATGAGTGATAGGACAAATAATCGTCTTATGTTGTAACTGGGCCGACTTGATACCAGCCTTCGGACTTGTCCAAGCCATGACGGTGGATGTCTTTGTGGGATTGCCCTCCAGTATTTCGTCCCAACCCATCATCTTGCGCCCACGTGCATTGATGACCTTTTCTACTTCGCCCATGAAATAAGCCTGAAGCTGATTCTCTTTCGTATGTTCGGGGGTAGACTTCAAACCCAATTCACGAATCTTTGCCTGACACTTGGGGCATTCTCTCCAACGCACCTTAGGACACTCGTCTCCACCGATATGAATATACTCGGAAGGGAAAATATCCATGATTTCATTCAGAACGTCTTTGGCAAACTGAAGGGTCTGCTCATTACCACCACACAACACTTCATTGAATACACCAAAACGAGTCGGTATCTCGTAAGGTCCGCCTGTACATCCCAACTCTGGATAAGATGCCAATGCGGCCATCATGTGACCCGGCATGTCAATCTCAGGTATGACCGTGATGAAACGCTCAGCTGCATAACGCACAATTTCCTTGGCCTCTTCCTGTGTATAGAATCCGCTGACCGGTACTCCGTCGTATTCATTGGATCCAGGCGCGGTAATGGTTTCCTTCCGATAGGAACCGATTTCCGTCAGTTTGGGATATTTCTTGATTTCGATACGCCATCCCTGGTCCTCCGTCAGATGCCAATGGAAATAATTGATGTTGTGCAGAGCAAGAATATCGATAATCTCTTTCAGATAATCAACGGGAAAATAATGACGACCTACATCCACCATAAATCCACGATATCCGAAACGGGGATAATCCTTGACGGTACAAGCCGGCAAAGAGACAAGTGCCCTTCCGTCGGTAATGGGCAAGGCCTTGTGCAACGTCTGTATGCCGTAAAACACACCGACCTCCGTTGCGCCTTTCAGCACGATGCCGTCTTGCGCGACCTGCATTTCATAGCCTTCCTGATTGGATATGCTTTCATCCAAAACCAGTTGGATTTGGTTTTTGCCCGATGAAGTGGTCACTTCCAAATCCAGCCCACACATCTCCTTGACATACGAAGCCAAGAAGCGGGCTGTACGTTCCATTTTTTCATTTCCGGCCGGATAGCAAATGGCTGTAGACGGACGAAGGATAAAAGGAGTAGCCGTATCTCCTTCCACAATTTCCTGAGGAAGAGGAATGACATGAAAGTCACCCGTTTCGACCTTTCTGGCAGTACAACTGACCAGACACAACAGCAGCGCACAAACACACCACTGACTTACAACATTGATTTTTTTCATAATATATCATTATTTAAGCGAGCGGAAAACGACTTCCAACATCGCTGCAAAAATAATCTATTTTTTCCATATCAGTCAAGGATAAGACGTCTCATTTTCAAATCCTTTTACGAAAAAAGCAATGAACAAAGCCAACTATCCCACAGAAAATCGTAAATTTGCGCATTAAAACCTGCATGAAGGACATGGAAGAATTTACAGATAAAGACAATAGCTTACAACTGACAGACCAACCTGTGGCCTATACCGACGACAACATACGCCATCTGGACGACATGGAGCACATCCGTGTCCGTTCGGGTATGTACATCGGCAGACTGGGCGACGGCTCGCAGAGTGACGACGGCATCTATGTGTTGCTCAAGGAGGTAATGGACAATTCGATAGACGAATTCAAGATGGGAGCCGGCAAGAAAATTGAGGTGAACATTGAAGATAACCTGCGTGTCAGTGTACGCGACTACGGACGAGGCATTCCGCAAGGAAAACTCATCGAGGCCGTAAGCAAACTGAATACTGGCGGTAAATATGATTCCAAAGCCTTCAAGAAGAGTGTCGGTCTGAACGGAGTGGGCATCAAGGCTGTAAACGCCTTGAGCAGCCGCTTCGAGGTGCGCAGTTACCGCGATGGGAAAGTTCGTACCGCTATTTTTGAACGAGGAGCATTGAAGTCTGACACGACTGAAGACACTCAGGAGGAAACCGGCACCTATATTTTCTTTGAACCCGACAATACGCTGTTCGTGGGCTACAGCTTCCAGAACCAGTTTGTAGAAACCCTGTTACGCAACTACACGTATCTGAACACGGGGCTGACTTTCGTCTACAACGGCCAGCGCATCGTTTCCCGTCACGGATTGGAGGACCTGCTGAAGGACAACATGACCAGCGAGGGACTCTACGACATTGTCCACCTGAAAGGAGAAGACATTGAAATAGCCTTCACGCATACCAACCAGTATGGTGAAGAATACTACTCCTTTGTCAACGGACAGCACACGACTCAGGGAGGTACGCACCAGACAGCTCTGAAAGAACACCTGGCCCGCACCATCAAGGAATTCTACAACAAGAACATGGACTATGCCGATATCCGTAACGGATTGGTAGCTGCCACTGCCGTTAATGTGGAAGAGCCGATGTTCGAAAGCCAGACAAAAACGAAATTGGGCTCCAACAACATGTGGCCGGCCAATCCGCAGGAGAACCAACCTGCCGGACCTACGGTAAACAAATATGTGGGCGACTTCATCAAAACCGAAGTGGACAACTTCCTGCACAAGAATCCTCTTGTGGCCGAAGTCATGCTTCAGAAGATACAAGACTCCGAAAAGGAACGAAAAGCCATCGCCGGAGTCACCAAACTGGCCCGCGAACGTGCCAAGAAGGCCAACCTGCACAACCGCAAGCTGCGCGACTGCCGCTACCACCTGAGCGACGGCAAAGGCAAGGAGCAGGAAGCCGATTCGTGCATCTTCATCACGGAGGGTGACTCAGCCAGCGGATCCATCACCAAAAGCCGCGACGTCAATACTCAGGCCGTATTCTCCCTGCGCGGAAAACCGCTCAACTCCTACGGACTGACCAAAAAGGTCGTATACGAGAACGAGGAATTCAACCTGCTGCAAGCAGCCCTCAACATAGAGGACGGGCTCGACGGACTGCGTTACAACAAAGTCATCGTAGCCACCGATGCCGATGTGGACGGCATGCACATCCGCCTGCTCATCATCACGTTCTTCCTTCAGTTCTTCCCCGACCTCATTAAGAAAGGACACGTCTACATCCTGCAGACGCCCCTTTTCCGTGTGCGCAACAAGAAGAAGACCAACTACTGCTACACTGAAGACGAACGCCTCAAGTCCATTGACGAACTGGGTCCCAATCCAGAAATCACCCGATTCAAAGGTTTGGGAGAAATCTCACCCGACGAGTTCCGCCACTTCATCGGCAAGGACATGCGCCTCGAACAGGTCAGCCTGCGCAAGACAGATGCCGTCAAGGAGCTGCTCGAGTTCTATATGGGCAAGAACACCATGGAACGTCAGAGCTTCATCATAGACAATCTGGTAATCGAAGAAGACAGAATAAATTAGGCATCAGGTTTGAGGTATTAGGCATGGCCGTCTGGCTTAGTTCCCAATACCTTATAGCTAACGCCTAAAACCTATATACATTATGACCAAAGCAATTTTTCCAGGGACATTCGATCCCTTTACCGTGGGACACTACTCAGTAGTGAAACGCGCCCTGACATTTATCGACGAAATCGTCATCGGTATCGGCATCAATGACAACAAACACACCCATTTCCCCATTGCCGCCCGCGAGGCCATGATCAGCAAGCTATATAAGGACGAACCGCGCGTCAGCGTACAAGCCTATGACAGCCTGACTATCGACTTTGCCCGCCAGGTGGGAGCGAACCTCATCATCCGCGGCATCCGCACGGTCAAAGACTTTGAATACGAAGAAACCATCGCCGACATCAACCGCAAGCTGACCGGCATCGAAACCATCCTCCTCTTCACCGAACCCGAACTCACCTGCGTCAGCTCCACCATCGTCCGCGAATTGATGGGATATGGAAAAGACGTCAGCATGTTCTTGCCCGAAGGCATGGACACCTCCAACGAATAAAAAACTGAAACAATATGAAAAAGATAAATCTTTTGCTCCTGTTTGCCCTATTGTATACGGCACAGGCCGCCGGGCAGAGACTGAATGACAGCCCCTTGCGCAAACTGCAGATGGCCGAATTTGCCATCAGCCGCCTATATGTGGATACGGTGAACGAAAACCGACTGGTGGAAAATGCCATCGTCGGCATGCTCGAACATCTCGACCCGCACTCCACCTACAACAATGCCGAAGAAGTGAAGAAGATGAACGAACCCTTGCAAGGCAACTTCGAGGGTATCGGCATACAGTTCCAGATGATTGAAGACACGCTGCTCGTCATCCAGCCTGTCAGCGGAGGCCCTTCGGAAAAGGTAGGCATCCTGGCCGGAGACCGCATCACGGCCGTCAACGACAGCGCCATTGCCGGCGTAAAGATGAGTACCGAAGACATCATGAAGCGGCTTCGGGGCCCCAAAGGCAGCCGAGTGAACCTGACCGTCGTTCGGCGGGGAGTCAGCGACCTGCTTCACTTCGACGTGACACGCGACAAAATTCCCCTCTACAGCCTCGACGCCTCGTACATGGCCGACAAACACATCGGCT
>ERZ779982.1022-NODE-1022-length-11349-cov-5.189570_pt1 | contig 11349 bp, 9 predicted proteins | sample MGYA00511936_ERZ779982 | MGnify/ENA primary metagenome ERZ779982 (study PRJEB29588, sample SAMEA2146682) | human gut metagenome | biome: human gut; feature: human-associated habitat; material: faeces | place: Denmark | collected 2008/2010 ... | reverse complement strand
CCGAATGCTGGTAATTTCTTCATACTTTACCTGAAATCCCATAACTTTCTCCACTTTTATTATTCTGTTTTTATCCTGTCTGTTATCTATTTTTCCCCTTTTACATTCGACTTTCAAGGAAAAATATTCGACTTATTTTTGTCTGAAATTCGACTTTTCAGCACCCTATATTCGACTTTTATGCCACTCTTATTTTTATTATTTTTTCTTCCAAATTCCTTGTTTTATGCTGTTTTTCTCAAAATTTTCTTTACCGCTTTCCAGCAGATTCAAGGTCGAGCCAAAAATTTTTTAAGTCGAATTATATATAAAAACCGGTTACGCTCATGTACGAAGTACGAATTGGTTGTGCATTTTTACCAATAACTATAACCATAATTTCTTACAATGCAAGGCAACTACGAAAAGCATGCTTTGCGAGTTTCTCGCGTAAAAAAAAGAAATCTGAATCTCCTTAGAAATTCAAATTTCTTCTATTTTGTAAGTATTTATTTAATGTAAAACATTCCGCAATCGTCTGACCACACACTGAATATACTCTGTATTCGATGGTTTGTTCTGTATTGAGCCTCTCCATTCTGGATTCTTGAGGTATGATGTCTCCTTATCTGACTTTGACCATACCCGTTCTATTACATTTCGAATTGATTTTTCCACACCACTTACTGATGTCTGATATACTTGTGCAACCTGCGGATAAACATCATTCGTTATCTGGATTGACGCACCATTGGGAACAGCTAACAGAATACCAATTGCTCTTGCAAGATATTTGGTTCCTTTTCGATCCGGTTCAAAACCGCTTTTTATCAGTTCACCCCATGCCAGTACATACTGAATTTCGGTTTCTTCCTGTTCCGTATAGATTACCTTTCTTCCATTATGATATTCGCTTTCTCCATCTGCAGTCGTTGGTGCGGTCAGCTTAATTATTTCAATAATTTTCTTTGGTGAAAATAATTCGTTATTTTTCTTATAAACCAAATCTATATCTAACTTATTGATGCTATGCAGAAAATGCTCCGAGCCATAATTTGTTGTTACGATAATTTCCGGATGTTTCTTTAACTTCCGTTTCATCTCTATAATGAGATGGATTCCGTCACCTTCTTCTAACTCCAAATTTACAATTACTGCATCTACTTCCTGTTCTGTCAGAATATTGATTGCATCACTCTGCCGCCCCGTTACCGCTACCAATGCAAATTCTTCATCCTGGGCTATTTCTAATGCATATTCCTTGCACAAAAGTTTATCACTTTCTACAAGCATGATTCGAATCATTCTTTCTTTTCCTCCCTCAGCATTCCGATTCAGCTTCTTAGCTGTTTTGTGGAATCTACTCCCTGTATCTATACAATGCTACAGATATATATTTATATCATTTGGTCTAAAAAATCAATACCCTTTCTCTTTTTCCTTCTTCCGCAGAGCTTCCTTAAAGCCCTTCAGGGCATCGAAGGGCATAAACTGCTTGGCACGGTCTTCGATGTCCATTTTCTCTCTTCTCAGATTCTCTCTCTCATTCCAGCCGGATGCTGTTTCCTGCCGTCCGGCTCCCATGGTGTCTCTTCTATACGCCACTCTTATGCCCTCCAATCTGACCGTTTCGTTCTATTGTCGTTGCACTCTCTTCCAAATTCATTCCCTTTAAAATAGCATTCCTGCCGTAGCGCTGCTTGATGGAGATTGCTGCACGCTGTGCCTTCACATCCTTCTCTGTCTCTTCCGGAGCTGAAAACAAATCAAATTGCTGATAATCTTCTGTCATTACGCCGGTATAAGTCAATGTAATCCGCCGGATATATGCTCCCGGTCTTACAATTCTCCGGTATAGCTGCTCTACATAAGACAGCAGCCGGCGGTTGGAGCTGGTTGCACTGCGCAGCGTTGTGCTTCCCTTCACCGGTTCAAAGCATTTCTGATTGCTGTAACCGATTACCAGACTGATATGGGATGTTACAAGGCCCTGGTCTACCAGGTCAAGGCACAATAAATCTGCCATCTCTTTTACCACCAGTGCACCTTCCTCATACTCATAATCCCGCGGCAGCACCTGACCGCTGGAAAAGGATGTATTCTTCGGACGATAAGCCTTGATGTCCGCTATCGTTACCGGTTCTCTTCCCCATGCGTGATCAATTAACAGCTCTGCATCTATGCCAAAAGACTTATATAATAAAGACTCTCTGGCATGGGCAATCTCTTCCATTGTGCAGATGCCCATATTCGATAGACGCTCTACCGTTCCACGCCCCACCCGCCAGAAATCAGTCAGCGGTTTATGTTTCCAGAGCTTCTCCCGGTAGCGTGCTTCATCCAGATAGGCAATCCGGTCTGTCTCATGCTTTGCCAGAATATCTAAAGCAACCTTTGCTAAATAGAGATTGGTTCCTACACCACAGGCAGCCGGAATCTTCGTGGTATCTAAGATATCCTGCATAATTTTTCTGCCCAGTTCCACTGCTGTCATCTGGTAGAGATGCAGATAATCCGTCACATCCAAAAATGCTTCATCAATGGAATAGACCTGAATATCTTCTTTTGCAATATATTTTAGATATACGCCATAGATTTCCGCTGCATAATCAATATATAGCTGCATACGGGGTGGTGCCATCTTATATGGAATTTCTTTGGGAATCTGAAAGACACGACACCGATTGGGAACTCCCATCTGCTTTAACGCCGGTGATACGGCAAGACAGATGGTTTTCTCTGAGCGTTCCGGGTCTGCGACCACCAGCCTGGCAGTCAGCGGATCCCATCCCCGTTCCACGCACTCCACCGATGCATAAAAAGATTTTAAATCAATACATAAATAGATTTTATTTCCATTCATATCAATGCCTTTCAAGAACATTTGTTCTTGTTTTATATTAGCACATATGTTTGGATTTTACAAGAGGAATTCTTATACAGGATTTCCACTTTCTGCTTCTAATAATACGGTTCCAACCGGAAATGCTGTCCGGAAAATCTTTCTTACCAACGGACCTGCAATCAGAAGCTGAAACGGCAGTGCCATAATAAAATTCTTTGGAATATTGGTAAGCCAGATAATCAGAAGCATATTCCATGCTCCGCTTTTTACGCAGGCTTCCAGTCCACCGTATAAGGACATGAAAATTACCATCGGAACTACCATACAGCAGGAAACTGCAATCACTTTTTTCGTTGTGCTGCTTTCTGGTTTTACCAGAAAACGAAATGCAAATCCCTTTGCAATTTTAGATACCAGAAGCCAATCCAGACACATTGCGCATACATATGCCAGCGGGAATCCCAGCCAGCCTTCTCTTATTACTTCCATATTCAGTGTTCCCATATGCAGTGCTACATTATACATACTCATCCATAATACCATAGTAAAACACATTAACACCGTATAAATCAAACTTTCTCTCTTATGCATTGGCATAATCATTACCTCCATTTTTCTTTCATTAAGTCGCAAGGCTACCTATTAGTTCAAAACGAAAGTGAAATCAGAAAAGAAAATTTACACGGTAACTTCCTCCTCTTCCGATTTCACTTTTATTTTATGCTTAGGAAATATTCTGTAACATCATCTCTGTCATTTGCAGAAATGTTTCCATCTGCTCCGGTGTAAAATCCTTACACATTTCTTTTACAACCTGTGCTTCCTTCTTCGCAATCTCCTTATGGATTCCACGGGATTTCTCCGTACAGGATATTTTCTTATAACGCCGGTCATTCTCACTTGGTGCACAGATTAAAAATCCTTTTGCCTCAAGCCTTTTTATAATTCCCGTCATTGTCGGATGTGTCACCTGCTCGATATGTTCTAAGTCCTTCTGATTTACTTCTTCCACTCCATTATCTTCCATCAGACTGACTTCTCCTAATACCCGAAGCTGGACGGCAGTAATTCCGATTTCTTCTGCCCATTCATCCATTTTGCGACGGAATGCCCGGTCTATAATTGCAATCCGAAGTCCAAGCGGCATCTTCACTGCCATAATTTCACTCCTTTTAGGTAGCTTTGCTACTTATTATAAATGTTTTTCAAAAAATGTCAACCTCATTATTCCGTCCGGAGTGCTGTTACCGGGTCACTCTTCGATGCTTTCTTTGATGGGATCAGACCACCCAGAAGTGTCAAAAGGATACTGAGTAAAATCAGCACCAGTGCCGGAACTACCGGAAGCACCGCACTTACATCGGTTGTATTTGCAAGATTATGGATAATCGCATTGACCGGAATAATCAGAAGCAGCGTAAATCCGATTCCAATCAGTCCGGCACACAGTCCGATAATAAAGGTCTCTGCATTAAATACCCGGGAAACATTCCGCTTCGATGCTCCGATGGCTCTTAGGATTCCGATTTCTTTTCTTCGCTCTAACACACTGATATAAGTAATGACACCAATCATAATTGAAGATACCACCAGCGAAATTGCCACAAATGCAATCAGTACATATGTGATAATATCCACAATATCGGTTACGGAAGACATCAGCGTTCCTACCATATCGGTATAGGTTATCACCTGCTCGTCCCTGCCTTCCTTTTCCATGCGGTTATTGTATGCATCTAAAATTTCTACCACATGCTCCTTGCTTTCAAAATCCTTCGGATAAATATTAATTCCGCTTGGCACTGCAAAATCCACATAGCCTAATTTCTTTAAGTTATTCTCATAGGTTGTTCCGGTTGCAGAACCCATAGACATCAAAAGCTCTGTCAGCTCATCCTCATTCATATTAATCTGAAATGCATTTAAAAATGCTTCTTCATCCACCTGCATGCCGGATGCCATGGCACTTTGCAGCTTGTTTCCCATCTGTGTCACTGCCTGCTGCATATACTGCTGTATTGCCGTCATCATCTGCTGCTGTACTGCGTCCACATTCATAACATTCGAAAGTCCGGCTGCAATTCTCTGCTGACCATCTGCTGTATTCAGATATGCCGCAAAAGAATCTCCCAATTTTGCCGGGTCAGGTAATCCATTATTCTGTGCATAAGTCTGATAACCTGCAAATAATTCAGAAGACAATTTCTGCATCTGCTCCTGCGTAATCTCAATATTTCCACTACCTGTAAATATCTCAGATGCCCACGCTGTTATGATTCCCTGGGCTTCCTCTGTCTGCAAATATTCTGCTAAGTACTCATCAAATTTCTCCGGGTCGGTATAACCATGGTCTATGACATACTGCTGATATCCACCCATAATCTGCTGGATGAGGCTCTGTATCTGCTCCGGTGTAATAGTTACCATGCCATTTGCTGTAATAATCTCTTTGATATTATCGGATAAAATTTTCCGGGCTTCTTCCGTATTTAAATAGTTCATAAAATACTGGGACAGATTCGAATAATCTGCCTGCGGATTGTCCTTTGCATACTGCTGGTAGCCCTCTAAGAGACTGCCTGCAATTGCCTGCATTTCTTCTGCCGAAATTGACTGACCCATGGAAGAAGCATCCATGGAAAATGCTCCGGACAAATCGGCACTGCCCATATCTCCCATAGAATTTTCCAACCCGCTTAAGGCACTTTCATCAAAGGAAAATGCTTTTTCCAATGCTTCACTGTCTACAGTAAACAATGACTGCATATCAAATCCGTTTTCCTTATCTACCTCACCAAACGCTTCATTGGTAAAGACATTTACGGATGGATTTGCAAGCTGCTGTTTTACTATCTCACTCTTTGCCGATTCCTCTGCCACATGCTTTGTCAGAGATTTTGGATATGCAATTCCTGCATTTAAAGATGCGGCATTACTTCCTTCTGCCGGCTGCACCACACCTACAATCGTAAGCTCTTCTCCGTCTGCCACCAGTTGTTTCATAAAGTCTTCATTATCCGACTTATCCTTCCAGACCTGATACTCTTCATCATAAGTATAATAATCCGCACTGTTCACCAGTTTAAACTGGATTCCTACCAAATCCTTATAAGTATAAGTTCCAAAATCAGATGGTGTCTCAATATTTTCCTCACTGGCAAACTGCTGTATCATCTCGTCTAATTCCAGCGGGTCACGAAGACCTAATGTATACAGTAAAAAGTCACTAATTCCGCCATTGGAAGTAAGCACCACCACACACTCATTATAATTTTCCGGCCAGCGTCCTTCCTTAATATCATACTGCTTTTCATATAACTTACTGTTTTCCGGCATCTCATAAAAAACATCCGTGCTCATCATGGATGACATCAGACTATTGGAACCAGATGAAGATCCAAGACCTACTGCATCAAAAGATTTGTCCGGATTTACCTGACGTATCCCGTCTTCATTTTCCTTAAAAATCTGCGGACTGATATTATAAGTATACTCCACCGCTGTAGTATACTGCTCAATTCCACTGTCTCCTTCATCAAGATACTTTTTCAAAGCCTCCAGGTCATTAGATGCCATCGTGGAAAACATATTGGTTACCATCTTAATGACTTTTACTTTATCCCCGGAATTTTCTTTATCTGTTTTGGCATTTCCGTCATCACTTTCCGTATTCTTTTCAGAATCTGCCATTCCAAGACTCATGGATGCCAGACTGAATCCCGTACTCTGAATCTGCAGCGGATACTCGGATAAGGTCTCTTCCTCTACATTTTTGATGTATTTATTTACACCGGTAGAAAGAGATAATATCAGTGCAATGCCGATAATTCCAATAGAGCCTGCAAAGGAAGTCAGCAGGGTTCTTGCCTTTTTCGTTTTTAAATTATTAAAGCTTAAGGACAATGCCGTAAGAAATGACATGGAGGATTTTCCCATGTTTTTATGCTCCGGTTCCTTCAGCATTGCCTCATCCACTTCATAAGGATTGGAGTCAGCACGAATTTTTCCATCACTTAATCTAACAATTCTGGTAGCATACTGCTCTGCTAATTCCGGGTTATGGGTTACCATAACTACCAGCCGGTCTTTTGCCACTTCCTTCAGCAAATCCATGACCTGCACACTGGTGTCACTATCTAATGCTCCCGTCGGTTCATCCGCCAGCAGAATATCCGGGTCATTGACCAAAGCTCTTGCAATGGCTACACGCTGCATCTGTCCACCGGACATCTGGCTTGGCTTCTTGTGTAACTGGTTTCCAAGTCCCACCTGCTCTAATGCCGCAACGGCCCGTTTCTTCCGCTCTGCCTTACCGATACCGGAAATGGTCAATGCCAGTTCCACATTTGCAAGTACCGTCTGATGGGGAATCAGATTATAACTTTGAAACACAAAACCAATGGTATGGTTCCGGTAAGAATCCCAATCCCTGTCCTTGTATTTCTTCGTGGATATTCCATTGATAATCAAATCTCCGCTATCATAACGGTCGAGTCCTCCGATTATATTAAGCAATGTGGTCTTTCCCGAACCACTCGGTCCGAGGATTGCCACGAACTCATTATCCCTTAAATTTAAGCTGACATCATCCAGTGCCTTCTGCACCAGACTTCCGGTCTTATATTCCTTATAAATGTGTTGAATCTGAAGCATATGATATTCTCTCGTTTTCCATTTCTTATTTTTCTATTTTACTTTTTCTTTCTCACTCTGTTTTTTATATTACCTTATTCCGAACATTTTTACATCTCACTTTCGAAAAATATCATGGTTTTCATAAAAATTTTAGAAAATGCATAACAAAGAGGACTCTGTTTTCTGACCTGCTGCCAGATTCCAGAATCCTCTTTTCTTTTTCTTTATCTTCTAATCAAATAATCCAATGTGATATTTTACCTTCCGGCAAATCTTCCATACCAGAAGTACCGGCATTGCCAGTACCAGATAAGCACAGGAAAGAATTCCTACTCCACCACCTAAGATTATCATAATCCAGATAAAAATATTCATTTCTTACACCTCGCATATTATTATTTTATGTATTTAATATGCGGGTGCCAATGCTTCCTTCTTTCCGTCCGCCTTCCGCTCAAACCTTGCTAACATCAGGCTCCTTAGTACATTATCGCCATGCTTCTTCCGGTTCCTCTGAATGCGTCCCATAAAAAGCTGTGGCAGTACCACCAACAGCAGCCAGAACATCATTCCAATATTTCTCCTATGGTTCGCCAGTCTACCGCTGCAGCCTAGTGTCAATGCCGCAATGCCTGTATTCTGCATCTGCTCCTCTCTGGATAACATCTTATCCGGAGTATCTAAAAGACGGACATTCTTTAATTCTATGTAATTTACTGCAAAGGCTTCTTTCTCTGTCGGGGAAACCTGTTCTGTTCTGGTGGATGCGCCTGCAATGGCTACCAGAAACAGGATGCTCCACAGCAGTGCCAAATGCCTGATTATCTTTTTCCGATACATCTGTCTCATTCCTTACCTTGTGATTAAGCTTAGTATATGTCGCAGAACAGCTTCCGTCAAGAGTTGATGCAGCCAGATGGTCTAAGGACAGAGAGAAAAATACAAGCACAAATTTGCAGCCGGTGTCCGGGTAGAAGTTTTTGATAAAATGCGTTGCCGTTCTTGAAAGTGTTTTTTCTGATAATAAATTGTCTTTCCGCTGCTTTGACTGCTCACCCCGTCTGTCCATCGGAAGCGGATGCGAACTGGAATCTGCAAGGGCACATAAGAATTTCGATATTGTGTTTGATTTCGGCTGGCAACCGGCGCAAATTTGGCTTATTTTTTTAACTCTCTCACTCCTCTGACCATCTGGATGACAACGGTCGGAAGTGCTGCCAGCAGAATAATCTCAATCACAGCAGGACAGGACAATGATTCTACTGAAAATAACCCCCGCAGCGACGGTACAAAAAGCACCAGTCCCAGCAGCACGCTTCCAGACACAAATGCAAGGATACTGTATGGATTTCCGGTAAAGCCCAATGCAAAAATGGTCTTGTTTCCACGACAGTTAAATCCATGGAAAAGACGTGCCAATGTCAGTGTTGCAAATGCCATAGTGGATGCCATTGCCGCACCTTTTCCATTTCCGATATAAAATGCTGCCATGGTGGATGCCGCAATGCATAAGCCCTGCAACATAATTCGCCGGAATGTCTCTCCAGATAAAATTCCTTCCGATGCCTGCCTTGGTTTTTCTTCCAATAAACTTGCATCCTGCGGTTCCACGCCAATGGCAATTGCCGGAAGGGAATCTGTCAGCAGGTTAATAAACAGTAAATGCACCGGAGCAAATGGAACCGGAAGCCCCAAAAGGGATGTATACAATACAGATAAAATTCCTGCCATGTTGCCGGAAAGTAAAAATAAAATAGCATTTTTTATATTACGGTAAATGTTTCTTCCGTTCGTTACTGCTTTAATAATCGTAGCAAAGTTATCATCTGTTAATATCATGGCTGCCGCATCCTTTGCCACTTCCGTTCCGGTTATTCCCATGGCTACTCCGATGTCTGCCTGCTTTAATGCCGGTGCATCATTTACACCGTCTCCGGTCATGGAAACGATATTGCCCTTCTTCTGCCAGGCTTTTACAATCCGTATCTTATGCTCCGGTGACACTCTCGCATAAACAGATATTTTATCAATCTTTTCTTCCAGTTCTTTTTCCGGGCAGGCATCCAGCTCTGTTCCGGTTAATGCCAGGTCCCCCTCTTCATAGATTCCAATACGCTTTGCAATCGCAACGGCTGTGATTTTGTGATCTCCGGTAATCATTACGGTACGGATTCCCGCCCGCTTCGCATCTGCTACTGCCTGTATGGATTCTTCCCTTGGCGGGTCTGCCATGGCAGCTAATCCTAAAAAGGTAAGTCCATTTTCCTTTTCCACCGTCAGTTCTCCCCCGGACTTCTTACATGCAAATGCCAGTACCCTGAGTCCATTTTCAGAAAAATGCTGATTCTGCTTCTGGATTTTTGCGATTTCTACATTATCCATCGGTCTTATCTCTTCTTCATATGCCACATTTATGCAACGGTTTAAAAGGACATCTACTGCTCCTTTTGTAAAAATAATTTCTTCTTCGCCATGCAGCCGGTATTTACTGCTCATGCATTTCCGTTCAGAATCAAATGGAATTTCTTCTAATCTCGGAATCATATTTCGAATCGTCTCTTCCTGTATGGTAAGCTGCCCTACATTTTCCGTTCTGTCCTGATTCAGGCGGACTTCGTGGAACATTTCCAACAGGGCAGATTCTGTCGGATCTCCCAGTACTTTTCCATCCGTTATGCTGGCATCATTATTTAAAATAGCATTGTATAAAAAAAGCCTTTGCAGGCTGGACTCCAAGGTCAGCTCATCCGGTTTACAAGTCATACCATTCAGATAAACCTCTTCCACATGCATCTTATTCTGTGTCAGTGTTCCCGTCTTATCGGAGCAGATTACCGATACACAGCCTAAGCTTTCCACAGCTTTTAATTCTTTGACAATGGCGTGCTCCTTTGCCATTCTCCTGCTTCCCATTGCCTGCACAATTGTAACAATGGAGCCTAATGCTTCCGGTATTGCCGCTACTGCCAGTGCAACAGCAAACATCATGGCATCAATGACCGGCATCTTCCGGTAAATGCCAAGACAAAAGACCAGTGCACAGATTGCCATAATCAGTATTGCCAGCTTTTTGCTGAAAGAATCAAGACTTATCTGAAGCGGAGTCTTCCGCTCCTTCGTCTGATTCATCAACCCGGCAATCTTTCCTAATTCCGTCTCCATTCCTGTTGCTGTTACAAGTACCTCCGCTCTTCCATATGTTACAAAGCTTCCGGAAAATACCATATTTTTCCGGTCTGCCAACGGTACTTCTTCCGGCAATACTTCTTCATTTTTTTCTACATTGGCAGACTCTCCTGTCAGTGAGCCTTCATTGACCTGCAGGGAATAATTGCGAAGAATTCTTCCGTCTGCCACAATCATGTCCCCTGCTTCTAAGATTACATAATCCCCGGGCACAATCTCTTTAGATGCAATCTCCTGACGTTTTCCATCCCGGATAACCCGGGCCGCTGGTGCCGCCAAATCCTTCAAACTATCCAGTGATTTTTCTGCCTTCCTATACTGTATCGTACCAAGAACAGCATTCATAAGTAATACCAGAAAAATTACGATGGTACTCTCGGTATTTCCGGAAAACATGGAAATAATTGCTGCAATAATCAGGATTATTACCATCAAGTCACAAAACTGGCTTAAAAACACCTGCAGCAGACTCTTATGTCTGCCCTCGCTCAGCCGGTTTTCGCCTGTCTCTTTTCGTATTCTTTCTACTTCTTCTTCTGTTAATCCTTTTTCCCGAAAGCCAAACATTTCTTCCAACTGCTCTTTCGTACAATTCCAATATGCTTTCATATACGCTTAACCTCCTGCTTTTTATGTTACCGGGTATCAACTATGCGCAACAAAGAATGTGCCTTGGCACATTCTCGCGCCTGCGGCGGGGGGGG
>ERZ779982.1021-NODE-1021-length-11354-cov-1.644393_pt1 | contig 11354 bp, 5 predicted proteins | sample MGYA00511936_ERZ779982 | MGnify/ENA primary metagenome ERZ779982 (study PRJEB29588, sample SAMEA2146682) | human gut metagenome | biome: human gut; feature: human-associated habitat; material: faeces | place: Denmark | collected 2008/2010 ... | reverse complement strand
ATGACATCTAATTCTACATCCGGGAATTTCTTCGAAAAAGCGGCAAAACTTTTTGGAAGCATACAGGAGCCACGAAAAGGTGTAGTACCAATCGTCAAAGAACCGGTTTTTAAGTTGTTAATATCGGAAATACGGTTTTCTAATTCGCGCTCCGTCGATAAGATTTTTTTGGCTGCATCGTAGTAGGCCTGTCCGATAGGAGTTAGCTGAATTGGAGAAGAAGACCGGTCGAACAACGGCGCACCAAGCTGGGTTTCCATATTTTTTATAAGCTGACTAATGGAAGGCTGTGTAACAAAAAGTTTTTTTGCTGCTTTGGAAAAACTGCCTTCTTCGGCTAAAGTAATAATACATTGAATTTGTTGTGTGGTCATATAATATCTCCTTCCATATAGTGTAATAATTATAACAAAAAGATAATATTGTGACAAGAAAAATCTTGCAGGTCATTTTATTGACATCCTTTCGATAAGTCGTTATAATTGAGAAAAACAATCGATTTAGGAGGTATTTTTTAATGAGTATTCAGATTCAAAAAGTAACAGACAAAAGTTTTCGCAAATATGGACGTATTTTGACCGGAGAGTATGACGTGGCTGAGTTGATGACGGCGATGGAAAAGACAGAGTGTCCCGACGATGCGGTTATTTATATCCCATCCGATAAAGAGATTGAAAAATTGCCAGTCATGAAAGCATTTACCGATAGTTTGTATGGCGGACTTCCAATTCAGATTGGTTACTGCAACGGAAACAATCACAAGTTAAACGCGGTAGAATATCATAGAAATTCCGAAATCAACATTGCGGTAACGGATATGATCCTTTTATTGGGATGGCTGCCGGATGTAACGGATGAATTTACTTATGATACAGCAAAAATCGAGGCTTTTAAGGTTCCGGCAGGAACGGTCGTTGAAATGTATGAGACGACACTTCATTATGCACCGTGCAACGCAGCAGACGGTGGATTTAAGTGTGTTGTGATCTTGCCGAAGGGTACAAACACACCGATTGATTTTACCCTTGCAGCAGATGGTGAGGACAAACTTATGACCGCGAAAAACAAGTGGCTGATCGCACATGAGGAGGCTGCCATCAAGGGTGCATTTAATGGATTAAGAGGAGAGAATATATCACTTTAACCGTGCTTGCGGATGCGATTGCTTGTCCTTTGACAGAAAAAAAGCTATAATAAAAGAAAGCTTTTGAGGAGAAGGTAGAGTTATATGAAAAAGAAAATCGTATCAACTTTAGTTGTGATTGGATTGCTTATTGTACTTGGGGGATACAGTTACAACGTTCAATATAGGCAGAAACCGGAAATTAAACATTTTACCGCTTTTTTCAGTGTTACGGGCAGACCACTGGGAATGCAGAACGATATAAAGGAAATCATTGCTGACAAGATCGGAGCAGACTGCGAGGAGAACTGGCTGGTTGGACAATCCAAGGAAGAGGTGCTCAATTCGTACATTGCTTCGGGAGAATATCCGGATTTTATTCTTGGAGAGAAAGCATTACTGGAGGCAGATGCTTTGATCCCGATTGATGAATACTGGGATGATTATCCGAATCTCAGAAATTATCTTTCTGATGAGCAATGGGAGCACTTCCGGCAGGAAGACGGACATATTTACTGGATTCCACAGTTTTGTGTGTCTCAGGGAGAGAATGTTGAAGTGACGCATACGGGCGAGGCATTCTGGATACAGACGCGCGTTTTAAAATGGGCCGGATATCCGAAGATTACAACGGTGGATGAATATTTTGATCTGATCGAAGCTTATGTGCAGGCGAATCCGGTCATGCCGGGCGGAACAAAAAATGTTCCGTTTACCATGTTGTGCGATGACTGGAGATTCTTCTGTCTGGAGAATGTGCCGCAGTTTCTGGATGGATATCCCAATGACGGAAGTTGTATGGTTGATCCCGGGAATGATCAGGTCATTGATTATAATACGACGGAGACTGCCAGACGGTATTTTCAGAAGCTGAACGAAGAGTACCGCAAGGGTATTTTTGATCCGCAGTCGTTTACCAGTACATACGAAGAATATCTGGATAAATTAGGAACCGGTGCTGTTCTCGGAATGGTTGACCAATGGTGGCAGTTCTATTACAATCTGGCAGAGCCTTATGAGACAAACGGACTGAGTGATCTGGGGTGCGATTATGTTCCGCTTCCGATTACAATGGACAAAGGTACGTCAAACCAGTGGCATACAAGCCGGAATGCAGAGATGGATACATCGAGCGGACTTTCGATTACCACATCCTGTGAAGATGTGCAGGGGGCACTTCAGTTTGTAAATGATCTGCTGGATTCCGATATTACGAAGCTTCGATTCTGGGGAGAAAAAGACCTGGACTATTCGGTGGACGAAAACGGTATGTTCTATATGAATAGTGAACAGGGAAAACGTCACGGAGACAGCGTGCTGAATGAATCTCATTTTTGTCCCTATTCGTATTTTCCACGAGTAGAAGGTCTGCTTGACGACGGAATCAATGCATTTTCGATGGAGTATCAGCCGGTGGAGTTTATGAAAAGCCTAAAGCCCGACATACGGGAGTGTTTTGAAGCGTATGGTGTACAAAACTATGTCGAGCTGCTGGGAACAAATGAAGCGCCCGGCGCATGGTATCCGATGTATTCCTATACACAGTCTTTGTCATCAAAATCCAAAGGCGGCATGATTCGTGATGAAATCGACGCGGTCAAGAGAAACTGGCTGCCGCAGGTGATCATGAGCGATGACTTTGCATCGACATGGGATGCATATATGGCTGCATATCAGGAATGCAATCCACAGGACTATTTCGATATCCTGCAGAGGCATGTGGATCAGATTCTTCAATAATACGACAATTATGTGATATAAGTGATAGAAATAAAATCCTCATTCATAGTGCGATATTTTTGATCGTACACGGATGGGGATTTTTATTTACGCTGAGCAATGAAAGGACAGGCAGATGGGGAGAAGTAAATGGAAGTGCTGAAATTGTATATTCATGTGAATGGCTGCGAGAAGGTGGAATCTGAATGCGCTACCGTACAGATGATTTCGTTTGACGGAAGGTGCGATGGAGATTATTTCAGAGGAGAGATCCTTCCGGGCGGTGTGGATACGCAGATTTATTATAAGGATCAGCCATCAAAATTATCGGCTCGTTATCTAGTGCAGGGAATCGATCATACGGGGCGCGGATGCCGGATCTTTATCGAAAATAACGGAATCATGTATGCCGGTGAGACGATTACCAGACCGGTCATCTATACGGACAGTATTGCACTGAAATGGATGGAAACGGCATCTATGTATGGAACCCTTACGGTTGTGGAAGGACAGCCGGTAATCACGATTTATACGGATAAGAATGAAAATAATGGAAAAGGGGAAAAAGGGAGCGGAATATGAAATTTATCATAGAACAGAGTGCGTATTCCGGGGTTTTGAAGATCGCAGGAAAAGTTGCACATGACATGGAACTTGTGACCGGCACGCTGCCGGAAATCCGTGTTGTCGAAACGATCGATCATGAAGAGGTAAGAAGCAGTGCAGCCCGTGAACTGACGATTATTGTCGCAACGATGGAGCATAGCAGGTGGCTGGATGCACAGAAAAATATCCCGACGGATGTGTTAAAAGGAAAACGGGAGTGCTATGGATGGTTTTTTCCAGATGATGGCTTGCGGGAGAGACTGCTTGTCATTGTCGGAAGCGATAAGCGGGGAACGATATACGGACTGTTTCATTTGTCGGAGATCTTTGGGGTATCCCCGTTTGTGAACTGGTGTCATGTGATGCCGGTACATCGGGACGAAGTCCGGCTGAGCACGGATATGGCATGTATCGCAAAGGAACCATCGGTGGAATACAGGGGATTCTTTATCAATGATGAGTGGCCTGCTTTCGGCACCTGGAGTGAGCATCATTTCGGAGGACCGAATGCGAAGGCATACGAGCCGATCTTTGAACTGCTTCTTCGCCTGAAAGGAAATTATCTCTGGCCGGCGATGTGGAGCGCACGGTTTGAGGATGACGGTCCGGGACTTCTGAACGCAGAACTTGCGGACGAGTACGGTGTGATCATGGGAATGTCACATCATGAGCCGTGTCTGCGGCAGGGTGAGGAATACAAATATCTGCGCGGAAAAGACAGTATTTACGGAGATGCGTGGAATTTCAAGACGAACCGGGAAGGAATCATAAGATTCTGGGAGGATGGTCTGAAGCGGAGCGGTAAATTTGAGAATGTGATCACGGTTGGTATGCGTGGAGAAGCGGACACCGCGATCATGGGAAAAGGGGCAACGCTTGCGGACAATATTGAACTGCTCAGGGACGTGCTCAGAACGCAGCGAAAGCTGATCCGGGAGAATGTCAATGAAGATCTGTCGAAAGTTCCGAGAATGATCGCTTTGTACAAGGAGGTGGAGGCTTTCTTCTACGGGGATGAGACGACGCAGGGGTTGATCGGATCTAAGGAGCTTTACGATGTGATCCTGATGCTTTGTGATGACAATTATGGAAACTTAAGAACGCTTCCGACGGAGGAGATGCGTAAGCATCCGGGCGGATACGGTATGTATTATCATTTCGATTATCATGGGTGGCCGACCTCCTATGAGTGGATCAACAGTTCCTATCTTCCGAAAATCTGGGAACAGATGACGCAGGCATATGATTTCGGAGTACAAAAACTCTGGATCGTCAATGTGGGAGACATTGCAACGCAGGAATTTCCGTTATCGTTTTTTATGGATCTGGCTTATGATTTTGAGCGTTGGGGAACGACTGCACCAAATACGACGGATGCCTATACCAGACTGTGGGTAAAGCGGCAATTTGGCAGGCTGTCGGAAGTGCAGCAGGCGCAGATTGCGGATATCCTGACGGATTATACAAGGATGATACACAAGTGCAGACCGGAGGCGTTAAGACCGGAAACCTATCATGCAGCAAATTATCGTGAAGGCTCACGGGTGCTTGCGGAGGTCGGGCGGGTGATGCAGACCGCACAGGATTTGTACGATGAGCTGGAGCGTGTTGCGCCCGAAATACTTCCCGCTTATGTTGCGCTCGTCTGGTATCCGGCGATGGGAACGATGAATGTGCTGAAGCTTCAGCTGTTGTCCGGAGTGAATCATTATCTGGCAGAAATCGGTGCACTCAGTGCCAATGATTATGCGAAAGAGGCAAAGGCATGTCTGGATGCCGATCAAAAGATCATAGAGCAGTATCATCGGTCGGATGATGCGCGCTGGTACGGAATGGGACTGTCGCAGCATATCGGGTTTACGAATTGGAATGAGGATGAGTGTAAGAACCCGCTTCTGATGCAGGTGTTACCGCTGCAAAAGCCGACGATTATAGCAACGGTGGACGGTACCGTGCAGCATGTGGAAGGCAGTCCGTGGCTGAATCAGAGAATGACGATTTCGGATTTTCTGAATCCGGAATGCAGATGTGCTTCGATCAGCCTGTACAGCAGAAGCGAACTTTCAGCATCGTTTCGGGTGATCGAAAAGCCCGAATGGATCGTACTGTCCGCAATGGATGGAACGCTTGACGGTGAAGAACACAAGAGACTCACCATTGATGTCACAGTGGACGAGAGTGCGCTTGCGATGGCGCTCACCGATGGAAGAACGCAGGGAATGATCCGGCTGGAATTGCCGGCGGGCATCTGCAAGATCAGCGTGCCGGTCGACCGGTCAACGTATGAATATGGAAACAATACGTTTGTGGATACACAGGGATGGATCGCAATCGAGGCGGAACATTACAGCAGATGCAAGGACGGTTTTGATCGGGAAGGACAACCGATGCAATGGAAATGTCTTGCCGGCTACGGAAAGACTTTATCTGCGATGAAAGCATTTCCGACGGATTCCTACGCAGATGCAGAGAATGGGGCACCGTATATCGAATACAGCATCGTGACAAAGCAGGCGGGGGATTATGAAGCGGAATTCTATATGCAGCCGTCGAATCCTGTGACAACAGAGAACCGATTGCAGTATGCAGTGTCCGTGAACGGTGTTCAAATACAGATTTTGGATGCCGTTACGGATGATTTTAAGATCGGAGATCATCAGCCTGTGTGGGCGCGCGGTGTGCTGGATCAGATCCGGCGCCGGAGTGTACCGGTGCAACTGGAACAGGGAATCAATACGATCAGGGTCACTCCGGTTACACCAGGCTTTGTTCTTGAGAAGATCGTGATCTATCCCCATGGAAACAAACCGGCAGAAGCCTATCTTGGACCGACAGAAACGTATCGGTGCAGGAGCTGATCATATATCAATACAGTGAGGAGCATGTCAGTCCATTTGCGGAAAGGAAATTTGGCATGGGCTGACCGAAAGAGGAAGGAGAAAAATATGGCAGGAGCTTATGAAACAAAACAGTACCGCAATGTATTTGCGGAGTATGGTTATTCGGAAGAAGAAATCGAAAAAAGAGTACAGGAGACATTTGAGACGATTTTTCATGGCAGCGAAGAGGAGCGCTTTTACCATGAAGCCGGGGAGGATATGGGATTTATGGAAGATACCGGCAATCATGATGCGCGGACCGAGGGCATGTCGTATGGCATGATGGTCTGTGTACAGCTGGATAAGAAAGAGGAATTTGACCGTCTGTGGAAGTGGACAAGAACTTATATGTATATGGATGAAGGACCGGGAAAGAATTATTTTGCATGGTCCTGCGCTTTGGACGGCACAAGAAATGCGGACGGACCGGCACCGGACGGGGAAGAGTATTTTGCTATGGCATTGTTCTTTGCATCAAGAAGATGGGGAGACGGAGAGGGCATTTTTAATTACAGCAGGGAGGCAAAAGCGATCCTGCATGAGTGTGTGCATAAGGGAGAACCGGGACATCCGGGCGATCCGATGTGGGAGCCTTCCAACAAACTGATCAAATTTGTCCCGGGACTGGATTTTAGTGATCCATCGTATCATCTGCCGCATTTTTACGAGCTTTTTGCGGAATATGCCGATGAGGAGGATCGTAAGTTCTGGAAAGGCGCTGCCGAAGCAAGCCGGGCCTACCTGCATAAAGCCTGTCATCCGGATACCGGATTGTCGGCAGAGTATGCGGATTATGACGGAACCCCGCACAGCGCGCATCAGGAGATCTTCGGCCGCCACGACTGGTATTACAGTGATGCCTATCGCACGATCGCAAATATCGCGATGGACCATCTGTGGTTTGACAAGGACCCGTGGCAGATGCAGATTGCAGAGAAATTCCAGAAATTCTACTGCGAGGATCAGAAGGATCACTGGGACGGCGTCTTTTTGACCGACGGAACCAGACTGGAGGAGAAAGCACTGCATCCGGTAGCCATCATTGCGGTCAATGCCGAAAGTGCACTGGCTGCGGACGGAACTTATGCGAAACAATGTGTTGACAAATTCTGGAATACACCTCTTAGAACCGGTGAGAGACGGTATTACGACAATTTTTTGTATATGTTTGCGATGCTTGCTTTATCGGGAAATTACCGGATCTATTAGAAATGATGATTCGAAAATGAGGTATTGGGAAAGGAGGAGAAAATGGGACACAGTGAGGAAATGATCCAAAAGGCGATCGCACAGGAAAACGGCAAGGTACATGTGAATGCACAAAGCATTCCGGAAAAATATCAGCAGAAGAGAGCCGATGAGGCCGGAGTGATCGAGCATATCCGCTACCCGTCAAAAGATTATTTTCTAGCTGGAAAAGAAATCACAAAGGAAGCAAATGTTTATCTTCCGTATGGTTACAGCCGGGATAAAAAGTACAACGTGCTCTACCTGATGCACGGAATCGGTGGAGACGAAGCCGAGTGGGGAATGGTTGATGAGGATTCGCTGGTAAAAAGAATGATGGACAATCTGATCTATTACAAAGAAATCGAGCCGTTCATCGTGGTGACACCAAACGGACGCTCCACCGAAAACTGTGCAAGAGAAGGTTCGGATTATAACTCGTTTTATGTGTTTGGCAAAGAATTGCGTTCGGATCTGATCCCGTATATGGAAGCGCACTATTCGACCTATGCGGTGGAAGGAGATCCAAGTGCTTCAAGAATGCACAGAGCGATGGCGGGACTTTCGATGGGAGGGATGCAGACGATTAACATCGGAATCGGAGAATGTATGGATCTGTTCAGTTATTTTGGTGCATTTTCCGCAGCACCGACCAGCAATCTGGCGGAGAAGACGGCAAAAATATTAGAGGATACTCCATATACCATTGATTATTTTTACAATATCTGCGGAACGGAGGATGAGATCGCGTACGACAGCGCGGCAGCAGCTGCAAAGAATCTTCCTGATTTATGCGATAAATTAACGGAACCTGATAATTTTATCTGGCAGGAATTAAAAGGCATGCATGATTTTCATATCTGGTATCTCGGCTTTTTCAATTTTGCGCAGATAGCCTTTAAGTAAATTGACGCGCGGTGTTATTTTACCAGTAAATGTAAAATTTCGCCGCGCGTGATTTATTTTATGTACAACGTTAGCAAACAAGCAGAATAAGGATTGGAAGTGTCCTAGCATGCGGGACAAAAATCACTAAAACATCACAACAAATTACACTCCTTGTTCAAAATCCAAGTCGGCAAACCCGAATTGTTTTACTGCAATTTGTCGGCTGTTCTTCTATAGTTTTTCCCTGTTTTTGTCGGCTTTGATTTTGCTACTATTAAGATGCACAAAAATTTATTTAAGGAGGAAAATAGGAGTGGGGAAAATGGGAAAAATGGGGGCGTGTATTGCACTATCTGCGGCAATGATGCTCACGAGTGTAGGCGGTATGCTGCCGTCGGATTGGGGGATTGAGACGGTATATGCGGATGAGACACAGACAACAACCAAGACGTTCACCGCGGATCAGCTGACAAAGGCTTTTGCAGGTGGCGCTGATGGAACTTCCTGTGAATTAGGGGAAGAAGGTTGGGATGTTGAACTGAAGCATAATGCAGAGCAAGGGTATCCACAGGCGGTATGGAATTTGTCTGAGTCCTTTGATCTTGCAAATGTAGAGTCCGTTGCCTTCAATGTTGAAAGTCAGGAAGGCGATATTTCTTTGAAGCTTGGAATGACAACTGCATCGGGTTGGTATGATGATGTGGAAGTACTCTATGGTCAGAATGGACAGAAACAATATGCGATCGTTCCGAAAAAGACGGAAGGAACGTTTGATAAAGTCGCAATTATGACAACCCAGAATGATGCGTCATTTTGCTTGACCAGTGTGGTTGTAACGTTAAAAGAAGGAAGCGGAAGCCAGATTACTCATGGCGATAACATCATTGATAATGGAGATTTTTCAAATCAGGATTTCTCATCCTGGAGTGCTTCATTAGGAGGTGCTAAGATTACGGCGGAATCTGTTGGAGATGGAGCTGATATTGGTGTTACAACATGTGGTGCTATTACAAGATCCAACGATCCGTCAAAATCATATGAATGTTTTGCACAGGACATCACGAAAAAAGTAAGCAAAGGCGAAGAATATGAGTTTTCTTTTTGGGCAAAATTGTCGGATAATTATAAGGATTCCGAAGATAAAAAATTGAAAGATTCTCAGAAAACTGTTCAATTTCAGCCGTATTATGTGAATGGAAATGATAAGGAAGAGTATGATACAACAGGACTGATTTCCGGTACATCCGCGCAGGTTCTTGAAGTTGGAAAATGGACGAAATTCGAAGGAACATACAAGATTCCATCAGATGCGAAGAAGGTTGTGATTCGTATTTTGGAACAGGGAGATTGGCAGGAAGCAGGTTCCTGTATCATGGGAAAATACTATGTGGCAAATGTATCCATGAGAAAGATCACAAAACCAAAACCGGAGATCGAAGAGAACATTCCGGATTGGAAAGCATCCGTTACAGGAAGTCTTGGAACTGGTTCGATCGCAGGTACTGCCATCATGTCAAGTGAGATTTCAGATGATACGTTGATGGCACTTGTCAAGAAGCATTTCAATGCGGTGACATTCGGAAACGAGTTAAAGCCGGATGCACTGTTTAACTATCAGATCGGACAGTCTGTTGATTCTACAACAATTACGTTCCAAGGGAAGGAACTGAAGGTGCCGGTTGTTAATGATAAGCAAGAGAATTTAGATTTCTCACGCGCGGATGCAATGCTGGACAAAATTCTTGAGTGGAATAATGCTAATCCGAACGATAAGATTCGCGTCCGCGGTCATGTGCTGGTATGGCATTCACAGACTCCGGAATGGTTCTTCCACGAGGACTATGATGTTGCAAAGCCATACGCAGATAAGGGAACTATGAACCGCAGACTGGAGTGGTTTATTTTCAGTGTGTTTGATCATTATTTTGGAAAGGCTGCAAACGGAAAGTATGACGGACTCTTTTATGGCTGGGATGTTGTAAATGAGGCGGTCAATGGCAATACATACCGTGATGATAAGGTTATTTCTGATGCAAGTGATACAAGTACATCGGATACCCGTCATGGAAGCAATTCCATGTGGTGGAGAGTATACAAGAGCAACGAATTCATCATCAATGCTTTCAAGTATGCAAACAAATATGCGCCAAATGATGTAGAACTTTACTACAATGACTTCGGAGAGACAGACAACACCAAGTGTGAGGGTATCGTAAAACTGATCAACGACGTGAAGTCTGCAGACGGAACCAGACTGGATGCTTTTGGTATGCAGGCACATTACAATGTGGACGGTTTTTCGGCTGCACAGTTTAAGAGTGTAGCGAAGAAGTATGCAGCGGCAGCCGGCAAAGTGCAGCTGACTGAGCTGGATTTTAAGGCAAGCAGTACCTACGATGGTACAGCGGCTACAAAGGAAAGCGAATACACCAAGATGGCATACTGCCATAAGAATCTGTATGAGGCGATCAAGGCGTTAAAGGAGGAAGGAACAAACGTATCCGGCATTACCGTCTGGGGTGTCATTGAGCCGAATTCATGGCTGCATTCCCAGTCGAATCTCGGTGGCGGAGCAAGCGGCTCTGCACAGTGCCCACTGCTTTTTGACGGAAACTATAAAGCAAAGCCTGCTTATTGGGCTTATGTGGATGCAACGAAACTTCAGCCGGCGATTCAGAAGGTTACCATTACAGAGGCGAAGGATGGCAATATTGCAGGAGAAACCTATACGATCGATCAGGGTGCGGTACAGGCAGAATTTATCCCGGTTTGGGATGCAGACGGTCTTACCGTACAGGTAAAAGTAAAAGATACAACCGTAAATGACGCAGATGCCGTTACGGTATATGTAGATCCGGACAATTCGGCATCGGATATCACACCACATAAGGTGACGGTTGCAAGAACAGCTG
>ERZ779982.1016-NODE-1016-length-11402-cov-3.549837_pt1 | contig 11402 bp, 11 predicted proteins | sample MGYA00511936_ERZ779982 | MGnify/ENA primary metagenome ERZ779982 (study PRJEB29588, sample SAMEA2146682) | human gut metagenome | biome: human gut; feature: human-associated habitat; material: faeces | place: Denmark | collected 2008/2010 ... | reverse complement strand
ATGATAACATAGTACCAGCAACAGCTACAGAAAGTTGGGATATATCAGAAGCAGGGGATGGTTCAGTAATGGCATATGTAGAAGATGATGGAAGTGGTAATAGTACTTACAAGGTAACAATAGGTGGAAAAGGAGGAATTATTGCAAATGAAAGTATGATAAGTTATTTTGCTGGTTTTAGGAATGTGACATCAATAGATTTGTCAGCCTTAGATACATCAGAAGTAACTAATATGAATGGTATGTTTTTTGAATGTAGCAGTTTAACAAACTTAGATGTAAGTAAGTTTGATACATCAAACGTAACTGATATGAGTTATATGTTTAGTGGTGGACCTGATATTTTAATGAACATAGAAGAAATAAATGTAAGTAGTTTTGATACATCAAATGTAGTAGATATGAGTAGAATGTTTGCTTATTGTAGCAGTTTAACAAATCTAGATGTAAGTAATTTTAATGCACCACAATTGACTGACATTACTTATATGTTTGATGGACTTACTAACTTAGAAACATTGAACTTAAGTAATTTTAATGCACCAAAGATAACAAATATGGATGCTATGTTTAAAGGTCTATCAAAACTATCAAAGTTGGATTTAACTAATTTTAATACAGTAAATGTGACTAGTATGAGAGAAATGTTTAGAAATTGTAGTAGTTTAACAAGCCTAGATTTAAGTAGCTTTGATACAACAAATGTAACAGATATGCATTATATGTTCTGTGCTTGTCCGGCATGGGATATAGTTGATCAGGAAAAATTTGCTAAGGGTGTGTGTGTAGGTTAATCAAAAACTAAAATAATTATTATCTAAAAAGAATGCTTAGGTGTTCTTTTTCTTTAGCTTATTCCAAAGATAATTTATAAATAGAAGAATAAGTAGAATGATGATAGGAAGTTTTAACTTCTTTACAAAATTATTTAATACTATCCAGTTATTACCTAAGGCATAGCCAACATAGACAAAAGCTAATGTCCAAGGAATAGATCCTAGAGTAGTAAATAAAACAAATCCTTTAAAATTAACTTTACTAATACCCATAGGTAGAGAAATAAGAGTTCTAACGATAGGAAAGTTTCTAGCTAGAAAAGCTGCTAAGAGACCATACTTTTCAAACCAAATATCACATTTTTCTATATCTTCTTCTTTCATAAAGAAAAGTTTACCATACTTCTTTACAAAACTTCTTCCACCAAAGTACCCAATTAAATAAATAATAATAGCACAAAAGACACTACCAACTAATCCTACTAGAAAGGCCATCCAAAAAGAAAATATACCTCTTCCTGCTAGTATTCCTCCTGTTGCTAGTATTACTTCACTAGGTATAATTATAATAACTGCTTCTAAAACCATTCCAAGAAACATACCAAAATAACCAAAGTTAGTCATTAAGAAAGTAACATATCCTTCCACTTATCCCACCTCTTTTTTAATTATATGAGAATAAAATATTGTCTATTAAAAATTATTGCCTTTATAATTAGTTATCTATATAATGAAGATAGGAGAAATTGATATGAAAAAAATAATTGTTGGCAGTACGTTGATATTAGGAATAAGTTTGTTACTGATAGGATATTTATATCAGAATAGACTTGATATGGAAAAACAAAATAAATTAGAAAAAGAAAAGGCTTTAGAAGAAAATATTATTAAGAAAAAAATTAAAGAAGCTTATCATGAGAAAGTGGTTACTAATAAAGATACTAATTTATATAAATTAGAAAATAATAAATACTATAAAAGTGGTAAAGTATTAAAAGATATAATATTTTATCTCGATAATAATGATAAGTTAGATGGATATTATAAAGTAAAGAATAGTAATTACTATTTATATTATACTGATTTTATAGAAAGTAGTAATAGTATTGATAATAGATATTTAAACTATATTTATTTTCCACTGGAAATTACTATAAAAAAGAATAGCTCTTTCTATGATAGTAATAATAAAGAACTATTTAATTTAAAAGATAATATTAAATTACAGGTATTAGAGAATCTAACTGATTCTTATGGCGTAGTATTATTTGATAGATTAGTATTTATTAAAAAAGATAGAGTAGAGTCTAGTAGTGAGTTAGAAGATAATATGGAAATAGCAGATAAAGTGCCAGTATTAAATTATCATTTTATTTATTTAGAAGGGGAAGAATGTAATGAAATGATATGTCATCCTGAAAGTCAGATAAATGAAGAGTTTGCATATCTTTCTCTTAATAAAGTATTTACTTTAACTACTAAAGAATTAGGACAATTTATTAGTGGGGAGATTAGATTACCTAAGAAGTCTATACTACTTACAATTGATGATGGGGCAAGGGCAGAGAAGTTTATTCCTTTCTTAGAAAAATATAAAGTTAATGCCACTTTATTTTTAGTATCATCTTGGTATCCTAAAGAAACATTTTCATCTACTTATTTAGAACTAGCTAGTCATACGCATGATATGCATACTAATGGAGTTTGTAGTGGAGGACAAGGTGGAGGCATTAGATGTTTAAGTGAAGATTTAGTTCAAGCTGATTTAAAGAATAGTAGAGAAACTCTTAATAATACAGAAGCTTTTTGTTATCCTTTTTATGAATATAATGATTATGCTATAGAACAAGTTAAGAAAGCAGGTTTTAAACTGGCTTTTATTGGTGGTAATAAGATGGTTACTAAAGATACTAATCCTTATTTAATTCCAAGATATGTTATTTATAAGAATACTAGTCTTAATTACTTTAAAAATTTATTATCTTAGATAATACAAAAATTATCCCTGTGTCCTAGATCATAAGGGGTAAAGTATTCGCAAATTTAGGAAAATGATGCACAATGTAATTGTTGAAGATAAATATTTGGCTGGCTAATTAGAGACATTTCTTTGAGAAAAATATGGAAAATACTGTTGATATATATAATTTGTTATCTGGGGAAATCAATGAGGTTATAAGAAAATTAACTAATGCATTAGAAATTGTTAATGTAGAAAAAACACTATTTCTAAATTTGTTGATAAAGAAAAGGAAATAATTATTTGTCCTCATTGTCAGTCAAAAAGAATTATGAAGAATGGACATGATAAAAATAAAATTCAAACTTATTATTATAAGGATTGTTCTAAAAAATTTAGTCCATGTACTAAAATATCACTTGCACGTATAAAACTAACATATGAGCAGCTAGTGATTTTCTTTGAATGTATGACTGATAAGTTATCTATCAAAAGAACAGTAGCAAAAATGGGATGTAATAAAAATACCGTTTTTCTATTAAGACACAAGATTTTAGACAGCATTTCAGAAATTAGAAAGGCAACTAAATTAAAGGAAAAAGTTGAAGCTGACGAAACTTATTAATCTAAAAGGCACAAAGCCTAAAAATATGCCACGAGCTTCAAAGCACCGTTCTTCTAAAGGTGACTAAAAAAGGGCATAAGCAATCATCAGGTATGTATCGCTTCAGCAATAGATGAATATGATAATTTTTTTCTAGAAATTGTTGGGACAGGTCCAATAACTTCAGAACAAGTAATTAGTGTCTTTAATGATAAAATATAAAAATAGATTATCTTATTACAGATTATAAGTCATCATACGAAAAATTTGCCAAAGAAAATGATATAAATTTGGAACAGATAAAATCAGGTACCTATGTTAATGATAACGGATATAGTCTAGGAAATATAATTTGTTACATTCTTAATTAGCTACTTTTTTATCTCATTTTAAAGGTGTTTCTACCAAGCATTTACAACATTCGAAATATTAAAACAACCTTTAACTATGATGAAAAAAGCAACTGTAAATAGTTGTACAGTTAATTCAAGTAATGTTTATAACAATACTTCTGGTATTGATTTCTATAAGGTTTATTCTGACTATAATTTTTCACCCTTAACAAACTAGGATGCAGCTTATTTATTTAATTTCACAAAATAATCAATTATAAGTGTTTACCACCAAATAAACTCTTATCCTCTTTACTCATAACATATAGCTGATTTGGTTTAATAGTTTCACCATAAATTGAATTATAAAATTGAATCACTCTATCCCAATTATGATATTTATGATCGATAGCACATAATTCTTTATAACTACTGTTTTGTCTACTTTTTGCAAATTTTATCCAATCAATAAGATCTAATGACCAAAGATTTTGTATTTGTTCATCGGAATATTTTAATCCTGTTGGATCAAATACAGGTGAAAAATTAGGATTAGTAAAACTCTTATTTAAATCTCTACAATATACTCCTTGAATAACTGAACTTATTATTGAAATTGTGGCATCATCGTTTTGTTTTAAGAAAGGAACTGGTGGATCAATTTTTCCTCCTCTATGTATTGTATCTGCCATATATCTTTTAGGAATTTTGAATAAGAATACTGAATCATATTCATCTCCATTTCCTAAATAGTTTTTCATGACATTATCCAGTCCATATTGTTCAATTTCTGTATTACTAATTGGATATATAGTTGAATGAATACTTGTTCCATACCAACTAGTTAATCCATTATTAAAAATATCTTCAATCATATTTGAGTCAATTATTTGTGTTTTATGTAAATAATAATTAAAATCGTTTTTTTTCATATTATCTCCTTATCATTTATTTTATATTATCAATGTCAATAACTTTTTTATTTTCATCATAAGTTATTTTATATACACTTGGACTCTTTGGATTTCCATTGATTATTACTTTATTTTTAAATTTTATATCAAATACACTTCCATCAAAACTAAAATCACAAACAGTTTCTAAATACGAAAGCAGAATCAAACCATGGATAACTAAAACATTTTTATTACTATCTTGATCTAATAAATCATCTATAAAATAATAAATCTACTATCTACTTCATTAAATGATTCTCCTCTTTCTATTTTAAAATCTTTATTATCGAATGATAACTTATTATAACTTTTGGGTAAATCACTTAAAAATTTTACACCAAATATTCTTTCATCAATTCTTTTATCAAGTTCGATTTTTATGTTATTCTTTTCTGCTATATATTTAGCTGTTGCTATAGCTCTTACTGAATTACTAGTAAAAATTCTATCTATATTATTTAATTCTGCAATGTTGCATAAACTTTCTGCCTTTTCTTCACCTTCAACTGATAAAATCATATTTCTATTATAATCTTCCCATAATACATTTTCATAATCTTCATAATTTTTGATATCTACAAATGGACTTGAATGTTTTATTAAATAAATAGTTTTCATAATTAAACTCACATATTATATATAATTATAACATGTATTTACGAAAATATTATCTAGTTGACAAAAAAGTTTACATTGCAATTTCCTATCAGTAGTATTAAATGTAGAATCTTTATCTATTTCAGCAGATTTTGCTTAATTCTTAATACATTTCTTATTTGTTTTTTTACTATATAGTTATCTATTTTTTTTTATCTCCTCATATTTTATCGACGAAAAAAGTGATATAAATCATTAAGAATATTTTTTAAACACTATTGAGTTTATATTGGAAAGTTTTATTATCAGCGTTTAATTTAGAGTTTTCTTTTTTTAATTATCATTCTTTAATTCTAATATATTATTTGATTTTTGTAATGTTTTTTATTATTTCCTTACTTTTAGATAGTTTAGTTAATATATCTTTTAATGATACTGATATAGTTTTATATCAATTACACTCTTTTTTTATAGTTACTTTATTGTTATATTTTGATCTGGCAGAATATTTAATCACATAGCTATTTTAAAATAAGTACCAAAATTACTAATGGGATTTTTACTACAAAAAATCAGTCATATTTCAGACTGAAGTATTTAATTAAGTTCGAATAGATTACTAATTTGGTGCACATGAAGGGAATCGAACCCATACGAAGAATTAACTTCTGCAGATTTTGAGTCTGCCGCGTCTACCAATTTCGCCACATGTGCATGAATAGATTATAGCATAATATTATAAAAAAAATAAAGTGTTTTAAGAAAAAAGTATTGACATTTATTCAGTTTATGAATAAAATATACTAGTATACCAAATTGGTATATTGGTGTAGCGAGGTGAAATAAGATGAAAAAGGAGGATATAGTAAATGCTGCTAGAAGTCTATTTACCGACTATGGATATAAAAAAGTATCAATGGAAGAGATAGCTTCTAAAGCATGTGTTACTAAAAAAACAATTTATAATTATTTTCATGATAAAGAAGAATTGTTTGAATACTTTATCAAAGAAGAATTGGAGAAAATGACAGAAGTTTTTGAAAAAAACTTAAAAGAAAAGAAATCTTTTTCGGAAAGAATAACAAAGGGACTAAAAGAAATATTAATTTTTAGAAAGAATAGTGATTTCATTAGAACCATTATGAAAGATATTAGTGGTAATACAAACTTCATAAGTCAATATGATGAAGCAGTAATAAACTATTTAGAAGAAAAGATTAATATAGCTATTTCTAAAAAAGAAATAAAAAAGTGTGATAGTCATTTAGCAGCATTCATTATTTATAAAGTATGTTTTTCTATATTCTTTGAATATGATGAAAAGTTAGATGAAGATAGGGTAGTTAAAGAAGTAACTGCTATCTTAAAAGATGGTTTATTTGTAGAGGGGGAAAAATAAAATGAAAGATAAAAAGAAAAAAAGTTTATTTAATTATGTTATTTTATTAGCAGTATTAATAATTCCTTTTATGTATAGTTTCTTTTATCTAAAGGCATATTGGAATCCATATGGAAAAGGTAATCTTGATAATTTACCGGTTGCTATTGTAAATGAAGATGAAGGAAAAAAAGGTAAAGAATTAGTTAATAGCTTAAAAGAAAAAAACACTTTAAAATTAAGTGTAGTAGATGAAGATAAGGCAAGTGATGGACTTACTAATCAAAAGTATTATGCTGTAATAACTATTCCAAAAGATTTTACCAGTAGTTTAGAAAGTGCTAGTAGTAGTAAGAAAAAACATCCAACAATTACTTATTCACCAAATCAAAAGACTAATTATTTAGCAAGTCAAATAATTGATAAGGTAGTAACTACTGTAGAAGCTAATCTAGATAATACAGCTAATGCTACGATAATAGCTGGTCTTGCTAGTAGTTTAGAAAAAGTACCAAGTTCACTGGATACCGTAGTAGATGGTTTTAGCAAGTTAAGTGATGGTACTGATAAGTTAGTTGATGGTAGTAAAAGCGTTAGTGATGGAACCGATACTTTAGCAAATGGTTATCAAGAGTTTCATCAAGGCTTAGAACAAGTAAGTGAAGGATCAAATACCTTTACTACTAACTTTAATGAACTAAATGAAGGATTAAACAAGTTAAGTGCGGAAACATCAAAATTAGATGAGTTAAAGATGAGTGCTCCAATATTAACAACTAGTATTGCTAACTTGACACTTGGATCAAACAATCTTACTACTAGTCTTAGTGCTTATGTAGAAGGTAGTAAAAAAATATCAACTTATGCAAATAGTGCTGCTAATACTATCGTTAGTATGCTAAGTAGTAGTTGTGAAGGAAGAGAAAAGTGTCTTGGAGATACAACTGGTGATATGACTAACTTATATAAGACAAGTGTTTTACTACTTACTAAGAATGAGAAAGGACTTAATAGTTTTGAAACTATTAGTTATGGTAGTGATGCTATAGTAGATGGTAATAACAAGATAAATGCTGGTTTAAATGAGTTAAATGAAAAAACTGTATCACTAGAGACATTACCTAGTTCAATAGATGCCTTACAAACTGCCATAAATAGTGCTAAAATAGGTAGTGATAAATTGAAAGAAGGTAATGATACTCTTAATCAAGGAGTTAATAAATTATTAACTAATTCTGCTACCATTAAAAATGGTTTATTAACTTTATCATCTGGTTCTAAGACTTTAAATAATGGTTTAATAACACTAGATAATAGTGTTAAAGATGCTAAGAAGCAAATTAAGAGTAAGAAAGATGTAACAGAAGAAGAGGTATCCCCATTAAAAGATATAAGTAAATATAGTGAAAATGTCGTTAAAGTAGATAAAAAGGTTGTTAATGAAGTACCATCATATGGAACTGCCTTCTCACCATTCTTTATCTCTATCGCTTTATGGGTAGGAGCCTTAATGTTATACATTATCTTATACTTTGATAAAGAGAATAGATTTGAAAAATTATCTATTGATAATCCAAATCACTTAAAAAGAACATTCTATTATCATGTACTTGGAACTATAGCTGGTATTATTTTAGCCTTCTTATTACAAGTATTATTAGATTTTGAAATTACATCTATTCCACTATATTACTTTTCAATAGTATTAATTGCTAATACTTTTGTAGCTCTTATTGAATTTTTAATTCTAAACTTTAAAGATGTTGGTAAGTTTATTGCTTTAATTCTACTTGTTTTACAACTTGCTGCAGCAGGAGGAACTTTCCCAATTGAAACAGTAACTAAATCATTTAGATTTTTACATCCATTATTACCAATGACTTATACAATTGGTCTATTAAGAGAATCATTAATGACAATTGAAGGAAGCTTATTAAGTAAGAACTTAATTATTGTTATTTCAATATGTTTAGGATTTGTAGTACTTAATCTTGTAAAAGACTTAAGATATGAAAAAAATAGAAGAACTGGTAAGTAATATCGGTTCTTTTTCTTTTCCTTTTTCTCTAAATAGCTTATAATCAAATAAGAATTATATATTTAAGGAGAAAATTAAATGAATGTTGTATTATTAGGATCAAACACAAAAGAAGAGATAGAAAACAATTTACGAATAGTAGCATCAGCTGGAGCTTTATCTAGAAGTGAAGGTACTGTTATGGATGTTTATGAAAGTAAAAATGATTATCAGAAAAATTTATGTCTTGCCAAGGCAGTAGTAGGGTATGGACATCGTTCAATATCAGAACATGACTATCTAGTCTTTGCTTTAGAAGATGTAACACCAGTTATAGAACAAACCATAATTGAGTATAGATTAACATCATTTACTATTAAATCAAGAAGAAATGTTGACTTTAGAAATGTTGGTTTTTATGTTCCTGATTTTAAAACAGTTAAAGGAGATAGATTAGATTCTAGAGAATTAAAACTAGATTATAATAATTATATGAAAAGCTTATTTACTAAATATGGTGAATTAGTAGATGAAGGCTTACCAATAGAAGATTGCAGATATATCTTACCTTATTCTTATCATAGTAATATAATTATGGGATGCGATGCTAATGAGCTTTTTAGGATTACCTCAGATTTACTATACGGAAAGATGGCTAAGATAGATGAAACTAAAGAGTTGGGTGCAAAACTTGCTAATATGATGGGGGAAGCTTGTCCTTATTTAGTAAGTTCTTTAAAAAAAGAAGAAAATAAAGATTATTATAATGATCAATTTACTTATTTAGATAAGTTAGTAAAGCAAGAAGATAAATTACTTACTAAACCAAAATTAACTGATTATCTAGAAAGGGCTGATGATAAAGTACTTTGTAGTATTTTAATGAATCGTTATCAATTAAGTAGTGAAAAAGCTTCTAAAGTATTAGATGAATTAGTTAAGGAAGATAAAGATATTAAAAAGAAAATGTTTACTAGTCTTTTACGTAGTAAGAATCAAAGAGAATTAGAGCAAGTAGTGTATTCTTTTGAACTTCCTATATCATTAGCGGTACTTACTCATATATCAAGACATAGAATGCAATCTTTATTAGTACCTGATTTTGTTCCTCTTTGGAATATGGAAAACTATGTAATACCTAATAGTATTAAAGATAATCATGAAGAAGAGTATAAAGATATCTTTAAGAAGAATAATTTAAAAGTAGAAGAATATAAAGACAAAGGAATAAGAGATGAAGACTTAGTATATTTCTATTTATCCGGTAATGCTTGTAATATAACTACTACTATGAATGCTAGAAACTTTGAGTGGATTACTAGAATGAGATGTTGTAATAAAGCTCAGTGGGAGATAAGAGAGTTAATGACTGATCTTAAAGACCAAGTAAAAGAGGTTAATCCCTTAATAGGAACTATGTTAGGAGCTAATTGTGAGGTAAATAATTATTGTCCTGAAGGAAAAGATAGTTGTAAGAATAGGGGCGTAGTAGTAAAACAAAAGATAAAGTAAAGGAGAAAGTTTATGATAGAAGAATATAGTTTAAAATTATTATGTGATAAATATGGTATTTCAAAAGAAAATATTGTTAATAAGAATAATAATATTTTATCTAAAGGTGAATATGAAGATATTGATAAAACACTAGACTATTTAATAAATGAATTAAAAGTTAATAAGAAAAATATAGAAAAGTGTCCTAGTATCTTATATAGAAATGTTGACGCTATAAAAGATAATATTGACTTTTTAAAACAAAAGGATGTTTCATTTTCATCAATAGAATCATGTTTACATGTTTTATCATCAGAGCCTGATAGTTTAAAAGATACGTACGATTATGTAGAAGAAAATTATGGAGTAGAATCTATTAATAGAAATACATCAGTTTTATCTTGTCCTAAAGATTTAGTAATTGCAGTTGAAGAGTTAGGGTTAAATAAAGATTGGAATTTATTGATAACCTCCTGTATCGAATTTGGCTTTACAACTTTAGAAGAAGTTGAAAATATTGTTAATAGTATAGAATTTAAAAAATATCCTGAGTTATTCACCTCAACAACATTGGCTCATGCTAAAATAGAAGAAATTCAGGAAATGACAAATAGTAAAGAATTCAAAGAACATCCAGAGTTATTTACATCAACAACATTAGCTCATGCTAAGATAGAAGAAATTAAAGAAATGATAAATAGCAAAGAATATAAAGAACATCCAGAGTTGTTTACATCAACAACATTAGCTCATGCTAAGATAGAAGATATTAAAAAAATAATTCACAGTGAAGAATTTAAAGAACATCCAGAGTTATTTACATCAACAACATTAGCACATGGTAAGATAGAAGAAATTCAAGAAATGATACGTAGTGAAGAATATAAAGAACATCCAGAGTTATTCACTTCAGAAGTACTGGCTCATGCTAAGATAGAAGAAATTAAGAAAATGATAAATAGTAAAGAATTCAAAGAATATCCAGAGTTATTTACATCACAAACACTATCTCGTGCTAAAATAGAAGATATTCAAGAAATGATAAATAGCAAAGAATTTAAAGAACATCCTGAATTATTCACATCACAGACAATAGCTCATGCTAAGATAAAAGATATTCAAAAAATGATAAATAGCAAAGAGTTTAAAGAACATCCAGAGTTATTCACCTCAGAAGTACTGGCTCATGCTAAGATAAAAGGAATTCAAGAAATAATGCGTAGTGAAGAGTTTAAAGAATATCCAGAGTTATTTACATCACAAACACTATCTCGTGCTAAAATAGAAG
>ERZ779982.1013-NODE-1013-length-11435-cov-2.869420_pt1 | contig 11435 bp, 5 predicted proteins | sample MGYA00511936_ERZ779982 | MGnify/ENA primary metagenome ERZ779982 (study PRJEB29588, sample SAMEA2146682) | human gut metagenome | biome: human gut; feature: human-associated habitat; material: faeces | place: Denmark | collected 2008/2010 ... | reverse complement strand
GGTGTCGTCGCCGCGCAAAAAGACATTACAATCGGCTATCTCCCGCAGCAAATGATTCTGACTGACGAACGTTCTGTTGTGGAGGAGGTGCGCACTGTGTTCGGAAAATTGGACGAGATGAAGGCTTCTCTTGCCCGTATGAACACAGAGCTTGCCGAACGGACGGATTATGAGTCGGAATCGTATGCCGAACTGATTGACCGCATCTCTAATCTGAGCGACTTGGTTCAGATGGAGGAGAGCGAGAACGGGGAGGCGGAACTTGAGAAGACGCTGCTTGGTCTGGGATTTGTCCGCTCTGATTTTGACAGAAACACGTCGGAATTCAGTGGCGGATGGCGCATGCGTATAGAATTGGCAAAACTGTTGCTGATGCGTCCGGATGTGTTGTTGCTCGATGAGCCGACCAACCACCTCGACATTGAGTCTATTCAATGGCTTGAAACGTTCTTGAAGCAGAAGGCCAACGTTGTGGTTCTCGTGTCGCACGACCGTGCATTCATTGACAATGTGACAAACCGCACGTTGGAGATTTCGTGTGGCAAGGTCTACGACTATCAGGTTAATTATTCGAAGTATGTCGTTCTGCATCAAGAGCGTATAGAGCAGCAGATGCGGGCGTATGAGAATCAGCAAAAGCAAATACAACAGACTGAAAGATTCATTGAGCGCTTTCGCTACAAGGCTACTAAGTCGGTGCAGGTGCAGAGCCGCATAAAGCAGTTGGAGAAAATAGAGGAAATAGAGGTTGACGAGGTCGACAATTCGCGATTGAATCTGAAATTTCCTCCTGCTCCACGGTCGGGCGACTATCCTGTAATCTGCGAAGGTGTTGCCAAAAAATATGGCGACCACACAGTGTTTTCCAATGTCGACCTTACAATCAAACGCGGCGAGAAAGTCGCTTTTGTGGGCAAGAACGGTGAGGGAAAGTCAACGCTTGTGAAGTGCATAATGAACGAAATTCCGTATGATGGAAATCTGAAAATCGGGCATAATGTAAAAATCGGCTATTTCGCTCAAAATCAAGCGTCTTTGCTTGATGGCGAAATAACGGTGTTTGACACGATTGATCAAGTGGCGGTTGGCGACATCCGCACGAAAATAAGGGATATCCTCGGTGCGTTTATGTTTGGAGGCGAGGCGTCTGACAAGAAGGTGAAAGTGCTTTCGGGTGGAGAAAAAACTCGATTGGCAATGATTCGTCTGTTGCTTGAGCCTGTCAACCTCCTTATCCTTGACGAGCCTACCAACCATCTGGATATGAAGACAAAGGATGTGTTGAAGCAGGCAATAGCCGATTTTGACGGAACAGTGATTGTCGTGTCGCACGACCGTGACTTCCTCGACGGATTGGTTGAGAAGGTTTATGAGTTTGGCGGAGGCAAGGTGCGCGAGCATTTGGGCGGAATTTACGACTTCCTGCAGCACAAGCAGATGGAATCGTTGCGCGAGTTGGAGAAGTCGGTGCCCTCCAAAACCGACAATGACCAAATTCAGGAGCCGGCAGTTTCTTCCGGAAAGCAGTCGTATGCGGAAAAGAAGGAGTTTGAGAAACAGATAAGAAAAGCGGAGCGGCTCGTGAAGGATGCGGAAGCGAAAGTTTCGCAACTTGAGGCGGAACTGAAAGTTGTTGAGGACAAACTGGCTGCCGGTGCAACTGACAATGATCTCTTTGAACGGCATGGCGAAGTCAGCAAGAGTTTGGATGCGGCTATGTCGGAATGGGAAGATGCTACAATGGAATTGGAAAATTTGAAAAACAATTAAATAAAAGGACATTATGAAACTAAAGTACAGTTTTATGTTGTTGGCTTTGGCTGGCGTGATGAGCGCCAATGCCGGTGAGCCGAAGACTGGTGTGTCGAGAGAGAATCTGGATGAGTCTGTTTCTCCTTGCACCGATTTTTATCAATATGCATGTGGCGGATGGCAAAAATTGAATCCGCTGAAGCCTGAGTACTCGCGCTATGGCTCTTTTGACATGCTTGGCGAGAACAATAAGAAGCAGTTGCATGATTTGGTTGAGGGTCTGTGCGGCACCTCTCACACATATGGCTCTGTAGAGCAGAAAATCGGCGATTTGTATTCTATGGGTATGGACAGCGTGCGCTTGAACAAAGAAGGCGCAAAACCAATAAAGGCTGACATCAAGCGCATTGAAAAGGCAAAACGCGAAGATATTACAGGCATTCTCGGATGGATGCACAGCTTCTCATCGGCATTCTTCGGAGTGGGCGTTATGAGCGATCTGAAAAATTCTGACATCAACATCCTTTATTGGGGTCAAGGCGGCCTTGGTTTGGGCGACCGCGACTATTATATGAATGATGATGCCCAGACATTGAAAATCCGTGAGGCATACAAGCAATTTATCGTGAAGCTTCTGATGCTGTCGGGTTATAAAAAGGCCGACGCTGAACGTATGCGCGACAACGTTATGGGAATAGAGATGGAGCTTGCAAAGGTGGCAATGACCCGTACGGAGCAGCGAGACTACATGGCGCAATACAACATCCGTACTCTCGCAGAAGTTGAAAAACTTTGCCCCAACATTGATTGGAAGCAGTATCTGACGGCTCAATATCTTCCTATTGTCGACAGTATGTGCGTAATGCAGTTGAAGTCGTTGGAGAAGGTGAACGAATTGATTGCAAACAAAAGTATGCGTGAAATCAAGGACTATCTGATTTTCCATTTGGTTAACTCTGCGTCGGATTATCTTGGCGACAATTTCCGCAAGGTGAACTTTGAGATGAGCAGCACAATTTCAGGTGCGGAGCAGGACAGACCGCGTTGGAAACGTGCATTGTCAGTTCCTGACGGAATGCTTGGCGAGGCATTGGGACAGATTTATGTGAAGAAATATTTCCCGGAGGAGTCTAAGCAAAGAATGCTTGAGCTTGTCGGAAATCTGAAAACGTCGCTTGGCGAGCACATCCAGAACTTGGCTTGGATGAGCGATGCCACCAAGTCGAAAGCAATGGAGAAATTGTCGGCATTTACAGTAAAAGTAGGTTATCCTGACACTTGGAAGGATTATTCAGGAATCATCATCGACCCGAAAAAATCATATTGGGAAAATGTGAAGTCGGCAAGCATCTTCCATGTGAAGGACTCTAATGAAAAATGTGGCAAGCCGGTCGACAAGGCAGAGTGGGGTATGACTCCGCAGACAGTAAATGCATATTACAATCCGTCGACCAATGAAATCTGTTTCCCTGCAGGTATCCTTCAAGCTCCGTTCTTCTCTCCTGACGCTCTCGACTGCGACAATTATGGCGCAATCGGTGTTGTAATCGGACATGAGATGACTCATGGATTTGACGACAACGGACGTCAGTTTGACAAAGATGGAAATATGGAAGACTGGTGGACTAAGGACGATGCAGAAATGTTTGACTCTCTTGCAAACAAATTGAAGGCTCAATTTGACAAGATTGTGGTCATCGATTCTCTCCATGCCAACGGCAAGTTGACTCTTGGCGAGAATATCGCCGACCAGGGCGGTTTGCGAGTTGCCTACACTGCATACCTTAAGACAAAGGAAGCGAAGGAAAACAAAGTTGTTGACGGTTTCACGCCAGCACAGCGTTTCTTCTTGTCGTATGCCAATGTGTGGGCAGACAATATCCGCCCAGAGGAAATCCGTCGTCGCACGACTACCGACCCTCATTCGCTTGGTCGTTGGAGAGTGAATGCAACCTTGAAGAATATCGATGCTTTCTATGAGGCATTCGGCATCAAGGAAGGCGATCCGATGTATATAGCGCCGGCAGACCGTGTGGTAATCTGGTAATCGACAAGAAAAAGACAAAAAAGCGTTGGATTCATTGAATTCAGCGCTTTTTTTGTATCTTTACGCAATGAAGACGTTGGATGTGTTTCAATTTAAGCAATTCTCTGTGCGGCATGCAAAGAGTGGAATGAAGGTTGGGACAGACTCTGTCCTGCTTGGGGCATGGGCTGATTTTGTGGCAAGAAACCGAATATTGGATGTCGGAGCAGGAACAGGAATTTTGGCTCTTATGGCGGCTCAGCGCAATGCCGACGCTATGGTGGATGCTGTGGAGATAGACACCGTCGCAGTGGAGGAGGCTTTGCAGAATGCGGAAAACAGCGCATGGGGCGGACGGATAAAAATATTCGAATGCGACTTCCTGCGCTTTGAAAGTGGCTCAAAGTATGATTATATAGTGTCCAATCCACCATTCTTCGATTCGGGTGAAAGAGCGCCCGATGCACGCAGAGCTATGGCGAGACATACAGACACGTTGCCTTTCTCTGAGTTCTTTGGCAGATGCAAATCGTTGCTGTCAGACGACGGACTTGTTGGCTTGATTGCTCCGGCAGAGGTAAGGCAGACAATAGAGTTCTGGGCAGGAGAGGCAAATTTGTGGCTTCGGCGCCGCACTGCAGTGAGAACAACTTTGAAGAAACCCATAAGGCGTTACTTGTGGGAGTTCTCAAATTTGCCGGCGGCATTGGAGGAGTCGGAAATCGTGCTTCAGGAAGGACCGGAGCGAAGCAGGGAATTCAAAATGCTTACGGAAGCTTTTTATATCCACTGACTTAATAAGTTGTAAAAATATATAAATGCGTCAATTCTGATTAAACTAAATGAAAGTTTATTTGTCATTAGAATAAAAGTGAAAGACTATGAAACGGAATTATCTTTTAATTTTGGCAAGTGTCTTGACTCCGCTGTTGGTGTCAGGACAGAGCTATTATGACGATGATATTTACTACAATCCATCTAAAGTAAAGAAGACGGAGAAGCGTGAAGTCAAAAAGCAGATAACTGAGGGAACTGCGGATTTTGAAGAACCGACATACCAGGTGTATACAAGCAATCCTCGCGATGTCGATGAATACAACCGCCGTGGCGCATACAAAGTTTCTGCCGACACAATTTCTGCCGACACAGTGGTGGCAAATCCTGATGTTTTCCAATACACAGAGCGTATGGAGCGTTTCGACAATCCTACAATCGTGGTTTCGTCTGACGACAGCAGATTGAAGGAACTCTACTATGCTGACAATGTGAATATATATGTAGGGACACCATCGGTTACATGGTCGATTGGCGGATTCTATGATCCGTGGTACAGCCCGTGCTACAGGTCGTCATGGTACTACAATACGTGGGATTGGTCATTTGGGTGGGGATGTTATCGCCCGTATTACGGATGGTATGATCCATTCTGGGGACCGTCGTATACATATTACGGTTGGGGATATGGATGGAGTTATCCGCACTATTATCCATACTATCCATATTATCCGGGCGGACATCATTACTATTCTGATGGCGGACGCAGACCGTTCAGTGCATCTCACAGCCCGAGCGGACGCAGACCGGAATTGAGCAGACACGGAAATTATAGTGGGTCCGACAGTTACAGATCAACAGGCCGCCGTCCGTCGTCTTCTTATTACACTCCGACGACAAGACCTTCGGACACCGCCCGCCCGTCGACAACCTACAGTGGATATCGAGGTGGCTCGACAACATATACGTCGCCAAGCACTAATCCGGGACGCCGTCCGTCGGTGAGCACAGAGCGTACCACTCCGTCGTATTCATCTCCGAGCCGTTCCACAGACCGTACGCCTTCATACAGGCAGCCGTCGACATCTTCGCCAAGCCGTGGCAGTTCTTTCGGCGGTTTTAGAGGCGGTTCGTCAAGTGGGGGCAGAGGCTCTTTCAGCGGTGGCGGCCGTGGTGGCAGACGATAACAATGTTTGAAAACAAAATCTAAAGAAAATGGCTAAATTAAGAAATTTATTCCCTTTGTTGTGTGCCCTCTACGCTGCATCGGCAGGGGCTCAGGGTGCATTGGATTTATATACAATATCGCAGACAGACTTGAGGGGTAGTGCCCGGTTTATGTCTATGGCAGGCGCGTTTGGTGCGTTAGGCGCTGACTTGTCAACGCTCAATCAGAATCCTGGCGGCATCGGTGTCTACCGCAGTTCCGAGGTGGGAATGACAATGGGCGGTGTCAAGAAAAATGTCACTATGAATGGGTTTAAAACATCGAACTCTAATTTTAATTTTGACAACATTGCCTATGTCGGGACATTTAAGACGGGAAACGAAACAACGCCGACATTCTCTTGGGGTGTGTCATATACCAAAGCCTTGGATTTCAAACGTCATTACAATGGCGTGATTCACGGAATGCGTAATTCAATGACAAATTATGTGGCGGAAAATTCAAAAGGTTGGACCACATCGGACCTTGGTGCCGTTAAAGGCGGATATGATCCGTATATGGACTCCAACGCTCCGTGGATAAGCATTTTGGCATACAATTCATATTTAATCAATCCGATGTCGGCAAGCAACGATTCTTATAGCGGATTGTATAAGAATGGCACCACGGGATATGCGGAGATGGAAGTTCAGGAGTCTGGACATATGAACGAGTATAACGTAAGTTTTGGCGGAAATGTGATGGACATGGTGTATTGGGGTGCTTCTGTGGGTATCTCGGATTTGGAATACAGCATGTATTCATATTATGGAGAGAGCTTGGAAAAAGCTCGTGTGCCTTATATTTATGGCGACAATACTTACCTTGCGGAAGGAAATGCCGCATGGGGCATGGAAAACTATCTGAATATGACGGGCACAGGCGTGAACTTTAAAATGGGCTTGATTGTCAAGCCTATAAATGAACTCAGGCTGGGTGTGGCTTTCCATACGCCTACATTCTACAATGTCAATTCTTATTATTATGCAAGCACGTCGTATGCATTTGATGCGAATGTTGCCGGTAGCGGAGTATCAAACATAAAAGGTACGGCAGAAACGAATGCCGGATATGACGGCAAGACGGAATTTGACGCAAGGACTCCATGGAAGGTGATGGGAAGCGTTGCCGGAGTGATTGGCGGACGTGGCATTATCAGTCTTGACTATGAAAGGGTTATGTATGGTGGTATGCGCACGTTTTATAATGGGCGGGAGGATCGCGTCGTGGCCGACAATGTAAGGACAACCTTTAAGGCAAGTAATGAAATCCGCATCGGTGGAGAGTTTAAGGTGACGCCAAGTTTCAGCGTGCGTGCCGGATATTCGTATAAGACATCACCGGTTGAAGAGAATCTTGCACAAGATCCTACTGCGGGAACTTCGATGTCGTATACCCTGGACAATAAAACTCAACGCTATACGGCAGGTGCTGGATACCGGTATAAAGCATTCTATGCTGATTTGGCATATGTGAGAACGAGCCGTCAAAGTGATTATTATGGATTTTTCAATGCTGAGGCTCCGTCGTCAACACTGAAGGATGCCAACAATGAGGTGGCTGTTTCTGTAGGATTCAAGTTCTAGTAGAATATAAGAGAATAAAAAATCGGTTGGAGACGCGTCTCCAACCGATTTTTTATTGCCAAACAGTTCGTGTGGCTTAGAACCATTTCAAGTAAGCGAAGCTCTGACGGTGTGCGAGCTCTGCATTCTTAGGATAGATGCGGAATCCATAGTGGAACACGCCTGGAACTGCAATTTCGTGCTTAAGTTCGTAAGAAACGATGTCGCCTTCGCGCTTAACCTCTTTGAAATCGTAGCGGTTGAGGAATTTCTGCTGACCTTCTTCAACGGAATAAACCACCATTTCAACACCAATGCTGTCTGCAAGACCGTTGGTGTCAATCTTTGCGTCAACTTTGATTTTGTCGCCGAAAGAGTTTGCTGAAGGATCGAGCGGAGTGGCTTCAAGCACCTTGATGCCGTCCCAACGGGAAACCACATTGTCTTTCCATTCAACCAATGCTTTGGCTTTTGCAAAATTGTTTTTCTTGAGATCCTTGCCGTATTTTCCTTCTTTCAGATAGAAGCGTTCGATGTAGTCGTCAATCATACGCTTCATGGTGAAGTTAGGAGCGATGTGGGCAATGGAGTTCTTGATGTATTGAATCCATTCTGGAGAATATCCCTTTGAGTTCTTTGCAAAATAAAGAGGGATAATCTCGTTCTCAAGCATAGAGTAGATGGTTGCGGCATCGAGCTTGTCCTGCTGACCTTGGTCGGTGAATGTGCGCTTGTCAGTCAACGCCCAACCAGCATCTTTGCGGTAGCCTTCATACCACCATCCATCAAGTACGGAGAAGTTGAGCACGCCGTTCATCTCCGCTTTCTCGCCAGAAGTACCAGAGGCTTCCAATGGACGAGTCGGAGTGTTCAGCCAGATGTCGACACCTGAAATCAGACGTTTTGCCAATGTCATGTTGTAGTTCTCCAAGAAAATAATCTTGCCAAGGAATTGCGGCATTCTTGAAATCTCTACGATTCGTTTGATGAGTCCTTGTCCTGCACCGTCGGCTGGGTGAGCCTTGCCGGCGAATACGAATTGTACAGGGAACTTCTCGTTGTTAACGATTTTGGCCAAACGGTCAAGGTCGGTAAACAACAGGTGCGCACGTTTGTAAGTCGCAAAGCGACGTGCGAAACCGATAATCAATGCGTTTGGATTGATTTTGTCCATGATGGAGACGATGCGTGAAGGGTCTCCCTGGTTCTTAAGCCATGTCTCTTTGAACTCGCGCTTAACGTAGTCGATAAACTTGTTTTTCAACGCAATGCGGATGTTCCAGATATCTTCTTCTTTGGCTTTCAGGATAGGAGCCCAAGTCATTTCGTCCGACTGAGTTTCCCAATAGTGCTCGCCAAAAGTCTTCTTGTAGAAATCTTTCCATTCAGAAGCAGCCCATGTTGGCATATGCACACCGTTTGTCACATATGAAACGTGTGACTCTTCAGGAGCGTATCCTTTCCATACACCTTGGAACATACGTTTTGACACTTCGCCGTGCAACCAGCTTACACCATTGGATTCCTGGCAAGTGTTGAGTGCGAATACACTCATTGAGAACCGTTCGTTTGTGTCAGGGTTCTCACGGCCCATATTCATAAGGTCTGACCACGAAATGCCAAGTTTCGCAGGATATTCACCGAGGTATTTTCCGAAGAGGCTCTCTTCGAAATAGTCGTGTCCGGCAGGCACTGGAGTGTGTACGGTGTAGAGACCTGTGGCTTTAACCAATTCAAGTGCTACATCGAAGCTCAAGTGGTCGTTCTGTACGTATTCAACAAGACGCTGGAGGTTGAGCAGGGCTGCGTGTCCCTCGTTGCAGTGATACAACTCTGTGTTGATGCCCAAAGCACGGAGCATCATGACGCCGCCGATACCAAGCAGGTATTCCTGTTTGATGCGGTTTTCCCAATCGCCACCATAAAGTTTGTGTGTGATTGGACGGTCGAACTCTGAGTTCTGGTTGTTGTCTGTGTCCAACAAGTAGAGTTTCACTCTACCCACATTCACTCTCCAAATGTTGCAGTAGATGTTGCGGCCTGGGTAAGGAACGGCAAGAACCATCGGAGTTCCGTCGCTGTTGAGCACTTGCTCCACAGGAATTTGGTTGAAGTTCTGCGCTGGATATTCAGCAATCTGCTGTCCGTCCATTGAAAGAGACTGGTCGAAGTATCCATAGCGATACATGAATCCGACAGCAGTCAAGTTTACACAAGAGTCGGAAGCTTCCTTGATGTAGTCGCCGGCGAGGACACCAAGACCTCCAGAGTAGATTTTCAAAGCGCTGCAAAGACCATACTCCATACTGAAATAGGAGATTGAAGGCACATCCTTGCGGTATGGCTTCTTCATGTAGTCTTTGAATGCCTTGTGCACTTCATTGAGACGTGCGAGGAAGGCTTCGTCTTTAGCCAATTCCTGACAACGCTCCAGACTTAGTTTTTGCAATAACAAGACGGGGTTCTCATCCGTCTGCAACCATAGGTTAGGGTCAATGTCTTGAAAGAGATTTCGCGCCTCGCTGTTCCACGACCACCATACGTTGTGTGCCAATTCGTCAAGGCTCTTGAGCTTGGCTGGTAATTCTGCATGGATTGTGATGTCGCGCCATACAGGGGCATTTGTGTTGCTTACTTTCAATTTCATAGTTAAAATATTAAAATTAGAGGCACTATGCCAAATTGTGTTTATTGTTTTCTAAAGCCATTGTATAGGCTGTGTCATAATATCTTATAAAGTCAGCCCAAGCTGTACCCTTTGAGGAGCTGATGGCTGCTTTTCTGATTTTCTTTGTCAAAGAGACATCGGCGGTCAGCAGATATTTGAGTTTCTCGGCAATGTCGTTGACTGCCATTTCGTAGTTCGAGTCTGACCGGTGGGTAACCTCGACGCCGCACTTGCTGAAGCCTCCTCCGAATGTGGACAGAATCCATTGCCCGAAGCCTGCAAGGTCGGTAGTGATTGTGGGTATTCCGAACGCCATGCTTTCGTGGGGAGTGTATCCCCAGGGCTCATAGTAGGATGCAAAAACGGCGGCGTCAAAGCCAATGAGCAAATCGTAATATTGCATATTGAAAATCCCGTCAGAACCATTGAGGTAGCAGGGCACGTAGATTGTGTCTACTTTGCTGTCCGCCGAATTGTGCATTCCCAGATATTCCAATTTGTTGTATATTGCATCTGAGGAATAGTCATGAAGGCGGTGTGTTATGATGCAGTCTTCCAAAGCGCCTTGAGTCTTGCCTTTTTCCAAACGGCTTTTTAAATCTTCGCGCGCGCCGTTTTCCCATGCGGGAACCAGTATGAAGGCGATTGTCTGCCGATTCATGTCGTGGCCGTTGCGGAGAGCGTTTGTCGCATCGATAAACATGTCGAGACCTTTGTTGCGGAATTCATTGCGTCCGGCGGTGGCATATAGGAATGTGTCGTCGTCATAATGCTTTCCGGTCAGGGCTTCTGCCACTTGCAGCAATTTGGCGCGGGCTTTCTTTCTCTGCGCGGTGTATTTCTGACGTTCCGGCACAATTGAGAGCTCGAATCCATTCGGTGTGACAAGCGGCTTGATTTCAAGCAGCTGCTCGCATTCCCGGGCGGTTATGTCGCTTACGGTGGTGAAACAGTCGGCATTGTGAGCGGCTGTTTTTTCCAGTGAATGTTTTGACTGCATATTGAGCTCGGATGCCATCTGGTCGCCGTTGTAGCCGTTGAAGTAGTCGTAAAGGGGCTTTCCGTTGCCGCAGATGCTTCTTCCGATGCTTGTGGCATGCGTTGTGAAGACGGTCGCAATCTGTGGCGAGTTGGCTTTCAGATAGAGCAGTCCCATGCCGGTGGTCCACTCGTTGAACTGAGCGACAACGCGGTCGTTTTTTTTCGCCAAGAATTTTGACAAGCTGTCAATTACTATGGCAGAGGCGATGGCAAACGCGCAGCCTTCGCCGTAGTCACCGTAGGAGTGCAGCGAGTCGACTTTGAATTTCTCCCACATCAATGCGTAGAAATCATCCAATTTGGGGTAGACGCCGTCGAAATTGACAAGGATTGCAACCGGATTTCCCGGAACCATCCATCTTCCCACTCTGACAGATATGCCATAAGGAAGATTGGCGGACT
>ERZ779982.1009-NODE-1009-length-11472-cov-2.183060_pt1 | contig 11472 bp, 6 predicted proteins | sample MGYA00511936_ERZ779982 | MGnify/ENA primary metagenome ERZ779982 (study PRJEB29588, sample SAMEA2146682) | human gut metagenome | biome: human gut; feature: human-associated habitat; material: faeces | place: Denmark | collected 2008/2010 ... | reverse complement strand
CTGGCCTCCCGAATCGCGCACCTGCGACGTGACCGTCATCCCCTGCAAGAACTACACCCATCAGACGAAGTACCGGCTCCCCATCCCGCCGTCGCCCAACCTGCCCAACATGACGTCGGTCTATCTCTACCCCTCGACTTGCTACTTCGAAGCAACGCCGGTCAGCCTTGGTAGGGGGACGGACAAACCCTTCCAGGTGTATGGACACCCCGACATGAAAGGCTACAGCTACAGCTTCACGCCAAGAAGCATACCTGGTGCCAAGAACCCACCCCAGCTGAACAAGTCGTGCCACGGCGTCGACCTGAGCGGCATGAGCGACGAAGAAATCTGGAAGCGGGGACTCGACCTGAGCTACGTCATCGATGCCTACCGCAACCTGAATATCGGCGACAAGTTCTTCACCTCCTTCTTCGAGAAACTCATCGGCGTAGATTACGTACGTCGGATGATTGAAGACGGCAAGGATGCCGATGAAATCAAGGCCTGCTGGCAGGACGACGTGAAGAAGTTCAAGGAACAGCGCAAGCCTTATCTGCTCTATGCAGAATAAGCCTCAGAGAGATACGAATATTAAAGCATTGTTTTCCCAAGACTAAAGCACTGCTTTCCGAGGACGAAAGCAATGCTTTGCCAAAAAGAATATAAAGACTGATAGAAATGACTACCGTTTGGATCATACTCACAACCATCGCATGCTACTTTGCCCTGCTGTTCATCATATCATGGATAACGGGCCGCAAGGCCGACAATGCAGGCTTCTTCACCGGCAACCGAAAGTCATCCTGGTACATGGTGACACTGGCCATGATCGGCGCCACCATCTCGGGCGTCACCTTCATCTCCGTCCCTGGCGCCGTGCTGCACGGAGGATATTCCTACATGCAGATGGTTTTGGGCTTTTTCGTCGGCTCCATCTTCGTGGCTTTCGTACTGATACCACTCTTCTATCGGATGAACCTGATGAGCATCTACGGCTATCTGGAGAACCGTTTCGGCCTTGCCTCCTACCGCACGGGTGCCTGGTTCTTCTTCGTATCCAAGATGCTGGGGGCATCGGTACGCTTCTTTGTGGTATGCGTCGTGTTGCAATCTCTGGTCTTCACCCCGCTGAACGTACCTTTCTCGTTGAACGTAGTCATCACGGTCGCCCTCATCTGGCTCTACTCTTTCCAGGGAGGCGTCAAGTCGCTGATATGGACCGATTCGCTGAAAACCATCTGCCTTGTGCTGTCGGTAGTGTGCTGCATCGTCTTCATTGCAGGCAGCCTCAACCTGGGCATCGGCGACCTGCCGGCGGCCATCGGCAACCATCCCACCAGCCGGACGTTCTTCTTCGACAACCCTAACGACGGGCGCTACTTCTGGAAGCAGTTCATCGCCGGCGTGTTCATGGTGATAGCCACTACAGGCCTCGACCAGGACCTGATGCAACGTACCCTGAGCTGCAAAAACTTCAAGGAGTCGCAGAAAAACATGATATTGAGTTCATTCATACAGATATTTGTCATTGGCCTGTTTTTAGTGCTCGGTACCCTGCTCTACATGTATGCGGATGCCTACATGCCTGGGCAGGAAACGACAGGCGACGCCCTGTTCGGAGAAGTGGCGTGGAGCGAAAACTTCCCCATTTTCATAGGTATTATCTTCATAATAGGACTGATTGCGGCTGCCTACTCGGCAGCCGGGTCAGCCTTGACCGCTCTGACCACTTCGTTTACCATCGATATACTGAAAGCCAACGAAAAGCAGGATGAAAAGAACCTGTCGCTGACGCGCAAGCTGATTCATTTCATCATGTCGCTGCTGATGGTCATCGTCATCATCATCTTCTACGAGCTGAACGACGACAGTGCCATCAACGCCGTCTACAGTCTGGCCGGCTATACCTACGGTCCCATCCTCGGCATGTTCATCTTCGGCATGGCCTGCCGCAAGCCAGTACACGACCGCTGGGTACCGCTGGTAGCCATAGTCTCCCCCATCCTCTGCTACGTACTGAAAAGCAACAGCGAAGCTTGGTTCGGCGGCTATCAGATCAGCTTCGAACTGCTCATCATCAATGCTCTGATAACGGCACTCGGGCTGACCCTGCTGATACGAAAAGATACAAAAAAGAACTTAAACAGTTAATAGAAGAACATAATATGTACGCAAAACATTACTTTCGGTCAACTTTGCTTGCCGCATCCTTATTCCCACTTGCAGGAATCGCGCAAGACCTTCCGACGGACCTCCGTCAGGAAATCGGCAGCTATTTGGACAACGTTGCCCGAAGGGAAGTATCCATCGGACGGATCAAGATTGATTCGGCGGCGACACAAGGCAAGACACTCCAGCTGTTTGCCAACATCAACTGCTCCTACATTCCCTTCCGCGAAGACAATGTGGACGAAATCTATCGGACCGTAAAATCGATGCTCCCTGCTGAATGGGCCTCCTACCAGCTTGAAATCCGAACCAACGGACGGAGCATTGAAGAACAGATTCCGCTGGCACTCCGAAGCAAAAAGAACAAGAAGGCAATTTTTTCCCAGTCAGGGAAAAATATTCCCTTAGTCAGCAAAAAATCTTCGCCCTATACCCCCACCCGAGGATTGAACAACCGGCACATCGCCATGTGGCAAAGCCACGGCTTCTATTATGAGGCCAAGCTCGACCGCTGGGAATGGCAGCGAGCACGCATCTTCCAGACGGTAGAAGACCTCTACACACAAAGTTATGTCCTGCCCTTCCTCGTGCCCATGCTCGAGAATGCCGGTGCCAACGTACTGCTGCCCCGCGAGCGCGACACGCAAACCCACGAAGTGATTGTGGACAATGACGGTTGTCTGGATGGAAAGTCGCTCTACACTGAACGCGATGCCGACCGCAAATGGAGCAACGGCCAGGGAGAAGGATTCGCCCAACTGCGCTACATCTACAAAGACTTTGAAAATCCCTTTCAGGAAGGTACCTACCGACAAGCCGAAACCATCCGTAAAGGAGAAGAAAGTACAGCCGAATGGATACCCGAAATCCCTGAAAGCGGCCAGTATGCAGTCTACGTATCCTACCGTTCCCTGCCCAACAGCACGGAGGATGCCCGCTACACCGTTTACCATCGTGGCGGAAAGACCGAATTCAGCGTCAACCAGACGATGGGAGGAGGCACATGGATTTATTTAGGAACTTTCGGCTTCGACAAGGGATGCAACAACAGCTGCAAGGTTACCTTGAGCAACCGCTCCGACAAAGCAGGAAGAATTGTTACCGCCGATGCCGTCAAGATAGGCGGAGGCATGGGAAACATTGCCCGTAGCCGTTCCTCTCAAGGTACAACCGAAAACCTGAAGAGCTCAGACAAGCGTAACCTTTCCTCTGCTACTCCACTGGCAACAGACATGTCCAATAGCACCAGTCAGCCTCAAGTCAGTACTTATCCCCGCTTCTGCGAGGCCGCACGCTATTGGTTGCAATGGGCAGGCATCCCCGATAGCGTCTATTCGGAAAGCCAAGGAAAGAACGACTATACCGACGACTACAAGTGCCGCGGCATTTGGGTGAACTATCTGGCAGGGGGTTCCTCTGTCAATCCCGACGAGAAAGGGTTGAACATCCCCATAGACCTGGCCTTTGCCTTCCATTCTGATGCAGGCACCACGCTCAACGACTCCATTATCGGCACATTGGGCATCTATTATACTCACACCGACGGAGAAACATATGCCAATGGTGCTTCCCGCTACCTGGCTCGCGACCTGACCGACCTCATTCAGTCGAACATCGTACGCGATATCCGCACCTTGTACGAGCCCGAGTGGAGCCGTCGCGGCATGTGGAATCAGTCTTACTTCGAAGCACGCGTACCTCGTGTGCCCACCATGCTGCTCGAAATGCTTTCACATCAGAATTTCGCCGACATGCGTTACGGTCTCGATCCTCGCTTCCGTTTCACCGTCAGCCGAGCTGTATACAAAGGCATGCTCCAGTTCCTCAGCTCGGTAAGCGGGGCAGAATACGTCGTACAGCCACTCCCTGTTGACCACCTGTCGGTAAAGATGATCGATGACGATGAAATCGAATTGTCCTGGCAGCCCGTATCCGATCCGCTTGAACCGACGGCAGAGCCCGAACAATACATCGTCTATACACGCGTCGGAAACGGAGACTTCGACAACGGTGTGCTGGTAAAAGACAATCACTACCGCGCTTCGTTGCCTGCCGGCGTGGTATGCAGCTACAAGGTGACGGCTGTCAACAAAGGCGGTGAGAGCTTCCCGTCCGAAATTCTTTCCGCAGGACGCACCTTCAACAGCAAAGGACGCGTACTTGTAGTCAACGGTTTCGACCGCGTCAGTGCTCCCGCCGACTTCGTGGCACCTGCTCCGGCCGACACGCTGCTGGCAGGCTTCTTGGACAACCTCGACCACGGCGTACCCTATATAAAGGATATCAGCTACATAGGCTCCATGAAAGAATTCCGACGCTCCATTCCCTGGATGGACGATGATGCATCCGGCTTCGGTGACAGCTACGGAGATTATGAGACTCAGGTCATCGCAGGCAACACCTTCGACTATCCAGCCCTGCATGGTGCAGCCATCTTGAAGGCCGGCTATTCGTTTGTATCGTGCAGCGACGAAGCTGTCGAAGATCATCAAGTGTCACTGACCGACTACGCATATACCGACCTTATTCTGGGAAAGGAATGTCAGACCAAAATGGGACGCGGAATAAAACCGCTGGAATACAAGACCTTCAGCCCCGCTTTACAAAGTGCGCTGACCGACTATTGTAATCAAGGCGGCAATCTCTTCGTATCGGGTGCCTACGTCGCCACAGATCTGTGGGACAACCGTTTAGCTCCTTCTCAGGAAGCTGACCGCAAATTTGCAACCGATGTATTGAAATACCGCTGGCGTACAGGCCAGGCCGCCCGTAACGGTCGCGTCAAATGCGTACCTTCGCCTTTTGAAAGTCTGGAAGGAAATTATACTTACCACAACGAACTGAACGCCGAGTCGTACGCCGTTGAATCACCCGATGCCATCGAGCCGTCAGAAGGCGCCTACACCGTCATGCGCTATGCCGAGAACAATCTGAGTGCAGGTATCGCCTACCGCGGAGCCTACAAGACCGTCGTACTTGGCTTCCCGTTCGAAACCATCCGTACAGAAAAAGAGAGAAACGAACTGATGCATAACATCCTGCAATTCTTTAACTCAACTAACAACTAAAATCATGAAGCTAACCTTACCCAAATATCAGTTATACATCAGCATCCTGCTGTTGCTCCTGCTCTCAAACGGCATGCGGGCACAGCAGGAGCGTTTCCGCTTTGCACAACTGACGGACATTCATTTCACGCCAGGCAATCCCAATCCGACAGAAGACCTGCTGCGCTCTGTAGCACAGATCAACGCAACGGACAGCATCGATTTCGTGTTGGTGACAGGCGACCTGACTGACAACGGCGACCGTCTGTGCATGGAACGTGTGAAGTCGTGTCTTGACCTGTTGAAGGCGCCCTATTACATCGTCATGGGCAACCACGAGACAAAATGGAGCGAATCGGGCTGCACAGCCTTTTCGGACATCTACGGGGGAGAACATTTCGAATTCATGCACAAGGGTATCCTTTTCCTGGGCTTCAACTCAGGGCCACTGATGCGTATGGCCTACGGACACGTAGTACCGCAAGACATCCGCTGGATGACAGATGAAATGAAAAAAGCAGGCAAGGACACCCCCGTCATCCTCGTTACTCACTATCCCATGATGGAAGGCGACGTGGACAACTGGTATGACGTGACCGATGCCGTCCGCCCTTACAACGTCCGCCTTTTCATCGGAGGGCACTACCATCGCAACCGTCTGCTGAGTTACGACGGCATTCCTGGCATCTTGATGCGCAGCAACCTGCGCGATGCCGACGGCAAGCCAGGATACGGCATCTACGAGATAGGACCGGATTCTATCCGCGTCTATACACAGCGTATCGGTGAGCCCAAGCAACAATGGGCTGCCCTTTCGCTCACACACCAATACTATGACCATCAGGGCAAGGCCGAAAAATATCCCGATTACTCCGTCAACCAGACCTATCCGCAAGTGAAAGCCGCCTGGACGGTACAGACGGGCGTAGGCATCTACTGCTCACCCGCCACAGATGGCAAACGTGTATTCGTAGCCGACGACTTGGGACAACTGACTGCCTACAGCCTGAAAAAAGGTAAACGTCTGTGGAGCTTCTCCGCCCAGAAACGCATTGTGGGCACTCCAGGCGTAGCAAACGGAATCGTAGTATTCGGTTCGGCAGACAAGCACATCTATGGTGTCAACGCCGAAAATGGCCAACTGCTATGGACGCTCGAAGCCTCGGCGCCGGTACTTGACGGCACCGCCTATATCGGAGCCAGTGACCACACCTTCCGTGCCATCGACTTGAAGACTGGCAAACTGCTATGGGCTTACACGGACGTACCGGGTTACATCGAAACCCGTCCGTTGCTGACAGACGGCAAAGTCATATTCGGTGCATGGGACAACACACTCTACGCCCTCGACCAACAGACAGGACGCGAGTGCTGGAAATGGACACACGGCCTGCCAGGCATCCACTATTCACCCGCAGCTGTTTGGCCCGTAGCAACTGACGGCAAAGTGTTCATTGCCGATCCCAAACGTGCCTTGACCGCCATTGATCTCCAGACGGGACAAACCATCTGGCGCACCTTCCAGTCACAAGTACGTGAGAGCATCGGCCTGTCCGAGGACGGACAACGCATCTATGCCAAGACCATGAACGACAGCATTGTCTGCTATGCAGCAGACGGCAAGGAAGCCAGAGAGCTGTGGGCTACCAATGCCGGCTTCGGCTATGAACATGCTCCCAGCATGCTGCCCGAAAAGGAAGGCATTGTCTATACAAGTACCAATGACGGACTGATATGTGCACTGGACGGACTGACAGGACGCATCCGCTGGCAGCACAAAGTAGGCAATTCACTCATCAACACCGTTGTTCCGCTGGGACACGGCGCTCTGCTCGTCAGCAGTACGGACGGCACCGTTACCCTGCTTCAAGACAAGAAACAATAATAATCATCATTAAATATAGAACCACCATGGAAAGAATTGATTGCTACCTCCTCTACACAGGAAACAAAGACATAGAACAAACCATCCAAGGTCTGCAAGCCACCGGCCAGGCCGGACAAATCACCCTCTTCGGCACCGAAGCACCAGCTTCACTGCCCGAAGGATGCAGCTTTCTGACCGTCGACAGCCCTTTCAGCAGCCAAAGCCTGAAAGCCATCGCCGTACAAGCCGCAGCACCCTACACATTGCTCTATACCAAGGATACCATCCTTAATCTAGGCATGTTTGCACTGGAACGCATGGTACATATTCTGAACGACAGCGGCGCAGGCATGGTTTATGCTGACCACTACCAGCTGAAAGACGGCAAGCAGGCCATCGCTCCCGTCATCGACTACCAGCAAGGGTCGCTGCGCGACGACTTCGACTTCGGTTCCGTACTGCTCTACCGCACTGGTGCTTTGAAGGATGCCGCCTCACACATGAAGGCCGACTATCAGTTTGCCGGACTCTATGACCTGCGACTCAAACTGTCGCAGCGCCACGAACTGGTACATATCAACGAATACCTCTACACAGAAGTAGAGAACGACACCCGCCGCAGCGGCGAAAAGATTTTCGACTACGTGGACCCGAAGAACCGCAACCGCCAGATCGAGATGGAAGCAGCCTGCACAGAGCACCTGAAAGAAGTGGGCGGCTACTTGAAGCCGGAGTTCGAACACATTGAGTTCGACAAGGGTAACTTCGAATACGAAGCATCGGTCATCATCCCCGTGCGCAACCGCATCCGTACCATCCGCGACGCTATCCGCTCGGTACTGACGCAGCAAGCCGACTTCAAGTTCAACCTCATCGTCATCGACAACCACTCGACCGACGGCACCACTGAAGCCATCGACGAGTTCAGCAGCGACGAACGTCTCATTCACCTCATTCCCGAACGCAACGACCTGGGCATCGGCGGCTGTTGGAACCTGGGCGTACATCACCCCAAGTGCGGCAAATTTGCCATCCAGCTGGACAGCGACGACGTTTACAAGGATGAGCACACCTTGTCCATCATGGTACGTGCCTTCTACGAACAGAACTGCGGTATGGTTGTAGGCACCTACATGATGACTAACTTCGACATGCAGATGATTGCCCCCGGAATTATCGACCACCGTGAATGGACGCCCGAGAACGGCCGCAACAACGCCCTGCGCATCAATGGTCTGGGAGCGCCCCGTGCCTTCTACACCCCCGTATTGCGCGAAGTGAAGGTACCCAACACCAGCTACGGCGAAGACTATGCGCTGGGCCTGAACTTCTCCCGCCGCTTCCAGATAGGTCGCGTCTACGACGTCGTCTACCTCTGCCGCCGCTGGGATGACAATTCAGACGCAGCACTGGATGTTGTAAAGATGAATGCTAATAACTTATACAAAGACCGTATTCGTACATGGGAACTGCAAGCGCGCATTGCATTGAACAAGAAAAAGTAAAATAATATCATCATGAATTCTATGAATAAAGAAGTAAACGATTTGCTGGCTCGCCAACTTGCTACATGGGAAACAGCACGCCACAGCTACGAAGCCCTCGCGGGCGTACGAGTCAAGGAACTGAACGTGCGCGGCGTACCCTATAAGGTGCAGTTCAACCCCGCCCGCATCGTTTCCTCCGGTGCCAAGGTCGACGCTAAGTCCATCCGCGAACGCCGTTGCTTTCTCTGCGCTGCTAACCGGCCGGCTGAGCAGGAAGGTATTCCCTTCCTGGGACACTACGAGTTGCTGGTGAATCCCTTCCCTATTTTCCCGCGCCACCTCACCGTACCCGAGACTGAGCACATTCCTCAGCTCATCGGCCATCGCTTTGCCGACATGCTGGAACTGGCCCGGGAACTGACAGACTTCACCGTCTTCTACAACGGCCCGCGCTGTGGTGCCTCCGCTCCTGACCATGCTCACTTTCAGGCAGGCAACCGCGGTTTTATGCCCATCGAGGCCGACTGGCGCACGCGGATAGGCGAGACAGTGGTGCAGACCGACCGCGCCACCCTCTACAGCCTGGATGACGCTCCGCGCACGACGCTTGTCATTGACACTGATGATGCCGACGAAGCCTGCTGTTTCTTCCAAGCCATCTGCCACGCCCTGCCCGTACCCGAAGGCGACCAGGAGCCGATGATGAATATCCTGGCCCTCTACGACTCCTCCCGCTGGACAATTTTCGTCTTCCCCCGTGCCAAGCATCGCCCTGCCTGCTACACGGCTGAAGGTGATGCCCGCCTGTTGAGTAGTCCTGCTTCGGTCGACCTGGGAGGAGTATTCATTACCCCTGTCGAACAGGATTTTCTGAAAATTACCGCAGACGACGTGGCACAAATATTAAGCGAGGTATGTCTTTCACCCGAAGCTTTTGTTCGCGTGAAGGAGCACATTCGCAACGAAATCCGTTAACGAAAAGAACAACATCATGAAAGAACCCAAAGTACACGTGGGAATCCTCTTCGAACCCCAGATAGAATTCACCCTGCTGGCCCCCTACCGCCAGGACGGTCGAGAAGTGAACGGCAACCAAACCGTCACATTTGACCACGGACGCATCCTGTGGCAAGGCCGCCTCTACGACGAATTGTTTTTCGAACCCGAAGACGAACAGAACGCCTCGTTCGAACTGCACGGCGTCACCATCGGCATCAACTTCCACTGGGAGCGCAAGGAAGACCAGCGTTTCCAGGGTGCTCTGCGCATCATTGTGGAAAACGACAAGCTGACCGCCGTCAACGTCATCCGCGTAGAAGACTACCTGACCAGTGTCATCTCCAGCGAAATGAGCGCTACCGCCTCGCTGGAGCTGCTGAAGGCCCATGCGGTGATTTCGAGAAGCTGGTTGCTGGCCCAGATTAACAAGAACAAGGAAATCGTAGCCAAACATACGGACTACAAGGCCTGCACACAGACAAATGACGAACTGATCCGATGGTTCGACCGAGAAGACCATACCCGCTTCGACGTCTGCGCCGATGACCACTGCCAACGTTACCAAGGCATCACCCGTGCTTCAACCGATATCGTACGCCAAGCTATCCAAGCCACCCGCGGACAGGTACTGATGTCTGAAGGGAAAATCTGTGACGCCCGTTTCTCCAAATGTTGCGGTGGCGCCTTCGAAGAGTTCCAGTACTGCTGGGAAGACACGCCTTACTCCTACCTGCGGAAGCAACGCGACTGGCGCATCCGCCAAGGCAACACGTCCAAACCGGCCTCCGACCTGCCTGACCTCACCGTCGAAGCCGAAGCCGACCGCTGGATACGTACTTCGCCCGAATCGTTCTGCAACACTACAGACAAACACATTCTGTCACAAGTACTCAACAACTACGACCAGGAAACCACCGACTTCTACCGCTGGCGCGTAGAATACACACAAGATGAACTGTCGGCCCTCATCTTGAAACGGTCGGGCATAGACTACGGACAGATCATCGACCTCGTCCCCGTGGCCCGTGGCACCAGCGGACGTCTGTGGAAACTGAAGATTGTAGGTACCAAACGCACACTCACCATCGGCAAGGAACTGGAAATACGCCATACACTGTCGCCCTCGCACCTCTACAGCTCGGCTTTCGTGGTAGACAAGAGCGACCTCTCGCCCGAAGGCATACCCGGACGCTTCACCCTCATCGGTGCCGGCTGGGGACACGGCGTAGGTCTTTGTCAGATCGGTGCCGCCGTCATGGGCGAACAGGGCTACAAATACGATGAAATATTGTTGCACTATTACATCGGCGCCAGCATCGAGCCGATTTATTCCTAAAGGACAAACATAGAAATGACCATGAATAAACTGACTAAGAAAACCAATCCCTGGGCATGGATACCTACCTTATACTTTGCCCAAGGGCTGCCCTATGTGGCGGTGATGACCATTTCCGTCATCATGTACAAACGACTGGGCATGTCGAACACCGATATCGCCCTCTATACCGGCTGGCTGGGACTGCCGTGGGGCAGCAAACCCTTCTGGAGTCCGTTCGTCGACATCATCAAGACCAAGCGCTGGTGGACGCTGGCCATGCAGTGGATTGTAGCTGTAGCCTTGGCAGGCATTGCCTTCACCATTCCTACAGAGTTCTATGTCCAGTTCACCTTCGCCATCTTCATGCTGATGGGCTTTGCCTCGGCCACACACGACATTGCGGCTGACGGCTTCTACATGCTGGCCCTAAGCGAACACGAACAGTCGCTGTATGTGGGTATACGAAGCACCTTCTATCGCATTGCCACCGTCATGGGACAAGGCATTCTGGTGATACTGGCCGGCGTCATTGAAATGAACTCCGGCTTGGAACCCATCAAAATCCAGGTGGTGGCAGACCCGTCGGAACCGGTAGCGGCTGCC
>ERZ779982.1004-NODE-1004-length-11497-cov-1.945377_pt1 | contig 11497 bp, 8 predicted proteins | sample MGYA00511936_ERZ779982 | MGnify/ENA primary metagenome ERZ779982 (study PRJEB29588, sample SAMEA2146682) | human gut metagenome | biome: human gut; feature: human-associated habitat; material: faeces | place: Denmark | collected 2008/2010 ... | reverse complement strand
GGATATGTCCGGTTCATCAACCAGAAGGTTCAGATATCCTATGACGCTTGTGAGTGGTGTCTTTAGGTCATGCGCCAGATACACAATGAGGTCATTTTTCCTCTGCTCTGCGGCTCTGGCAATCAGTTCATTTTTTATCGACTGCTCGCGAAGCATATTTAGCTCGTCCTCAACATTTCTCATCGCCTTTGGAAGCACAATCACCTCGTCCTTGTTCTCAAGCATCTGCCCGGTGGCGTCTATTATGTCATCTAAATACTTTAACGGCTTGCTCATAAAATAGTACGTCAGCATGACTATTCCGGCTGCATAGAATCCAACCACGAATGCCATGAAATATTCCTGCACAAATATACCGATATAGTACAGCGGAGTAGTCCGCCACGATATTTTTATTGCAAGCTGTATCCCGGCAAGACCAAGCACAACATATAAAACCGTATATATAACAAGTGCCAGAAAATACTGCCATACCAGTGTGCGCGAAACACGGCTTCTTATGGCACGCCTTTTCTTATTGTTATTATCAGCGTTATTTTTATTCTTGTCGTTATTTTTATTGTAATTGTTATTGCTATTCAATCTTGTATCCAACCCCCCAGACCGTCTTTACGAACCTTGGCTTTCTTGCCGGCTCATTGAGCTTCTCGCGAAGTCTGGCTATATGCGCCATGACCGTGTTGTTGTTGTCAAGATACTTATCACCCCACACTGCCTCGAACAGCTCCTCCGATGACACAACCTTTCCGCGGCGTTCACACAGATACCACAAAATTGAGAACTCTATAGGTGTTAACGATAACTCCTTTCCGTTAAAGGTGCACAGATGGCTCTCCTTTTCTATATGCAGGCTGCGTATATCGTACTCCTCTGTCTGCTTGTTCTCAACCACTCCTGTACTGTTGTTGTACCTTGTGTACCTCCTTAGCTGCGTCTTGACTCTCGCAACAAGCTCCAATGGATTAAACGGCTTAGTTATGTAATCATCAGCGCCCAGTGTAAGCCCTGTTATCTTGTCCATATCTTCAACCTTCGCCGTGAGCATAATTATGGGATAAAAATGCTCCTCCCTTATATGTCTGCAAAGCGTAAAACCGTCCATTTCGGGGAGCATTACATCAAGGAGCAAAAGGTCATAGCTGTTCTCATATGCCTTATCAAGTCCCTTTAAGCCGTTTTCCGCAAGGGTGATATTAAATTTTTCTTTATCTCTTTTTGAAAAATATTCGACAAGCATTTCACGAATATTTTTATCGTCCTCAACCAAAAGAATGTTGTACATTTTCCTCACCGTACTTTGATTGTAATACATTAATCTGAAGTTGATATGTAGATTTCTGTATATTTAAAATTCAGTTTCTGTCATAACTAAAACGGCGGATGCAATTTTCAGCATCCACCGTTTTTATGTATCTTATTTATTGACAAAATATCTGATGATATCCTGACGGGTTACGATACCGATAAAAGTACCGAGGTCATCGGTTACGGGGATAAAGTTCTGATTCATTGCCCGTGCAAGAAGCTCGTCCATACCTACCGAAATTTTAACCGCCGGATTAAAGTCGGGACGGAGTATGTCACGGATACGAAATTCTTCCTGTTCTTCAATATCGCCCGAAGTCTTTTTGTCAATTATATGCCACAAAAAGTCACCCTCGCTCACCGTGCCGACATATTTTCCGTCACGGGTTATAACAGGGATAGCGGTGTAGCTGTGAGCACGCATTTTTTCAAGTCCCTGTCTTAGGGTATTGTCCTCATAAATATATTTTAAAGAATCTTTATGCTTTAAAAGCATAATAACATTCATCTTTTCACCTCCAGTCAAAAAACAAATATTTGTCAGCCAAAGGTCATTATAGTACCAAACAAACAATATTGCAATATCTTTTTACAATATTTTACACAATTATTGCATTTTTGATTTTACATACTTATTTGTAACATAAAGCTGCCCGATAAGGTACACCACGCCTGCCGTGAGCAAAAGCGTTTTAACCTGCAAAAGTCCGCTCATCATAAAAATTACTGCGGTTACGGCTGTAAGAAGATATGCCCATAATTTTGAAAATCTGTTAAAGCATAAAAGCCACAAAATAAGTGCAACGACCGTCAGAACACAGGTTGAGATTATCCAAAAGGTTTCCATAATCGGCTTTGTAAAACCGCCCTCAAGCACGCCGATGTTAATTCCCATAAGGAAAATACTGCAATATTTTCCGATTCTTTCTATGTAAAGCATAGCCCTGTTATCAAAAATTGTTCTGTCTATTCTGTTGCTTTTTATATAGACGATATCGGGTACAAGCAAAGCAATTGCAAAAGCAAGTCCGTACCAGTTAAAAAGATTTGTACTGAAAAAGTCCATAAGTTCACTCCGTTATTTATTGTTTTCGTGGTATTCACAAAATTCCTTCGTTTTGCTCCAATACTTTATTCCCCAGTTTTCTAAATTCCACTCTTCCATATAATCGTTACATTCGTAGTCGATATACCACAAAAGTCCGTTGTTTAAAATGAAATTTGTCGGAAAATAATCTATGTTAATTCCTTTTGGATTCAACAGTCTGCACATTTCACGAATCTGCTCAATATATTCGGGTTTCATCTCATTCTGCAAAACAAGCTCATATGCGGTTTTGCCGTCAATGTAATCTTTAAGAATCCTCTCGTTTTCCACATCGCAGTCAATAAGCTTCGGCAGTCTGAGCCCGGCATTTTTCAGCCGTTTGTAATCGTTAAGCTCACTTTGAATTTTGTTACCGAAGGTATAGTATGAACACGGCTCGTGGTGAATCTGCTTTAAAACATAATTGTGTTCTCCGTCTGACACAAGGTAGGAATAACCGCCCTTACCTTTTCCGAGAAGCTTAATGACGGTAAAATCTTTTCCGTTCACACACATAGTATCCATGAGAACACCTCCGCACATATTACCGTATTATTTTATCACAGCTAAAGTTTGGGTGCAAGTTTTAAATTCTTTATGTGTAATGAACAAATGCTAAAATAAGTACATTCGATAAAATAAAAAAGCGTGAATTTATAAATTTATTTTCTCAGGCGGCAATTTATTACAAATTTGTTGTTGATTTTCTTATTAAAAAAAAGTATGATTAGGATATATAATTCTGCGCAAATGCCACAGATGTGACATTTGCTGCCCACTACAATTGAATAATAACTTTTAACACACAGGAGAAGATTTATTTGGAAAAGAAAAAATTCAGAATCAGCGGAAAGCTGATATTTAATCTCGCTGTTGTGGCAATCTCGATTTATCTGATCATCTACTTCTTTGTTTCGGAGGACGGTCTGATCGACTTGCTCAAAAAGCCTGACGGCTGCAATATGCTGATTATCCTTGCGGCTTTGCTGATTTATGATTTGAACATCCTTGTTGACGCTGTTGTCACGCTGATATATGTGCGGTCAAAGTATGAGAATTTCAGCTTTATTGAGGCTTTGAAGGTCGCATTTGTCGGAGTATTCTTCAGTGCGATTACACCGTCAAGTACAGGCGGACAGCCTATGCAGCTTTACCTTATGTCAAAAAAGAACATAAGCGTAGGCTTCGGTTCGGCTTGTATGACGCAAAAGTTCATTGTGTATCAGATAGTAATGACCGCTGTCAGCGTTATTGCCGTTATCACAAGGTTCAACTATTTCAGCGATGCTTTTACAAACATCTGGTCAACGCTTTTCATTATTTTCGGATTTACCGTTCAGCTTGCAATGACGGCTTTGTTCCTGCTTGTTTCGTTCAGCCACAAGGTTACAAACAAGCTCATCAACCTTATTTATAAGATTATGAAAAAGTTCAAGTTCATTAAAAATCCCGAAAAAAAGGTTGAAAGACTTCACAAAGAAGTTGATATGTTTCACGACACAAACAAACAGCTTTTTTCAAGCGTAAAACGGCTTGTTGTAATTTATGCCCTTGTATTCATTCAGGTAATTTTAATTCTTTCAATCCCCTACCTCATCTATATTTCATTTGGTATGGCTCCGATTGCAAGAGCCGACACTGTCATTCTATGATTCAATCTGTATTCAGTCATTCGTGCTGTTCACGGCAAACCTTATACCGCTCCCCGGTGCATCGGGCGGTGCGGAGCTTGCATTCACAATGTACTTCGGTTCGTTCTTCAAAATCGGTGCAATAAGCAAAATCAAGCCGGCAATCCTTATGTGGAGATTCATTACATACTACGGAGCAATGCTGATTTCTGCCCCGTTCTCCTACTTTACAAAGGGTAAAAGGCGTGACGATGAAATAAAACAAATTGAAGAAGAACTTGAATCGGAAATGGATAATAAAAAAACGGAAGAAAAAGTAACTCAGTAGTATTTTCATAAATATCTCTTTTAAAAACGGAGCAGACACAATTCAGTCTGCTCCGTTTTTTGTTGTATGACAAAGCGTTAGCCATTTTTTACGGTCAATTGTTGGAAACAATTTGTAGTGGCTAACACGGTTTGCCGCTACAGTATATCATCAAACATTCTGTTTAAGGCAGGTTTTCAGGTCATCTTCTGCGTTGCTGATTGGACGCAAGCCGAATGTTTCTGACAAATACTGCAACACATTCGGGCTTAAAAATGCAGGGAGTGTCGGGCCGAGGTAGATATTCTTTATTCCGAGGCTTAAAAGTGCCAGCAAATCGGCAACCGCCTTTTGCTCATACCACGAAACAATCAGCGACAACGGCAATCCGTTTACATCTGTATCAAACGCGTCGGCAAGTGCTACGGCAATGCAGATTGCGGAGTAAACATCGTTGCACTGACCGATGTCGAGTAATCTCGGCAAGCCGTCGATGTCACCGAATTCGAGCTTGTTAAAGCGGTATTTTCCGCAAGCGAGCGTCATAATTATGCAGTCTTTCGGCACATTTTCAGCAAACTCCGTGTAGTAATTTCTGCCCGGTCTTGCACCGTCACAACCGCCGATAAGGAAAAAGTGTCTGACTTTTCCGCTTTTGACGGCCTCGACAATTTTATCGGCATATGAAAGCGTAGCGTGATGACCGAATCCAACAAGAATTTCGTGCGGTTCAACATCTTCCTTAAAACCGCCGAGTTCAATTGCCTGCTGAATAATTTCGCTGAAATCTTTGTCGCCGTTTTCCTTTTTGCCGATGTGCTTAACGCCCTCCCAGCCGACAACATTTGTACTGTAAATTCTGTCTTTGTACGAATCTCTCGGCCGCATAAGGCAGTTTGTCGTCATAAGAATACAACCGGGGATATTGTCAAACTGCTTTTGCTGATCTTGCCATGCACCGCCGAAATTGCCGATAAGATGCGGATATTTTTTTAAACCGTCATAGCCGTGACACGGTAGCATTTCGCCGTGAGTATAAACATTTATGCCCTTGCCCTTTGACTGTTCAAGGAGCATTTCAAGGTCTTTCAAATCGTGACCCGACACAATAATAAACGGACCTTTTTTGATGTGAACATCAACCTTGTGCGGTGACGGATTGCCGTAGGTTTCAGTGTTTGCTTCATCAAGTTTTTTCATAACTTCAAGAGCATTTTCACCCGTTCTCATCGTCATTCTGATAAGCTCCTCAACCGTGAGCGAATCATCCGTTGTCGCCTCAAGTGCAGTGATGTAAAAATCGTCAACCTGATCGCTGAAATAGCCGAGTTCACGAGCCTGATGACCGTAGGCGCTTATGCCTTTGAGACCGTAAACAATTGTCTGTCTTAAAGAGCGGATGTCGGGGTCAAGCGACTTTTCGTACATAATTCCCGCAAGCGGTGCGTCTTTGAGCATTTCCGACTTTGTTTCGGGAAGATTGTAGGTTGCGTGCAGAGTATGATTTTTGATTTCGCCCACAACTTCACGAAGTTTTTCCTTGATTTGCTGAGATTCACGCAAAAGCGACACATGCACATCGGCATCAAAGTTTACATTCGTCAGCGTTGTAAAAAGGCAGTTTTCCACAAAGCGAACAATGTCCTTGTCAATGTGCTGACCTTTTTCAATAAGCACCTTGCCGTAACAGCTTATGCCCTTCAGCTGAAAGATAAGTAAATCCTGAAGATTTGCAATTTCGGGAGTTTTTCCGCAAACACCGAGCCGTGTGCAACCCTTTCCGTTCGCAGTCTGCTCACACTGATAGCAAAACATCTCATAACCCAAGTCCATATTATTACTCATAAAAATTACCTCCGAAACATTCTGCAAATATTATCTGCAAATTTTCGGAGGTTTATTCTTAATTTTGATTTTTAATAAACACTGAATGAAGTGCTCTCACTCTGACCGCCGCCTGAAACGGTTATCGGATAAGTTCCCGATTTTGTTCTTGTGCCGACTTTCCAAGACCACGATGCGTTGCCATTGCTGTCGGAAGTAACATCTTCAAGTCCGCTTGCCGTTGATATTCCGCTGTTATACACAACTGTGATTGAATATGTTGTGTTTGGAGCGCCGTGAATACTAACGCTCGCAAACGAACCTGCACTTACGCTTGATGTAACATTTGTAAATTCGAGCGTTGTTTCAGCCTGTGACGACTTATCCTCATGCTTTTCTACAACCTTTTTTACAGGTTTTTTAGTGGGTTTCTGAGTAGGTTTTTCTGTAGGCTTTTCAGTCGGTTTCTCGGTTGTCAGCTCTTCCGTTGTAGGTTCTTCGGTTGTCGGCTCTTCCGTAGTCACTTCGGCAGTTGTTTCGTCTTCAAAAACAGACGAAACAATGTCATCAACAGTATTGCTTGACTCTGATGCTTGGGAACATCCCGAAAATGTAAGGAGCAATCCCAGTGTTACCGCAACAGCTAATGTTCTAAATTTTCTCATCTATTGTCACCTCATACAATTATTTTATTTAATAATAGTACAATTTGTTTTATTTGTAAAGAGCTTTTTGTGCAAATAATCAACAATTGTTATTTTTTAGAACATAACTGTGTAAAAAAAGAACAGCCAAAAGGCTGTTCTAAAAAAATGTATTAGATTTTTATTTTAAAGATTTGCGAAAACCTTTGTACCTTTATTCTTAATCCAATACCAGATTGGAAGGCTGATGAGGATAAAATAAAATGCTGTGCAGGCGAGGAAAATTTCAGTCGAAATTTCAATTTCAAAGCTGAGAAGAACCGGATACGCAATAGCAGGTACGCATACGGCAAGGACTGAAATCAACAATGAAAGCATAACGCTTGCACTCTGTTTTACTGCCTCAGCGGTTGTATTCCAGTCAAGCTTTGGCTTTTTCAGGTCAAACATAAGTCCGAGAAGTCCCGAGAACAACGAGAAAATTATCGGAATAAGAATTGTGATAATAATATTAACCGGTTTCATTCCGAGCATTATTGAGAGAACAACCGAGGGTACAAGTGAAACAATGCCGTTTACAATAAAGTGAAGTTTCAGCTTTTGCGTAAGCACCTGCAACGGTGATACAGGAAGCGACTGCATAAGCCAGAGGTTCTTTGCCTCCATTGAAATTGATGCCGCAGAAATCGGTCCAATTGAAATCACAAAGGCAATCACAAGTGGAAGATATACTGAAATCATTTCAATCAATGTACTTGGAAATTGCTTCAGCGTATTAAGCTGGAACACCGCATAAATTGTTCCGCCTACCATAATTAACGCACTGAGTCCGCTGTTAAGCATATAGGTCGCGTTGCCTGTGAACATCATTCTTTCTTTGCGTAAAAGCGCCTTTGATGCAGAACTTACTTTCAGGGTTTTCTCCTTATACACGGCTTTCTTCGCACCCTTTTTCGCTGTTGCAAGCTTTATGAAGCTGTGAGAAAGCACCGCATAAACAATTGCAAAGAACGCAATAATTACGACAGCAACACCAAAAAGCGGCAACAAGTCGCCCGATGCGCCAAGTCCTGTGAGATAAAGCGGATATGCACTGTCCATTATATTTGCACCGATACCAATTGAATTTGCAGCGAGTGTTTTTACAAGGTCCTCTGCCTGATAATAAAGGTAAAAATACAGTGCAAAGAAAACAAGTGAAAATACGATTGTCACAACATTTTTATGTCTTGTCCTTGATGTTACAAATGCAATCAGCCAGCCGAGAATGCACGAAACGCTCAGGCTTAAAAGCGGAACTAAAAGCAGAATCACAATCTGACTTACTACAAGCGAAGCCGAAGCAGACACATTTGTTGCATAGGCCGCAAAAGCAGGGACCTGTACAAGTGCACAAAAGAGAAGATTTTGTGCATACAGTGGCAACATTCTGCAAAAGAGAATACTGCGAGGCGGAATAGGCATTGAAAGCAAAAGTTCATTATCCTTTGCCTCATAAAGCTGTGAGAGCGAAAGGAAAATACAGCCTATTGTGCTGATTACAAACGACGCACCCATAACATAGAGAAAATACAACCAACTGAATCCCGATGTTGCAAGCATAGGTGCCATCATGCTGAACATATTGTAGAACATAAATGCAAATACAACACCGACAAAAGCGAGAAGAGCAAGATAAACAGCCGGTGAGTTAAACGAACTTTTTTTGCCGTTCTTTTTCTTGTTTGACGAATTTGCGGTGTACCGTGCAAGTGCCTTTTGAAATTGGAGTTTAATTAAGGTTTTAAGCATCTTTCTCCTCCAGTTCAAGGAATACATCTTCAAGCGAATCATCGCCCTTAACCTCATCCATTGTACCCGACTTGATAAGTTTGCCGCTTTTGATGATAGCAACCTTGTCGCAAAGCTTTTCGGCAACTTCAAGCACATGGGTTGAGAAGAAAATCGCACCGCCGTTATCGCACATCTCTCTCATCAAAGTTTTGAGAAGGTGGGATGATTTTGGATCAAGACCTACAAACGGTTCATCCATAATGATAAGCTTGGGGTTATGTATGAGTGCGGAAACAATTGCAAGTTTTTGTTTCATACCGTGAGAATAGCCGTCAATTGTCTGAGCAAGTGCATTTTTAATTTCAAACATTTCAGCATATTTACTGATTCTTGCCTGACGGTCAGACTGGCTGATTCCGAAAATATCGGCAATAAAATTGAGGTACTTAATACCTGTCATAAACTCATACAAATCGGGATTGTCGGGAATATAAGCAATTTTGCGCTTACATTCGAGAGGTTTTTCTTTTACCGACACACCGTCAACATAGATTTCGCCCTCGTCAAAGTTGAGAATTCCACAGCAGGATTTGATTGTTGTTGTCTTACCTGCACCGTTGTGTCCGATAAATCCGTAAATCTCGCCTTTTTGAATATGAAGTGACAAATCGTCAACAGCCTTTTTGTCACCGTATTTTTTAGTTAAATGTTCTATTCTGAGCATAAGCGCTCCTCCTATAGCCAAATAAATTACGCAAATTATACTACACAAAATATTCTTGTGTCAATATGTTATAAAAATTCAACAAGTTTGAATTACAAACCAATAAATCTGCGAAATTTGGATAACAGAAACCATTTTTGATGAAATGTAAAATCTATTGAAATATTTTGCATTACGAATCATCTTGAATATGTGCAAGAATGATTTATAATATTAGTACAGATTATTTTTTGGAGGTTCATCTTGGCAAAGTTCAAAAGAAAATATACACTCGGGGAAGAAATTTTCAACTCTGTATCACACGGAATCGGTGCAGGTCTGTCGATTGCGGGAACGGTTGTGCTTATCGTTACGGCAGCAATCCACACAAATGCGTGGGGTGTTGTCAGCTCGTGCATTTACGGTGCATCGCTCATCATACTCTACACAATGTCAACTCTGTATCATTCTTTTACAAATGAAAAGGTAAAAGCATTTTTCCGAATAATGGATCACAACACAATTTTTCTGCTGATTGCAGGAACATACACACCGATTACTCTTTACTACCTCAACGGTGTGACAGGTTGGATTCTGTTCGGAATTGTGTGGGCATCGGCAATTTTCGGAATAGTTATGAACTCAATCAACCTTGAAAAAGCAAGGATTCCGTCAATATTCTGCTACATAGGAATGGGTTGGGTAATAATCTTTGCAATAAAACCGCTTATGGAACATATGCCGTCAATTTCGGGAATCTTCCTCATAATAGGCGGAGTATTCTACACGGTGGGGATTATATTTTACGCAATTAAAAGGGTAAAATATTTTCACTCGATATGGCACTTATTTACGGTTGCAGGAAGTGTGTTCCATTACTTTGCAATTCTTCTCGGATTTTTTCGTATTTAACGAAAGCGAAAGCTGACCGCATAAAAATCCGCAGGTAAATCTTTCACACACAAAAAAATGGGCTACAGAAAAACCTTTCGTTTTTCTGTAGCCCTAAATTTTATAAAAAGATTTGTTTAGTTAGCGGGAACGCCTACGGAAACCTCTCGTACAGACAAAGCTTCCTTTGGAAGTGTGTACTTCTGCTTGTAAGCCTTGTAATCTGCATTGTACTGAATATCATCGGAATTTTTGAGTTCGTGGAGATATTCGTGTGCATCGTAGCCGTTGCGATTGATTTCAATAACACCGATTGCAATGTTTGAGCAATGGTCGGAAACTCTCTCAATATTTGTGATAAGGTCAGAGAATACAAAACCGAGTTCGATTGTACAGGTACCGTTAGTAAGACGCTTAACATGGGCGTCTTTAAGCTTGTCACGCAAACGGTCGATAACCTGTTCAAGCGGTTCAACCTTTGAGGCAAGTGCAAGGTCATTATCAACAAAAGCAACAGTAGCGTTGTTGATAATTTCACGAAGTGCGTCAACCATAACGGCAAGTCCTGCTTTTGCCTCTTTTGAGAACGAAATGTTCTTTTCGTGAATTTCCTGAGCAACCTTTACAATGCTTACCGCATGATCGCTGATACGCTCAAAATCACCGATTGTGTGAAGAATGAGCTGAATAGTTTTACTGTCGTCAGCCGAAAGCTGTTTGGAACTGAGCTTTACAAGATATGTTGAAATAACATCCTCATAGGAATCAATCATATCTTCGTTTTCATGAATTGTTTCCGCAACCTTTTCGTCATAATGGTCAACAAGTTCAAGTGCGCCGAGGAGCGTACCCTCAGAAAGACGAGCCATTTTTTCAGCAAGTGACTTTGCACGCTCTGTTGCAACAGAGGGAGTGTTGAGAAAACGCTCATCAAGGAACGGAACATCCGAATCCTCTTCCTTGTCCTTGATTGTAAGGCAGGCAAGCTTTTCAAGATACTTGTTGAACGGAAGAAGAATTGCAGTTGCAAGCAAATTGAATGCTGTGTGGATAACCGCAATGTTCTCGGGACCTACGATATCGTCAAGAAAACCGTAGTTGATAAAGAGGTTAGAACCGTAGAACAATGCACAAATTACGAGTGTGCCGATAATATTGAAGTAAAGATGTACAAATGCGGCACGCTTTGCGTTTTTCTTTGCACCGATACAGGAAATAAGTGCGGTTACGCAAGTGCCTATATTCTGTCCCATAACAATCGGGATTGCCATTGAATAGCTGATTGCGCCTGTTTTGGACAATGCCTGCAAAATACCGACAGAGGCGCTTGAG
>ERZ779982.988-NODE-988-length-11697-cov-2.135286_pt1 | contig 11697 bp, 8 predicted proteins | sample MGYA00511936_ERZ779982 | MGnify/ENA primary metagenome ERZ779982 (study PRJEB29588, sample SAMEA2146682) | human gut metagenome | biome: human gut; feature: human-associated habitat; material: faeces | place: Denmark | collected 2008/2010 ... | reverse complement strand
CTGCCAATTTTTTCTTGTTTATTTTTCGTAAAGAAATTCTTCCGGCAATGTAACGTTAAAATCTTTTGCCAGATCCCGGAAATTGTCCGGAGTGATCGTCTGAAGCTTATCCGGTCTCATGGATAACATCTTCACAAGAATTTCTGCCGATTTCTCAGCGGTGTGCATCAGACCGAATGTCAGATCAAAATCTTCGCCTGCTGCGAACATTCCGTGATGTGCCCAAATGGCCAGATCATACTTTTTCATCAGTTCACTTGTTGCAACCGCGATCTCTCTTCCTCCCGGAACCATCCACGGAACAACACCGACACCGTCCGGAAAAACAACCGGACACTCCGTTGCCATCTCCCACAGTTCTCTCGTAAACACTTTATCTTCGAGTGGAAGTACAAATGTGAGTGCGATAATATTGGTGGTATGTGCATGATAGACCACGCGGTAATTTGGATTTTGAAGTTTTTTTACTTCGAGATTCATCAAATGACTCGGAAGCTCGGAAGTCGGTCTGCCTCCATTGACCAGCCCCCAGACAATACGGTAATTTTCACCTTTTTCGTCCAGTTCAATCATGCAGATGGAATCTTCCGGCTTAATGATCACATTGCGGAAATACTTACCGCTTCCCGTAACCAGAAAAAACTCGCCGGCAAGATTCGGTACACTTGTGCCAATTGGCTGCCATTCCTTCGCCTTAAAATTCTCTTTTATCAATTCTACTTCTTCCGGTTTTACACGATAAGAAAGGTTTCCACCATTTCTCTCATGCCATCCCTGCTCCCATCCGTCATTCGCCATGCGGATAAATTCCTGTACAAATTCTGCATCTAAAAAATTCATAATTATAATTCCTCTTTTCTATTCTTTTTTAATTTCTCTTTTCCAATACTTCGTTCTCATACTTTTCGATTTCATCATAGAAATGAAGATCATCAACGACGCCCTCACGTCTTAAGTACTCATCCCATATCTCACCGATCGGCAACATCTTCACCGCCTCATTCATAACCATAAGTTTGCTCATCTGATTCGTATCCTGAAGCGCTTTGAGCATTGCATTCGGTGTACATAAAGCTATAAGAAGGGCTTTCTGCCAGCTTCGAAATCCTGTTGCAAGTGCCGAAACACGGTTGATACTTGCATCAAAATAGTCCAAAGCCATATAGACACGGTCAAGCGCATTATCTCTTACAATTTCTTTTGCCATCTCCTTCGTCTCATCATCAAGAATCAGCACATGATCGGAATCCCAGCGCACACCTCTTGTGATATGCAATGCAAATTCCGGATAAAAGCAGAGCATTGCCGGAATCTTGTCAGATACATACTCCAGTGGATGATAATGTCCGTTGTCCATAAGTGGCATACAGCCGTCATGTAAAGCAGCAAAACTAAGTGTAAACTCAGCCGATCCGACTGTGTAAGACTCCACACCTATACCGAAAACTTTTGACTCCACACAAGGCTTTACGAGGTTATGATCGTATGGCTCCGATAAGATCTGCTCGATGGAATCCTTGTATCGCATACGAGGTCCCATACGGTCTGCCGGAACATCTTTAAATCCATCACCGGTCCAGATGTTCATAACGCAAGGCATTCCGGTCTCTTTTGCAAAATATTCCGAGATGCGGATGCATGCCTTTCCGTGATTGATCCAGAAACGTCTTGTCTCCTCGTCCGGACTCGAAAGTGTCTGACCGTCCTTTACTTTCTCGTGTGAGAAAAAGGTCGGATTAAAATCGATACCCATATGATGCTTCTTGGCAAATTCTACCCATTTAGCAAAATGCTTTGGTTCAAGCGCATCTCTGTCTGCAAATTCCCCCGGTGCAAAGATTGCATAAGATGCATGTATGTTTAATTTTGCGGTTCCCGGCATCAGTCTCATCGCTTCTTCCATATCTGCCATCAACTGTTCCGGCGTTCTAGCACGGCCCATATAATTACCGGTCGTTTGAATGCCTCCAGTAAGTCCTCCGTCATTGTCAAAACCGATCACATCATCCAGCTGCCAGCAGTGAAGCGATACCGGAACTTTCTTTAATGTCTCGATCGCCTTGTCTGTATCCACACCGAGTGCTGCATATTTTTCTCTTGCTGCTTCGTAATTTGTCATGTCTCTTCTCCTTTACTTTTCGTATTTATGAATTGGGAAGGAAGCATAAACACATTGTCTTGCCTCCTTTAAGTTTTCTAATTCTCCCGCTGCGATCATCTGCGCACAGAGATTACCGATCGCAGTCGCTTCCGTCGGTCCTGCATAGATTGTCTTCTTCGTGAAAAATGCGGTCAGTTTGTTCAGATAATCCGCATTGGCACCGCCACCAACGATCTGAATACAGTCGTATGTTTTTCCGGTCAGTTTCTCAATCTCCTTTGCTGTATCGGCATAGCATTTTGCGAGACTGTTGTAGATCACACAGGCAACTTCCGCAATGCCCTGTGGCACCTGCTGTCCACTCTCTTTACAGGCTTTCTGCACCTCGCTCGTCATATGCTCCGGCGCAAGAAATCTCGGATCGTTGGCATCAACGAAAGAAGGAATCGTCTGCTTTGACGCAAGTTCGCTGATCTCTCCAAAACCAAGTTCCGGGGCTATCTCCTTTCGCACCGACTGGATCATCCAGAGTCCCATAATATTCTTAAGATAGCGGAAGCGATAATCGTATCCGCCCTCATTCGTCATGTTATGCTTTCTGCTTTGCTCATCACAGGCAGCTTCTTTCAATTCGGTTCCCATCAATGACCATGTTCCGGAACTGATATAAAGTGGCTGTTCCTCTTTGGATGGACCTGCCATCACTGCAGAAGCTGTATCATGCGTTGCCGGCAAGACTACTTTGCATTCAAAACCCACCTGTTTCTGAATAGAATCCGCCAAGTTTCCGACAATGCTTCCCGCCATCATAATTGTCTGAAAGAGGGTTCTCGGATATCCCAGCCGATCAATCAATGCCCAGTTCCAGTCATTGGCTTTCGGATCAACCAGCTGTGTTGTTGTCGCGTTCGTATATTCCTGTAACTTATTTCCCGTCAAAAGAAAGTTAAAATAATCCGGAATCATAAGCATACTTTGTGCCCTATCCAGGCTTTCCGGATTCTGCTGCTTAAGCGCCATTAGCTGATAGATCGTATTAAACTTCTGCTTTTGAATACCCGTAATTTCATACAAATCATTTTCCGAAATAATCTCATATACCTGCTTGTCCATCCCATCCGTTCTCGCATCACGATATGCCACGGCATCACCAATTCTTTGTCCCTGATCATCCAACAATACAAAATCTACAGCCCAGGTATCGATTCCCATACTATACGGAATCTTTCCTATATCCGCACATTTCTTCATTCCGGTTTGAATTTCCCCAAAAAGCTGATCCACATTCCACACTTTATGTCCGTTATGTTCCTGCATTCCGTTTGGAAATCGATAGATCTCCTCTAAGACAATTCGCCCGTCTTTCTTATGCGCAAGAATATGGCGTCCACTCGACGCTCCGATATCAATCGCCAGATAATATCTGTTTTCCATTGTCTGCCCCCTTTTTCTCTTATCTGATACACCAAAAAGATAACAAAAATAAGGACAGCTTTTTAGCCTCTGATTAGACTAAAAAACTGTCCTTATTTTCTGAATAGCCTTTATTATCTTCTCATATGTTTTTCTTTCTTTTCTTCATACATGCGCTTGTCCGCCGATTCGATCAACTGATTTAAATCATCAATCTCGTCAGATGCATGTACGGAACATCCGATACTGGCAGACAATTGGTAGATTCTCTTCTCGTTTTGATTTTCTTTTTCCATTGTATTTTTTATCTTACTTACGATCATCTGCATCCGCTTGGCATTCGTACAACTCCCAAACACCACAAATTCATCACCTCCATAACGCATTACCAGACAATCCTTCGGAACTGATGCCTTTATCACATCTGCCATCTCGCGTATGAAAGCATCGCCGACCTCATGCCCTAACCCATCATTGACACTCTTTAGAACGTCAATATCCAAAAAAATCATAAATGCCCGCCGATGTTGTCCTTTAATCCGTTCAACAACCGCATTTGCGGAATAAAAAAAGCCACTCCGATTGAACACCTGTGTCAGCATGTCATACTTCCACATACGGTTGATCTTCTCATTCATCTGATTGATCCATTTCCATTTGCGAATATTTTCGAGTGCCATACTGATATTAACCGTCCATAAATATGCAAGCTCACTTTTTAACGCAAAGACACTTCCATCCGAGACACAATATCCATAACATATTTTTTGATAATAAATTGGTGTCACTATGTAGAATGTTTTCTGTAATTTATTTCTCATTTCATAAGGCAAAATTTCCTTTGACGGAAATTTTCCATAGGAGTCAAACTTTCTATCATGATAGGCAAGCGGTATATGAACCTTTTGGGTATAGTGCTCACAAATCGCTTGTTCTCTGATATTAGTTTTTATGTCATCATACGCAAACAACTTTTTTTCATCACACAGGCAAAGATAAAACTCTTTCATATCTGATCGGATAACATATTTTTTTAACCGCGAACACAATTCTTCCACACTCTCAAGCCCGGTCAGATCGAGTTCCATACTTTTTAACGCATCTAGTGCCTCCTCATAGCTTAAGCATTGGTTCTGATATTCCACTCGAAGATCCCGGATCGACTTTGGTGTCTGGCAGTTACATCCGCAGCTTTCCCGATACAGAATCTGGGTTTCCAATTTCACAGATGTATGACTTTGTGCATCAAAAAGCAGATCGACCGCCTTTTCCCCGAGCATTTCCTGTCTGCGATCAACGGTCGTCAAAGACGGAATATAAAATGCGGACAGCTCATCATTGTCAAAACCGGTTACTACGATATCTTTTGGGATTTCATAACCATACTGCTGCAAGCGCTCCATTCCGCCGATCGCCATCGCATCATTTGCAAATACAATTGCCTGCGGCGTCTGGTTTTTCATAAAATATTCGATGGCTTTTCTTCCGCTTTCACGATTATAATTTCCGCAGTAAACCTGACAATCACAAACAGGAATGCCATGCTCTTCCATAGCATCCCTATATGCCCGATAACGTTCCATTCCTTCTTTGCCCTGCAGAATACCGCACACATAATTGATTTTTGTCAGATGATGTTTCTTTATCAGATGTTCTACAATACGTTTCTGACTATTGTAATCCGATATTCCGACATTATGCATTCCATCAATATATTCATCAACACTTACCGCTGGAATCCTGCTCTCTTTTATCCGGTTCATCAACGAGTTGGAAGCCGGTTCATATTGTATTGAATTTTTCATAACGATCACACCATCGTAGGTAGTAAGATCCGGAAGTTCCATAATTTGAAATGCTCCGACTTTGTTTTCTTCCGACTCATCATAGTTCACAAAGCATGTAAAAATAAATACATCCGTATCGAATTCCGCAGCACGTCTTAATACACCGTCGATCACACGATTCTGATTATCAAAACTGATTGCACCTGCAAGAAACGCAATTTTTTTTCTCATGTTTCCCATCTTTCCCTGAATCTGATCCTAAATTTTCTGAAAACGATTCATTTCTTCCATAAGATGTTTTGAAGAGTCAACGTTTTCCGTTGCTTGTTGTCGAATGTTCGTGATAGAATTTGCAAGATCAGACACATTTTCTGTTGCACTGCTAATTCCCTGTGCATTTTCTTCCACAACCGTTGATATGTTGGTGATTCCATTATTCATCTCAGCCATAACCTTATGTAATGCCGAAATATTATCGTTAAAAACAGCCATAACAGAATCCATATGCTCTGCCTTCTCATAATACGTATCCGTAGCACCTTCAAATCCAACGTAATCACTCATAATCCGATTTTGTACAAAGTACATAAGATTTTGTGCATTCTCCATAAGTTGATTTACTGCCGATATCACTTCTACACTAATACTCTGAATATCATTTGCAGTATTTTTACTGTTTTCAGCCAATTGTCGAATTTCTTCAGCCACAACTGCAAATCCACGTCCTGCTTCTCCGGCACGCGCAGCTTCAATAGATGCATTTAAAGCCAGAAGATTTGTCTGACTTGCAATATCAAGAATATCATTGGTTAAATTATTTATATTTGTAATCTGCCTGCTCGCCTCTATCGAAGAAAATAAAGCATTCTGTTTTTCATTAATAAGATTTGAAATTTCATTTTTCTTCTTTTCAGTTTCTTCTTTTACGCCAATTGCCAAAGCTTTAATATCGGAAGAAATGGAAACACCTTCCTTCGTCTGATCACCTACATTATTAACAAACTCCAATATCTCATGTGTATTCTTCATAAGCCCTTCAATTGAAGATGCTATTTCTTCCATACTTGCCGTAATTTCTTCCATCGTCGTAGCAATATAATTTACATTTTCGCTGGAACTGTTCACTTCTGTATTCATCACCCCAAGAGAATTCTGCATTGACTCCGATTGGTGGTGAACTTTACGAATAACCATCTGTAATTGAATAATAAAATTATTAATACCTTCTGACAATTGACCGATTTCATCATGTGAACGGACTGTAATGCGTTTTGTAAGATCTCCTTTTTTCTTGTTAATATCATCAATAATATGATCTAACTGACAACTGGCTGCACTTGCCGGTTTGCTTACTGTTCTCCTCATAATCAAAAGAACCACTACCGACACCATTATAAATATAACAAATAATATTTTCGTCACTTGAATATTCATATCAACTGCCTGATTATACAACTTTGACTGTTCAGAAATTCCACCTTCCAGATTTTCCGTGAGATTCGTTTCTGTTTTCTCTCCCATATCTCTAACAAGATTTTGGAAATCGGATCCAAGTGCTATACTTGCCTGCGCAAAATCCCCCGTATCTACATATTCCTGTATTGTTGAAAATTGCAAGAGCACTTTATCAAGGAATTCTTCATATTTCTTAATTGCATCTTTTAACTTTGTATTGTTATTATCTTTTAGATACACATCTATCTTCTTCTCGCTCTCAGTAATAGTTGACACTTCCTCTGCCAATGAACCTTCAAGCTGTTGACGAAGTTCTGCATTATCATACAAACTAATAATATTAAGGTATTTCTGACCTCGTTCCATACTTTTTTGAATCGTAAATATTTCTGTCTGAATTGGAATATACTGCTCCGTGATTTCTAATCCAGACCGTTTTACACGATTTTGTGATCTTACAGAAGTTATCGTATTTAGTCCAAATATAACAACAAACAGAACCATCATTAAAAGCACTTTGCTCCCAATTTTTTTCATAAATAGTTCCTCCTATTTAATTTTCTCCAAAATATTTACGCAAGAAATAGGCCGGTGCACAGCTCCATGCATGACAATAACTATTGACAATAGTTCCGCCGTACGGGGATTCATCCGGATTCTTCGGATTATACAGCTCCCAGAATGTATCTGCACCAAGCCGCGCCATACCACCCCAATACTCTGTCAAAACAGCAAGTGCTTCCTCATCCGCGTTGCATTTTAACAATGCTTCAATATAGTAGTGATACATATACGGAGTCACCATCTCAAGAGCCTCCCTATCTGCTGCAACATTATGTAAAATCCGAAGACCTTCTTCGGAATCGACTACACCGCCAAGAATCAGCCAGACCTGACTTGCATAAGAAATCTGTCTATTTTCTCCGCTGACAAAAAGTCCTTTCTTTTCATCGTAAAAATATGCTTTTGCTGCCTTTCGATAGACTTCATAAGTTCCTTTTAAGCATTCTGCATCACGATTTTCTCTTAATTCCTGTGCAATTGCAATCGCACTCTGCATCGCATACAGTAAAACCCCCTGTGCTCCCGCCTGCTTATTTAATTCTAGCGACCAGTCAAGAAAACACCATCCTAACACATCACTGTCTCTTACAATGCCGTTATCCACTCGTTTCTGCGCCAACGAAATCTGTGTTCTTGCAGTCTCCCACAAGTCACGAAGCGCCTCCTTGTCTTTTGTCTGCTTATAATAATCCCACAAAGCAACAACATACAGAAGTGAATAATCAAACATACTCGTATCATCCACTTCCGGCTCCGGATCTAAGAATACACAGGCTCCAACCTGACCGTTTTCCATCGGTAAGGCCCCAAACAGATACAGACATCCTTTTACCATATCATTCATCTGATAAGTCTCGTAATTGGCAAGTGCCTGCAGACGAAGATCTCCCATCCAGAGTCTCTGGTCACGTTTTGGTCCATCCTCAAATACCTTCTGCATACAATCATGCAGCGTATTACAGGCAATGCGATCAAGCTGTTCCAATTCCTTATTCTCGCTATGATATGCGGATAAACGGCTATCATCTGCTGAAGACAACGCAACCGCTTTTGCCTCTTCAATAATCAGGTCAAATTTAGAGCTGACATCAAGCACTTCGATTTTCACGTAACGAAACGAATATCTTCTGGGCAGAAAATATTCTCCCGGGACAAGATCAATATGCACCTGTTCCTGCTGCACCCATGCCGAACAGATCCAGCCCTGATAATCTTCCACCCGTTCCTCGAATTCCTTTTTATTTTCTGCAAACGAGAAACGAAGCCATACCGGAGCATCCGGATGTGAACGAACATACCCCAACTTTAATTTTATGTGCCCCACAAGATGTCGACCAAAATCAATTTCAACTGAATCTCCCTTTTTAAGAGGCTTTAAAAAAGCTGCTATATCCAGAGGTTCAACCACCGTTTCTTTTACTTCCGGTAACAGCTGCAACGCTTTATCCAACAATTTTAAATTTTTCACCATAACTTTTTTCTCTCACTCTTACCACTTCAAGTACTCTTTTCCACAGAACGGGTCTACTGGATTCTTACCAGTAAATGCACTTCTTCCCATGATTTTTTCCACAACGCTTTCTATCACATACTCACTATTAGAATATCCGTTGATATAGGTTTTGATCATCGGCACATCTATCAGATGATACGGATTTGCGAGGCTGATGAACATCACCGGACGTTCCGCAACAAACCACGGAACATTGTTTCCGTTTCCCCAGAATGTGTACCAGGAAAGACGATTGGTCACTTTATTGGAAGCATTCTCAACATTTCCTATATAGATAACGAGATCATAACTTTTCTTAAACGTCCCGACATCAAATTTTGCAGTCTCGAAATTCTCCGGTTCATATATCGTTACATCAAAGCCTTCTTTTACCAGTTTGCTTCGAAAACTCTCCAACACTCTCTCATTTGAAGGGAAATCTCCCATAATCTCAAGCAGTACTTTCTTCGTTTTCCGCGGACTCAGCGGCAAGATCTTCTGTGTATCCTTAACCAGCGTAACCGCAGCATTGGCACTTTCTTTCGCCCATGTGACATGTTCGTCCGAACGCATCACACGAAGTGCTTCTTCCGTCGGCACAATCTCACTCTTTGCTTTCTTATAAAGACCCAGCGCAGCCTTAGTTGCAAGAATTCTTGTGATTGCCTCGTCCAAACGCTGCTCCGACAGAATTCCCTGCCTGTATCCGTTTAACATATACCGATAATCTTCGTCCAGATCTTTATTAAAGAGGAACATATCACATCCGGCTTCAATTGCATAAGGCACCGCCTTCTCTCTTTCCATTGCACAGCTAAAACCAACCATGCAGGTAGAATCGGTAACAATCAATCCGTTAAATCCAAGCTTTTTACGAAGCAAGCCTTTTAACAGTTCCGGAGAAAGTGTTGCAGGAACTAACTTGTCCGGAAAATCCGGATTATAAGCTTTCTGGTATGCCGGCTGTGCAATATGACCGACCATCACCGTCTGCGCTCCCGCCTGAATCAGTCCGCTGTAAATCTTTCCGTAGGTTGCATCCCACTCCTCACAGGAGAGACTGTTCACACTGGTAAGAATATGCTGATCCACCTCATCGCAGCCATCTCCCGGAAAATGTTTAATTGCAACAAGTACATTTTCTTCTTTTGCAGCCTTTATATAATTAACACCACATGCTAAGACCCGATCCGGATCGTCACCATATGTACGCACATTAGTAATCGGATTTCTCCAGTTTCTATCAATATCAACCACTGGTGCAAACGCCCAGTTACATCCCACCGCTGCCCCCTCGCTGCAACTTACTTTTCCTAAACGATAGGCGTCCTCGGTATCTCCGGTTGCAGCTATCTGCATCTGTTTTCCGTACTGTGTTCCATCCGTTGCAATTCCACATCCACCATCCTCAAGATTAGCTCCGACCAAAAGTGGAATTTTACTATGTTCCTGAAGATAACGATGTGTTCTCTGCATCTCCTTAGCCTCACCGCACCGATACATGATTCCACCGATATGGTGTGAAAGCATAACATGTTCCAGATAATCTGCATCTCCTGAATATCCGATCGGTACAAATAACTGACCGATTTTTTCTTCTAACGTCATTGCTTTTTTTGTATTTTCAACCCACTCGATATCCTCTTTCACAAGAAAGAAGGGTGCCTTTGTCAAATTGATCATATTTCTGTCCTCCATTTGTTAAGCATCAGTTATTTAAGGTTGCATTCAGCAAAGACTGACGCTACATGTCAGGTTTTTTGTAAAAACTTGACGCAATTTATTTGCGTTTTCCGGTAAACACACGAATCAATAAATGTTCGTTACTCAGATAAATTAGGAACACTACAAGCAATAAAGCATTAATGATTGCCTGCATGGATGCATTTACTTCATTTGAGAATACCGCAAATGTGGAATTCAACATTGACATACATAAAGCTGCAAGTAAAAATCCAATCTTTTCATTGGTAAATCTGCTGATATAAGATCCAATAAACATTGGAAGAAATGCAGTAAACATAATACTGATAGATCCAAAGTTAAGCTGACCTCCATTGATGGTTGTATTTCTGGAAGCGTTTAAAAAGCCAACAATTCCCATCAGGCCACCGCAGATCACATAACAGGCAATTGCATTTGGAATTTCTTTAATTCCGGTATTAACTGCAACCTTCTGACCATTCTTAAGTGCGTTATAATCGTATCCGAATTTTGTATAATCAAAGAGTCCAATAATAATTACCAGTACCGCCACAATAATAATTGCTGCATAAAGCCAGTTTCCTGTAAAAGCAGTCATGGATGAATTCTGTACCTCTTTCATAACGTAACGACCTTCTGTAATTGTAAAAAGAATTCCTTCATAAATCAGTGTTACACCAAGAGACGTAATAATTGGTGGCAAATGTAAAACCACATACAAAACACCGGAAATCAGTCCAAGCAGCATACCAAATAAAATAGTAAGCATCAGCATTATCGGTGCACTGCCCTGACCTCCACCTAAAAACGAATATGTAATCTTTGCACCAATCACAGAGGAAAGCAATGCCATTGATCCCAAAGAGAAATCAAAACGTCCACTGTTAAGATTGATGGACAAAGCGATAGTTGTGATCATAACAATTGCAATATAGACAACAAAATTGTCAAAGCTTGTCATATTCATGATCATTGTTTTTCCTTTTGCCATACAAATACCCTGTAACAAAATAGCCACCAGTACCGGTATGGCAAGTGCTCCTGCTAAATTTTTTATACAAAGTCTGTTTTTACTTTTCATGTTATCTTCTTGTATGATAATTAGGAAGTTAATTATCACACGTTTCCTTTCTTTTAATATCGTGGTTCAATACAATTCAGATACTATGGACTTTTGATTT
>ERZ779982.984-NODE-984-length-11770-cov-2.500555_pt1 | contig 11770 bp, 5 predicted proteins | sample MGYA00511936_ERZ779982 | MGnify/ENA primary metagenome ERZ779982 (study PRJEB29588, sample SAMEA2146682) | human gut metagenome | biome: human gut; feature: human-associated habitat; material: faeces | place: Denmark | collected 2008/2010 ... | reverse complement strand
CGGACCACCGGCGGTTACAACAAGAGGTGCAAATGAAGCTGATATGGAGACAATTGCTGAGGCGATCAAGGCAGCAGTGATTGATGATGACAAGGCAAAAGCAGAAGCACTTGTTAAGAGTATTGTAGAGAAATATCCACTGTATGCATAAGGTTGTTATATGGAAGATTTATTTGACGAGAAGCTGTTAGAAGCGATCCGGCTTGCAGAAGCATTGCAGGATGGACAGTCAGAAGAAAAAGAGTCAGAAGGAAAAAAGACAGAAGTAAAACAGGAAACCGAAAACAGCCGTCCGGTCAGCCGGACGCAAAAAGAGGGGAAGAAACGGCAGAAGAAGACGGAAGAGCCGGCTGCTGCTCCGGTTCCACAGACTGGTGAGGAAGCGGTCGATCAGCTTATAAAAGAGATCGTGCAGGAAACGCAGGAAGAGATCGCTGCCGAAGGCATCCAGACAGAGGATATCAGAAAAGAATTTTTCCAGAAGAAGGCAGAAAAAGCGAAACGGGAAAAGAAGAAGCTGGATCCGGAACTGGAATCCAGACCGGTACATGCACCCAAAAAGCTGAAGGATCCATGGAGCCTCCGGAAAAAGATCTGTGTGATCCTGCTTGTTGTGATTCTGGTTGTGACCGGGATCCCTGCCGGTATATTTGCAAGAATGTATATGAATGGAAAGAACCGGCTGGCAGAAAATGCGCAGGGAGAAAAGGTGAGCTTTCATACTGACGGATCTTCATCAACGGCTATCACATATAAAGGAAAGAACTACGTTTATAATACAGATAGCGTATCGATTCTGGTATTTGGCGTGGATAATTCCGAGTATGTGCCGAAGGAACCGGAAAAGAACGAAGAACCGAAGACGACAGAGGCGGCAACGGAAGAAACAAAGTCCAAAAAGTCAAAGAAGTCAAAGAAAAAATCAAAGAAAGCCTCAGAGGATACAGAATCCACGACGGAAGCTGATCTCAGAGACAGAGATGATGCCCTGACTTATTCGGATGCAAATGGTTCTGAATATGTCCGGTATGGCGGAAGGATCGATCTGTGCTTCCTGATGGTATTTGATCTTCGAAATGATAAGCTTCACGTTATTAATATAAATCGTGACAGTATGACAGATGTGGATATTAAAACCATAGAAGGAAAAACAGCACTTACAGACCGGATGCAGATCGGACTGGCATATGGTTATGGGGATGGCGAGATCGTCAGTTGTGAGAATTTTACACATGCGGTATCCGGACTGATGTATAATCTTCCAATCAACGGTTATGTGGCACTTGACATGGATGCAATGGCAGATATCAATGACGTCCTGAGCGGGGTAACATTGACAGCCAGAGATACGATCAGTGAGAATGTCTTTGAGAAGGATGTAGTCACCTTACAGGGCAATGATGCATACCGGTATCTGGAAAAGATGGATACGGTAACGGATGCAGTCGGTGAACACGGCAGGCGGATGGAACGTCAGAGTCAGTATCTGGCAGGCTGGCTGGAGCGGTTTGAACAGTGCTATTCCGATGATAAGGGAATTATAAAGAAGGTATACGAGGCAGCAAGTCCATATCTGCAGACGAATCTGGACAGAGATGCCTGCCTGTATCTGTTCAGCAGAATGCGTGGAATGGATATAGCAGTTGCAGAGAAGGATATACAGAAGCTTCCGGGAACGTATGAACGCCCTGCTCATTTTGATGAGTATCAGGTGGATACGGGAAGTCTGGTAGAAGAGATGCTGGATATATTCTATATTCCAACCAGTTAGTTTGACATATTATAAAATAAAAATAAAAAATATCCCAAATGCGGATTGAAGCGGCATGCAAAAAATGGTAAAATTCACTTAAATTTTGTTCGCGCGGAACTGCATTTGGGGTATTTTTTTATGTAATATCATAGGAGACAGGATGAAATGAAAAATATGCACAGAGGGGCAGTACAAATGTAGAGACATTTTGTATAAAGTGTATAATACAGCGGGCATAACAGCAAGGAGGGCATTTTAGAAGCATGAGAGAACATGGAAAAAGAGTGGCAGCATGGTTCCTTACCGTTGTCATGGTCATCACGATGATCATGCCGTATGGCGGGGCAGGAATTCCATTTGCAGGTTGGGTGAAGGCAGCGGATCTGATCGATCTGTCCGGAAAGGATGGAGCACATAAGGTTACTGTTGTAGCAACGACGGAAACCGGTCTTGGTAATTATTATACCGGAGAGGCGATCGAAGCACCGGTTACGGTAAAGGTAGATGGGGAGGAAGTACCGTCGGACTGTTATGATGTGGTATACACAAATAACGTGAACGTGTCAACTGCAACCAAGCTTGCCGTGGCAACGATAACCGGTAAACCGGAAAAGGGTTATACAGGAAGCAATACGGCAAAATTCAAGATCCGTGTCACACCGATCAATAAAGCAACGGTCAAATTTGCATCCGATATGACAATTGTATCCGGCAAGTATTATGTTCCATATGTAAAAAATCTGGCAAATTCTCCGACAGTCCAATCGGTTATCTGGAATGGAAAGGTTCTGGTAGCGGAGAAAGATTATTATGAGAATGTTACTCTTTCAGAGAATTATCTGGAGATTGGTTCTAAGGGAACAACAGCGATTAAGGGAATGAATAATTTCAGTGGTTCCAAAACCTATACCTGGTATCTGAAGGCTGCCAATATCCAGGATCAGATCATCACATTGAGCAACTCCAATTACAGCTATGATGGAAAGGAAAAGAAGCCGTCGGTTACGATCGCTGATGTGAACTCCTGGCTGGATGAGAATAATGATTATCAGTATCTGGAAGAAGGCGTGGATTATACACTTTCTTACAGCAGCAATATAAATCCGGGAACCGCAACCGTGACGATCACAGGTAAGGATTGTTATACCGGAAGCACATCCCTGAACTATACGATCAGCAGTGGAAGTGCAGCCTTAAAGGATATATCACAGACGACCGTGAATGTAGCATCATGTACATATAATGGACAGGCACAGACACCGGCTGTCACGGTAAAGGATGGAAGCACGACATTAAAGCAGGGAACGGATTATACGGTATCCTATTCCGCAAATACAAATGCAGGAAATGGAACGGTTCTGATCAGTGGATGCGGCAAATATACAAATACAAAGTCCCTCACTTTTAAGATCAATCCAAGAGATATTTCAAAGGCGACTTTGACGGCAGAGCCTGCAACATATAAATATGGAGCAGAAGTATTTTCACCAAAGATCAGTGTTTATGACAGCAAACTGGGAACAACATTGACGAATAAAACCGATTATACAGTTGCAAGCTATGTAGCAAAGACAGCCGGTACGGTTTCAATCAGTGCGACAGGAAAAGGCAATTATACAGGAACCGTTACCGGTACATTGACCGTCAATCCTTTGGATGTGACGAATACAGCAAAGGTAACATTGAATCAGACATCCTTTGATCAGACCGGTGCAGAGATCAGACCGACAGTAACGTCGGTCACTTCAGATGGATATACACTGACCGAAGGAACGGATTATACGGTATCTTATAAAGATAATGTAGCAGCCGGCAATCTGGCAAAGGTAATTGTTACGTTTAAGGGAAACTATACAGGTTCCAAAACTGTATATTTTACGATCGTTTCTTCCCTGCCGGATCTGTCAGGGGCAGTGTGCAGTACAATTGCAGATCAGACCTATACTGGAGCACAGATCAAACCGGAGGTTACAGTGACCTATGATGGCAAAACACTGACGAAGGACAGCGATTACACCGTTTCATATGGCGCAAATGTCAACTGTGGTACAGGTACGGTTACGATCACCGGAAAGAACGGATACAGTGGAACGAAATCTGTAAATTTCAAGATCAGTGCAAGAGCGCTGGCAGATTGCTCGCTCAGTTATGATGAGAGCGTAAAATGGACAGGAAGTGCCGTAACTCCGAATATCCGTATCACACATGGTCAGAAGCTCTTAATAGAGGGTACGGATTATACCGTTGCTTATTCCAATAATATAAATGAGACAACGGCAGCGACTGCTACAGTGACAGGAAAAGGTAATTTTACAGGAAGAAAAGTACTGACATATAAGATCACCAGAGAGCGTACGGACGTCAATGCTTCAACGATTACAGTCGATGCGATCGCAGACCAGGAATACAATGCAGGACAGGGACTCCGACCTGCTGTTACAGTCAGAAATGGTGGTACGATCCTTACTCTGAATACAGATTATACGGTTACTTACACCAATAACTATACTGCAGGATCTACAGCAATAGTAACCATTACGGGAATCAATGATTATACAGGAACAAGAACAGCAACCTTTAATGTTGTTGCACTTGATCTGACAAATGCAAAGGTTGTTTTGGAAGCAGATAGTTATGAATATACAGGCATGCCACAGACTCCGGGTGTTACATCCTTTACAACTGTATCCGGAAAGACCTACACCAGTATGACGAATTTCACTGTGAATTATTCGAATAATACAAACTGCGGAACGGCAACGGTAACTATAAAAGGGAAAAATGCAAACTTTACAGGAAATGCAGTGGGAACATTTACTGTTACAAAGAAATCGATCAAGGGAGCGGTTTTCAGTAATATTACAGCATGTACATTTACAGGAAGTGAGCAGAAGCCGACAGCAACCGTAAAGATTGGAACTACGACGCTGGCTGCCAATACAGATTATGGATTATCATATGAAAATAATATTAATGCCGGTACAGGAACGATTACAGCAACCGGAAAAGGCAACTACAGCGGAAGTGCAAAGACGACCTTCACGATTGCAGCCAGAGCTATCACATCCTGTAAAGCAGAATACAGCAAAGAGATGATATATACCGGATCCGAGGTAAAGCCTTCTGTAAAACTGACCTATGGTTCCTACGAACTGAAGGCGGGAACGGATTACACTGTTTCCTATAGCAATAATATAAATGAAACAGACAGTGCATCGATCCGGATCACAGGAAATGGAAACTTCAGCGGTACACAGACATGTACATTTAAGATCACAAAGATCGTAACAAACATCAATGACAGTTCGATCAGCATAGCATCGATCGGAGATCAGGAGTATCAGGGAGGCGAAGCCATTATTCCGAAGCTCAGGATCACACAGGATGGAGTTACTCTGGTAGAAGGTGAGAGTTATACTATAACAGTAACCAACAATAAGACGGTCGGTTCCACTGCAACCATTACGATACAGGGAATCGGAGCATATACAGGTACAAGATCCCTGACATTTAAGATCGTGGCGGCAGATATTACAGGTGCAGAAGTAGCACTTGTACAGCGGTCATATGAATATACAGGTGCGGCATTTACACCGGCAGTTGTAAGCCTTACAACCACAGGTGGAAAGCGGATCACAAATCTGTCAGAATTCAGTGTTTCATATTCTGGCAATACCAATGTCGGAACTGCAACTGTTACTGTGACCGGAACCGGCAGTAATTATAAGGGAACCACAACCGGAACTTTTGTGATCACGAAGAAGGCGCTGAATGATTCTCTGGTAATGAATATGGGTACAGTGACCTACACAGGATCTGCACTAAGTCCGGATATTACAGTAACCTTTAATGGTAAAACGCTTACAAAGGGCAAGGATTATGCAGTTGCATTTACAAATAACATCAATGCCGGAACTGCAAAAGCAAAGATAACAGGTCTTGGCAATTATGATGGAACAGTTGAAAAGACTTTTACCATTCTGCCTTTTGATATAAATAATGGCGGTTTTATCATGGTTACAGGTTCTCCATATACCTATACAGGAGGAGAACTGAAACCGGGATTCACTGTTATGATAAGTGGAAGATCACTGGCGGCTGTAAACTATGACGTGGCATATTCCAACAATGTCAATGTCGGAACTGCAACGATCACAGTTACAGGCAAAGGCAATTATAAGGGAACGATAACTGAAAACTTTACGATCCAGGCGAAGCCTCTGAAAGACGCTTCTGTGACTTATGCAAATCTGATGTCATATACAGGAAAGCAGGTTTGTCCGGAAGTAAAGGTAATGGATGGAGCAGTTGAGCTGAAGCAAAATGTTGATTATGATGTCAGCTATCAGAACAATACAGAAGTGACAACATCTGCACGGATCCAGATCACAGGAAAAGGAAATTATACAGGAACAATAGACCGGTATTTCTCAATTCAGAAACAGGAGATCAATCTCAAGGATGCAGAGATAACGGCAGAGGACCAGACTTATAACGGCAGGGAACAGAAGCCGGCTGTTATAGTAAAGGTATCCGGCAGAGTGATCGATCCATCCGAATACAGTGTGCTCTATTCTGAAAATATCAATGCCGGAACTGCAAGAATCACGGTAAATGGTCTTTCGGATTCCTTTAAAAATACAGGATATGGAACCTTTACGATCCTTCCAAAACAGATAGAGAAATGTAAAGTGTCCTATACAAAGAGCGTATCCTATACAGGAAAGGCTGTCACACCTTCCGTTATTGTCAAGGATACAGCAAGAAATGCAGTGCTGAGCGCCGGTGCATCTGCAGACTATACGGTATCGTATCAGTCTAATATAGAGCCGACAACCAAGGCTGTGATACAGATTACAGGAAATGGAAATTACACCGGTACATTGACACAGTATTTTGCAATTGTAAAACAGACGACACCGGTTACAAAGACAGATCTGTCTGCGGCAGTTATAACGGTGGCAGATCAGACTTACACCGGAAAAGCGTTAACACCTGCAGTTACTGTTACATTAAAGGGTAAGGTGCTGAAGCTGAATACAGATTACACGGCAGCATATTCCAACAATACAAATGTTGGTACAGCGAAGGTTGTGATAACCGGAAAAGGAAATTATACAGGAAGTGCGTCAAAGACATTTGCGATTAAGGCAAAGACCACACCGAATGTGAAGAAGCCTGGTGTAACGAAAAAGATTACAGTAAGCAAGATCAAGACAACTTCTGCAAAGATCACATGGAAGAAGGTATCTGATGCAGATGGATATATGATCTACCAGAAGCAGGGCTCCGGCAAGAAGAAACTTATAAAAACGGTGGGTAAGAATGCATCTTCTTACAGTGCGAAGAAGCTGAAAGCAGGAACCAAATACACTTATAGTGTATATGCTTATAAGAAGTCAGGAAACTCTAAGATAAAGGGCAAAGAGAAGAGTAAGGCATTTGTAACGAAGCCATCAAAGGTAAAATCAGTAAAGACGACAGCAAAATCAAAGGCATGTAAGATAAGCTGGAAGAAGGTAGCCGGTGCCAGTGGATATCAGGTATATATGGCAACCTCAAAGAAAGGCAAGTATAAGAAGATCGGCGATACAAAGAAGCTGAATCTGACAAAGAAGAGCCTGAAAAAAGGAAAGACATATTATTTCAAGGTCAGAGCATACAAAACTCTGAATAAGAAAAAAACATATGGTGCTTATTCCGTTAAAGTAAAAGCGAAGATTAAATAAGCGGGAAAATAAAAAACAGCCATTGATGAAAAGGAAGCCGGATCCATATACGGATCCGTTTCCAACGCATCGATGGCTGTTTGTTATGGGTGAAATTATAAATATTATTTTGGCTGCTGATATGGAAGACAGGTTAAATGAATTCTGTAAAAAATGTATCTGCCATATGTTCCAGAAATTCAATGACTGCATCATATGGAAAAATCTCAGCACGGGTGACGGAAGCTTCCGGGGCAGGTGACGGATTCTGAATAATGTACGTCTGCAGAGCTTTTGTGATCTGTGACGGATCTTCCGGCCGGCATTCTGTAATATGTACAAGCTCCGGCTGATAAGTGATTTGTTCCGGTATATATGGATGAAAGTCTTTTAGTAGACGTGGATTGATCCTATCATATTCTCCATAAAAGTACCGGTCAGAGAAAAATTCTGCCAGAGGAATCTTTTTTTCCGGTTGTGAGAAAATGTGAACATACAAAGGGTGTCTTGTATCAAAACAGGTATTTCCTGCGGTATCTTCTATAGTGAAATATTCCGGCCAGAAATCAGTCACATAATGAGTATCCAGATGCAGATGTGCCAGGATGCCATAGTCAGCCGGTGACAATATCGCATCATCCGGGTAGAGAGCGCGGATATGAGCAAGCACCGGATATTTTGTGATCAGGTTCTTCTGCCATGCCGGACGGAAATGCGTTTTTTCTTTATTATCCGTGATATCCGGCAGGATACAGCCGAGGAGAAACTGTTCAGGGGCGGCTTTTATTGCCGACAGATGGGAATCTGCCGCAGAAGTTACACCTGTATTTATTTTATTGATTATCATTTCACCCTCGATCAGATGCATCAGAAAACCGGGCATGCGACTTAAACCTCCTGTAGATCATAAGTTAAAGAAATAATAGTGACTTTTAATGGGGATGTCAAGCCGGAGAAAAGAATATTGACGTATGACAAAAAAGAATATAAAGTTAGCGGTAGAAACAAAGTATCGAAAAGAAAGAGGAGGTACTTATGGGAACAAAGATCTGTCCAATATGTGATGGAAAAGTAAACAGTATTAATTTTTGCAAAACCTGTAAACGATTTGTGACACCGATTGAAACCAGTCACACCTTTTATCTGAACGAAAGACGAGAGCCTGAAGATTATCAGAGAGAGTATCAATATAGTGGGGATGTATCGGACTACAGTGCGGACAAACCTGAAGTTGAGGATGAAGTAACAGATTGCCATGATGAGTTTGAAACCGAGCTTCCGAAATGGGCGAATCGTACTCCAACATCGGCAAAACCTATACCGAATCCGGATACGACCTATACGACAAAGAAGAAATCGAAAAAAGCAGAGGGCGTGATCTCTGGTCTGCTTTTTCTGGCTGCAATTGGAGTATGTTTCCGGACGAGCAGTTTGTGGGATGTATGGCAGCAGTACCGGGATGAGCAGGAGCTGCAGGACTCGCTGGATGAAATGCATGAGATGATGGATGAACAAGATGAGGATATGTTTGTAGATGAGGACGGATACAGTTACCGTTATATCTATCAGCCGGGAGAAATTACGGATTATGGTACAGACAGTCTGGTCGGATTATCGGCTGATGAAGTGTATGACCGGGGAGAAGCCTGTGATGGTGTGGCTCATTATGAGGGTGTCACCAGTGATGAGTTGGAGGCTGATTTTTTACAGAATGCGGAGGAAGATGGCATTTTATTTGAAGATACAAGTACAGGAACTGCCGGAAATCTGAGTTTGTATGAATACTCGTATCAAAATGGAGATACATTTACATACTATAACAAAGAAAAGTATATTTCAGATGACGAATGTGGCATTGATGTGAGCATAAACAGTGATCTGAACACACAGGCGATCCACTCTGTCCGTATATGGCAGTATCCTCCGGATGTCGATGACGGTTTCTGTCTGGATCAGATCTATGAAGATCTGGTAATGGCACTTGAGGATGAAACACTTCAGGGCGACAGTCTGGAACGGACAACAGAGATGATTTGCGCCTATCAGGAAAAGGAGTATTCTGCGGATGATTCCAGTGCAAATTATACAGAACTTCAGATTGGAAAATGGAGTCTGACGATCAGCAGAGGAGAAACCTCTCTTGGTATTGCGATGGACTATCTGGGTGAATAGAAAGGTTAAATCTTCATGAACAAAAGCGGTGCCATCTTGAAAGCCGGGAAAAACGTGGTTATAATGGATGCGAAATTGCCGGGAATATATACAAAAGAAGAATACAGCAGGCAGGCTGTATAAAAAGGAGGTTCTGATTGGACAACAATTTACCTGATAACAGTAATAACAACAATAATAACAATAATAACAGCAATAACAATAATAATGGAAATAAAGGAAGAAACAACCGCTCGATCATGGTGATCCTGGTTATTTCCATTTTACTGACATTTTTATTCTGGCGCGTATTTGACCGGGTGTCATCCGGCAGGGAAGAGGAAGTCACATATGGTCAGTTTATCGAGATGTTAGATAAGGGCGAGGTTGGTTCCGTAAAGATCTACGGAAGTAAGATCGTATTTGAAAATAATGCCGATGATAAGGTGATCAGTAAGACGAAATATACTGCAACCAGAATATCGGATGACAGTCTGGCAGAGAAGCTTCGTCAGGCAAAGACAAAATATGGAACAGAATATGAAGGTGTAGATGAAAGCGGAAGTGCCATGGTTGGCACGATCATTTCTTACATTGTAATGATCGTTGCATTCTATCTGTTGCTGTCGATGATCATGAAACGAAGCGGCGGTGTAGGTAGAGCAAATGCGAAGATTTACGTTGAGAAGAAAACAGGTGTTACCTTTGCGGATGTTGCCGGAGAGGAAGAGGCTAAGGAATCTCTGACAGAGATGGTCGATTTCCTGCACAATCCAAAGAAATATCTGGATATCGGAGCGAAGCTGCCAAAGGGGGCACTGCTTGTCGGCCCTCCGGGAACCGGTAAGACCCTGCTTGCAAAAGCAGTGGCAGGTGAAGCAAATGTACCATTCTTTTCTATGTCCGGGTCCAGCTTTGTAGAGATGTATGTCGGAGTGGGTGCTTCCCGTGTCAGAGATCTGTTCAAACAGGCGACACAGATGGCACCATGTATTATATTTATTGATGAGATCGATGCAATTGGAAGAAGCAGAGATTCCAGGCATGGCGGAGATTCCGAACGGGAGCAGACCCTGAATCAGCTTCTTGCAGAGATGGATGGCTTTGATACATCAAAGGGTATTGTGATCCTTGCAGCAACGAATCGTCCTGAGGTGCTTGATAAGGCACTTCTTCGTCCGGGACGATTTGACCGCAGAGTTATCGTAGAGAAGCCGGATCTGAAGGGAAGAATCGATACACTGAAGGTTCATTCCAAGAATGTCAAGATGGATGAAACGGTTGATCTTCATGAACTGGCACTTGCAACTTCAGGTGCGGTTGGTGCGGATCTTGCCAATATTATAAATGAGGGAGCGCTGGCCGCTGTCAGAGATGGCAGAAGTCTGGTTTCCCAACAGGATCTGATCGGTGCGGTAGAGGTTGTATTTGCCGGAAAAGAGAAAAAGGATCGTCTGCTCAGTAAAGAAGAAAAGCAGATCGTTGCTTATCATGAAGTCGGACATGCATTGCTTGCAGCACTCCAGAAGCATACGGAGCCGATCCAGAGGATTACGATCGTTCCAAGAACCATGGGTTCCCTTGGTTATGTATGGCAGGTTCCTGAAGAAGAGAAATATCTCGAATCCAAGAAAGAACTGGAAGCAGAGCTTATAACCCTGCTCGGCGGACGTGCAGCGGAAGAATTGAAATTTGACTCTGTAACGACAGGAGCATCAAATGATATCGAGAAGGCGACCAAGACCGCCAGGGCTATGATAACCATGTATGGTATGTCAGATAAATTTGGCATGGTGCAGCTTGAATCAATAGAAGGACAGTATCTGGACAGAAATCTTGCCCTTCAGTGTTCCGATGAAACTGCAACCAAGATCGATAAGGAGATCCGTGATATGCTGCGAGATTCCTATAATAAAGCAAAGAAACTTTTGTCTGCCCATATGGCAGCCCTGGATTCCATCGCCAGCTTCCTTATAGAACATGAAACGATCACCGGCAAAGAATTCATGTCAATTCTTGCTCAGGTGGAACCACAGAGATAGGTGCAATACCGCACATGGACGGTTATATCATACAACTATTATTCCGCAAGACGCTTGCACTCTATTTCCACGCAGCGGTGCTAAGTTCTCCGCCTGTGGCGGTTCACTAAGAACCG
>ERZ779982.978-NODE-978-length-11805-cov-2.435830_pt1 | contig 11805 bp, 8 predicted proteins | sample MGYA00511936_ERZ779982 | MGnify/ENA primary metagenome ERZ779982 (study PRJEB29588, sample SAMEA2146682) | human gut metagenome | biome: human gut; feature: human-associated habitat; material: faeces | place: Denmark | collected 2008/2010 ... | reverse complement strand
CGGCATAGGCGCGGGTGTTTATAAAGATAACAACGAGGCATTTGCCACATTGGAAAAATTGGAGGTGATAGAGCCTGATGTGGCACAGCGCACTGCTTATGATGATGCGTATGCCCGCTGGAAATCTAATCTGGAGAGAGCGATGGCTGCCTTTTAAGGACCTTCGGATAAAGAAATGGCTATCCGCTTGCGTGTTGAAAAAAGATAGTAGATAAATTAGAACAAGTTATTAAAATAAGTAAAGAATTATGGTTACAAAAGAGTATTTTCCCGGTATAGGAAAGATTAAATTTGAAGGTAAGGAAAGTAAGAACCCGATGGCGTTCCGTTATTATGATGCTGAAAAGGTAATAAACGGCAAGAAGATGAAAGACTGGTTGAAGTTTGCTATGGCATGGTGGCATACTTTGTGTGCCGAGGGCGGTGACCAGTTTGGCGGCGGAACAAAGAAATTCCCTTGGAACGGCGATGCCGATAAGGTGCAGGCTGCCAAGAATAAGATGGATGCCGGCTTTGAATTCATGCAGAAAATGGGAATCGAATATTATTGTTTCCATGATGTGGACTTGTGTGAGGAAGCCGATACAATCGAGGAATATGAAGCGAATCTGAAAGAGATAGTTGCTTATGCCAAACAGAAACAGGCTGAAACCGGAATCAAATTGTTATGGGGCACGGCAAATGTTTTTGGTCATGCACGCTATATGAACGGTGCTGCTACAAACCCCGAATTTGATGTGGTTGCCCGCGCTGCTGTCCAAATAAAGAACGCTATTGACGCTACCATCGAACTGGGTGGCTCCAATTACGTGTTCTGGGGTGGACGTGAAGGGTATATGTCTTTATTGAATACAGATCAGAAGCGTGAGAAAGAACATCTGGCTCAGATGTTGACCATCGCTCGCGATTATGCCCGGAGCAAAGGATTTACAGGTACTTTCCTGATTGAGCCCAAACCGATGGAGCCGACTAAGCATCAATATGATGTGGATACCGAAACTGTGGTAGGGTTCTTGAAAACTCACGGACTGGACAAGGATTTCAAGGTGAACATTGAAGTGAATCATGCTACGTTGGCTGGTCATACATTTGAACATGAACTGGCTGTTGCGGTAGATAACGGAATGTTGGGATCTATTGACGCTAACCGTGGCGATTATCAGAACGGATGGGATACAGACCAGTTCCCTATCGACAATTACGAACTGACCCAGGCCATGATGCAGATTATCCGCAACGGCGGTTTGGGTAATGGCGGTACCAACTTCGATGCCAAGACACGTCGTAACTCTACTGATCTGGAAGATATTTTTATCGCCCATATTGCAGGTATGGATGCTATGGCGCGTGCATTGGAAAGTGCTGCTGCTTTGCTTAATGAATCTCCTTACTGCAAGATGTTGTCAGACCGTTATGCTTCATTCGATAGTGGCAAAGGTAAAGAATTTGAAGAAGGCAAGCTGACACTGGAAGATGTAGTGGCTTATGCTAAGCAGAATGGTGAGCCCAAGCAAGTAAGCGGTAAACAGGAATTGTACGAAGCCATCGTCAATATGTATTGCTGATCCGGCCGGGCGGTATTGCACAAGTTTTACCCTTGCAGACCTTTTTAAAATAAGGAGGGCTGTGCAATGAAGTCTGAATGAATTCTGCTAACGGATTATTAAAGAATAAACGGCTGTACACCGTCAGGGGGGAGGCGGTTTTATATTTTTTAGAGGGATATTTTATGAAATAATACTCGCCTATATCGAAAATAATATCTACCTTTGCGGCTGCTAAATTACTAAGTTTATTGAATTTATATGATAAAAAAACTATTATCCGTACTGGTCTTAGTTTTTGCCCTCTCGGGTTCTGTGCTTGCACAGCAATCTATGAGTGACCAACAGGTGTTGGAATATGTGAAGACGGGCATGCAACAAGGAAAAGACCAACGTCAGATTGCTACAGAGTTAGCCCGTAGAGGAGTGACACAAGAACAGGCTAAGCGTGTAAAGAAACTTTATGAACAGCAAAATGGGTCTGCTGATAAAGATGCAAATGCAACGATGCAAAATCGGAACCGTTTGCGTGAAAAGACAAAGACTCAGGAAGATATCTACGTAACAGAGAATTTTACTTTCGACCAACGTCCGGCTGCGGACAGAGTTGTAGGGAAGAACTCGTTGGACAGTGTTTCTGCCAATCGCTATTACGAGGGGATGGGCATGGGCGATATGGAAGAAATGCAGAAGGATAAGGTGTACGGACGGGACATTTTTGAAACCAGAAACCTTACATTCGAGCCGAGTGTGAATCTGGCTACTCCTCCTAATTATCGTCTGGGGCCGGGTGATGAGGTAATCATTGATATCTGGGGTACAAACCAGGCTACCATCCGCGATAATGTATCTCCGGACGGATCTATCACGATCCCCGATTTGGGATTAATTTATCTGAACGGTATGACTATTGCCGAAGCCAACCAATATTTGCGTAAAGAACTGAATAAGATTTATGCAGGGCTTGATAATGAACAGAACCCGTCCTCACAAATCAAGGTTACTTTGGGAAACAGCCGGACTATCCAGGTGAATGTGATGGGAGAAGTGTTCCAACCGGGAACTTATGCATTGTCTTCTTTCTCTACCGTGTTTCATGCACTGTACCGTGCCGGTGGTGTGAGCGATATCGGTAGTTTGTGGAATATACAAGTAGTGCGCGGAGGACAGAAGATCGCTACCGTAGATGTGTACGATTTTATTATGAAAGGTAAAATCAATGATGATATCCGTCTGCAGGAAGGCGATGTGATCATTGTTCCTCCATACGAGGCGTTGGTTAGCATAGAGGGTAATGTGAAACGCCCCATGAAATACGAGATGAAAAACAACGAAAGTGTTGCCACATTGTTGAAGTATGCCGGTGGATTCTCGGGGGATGCCTATACCCGTTCTCTCCGCATGATTCGTCAAAATGGAAAGGAGTATCAGATTTATACGATTGATGATATTGATTATTCCGTATTTCAGGTAAAAGATGGTGATGCGCTGACTGCTGAAGCTATTCTGGATCGTTTTGAGAATAAACTTGAAATCAAGGGTGCTGTCTATCGTCCGGGCATTTATCAGTTCGGAGGAACTTTGAATACAGTCCGCCAACTGGTGGAAAAGGCTGAAGGTCTTATGGGTGATGCCTTTACAGGACGTGCAGTGTTGCATCGCGAGCGTGAGAATTTGAAGAAAGAGGTTATTCAAGTAGATATAAAAGGTATCATGGCCGGTACTGCGCCCGATGTACCTTTACAGCGTAATGATGTGCTTTATATTCCCAGTATTCATGACTTGGAGGATGTGGGAACTATCATGGTGTATGGTGAGGTTGCCCGTCCGGGTGAGTTCGCTTTTGCCGACAATACGACTTTGGAGGATATTATAATCCAGGCTGGCGGGTTGAAAGAATCGGCTTCTACCGTTCGTGTGGATGTTTCCCGCCGTATCAAGGATAGCAAAGGTACGGAAGCGGTTTCCACCATAGGACAAATGTACTCGTTTTCTCTGAAAGACGGTTTTGTGATAGACGGAGAACCGGGTTTTGTGTTGCAACCGTACGATCAAGTATATGTGCGTAAGAGTCCTGCTTATCAGGAACAGGTGAATGTGCAAGTGACCGGTGAGGTCTTATATGAAGGTGATTATGCGCTGACAGAGAAGAGTGAACGTCTTTCCGATTTGATCAAGAAGGCAGGTGGAGTGACTCCGTTTGCTTATATCAAAGGGGCCCGTTTAAGCCGTCGTATCAATGACGATGAACGCAAACGTATGGAAACGGTTCTGGATATGGCCAAGACAGGAAAGGACTCCATTGATGTCAACCGGCTGGACTTGGGAGATATCTATTATGTGGGTATCGATCTGGAAAGAGCGATGCTTAAACCCGGCTCCAGTGCGGATATCGTATTGCGTGAGGGGGATGTGATTGAAATTCCTGAATACAACAATACGGTACGTATCAGTGGGGCTGTGATGTATCCCAATACCGTTTCATTTGAAGATGGCAAGACGTTGAAATATTATATCGAGCAGGCCGGAGGTTACGGTTTCCGTGCGAAGAAGAGCAAGGCGTATATTGTATATATGAACGGTCAGGTGAAGAGAGCGAAGAAAGGTAGCCGTGAGCTGATCCAGCCGGGATGTGAGGTGATTGTTCCGGTGAAGGAAAAGAGCAACTGGTCTTTGCAGAACACCTTGTCCATAGCAACCACCAGTGCGTCATTGGCGACTATGATTGCATCTATTGCTAATATCTTAAAATAGAAACAGTATGGCGGAAGATAAGAATTATACGAATAATAAGGAAAGGCCACGGGAAGACGAGGAGTTGGAAATTGATTTGATGGAGTATGTCCGTAAGTTGTGGGCTGCCCGAAAGGTGCTGTTGAAGGCTGCCGGAATAGGTGCTATTGTAGGGGTGATTATTGCTCTGAGTATTCCCAAACAATATACGGTGGAAGTGACATTGTCTCCCGAATCCGGTAAAAGCGGAGGGGGGAGCCTGTCGGTATTCCCGAACCTGCCGACTGGTTTGCCACGCTGCTCCGTATGCCGGATGTAATGACGAAGAATGAGACTCAGGAGCTGAGCGATGAGGAATGGGCAGTGAGGCGGATGCGTTGAACGTATCTCTTTTCCCGGATATAGTAGCGTCTACTCCTTTCATTCTGGAACTGTTTAATGCACATGTCACCACGTTGGACGGTGAGGTGGATACTACTTTTGTAGCTTATCTCGACGAGCAGAAAGCTCCGTGGTGGGGTGCTGTGATGGGATTGCCCGGGGCGGCTATAGGTGGGGTGAAATCTCTCTTCTCCGATAAGGAAGAGGAAGAAGGGAATAAGCTGGATCCTTTCCATCTGACAGAAGATCAGGCGAAGAAAGTGGAAGCCATGCGTAAGGCTATTACTGCTGATGTGGATAAGAAAACCGGCATCACCACAGTGACGGTGACTTTGCAGGACCCGATGGTTACGGCCGCCATTACAGATACGGTAGTGGTGAAACTTCAAGAGTATATCACAGCGTACAGGGTCTCTAAAGCCCAGCAGGATTGTGCTTATCTGGAACAATTGTATAAGGAACGCCAGCAGGAGTATTATGTAGCCCAGCAGAATTATGCCAATTACATGGATGCTAACAAGGGGGTTGTTCTTCAAAGTGCTTTGACGGAGAGAGAACGATTGCAGAATGATATGAATCTGGCATATCAGGTGTATAGCCAGGTGGCTACCCAATTGCAGGTGGCACGGGCTAAAGTACAGGAGGCCAAACCTGTATTTGCCGTTGTGGAACCTGCCAGTGTGCCGTTGCTGCCTTCGGGAACCAGCAAGAAGGTGATTCTTGTCGGATTTATTTTCCTGGCAGTGGCGGGCGCTTCTGCATGGATCTTGTTCGGACGTGAATTCTTTGAAAATCTGAAGGCAGGACTTAATGTTCCTCAGGAGGGGATGGAGAAGAAGTGATATAAAGATATTGACCTATAAAAACAGGGTGTATCTCTCATAGGAGATACACCCTGTTTTTATAGGTCAATCTTCGAAAATGTTGTCCTGAACGTTACGATAGTCCTGTGTGCAGTTTTCGGTTTTTTTAATTTCACTGGCAAAAACCAAACAAACGCAGAATCAAAACTGCCTTTAATATAAACTTTGATTAAAGTCGAAATCTGTTTGATAGTCTTTCAATCTCGGATGTTTCTTGTCCTTGTCGGACAAAATAACCTTGTCGGCCGGAAGTCGCCAGTCTATGCCTAGATCGGGGTCGTCCCATGCGATTCCTCCTTCGCTTTGCGGAGCATAATAATGGTCACATTTGTATTGGAACAACACTTCGTCACTTAGTACCGCAAAGCCGTGTGCGAATCCGCGGGGGATAAAAAACTGCCGGTGATTCTCTCCAGTCAATTCTACAGCTACATGCTTTCCAAAAGTGGGAGAACCTTTCCGGATATCTACAGCCACATCCAGTACTGCTCCCTTGATTACACGCACCAGTTTGCTTTGTGTGAAAGGAGGTTTCTGGAAATGCAGGCCACGTAATACACCATAAGTGGAGAAACTCTCATTATCCTGTACAAATGTAGTCCTGCATACTTTTTCTTCAAATTCACGTCCCGAGAAGCTTTCAAAGAAATACCCTCTTGCATCATTAAAAATACGGGGTTCCAAAATGAAAACCCCGTCTATTGCTGTTTTTATAACTTCCATTATTCTAATCCCAGTTCTTTTATAACTTTCAGTAAATATTGTCCGTATTGGTTTTTAAGCATCGGCTGAGCCAGTTCCTGCATCTTTTCCGGGGTAATCCAGCCTTTTCTCAAAGCTATGCCCTCAAGGCACGCCACTTTCAGCCCCTGGCGCTTTTCAATGACTTCGATGTAGGTACTTGCCTCGGCCAGCGAGTCGTGAGTACCGGTATCCAGCCATGCGAAACCTCTGCCCAATGTTTGTACTTTCAATTCCTTGTCCTGAAGAAATTGCTGGTTTACGGTGGTGATTTCCAGTTCTCCCCGTGCCGAAGGCTTGATATTCTTGGCTACTTCCACTACCTTGTTGGGGTAGAAATAGAGTCCCACCACGGCATAGTTGGACTTAGGTTGGGCAGGTTTTTCTTCAATAGAGAGACAATTGCCATCCTTGTCGAATTCCGCTACGCCATATCTTTCGGGATCACTGACCCAATAGCCGAATACCGTTGCTTTCTTGTCCTCTTCGGCAGCACGTACGGATTCTCTCAACATGGCGGACAGACCGTTGCCGTGGAATATGTTATCACCCAGTACAAGGCAGACGGAATCATTTCCGATGAATTTCTCGCCGATGATGAAGGCCTGAGCCAGTCCGTCGGGCGAAGGCTGTTCCGCATATTCAAAGCGTACTCCGAAATCGCTTCCGTCTCCTAACAGTCTTTTGAAGCTCGGTAAGTCGTATGGGGTTGAGATAATGAGTATTTCCCGTATGCCGGCCAGCATAAGTACCGATATAGGATAATAAATCATGGGTTTGTCGAAGACAGGGAGCAACTGTTTGGATACTCCTTTGGTAATAGGATAGAGGCGCGTGCCCGAACCTCCGGCTAGTACAATACCTTTCATATCTTTTTATTTTTTATAATGTTCCTACGATTTGAATTAATAGGCGTTTTTCTCGCCCCGGAACATGTTGGTTACTGTTTTTATCATGATGCGGATGTCGAGCAGGAAAGTCCAGTTCTCAATATACCACAGGTCTCTTCTTACCCTGCCTTCCATTTGGGAAAGTTCTTTGGTTTCTCCCCGATAGCCGGTGACTTGCGCCCATCCGGTGATTCCGGGTTTGACAAGGTGGCGCATCATGTATTTGTTAATCAGTTGGGAATATTCCTCTGTATGTTTCAGCATATGGGGTCTGGGACCTACAATAGACATTTCTCCTTTGAAAACATTAATGAATTGCGGCAGTTCGTCCAGATTGCTCTTTCGCAGGAAGTTGCCGAACTTGGTCTTGCGGGGATCATTCTTGGTAGCCTGCAATGAATCGGACAATGCATTCACTTTCATGGAACGGAACTTATAGCATTTAAAAATTTTCCCGTTTTCCCCGTTTCTCTCCTGTTTGAAGAAAATGGGACCAGGTGATGAAATTTTAATAATAAGACCTACAAATAGGTATATAAATGGAAAAATTGTAAGTAAAAACAGAGAGGAAAATGTCAAATCAAATAACCGTTTTGCCAGTCTGTTTACCGGGTTCTGCAACGGTTCGGTACGGATGGACAATACAGGAACTTCACCCAATAATTCCAGTTGCAGCTGACGCTTTATGTAATTACGTACATGAGGTACGCTATAGAAGCGGATCAGATTGTTCTCGCAATAGTTCATGATGGCCAGAATATCATCCTTTCTGCTGGATGGCAGACCGCAGTACAGTTCGTGCACGGTGTTATGAGACAACCATTCAAATAATTGGTTTACAGGACCTTTAAAGGGAATCCCTTTGGGGTAATTAGAGTCCTTCTCATCATAGAAAATGCCTAAAACCCTGTATCCGTAAGTCAAATCGTTCAACGTATGGTATAGCTCCACCATATTGTCCCCGTCACCTATCAGTACAGTGGCGTGCAGGTTCCTGCCACTGCGGCGGAACATTTTCACAAAGAACCGTAATGTCAGCCGCCATCCTATAGCTAAAGGTATGAAAGACAGATAGAAAACAAGCAGATAGATGCGTGAGAAGTTATCTACTTTAATAATGGCCAGCACCGTGAGGAAGATGACTACATGCAAGCTGATTGTTCCTAACAGACGGCCTACAATCTGTTCCGGACGCACTATGCGGTTGTGCAGTATGACCCCAAAGATGGATATGCATGGAATATAGCACAGGTTGGAAGTCAGCAGGTAGGTTTTCAATGAAATATGGGCTATGGCCTGTGAATCTATTCCTTTCAGAATAAAAAACACAAGTATCATAGAAAGGTTCAACAAGGCAAAATCACCTAATATCGCTACTAGTTTAATTATATCAGAGTTTTCAGTTGTCGGTTGTTTCATGACAAAAAAAATGTTAGTCGTATGCAAATATAGAACATATAAATTAAAACGCAATACTTTTTTTAAAAAATAATACTTATCTTTGCGGTCATACAACGTAAAAAATGAATCATATGAACATCAAGAATAATCACCTCGTTATAATGGCCGGAGGTGTTGGAAGCCGTTTCTGGCCGATGAGTACTCCTGATTATCCTAAGCAATTTATTGATGTACTGGGTTGCGGCCGTACATTGATCCAACTTACGGCTGACCGTTTCCAGGGGATCTGTCCTCCGGAAAATATTTGGGTGGTGACATCAGAGAAGTATGCGGACACTGTAAAGGAGCAGTTGCCCGATATTGCTGATGATCATATCTTGCGTGAGCCTTGCCGTCGCAATACGGCTCCTTGTATAGCATACGTCAGTTGGAAAATAAAGGCACGTAATCCTAAGGCCAATATGGTGGTGACCCCCAGCGACCACATTGTGATGAATATTGCGGAGTTTCAGCGGGTGATTAATTCGGCGATGAATTTTACGGCCGATTCGGACGCTATCCTTACCCTGGGCATGAAACCTACTCGTCCTGAGACGGGCTACGGTTACATTGAAGCTGATCTCAGTGTACCTTCTACCGCCAATAAGGAAGTATTCCGGGTGTATTCTTTTAAAGAGAAACCTGATCTGGAAACAGCCCGGCGCTATATTCAAAAAAATAATTTCTTCTGGAATGCCGGTATTTTTGTGTGGAATGTAAATACGGTGGTGAATGCCCTGCGCGTATATCAGCCTGCCATTTCGAAGGTGTTCGAGCGTTTGCTTCCTTATTATTATACGGACAAGGAGCAGGAAATGATTAACCAGAATTTCCCTTTGTGCGAGAATATTTCGGTGGATTATGCCATTATGGAGAAGGCGGATGAGATTTTTGTCCTTCCTGCCAGCTTTGGATGGAGTGATTTGGGTACTTGGGGATCGTTGCACGAGAATTTGCCGAAAGATGCCCATAATAATACGCAGATAGGTGAGAATATAAAGTTGTATGAAACCCGTAACTGTGTGATTCACACTACACAGGAAAAGAGGGTGGTGGTACAGGGACTGGACGGATATATCGTTGCTGAGAAGAATAACACATTGTTGATCTGCCGGTTGAGCGAGGAACAGCGCATCAAAGAATTCTCGGCGGAGTAAGTATTCTTTCTTGTATATATTTTATTTCTGCATACATGGAGTGTATGCTGTCTGTTATCTGCCGTTCTGTTTGGTCATTTTGTCCTTTGTCATGCCGAAAGGCAGATAGCGGTAGATAGCTATGTGATATGAAATAACTTAGAAGGCCTGCATGAGGCCATTTACAATAAACGAAATGAAAAAAGTTGCTTTAATTTCAGGTATTACAGGTCAGGACGGTTCATTCCTGGCAGAGTTTTTGATTGAAAAGGGATATGAGGTTCACGGTATTCTGCGCCGTTCTTCTTCATTCAACACAGGTCGTATAGAACATCTCTATCTGGACGAGTGGGTTCGTGATATGCAAAAGACCCGTTTGGTGAACCTGCATTGGGGGGATATGACCGACAGTAGTTCGCTGATACGTATCATTCAGGCTGTACAGCCCGATGAAATCTATAATCTGGCTGCTCAGAGCCATGTGAAAGTAAGTTTCGATGTGCCCGAGTACACTGCGGAAGCGGATGCGGTAGGCACGCTGCGTATGTTGGAAGCTGTCCGGATCCTGGGTTTGGAAAAAAAGACCAAGATTTATCAGGCATCTACCTCCGAGTTGTTCGGACTGGTGCAGGAAGTCCCTCAGAAGGAAACGACTCCTTTCTATCCCCGTTCTCCGTATGGGGTGGCCAAGCAGTATGGTTTCTGGATTACCAAGAATTATCGTGAAAGTTACGGTATGTTTGCCGTGAACGGCATCCTGTTCAACCATGAGAGCGAACGTCGTGGTGAAAACTTTGTAACACGCAAGATTACTTTGGCTGCCGCACGTATAGCCCAGGGATATCAGGACAAATTGTATCTGGGAAATCTGGATTCTTTGCGTGACTGGGGCTATGCCAAAGATTATGTGGAGTGTATGTGGATGATTCTTCAGCACGATACTCCCGAAGATTTTGTTATTGCGACCGGCGAGTACCATACGGTGCGCGAGTTTTGTACCTTGGCCTTCAAGGAAGTGGGCATTGAGTTGCGCTGGGAAGGCAAAGGGGTGGATGAAAGAGGCATCGATGTGGCGACGGGCAAGGAACTGGTTGCCGTCGATCCTAAGTATTTCCGTCCTGCCGAAGTGGAGCAGTTGCTGGGTGATCCCACTAAAGCCAAAACCTTATTGGGCTGGAATCCCCGTAAGACTTCTTTCCCCGAACTGGTGAAAATCATGGTGAAGCATGATATGAAGTTCGTGAAGAAACTATATTTAAAGGCTCAAATAGCGGAATAATGGAAAAAACAGCCAAGATATATGTAGCAGGACACCACGGACTGGTGGGTTCTGCTATATGGAATAATTTGCAGCAAAAAGGATATACCAATCTGGTAGGCCGTTCTCACAAAGAACTGGATCTGCTGGACGGGCAGGCTGTGAAGGAGTTCTTTGATGAAGAGCAGCCCCGGTATGTCATTTTAGCGGCGGCACATGTGGGCGGTATCATGGCGAACAGTCTTTACCGTGCCGATTTTATTTATCAGAACTTGCAGATTCAGCAGAATGTGATAGGAGAGAGCTTCCGTCACAATGTAAAGAAACTCTTGTTTTTGGGAAGCACTTGCATTTACCCTCGTGATGCCGGACAACCCATGAAGGAAGAGGTATTGCTGACTTCACCGTTGGAGTACACCAACGAACCATACGCTATTGCGAAGATTGCGGGATTGAAGATGTGCGAAAGTTTTAACCTGCAATATGGAACCAATTACATAGCCGTGATGCCCACGAACCTTTACGGTCCCAATGATAATTTCCATTTGGAGAACAGCCATGTGCTGCCTGCCATGATTCGTAAGATTCATTTGGGAAAATGCCTGAATGAAGGAGATTGGGATGCGGTGCGTAAAGATATGAATCTCCGCCCTGTGGAGGGAGTAAGCGGTTTGAATACGGATGAGGAAATTCTGGCTGTATTGAAAAAATACGGCATCTCCGGACAGGAAGTGACCTTATGGGGTACAGGCAAGCCGTTGCGTGAATTCTTATGGAGTGAGGAAATGGCGGATGCCAGTGTATTCATCATGGAGCATG
>ERZ779982.977-NODE-977-length-11809-cov-2.449039_pt1 | contig 11809 bp, 15 predicted proteins | sample MGYA00511936_ERZ779982 | MGnify/ENA primary metagenome ERZ779982 (study PRJEB29588, sample SAMEA2146682) | human gut metagenome | biome: human gut; feature: human-associated habitat; material: faeces | place: Denmark | collected 2008/2010 ... | reverse complement strand
TATTAGGAAAATTATTTCCAGATATTCCTAAAAATCATGAGTCATTAAGTTTAATTGCTTCTAATATTATTGCCAATATGTTTGGACTTGGAAATGCTGCTACTCCTTTTGGATTAAAAGCAATGGATTCTCTTCAGAAATTAAATGATAAAAAAGAAACTGCTAGTCGAAGTATGATTACATTTTTAGTATTGAATACAAGTGGTGTTACTATTGTTCCTACTACTATTATTTCCTTAAGACTTTTATATAATAGTGCTAGTCCGACAGATATTGTAGTTCCTGCTTTAATTGCAACTATAGCCTCTACATTCTTTGGCTTATTATTAGATCATTTTTTAGGTGAAAGGAGAAATCCATGACATATATTTCCAATTTAATAATTCCTCTTATGGTTTTATTTATTATTTTTTATGGAGTTAAAAAAAAAGTAAATGTTTATGATGAATTTTTATCTGGCGTTACAGAATCATTTCCTATGATAGCTAAAATATTTCCTTGTCTTTTAGCAATGATGTTAGGAATTAATATTTTTCTAAAAAGTGGAGTCCTTAATTTTTTTATAGAATTATTAAAGCCTATCTTTGATATTATTAGAGTACCCATTGAAGTTTTACCAATGATGATTATGCGCCCTATTTCGGGAACATCCTCATTGGCAATTTTAAATAATTTATTTTCTGATTTTGGTCCAGATAGTTTTATTGGTAGACTAGGCTCTGTTATTCAAGGGTCAACCGATACTACTTTTTATGTATTAACTCTATATTTTGGTAGTGTTGGTATTAAAAAAATAAGATATTCTTTATGGGCTGGTTTATTTGCTGATGTAGTTGGAATTATAGCTTCTATTATGGTAGTTCACTTCTTCTTTGGATATTAACTTGTCAATGATTTTGAATTTTTGTATAATGTTTCTAGGTGATAAAATGGAACGTTTACAGAAAATAATTGCTAGTAGTGGATATACTTCTAGAAGAAAAGCAGAAGAATTAATTAAAGAGGGCAGAGTAAAAGTAGATGGAGTAGTAGTAACTGAATTAGGAACTAAGGTAAGTAAAAAAAATATAGTTGAAGTAGACAATGTAAAAATAGGAACTGAAGAAAAAGTTTATTACTTATTAAATAAACCAAGAGGAGTTGTAACTACTACTAGTGATGAACATGGTAGAAAAACAGTTGTTAGCTTAATTGAAACAGATAAAAGAATATATCCAGTGGGAAGATTAGATTATGATACTACCGGACTTATATTATTAACTAATGATGGAGAATTTACTAATAATATTACACATCCTAAAAATAAAATAGATAAAACATATGTTGCGAAAATTAATGGTATACTAACAATCGCAGATATTATGGCATTAAAAAAGGGTGTAATGATAGATGATTTTAAAACATCCCCTGCAAAAGTAAAAGTAAGAAAAATAGATAATAAAAATAAACATTCAATTGTAGAAATAACAATTCATGAGGGAAAAAATCATCAAGTAAAAAGAATGTTTGAATCTCTAGGGTATGAAGTGTTAAAGTTAAAAAGAGAAAGAATTGCATTTTTAACATTAAAGGGATTAACATCAGGAGATTATAGAATGCTTACACCAAAAGAGGTAAACCAACTATATGTATTATCTCAAAATGTAGGTAAATAATATTGGTAAGTATATTTTAATATTTGAATAGAAAAGAATGTTTTCATTAAAAAAAATATAGCACCACGCTATATTTATTCTTCTACACTGATTGCACCAGTTGGACAACTTTCGCTAGCATCAATAACTTCATCCTTATTAGATTCAGTAACTTCACCCTTAGCGCATGCTAGTCCATCATCTTCAATTTCAAATACATCAGGTACAATTGCGGCACAAGCACCACAGCCAATGCATTGATCTTTATTAACTTTAGCTTTCATTATTTAAACACCTCAAAACAATTATATAATAAAAAAAAGATTAATACAATCAATGAATATAAATATCTTTTATATCTTTAAATTTTTACTAAAGTATGATAAAATGAAACAGAATAGAGGTGTGTATATGAGAAGAAGAACAGATAGGCACATTGAAGAATCAGGATCATCTCCTACAAGATTAAGCAGAATGTCTAAAAATAAATATCTATATGATGATATAAATAATGTAATTGGTTATGAAGAAATAACTGATTTTAATCCAGAAAATGGAATTGATTTATCTAATATAAGAAATACAAATAGTAGAGAAGAATATAAAAAATATAAAGACTATCAAGATATATTTGGTAAAACAGAAGAAAAAAAAGAAGAAGCTGTAGAGGAAGAAGAAAAGAAAATCTATGACATAAATAGTGTGTTAGAAGATGCTAAAAGAAACAGAAATAAATATGATGAGTTAGAAAAGAAAAGAAAATTAAAAGAAAATAAATATGCGACACTAGCAGATACTGCACAATTGAATTTAGAAAATGCTGAATCTCTAGAAAAAGCATCTGGAAATGACATAGATGAAAAAGAACTAACTGATTTGATTAACACAATAACTTCTCATAATTTACTAAAAGATATAAAAGATGCAGAATCATCAAACGATGAAAAAGAAGATGAAGCAGATCTATTATCCGATTTACTCGCAACACATGTTGATTTAAACTTAGAAGAAGGAATAGCTAGTGAATACCTTGCAAAAGAACATGAAGAAAGTGAAAAAGAAGAAAAAGAAATAGATAATTCCTTTTATACAAAATCAATGGATTTATCAGAACAAGACTTTGAATTTAGTGATGAAATAGAAGCAGAAAGAAAAGCCAAAATTAAAGTTATAATAATAATTGTAGTAATACTATTACTTATAGTTATTGGAGTAGTTACATTTTTATTTTTAAAACAAAAAGGGATTATTAAATAATTCTTTTTTTCTTTGTATTTTTAAAAATTTATATTATAATACGTTTGTACAAAGAGGTGAACTTATGTCAAAGGTTGTCTTAGTAACAGGCTCTAGTAAAGGACTAGGCAGTGAAATAATAAAAAAATATGCAAAAAATGGTTATAACGTAGTTATAAATTATAACAAGGATAAAATATCCGCAGAAGAATTAAAAGATTTTGTAGAAAAGAATTATAAAGTAGAAGCACTTGTTGTAAAAGCAGATGTTAGTGTAGAAGAAGAAGTAATTAATATGATATCTACTATAATAAAGAAATTTAACCAAATAGATGTAGTAGTAAATAATGCCGCAATAGAGTTATCTACAGAAATAAAAGAAAAGAATGCATCTTCCTTTAGAAAAGTATTAGATACAAATTTAATTGGAACTTTCCTAGTAAGTAAGTATGCATCAGTTGAAATGTTAAAAAGAGAATCTGGTAGTATTATTAATATTTCATCTAACAATGGAATAGATGCATTTGATCCTTACACAATGGAATATGATGCTTCTAAAGCTGCAGTAATAAATCTAACTAAAAACTTAGCTAAAGAATTTTCCCCATATATAAATGTAAATTGTGTGGCACCAGGTTGGATTAAAACAGAAAAAGTTATGGAATTAGATAAAGAATTAAATGGAATGCTTATAAAAGAAGAAAGTAAAAAAATATTACTTAAAAGATTTGCAGAAAAAGAAGAAATCGCAAATGTTGTATATTTCCTATCAAGTAAAGATGCAACTTATATAAATGGAACTATAATAAGAGTGGATGGTGGATATTAATGAATTATGAAATAAATGATGAATTTTTAAATATAGTAAATAAAGTAGATAATAAGATTAAACCAAAATTAGATGAGATAGACACATTATGTGAAAAGAATAGTCTAAAGGTATTAAATGCATTTAGAATAAATCATGTAAGTGAATCAGATTTTAATTCAACTACCGGATATGGTTATAATGATACAGGTCGTGATGTGGTAGAAAGAGTATATAGTTCTGTATTTGGCGCTGAAGATAGTCTTGTTAGAAACCAATTCATCTCTGGAACACATGCCCTAACAGTCGCACTTTTTGGGATATTAAGACCAAATGATATAATGCTATCTGTAAGTGGTAAGCCATATGATACATTAGATGAAGTAATTGGTATAAAAGAAAATGCAAGTTCATTAAAAAGTTTTGGAATAAAGTATGACCAAATAGATTTAATAAATGATGACTTTGATTATGAAAAAATAAGAGAATATATTAGTAAAACACAGGTAAAAATAGTATATATACAACGTTCAAAAGGTTATTCAACAAGAAAAAGTATATCAGTAGAAAAATTAGAAAAATTAATAAAACTTATAAGAGAAATAAATAAAGACCAAATAATAATGGTAGATAATTGTTACTGCGAATTTGTAGAAGAAAAAAGTCCAATAGAAGTAGGAGCAGATATAATAATAGGTTCACTAATTAAAAACCTTGGAGCAGGTATAGCATCAAATGGTGCGTACATTTCTGGTAAAAAGAAATATATTGAATTAATAGCGGAAAGATTAACAACACCAGGACAGGGTAAGGAAGTAGGACCAACGCTAGGAGCAAACAAAGAATTTTTAAAAGGAATGTTTTTTGCACCATCGGTTGTTGCATCAGCTTTGAAAACTGCCATATTTACAAGTGCCCTTTTAGAGGAGTTAGGATATAGAGTTGAACCTAGTTATAATGATAGAAGAGTAGATATAGTACAAAATATAATATTTAATGATCCAAATAAGTTAATTAAATATGCACAAGGAATACAAGCATATTCACCAATAGATTCAAATGTTTTACCAATACCAAGTGATATGCCAGGATACAATGACCAAATAATAATGGCATCCGGTTCATTTACTCAAGGATCATCAATAGAACTATCTTGTGATGGACCACTTAGACCACCTTTTATCGCATATCAACAAGGCTCGCTAACATATCAATATGGACACATTGCGGTTATGCATGCGGCAAGCAGTATCCAAGAATAAATATTACTAAAAAAGTAATATTTTTTTTGTTAACATAATATTATTTATTGTAAAGGAGAGAACTTTTATGATAAATAAACAAAATTTATGGTTTTTGACATTATTTAGTTTGATACTAGTATTAAGCGTATATTATGTAACAATGCCAAATGATTTACTGTTAACAAATAATGGTGCGGTAGGCTCTAAGAAAAATGAACAAACAAGCGTGTCAAAAGATACAAATACAGACACAACTAAAAATGAAGATACAAAAAAAGATGATATGAAATCTACAACCACAAAAGATAATAAAGATAATAATACAACAGTCACAATAAAAGAAAGTGAAACACTAGAGGCATTAAGAGTAAGCTTAAATCAAGAACGAGAAGCAGAAAAGACAAAATTACAATCTCTTCTTACTAATAGTTCAGCTACTAGTGAAGAAAAAAATAATGCCTATGAGAAATTACAAGAAATAAATACTGTGACAAGTGAAGAGGCAACTCTAGAAAAAAAATTAAAAGAAAAATATAAAATGTCAGTATTCGTAAAAATAGAAAATAAAGAAATCACAGTAGTAGTTGATAATGATAAACATGATACAACACTTGCGAATAACATAATGAGAAGTGTACAAGAAAATTTTAAAGAAAAAAGATATATAACGGTACAATTTAAATAGCGTAAAGCTATTTTTTTGGTTAAACACCCTCAACTAAAATGTACTACAACATAGAATATTATGAGACAAAATATATAAAAGAGAGAGGGTTGAATTTATTAAAGGAATATTAACACTTCGTGAAAGAGAAGTTTTTGAACTTTTGATTCAAAATTACAGTACAAAAGAAATCGCATCGAAATTAAATATTAGTGAAAAGACCGTCAGAAATCATATATCAAATACAATGCAGAAACTTGGTGTAAAAGGAAGATCAGGAGCAGTAGTAGAATTATTAAGATTAAAGGAACTTTCGTTGTGATGAATAAATGTTAAGTATTTTCATATATATTTTATAGGTGATATAATGCTTAAACAAAAAGCTCTAAGGAAAATGCTTATTACTTCAATAACGGTCGTTATCCTTTTAATGATATATTTAATGCCAACTAATTCTAAAACATCTACAAATATATTAGATGTAGATAAAAAAATAGAATATACACAAAAAGATGTTGGATATATATATTTATTAAATGATAACGACCTATTAATTAGGGTAAATGTTTTATTAGATAGTAAAGGGTCCTTAGAAAATAGGGTAACATCAATTATAGATAATTTGTTAAATACAAATGTAGGACCTAAAAACTTAAAATCATTACTTCCTAATAAAACAAAATTAGTTGATATAGATATAGATGATGATTACTTATCAGTTAGCTTTTCAAAGAACATATTAGAAATTGACAAATTGTATCAAGAAAAGTTAATAGAAGAAATTGCTTATTCAATATTTGATCTAAAAGAAATAAAAAAAATAAGCATATATGTAGAAGATGAAAATATAAATAAATATTTTAAAAGCATCCCAGAAGTAATAACAAGAGATTTTGGAATAAATAAGAAATATGACATTAAAAGCTTTAAAAACATTCAAAAAGTAGTTGTATATTATATGGAAGAAATAGATAAAAACAAATATTTTGTTCCGGTCACAAGCTATATAAATGATGATGAGGAAAAAGTAAAAATAATAATTGAAAACTTGTCAAGTAAATATATATATGAGCCCAATTTAATAAGTTTATTAAATAGTAATACAGAATTACTAAATTATGAGATAAATGATGATATAATGACACTAAACTTTAATAATAGTATTTTTATAAGTGATGGAAATGTGTTAGAGGAAGTAGTTTATACAATAAGTAATTCTGTATTTGATAATTATGATATAGACAAAATAATTTTTAATGTAGAAAATAAAACTATCAATGAGATAAAAAGGTAAAAACTTTTAAAAAAAGTAAAAAATGTATTGAATAATAAAAATTAATGGTGTATAATCTAGAATGTATCTTGATTATGTCCTGCTAGCTCAGCTGGATAGAGCAACGCCCTTCTAAGGCGTCGGTCGGGGGTTCGAATCTCTCGCAGGACACCATATGATAATAAAGCGACTTTTAAAGTCGTTTTTATTTTTGTCTAAGCATGCATATAATTAAATGGTGAAGTCCATTGAAAAGAATAAAATTAAAGAAAAACACTAAATTAAAACGTATAAAAATATTTATAATAATTATTATAAGTGCCATCATATTTGCACTAGTACAAGTAGAATATGTAGCAAAAAAAGTTGAAAAAAAATTATTCACATTCGCAGAAATAGAAGTAAATAAATTATCAAAAGCAATAGTTAATCAAGCAGTAAATGATGTAATAGCCAATAAATTTGCTGATGAAGACTTATTTGAAATAGGAAAAAACTCTAATGATGATATTCAAATAGTAGACTTTAACCCCCAAAAAGTTAATTTAATATTAAACGCTATAAATGAAAATATAAACTCTTATTTTGAAAGGTTAGAAAATGGTGAAAAAGCTATATTAGATATAAAAAGAAACACTATAACAAATACTCTAATAAACACTAACAAAAAAGGGGTAGTATTTGAACTACCTATTGGTATGGTAAGCAATAATGCTTTTTTATCAAACCTAGGACCAAAGATTCCTGTTAGGGTATCACTAAATGGAGAACTAGAGTCATGTATAAAAACAAGAGTAGAGAACTACGGGATAAATAATGCAGTTATAACGGTATATGTTTACATAGAAGTTAGTGAACAAATTCTACTTCCAATAACCAGTAAAAAAATAACAATAAAAAATGAAATTCCAATATCAATAAAAATGATGCAGGGAAATGTTCCTAATTACTATTTTAATGGATTAAATACAACCTCAGATATCAAAACCTTTTCAACAAAATAAAAACTATGTTATAATCAAGAAAAGAAGGTATGAAAATGAAAATATTACATTTAGGAAAAAATAACTATGAAATAGTAAAAAATAATAAAGATTGTATAGATGAGGAAGAATTAAAATCTCTATTTACTGAATATTTTGAAACATTTGACTATGTACTTGGAGATTATTCTTATGGAAGATTAAGATTAAAAGGATTTTATGAATCAAAAAATAAATTAACAAAAAAAATTAATGATATAAAGTATTTAGATGATTATCTAAAAGATTTTTGTGCGTGCCAATGTCCATATTTTTTAATAAAAAAACAAATAAATATTGAAAAAGTACAATAAATATATTAAAATGATACTAGAATATAGGTAGAATAAATAGGAGGAATATATTTTATGGATACAAAAAAAGAAATTATGTCAATTGTACAAGAAGATGGTTCAATTGATGAAGTTGAAGTGCTAGTTTCATTTGAATTTACTGATACTAAAAAAGCATATGTTGTGTATACAAAAAACGAAGTAGATGATAGAGGAAATATTACTGTTTATGCATCATCATTAATTGACGGTCCTAATGGAAAAAGATTAGGTGGAGTAGAAACAGATGAAGAATGGACTAGAATAAAAGAAGTCCTAAGAAAATTAGCAAAAGAAGGACAAGAATAGTTTAGAATGGAGGCGCTATTATGAATGGTAGCATAATAAATTTTGTAGAAACACCAAAAGAAGTGGGCGTAGACATATCATCAAAAAAGGCAAAATTGTCTTCTAGAAGCTTTGCACTTATTAAAAAAGCAGCCTCAAAAATAAGGAAAAGTTTAGCACAAAAAATGGAAGCACAAAAAGTGGAACTTGCTAAACAATATCAAGAGGCACATGAAAAAGTTAGAGCAGAAGCACAAAATCAAAATACTAAAAATAGAAATGAATATGATGGAGATAGATTACAAAGACTTACAAATGCATTAGGAAGTATTGGAGTAAAGTTAATCTTATCAGATTATGCAGCATCTAGGTTAAGCGTATATGGTCAACCAAAAGCAATAAAAATGCCAAACTTTTGGAGTAATATAAAGGATACATTATCAAATGCTCATATGGTAGACAGAGAATATAAAGATATTGGACGTGCATTTAAATATGGTGGAAGTGAAAGAGGAATCGAAGGCTTAGACAGCATGTATAAGATGATGAATGAATCTAAAAACATTCAAAATCCAGAAAAAAGGGAAGCACCGGTACAAAAACCAGTGCAACCTAAAGTACCAGAGCAACCAAAATCAGGAATCAATATTGATGATTATCTTAAAAATTTTGCTCCACAACAACCAAGCATTGAAGCTGCAAATAAAGAAGTAGATGCTCGATTAGCAGAAACAGAAGCTGGCATAAATGATAGATTTTCAAAAATGATGTCAAATCTTGGAGGAAATGAACAAGTCGTACAACCAGTTGAACCACAACAAATAGAAAAAACTGTAAATCAAACATTTATTCCTTCTGAGACTAAAGAGGAAGAATCAAAAAGGGCAGAACTTAATGCCAAAGTAGCAAATGTATTTGAGAGTTTACTAGAAAAAAGAGTTCAAGATGAAGCAAAAGCTTCAAATAGTGAACCAGTTGCCACTTCAACAACTGCTACAACTAACAAATCAGAAGAAAATTTAGATAGAGAAGCACTAATGCAAGACTTGATAAATAGGTATGGTATAAATCAAAGTGTTGCTGCAACACAACCGGATGTGCCAACACAAAAAGCCGATACAAAGGTTTCAACACAGCCTTCGATACACTATCTCAACTCTACAATAGGTAATGTTTACACCACTGAACCAAAGCCTGAAGTACAAGAGGTAACAAAAAATAAAACTTCAGATGATTCAAAAGAAGAAACTCGTGAAGAAATGATAAAAAGAATCTATGTAGAACAGACAATGAAAGAGTTTGATGAAAAAATAAAGGCACAAGCAGAAGCTAAAAAATACAAAGACTTGGCTAATAGTTTAGAAGAAAAAGTAAAACAATTAGAAGAGCAATTAGCAAAATCTGAACCTAATCCAAACTTTGTAGGAGTTAATCCACGTACCAGATAATAGCATTTAAGAATTAAGATTGAATTCAACTTAATTCTTTTTTTTCTGTGCAAGCATATACTTAAGTGTGATACTATGAAAAAATATATAGAATACTTTTATGATGTAGAACTACAAAAAATAATTAATGTAGGAGATAATTACTTCTTTAACATTAATGGAATTAATTACTGTTTATATGAAGTAAAAGGGGAGATCAATAGAGTCAATATAGAGACCATATTGAGACTAACTTCATTTATGTACGAATTTCATAATGTCATTCTAACAAAAGATAATCAGATTTTCTGCGTTGTAGATGGTAAAAAATATTCACTTTTGAAGATAAATTTAAAGTCAAACAGAATAATAAACTTAAATGATCTACTTAGATTTAAAAATTACACAATAAATATGTCTAAAAAAGCATATACACCAAATTGGATAGATTTATGGAGTAGAAAGATTGATTATTTAGAATACTACATTAATAATAAAGATAATTTAAAAAGTGAAATAAAAGGTATATTATACTATTTTATAGGACTAGGAGAAAATGCAATTAAGTATATAAAAGACAGTCTAAAAACAAGTGGATTTAATCAAAACAAAATAGTATTATCTCATTATAGAGTTGATTCTGATAGTACATTATATAGCCTATATAATCCATTTAATTTAATGCTAGACTATTCAGTAAGAGATATTGCAGAATATATAAAATCAATGTTCTATAGTGATAAAATAGACTATATTGAGATAGAAAACTTAGTAAATAAAAATATATTATCAGAAATGGAATATAAATTATTATTTGGAAGACTATTATTTCCTACCTTCTTTTTTGATATGTTTGATAAATACGAAGACAATAAATTGGATAACAAAAAATTAATTTCTATATACAACAAGACAACAGAGTATGAAGTGTTTTTACACAATGTATATTTAATAATAAAAAAAAGAAACAACATTATAAGTGTTCCATGGTTAAATAAATAATTAATCTTCAATTTGAACAACGCTTTTAACCTCAGGTATTTCATTAATAAGCATTGCTTCAATTCCATCTTTTAAAGTAAAGTCAATCATCGCACAATGGCTACAAGCACCAAGCATTTTAATATATACAATTCCATCTTCATATTTAACAAATTCCAAATTACCACCATCCGCAATTAGATATGGTCTAATATCATCAATAATATTTTTAATTTTTTCTTCTGTTTTCAAAATAATCACCAAGAAAATTATACAATGAATTAATTCTATAGTAAAGAAATTTGCTAAAAATTAAATCGTTTGGTATAATACCTATGAAGGTGTATAAAATGAAATATGAAAATGGAAAAATTATAAAAGGATGTGTAACGGGAATTGAAAGCTATGGTATATTCATGAGTTTTGATGAATATTATAGTGGATTAATTCACATATCAGAAATTTCAAATAACTTTGTTAGAAATGTTAATGATTATGTTAATATTGGTGAAACAATAAGAGTAAAAATAATAGATACTGATCATGAAAATTGTCAATTAAAATTAAGTATAAAAGATATAAATTATCGTATAAATAATAAAAGAAGAACAAAAATTGTTGAAACAGGCACTGGATTTTATTGCTTAAAAGAGAATCTAGATAGGTGGATCGAAGAAAAAAAGCAAGAAAAATAAAATAAATTAAAAAAATAAGTTGACAAAGCCTTTTGGAAATGTTATAGTTTTATTTGTCAATGCGATGTTAATGGGCGATTAGCTCAGTTGGTTAGAGCACTTGCCTTACAAGCAAGGGGTCATAGGTTCGAGTCCTATATCGCCCACCATTAAGTGCCGAAATAGCTCAATTGGTAGAGCAACTGATTTGTAATCAGTAGGTTAC
>ERZ779982.974-NODE-974-length-11832-cov-1.811752_pt1 | contig 11832 bp, 8 predicted proteins | sample MGYA00511936_ERZ779982 | MGnify/ENA primary metagenome ERZ779982 (study PRJEB29588, sample SAMEA2146682) | human gut metagenome | biome: human gut; feature: human-associated habitat; material: faeces | place: Denmark | collected 2008/2010 ... | reverse complement strand
ATATCAAACGCCTCCATCCGGTTCGCCGACGTAATTCCAAGAAGCTCCGCAATCTCATTTGCCGCTCCGATTGTCCGCTTCTCCTGCCGCTTCACACGTTCCATATCCTGCGCTAGTACCAATCTCGCATTTTCTGCCGCCAGATCCAAGATCTTTTTCTTGTCTCCCTTCTGCGGCACAACAATCTGCACCTTCGATTCGCGCCGTTCACTCAAATACGCCTCTAAGATTTGCTGTTCCTCCGGCACTTCCGGAACCAGAATTTCTCTCGGCAGATACGGTGTCCCCGAATAAAACTGCTTGATAAATGCCGCCAGCACCTCTGACAACCGTTCCTTGCTGTTGCCATTCATATGATGATTTTCCCGTCCAAGCAGTTTACCATCCCGCACGAAGAATACGGTCACGACAATATCCTTGTCGTTCGATGCACACGCGATAACATCCCGGTCTTCACCAGACGCCTTATTCATCTGCTGCTTATCCTCGATATGCCGGATACTCTCGATCAGATCCCGCGTCTCAGCCGCTTTCTCAAACTCCATTTCTTCCGCCTGCGCCCGCATCTGCTCCTGAAGTTCCGTCAATATCTCCTTGTAATTTCCATTCAGGAACGACAACGCCGCCTGCACCTGTCTGCCGTAATCCTCCTGACTGATCTTCCCATTGCAAGGTGCCTTACACTGCCCGATCTGGTAATACAGGCATGGGCGATCCTTGCCGATATCCTGCGGCAGTCTGCGGTTGCATGTACGCAGATGATAGAGCTTATTGATCAATTCCAGGATATCCTTGACTGCCCGTGCATTGGTGTATGGTCCGAAATATTTGGAATGATCCCGCTTCATAGAATGGCTGTATAAAACCCGGGGGAAAGCTTCCTCCACCGTCACGCGGATATACGGATAACCTTTGTCATCCGTCATCATCGTGTTATACTTCGGGCGGTACTCTTTGATCAGATTGCATTCCAGCACAAGTGCTTCCATCTCAGAGCTTGTCACGATATATTCAAAATACGCGATCTGCGACACCATTTTGGCAATCTTTGCAGATCCTCCGTGTCCATGTCCGGTCTGAAAATACTGCCGCACCCGGCTGTGCAGACTCACTGCCTTTCCCACATAAAGGATATCATCATTCTTGCTGTGCATGATATAGACACCCGGACTTTTCGGAAGCTTTTTCAGTTCCTCCTCCACGTCGAATATATACTGACTTTCCTCCGCGTTGTGGCTGGCACGATAAATATTCACATTGATTCGTTGTCTCTTCTCTGCCATGTTTCGATTGACTCCTGTTCTTTGCAGGTATTCAGAATAAAATTAGGAGGTATCCGTAAGATACCTCCCACTTTATAATAAAGGTTTTTTGTGGTCTGATTATAAAAGATCTGCACGAAGCTTCTTGATCACCGTCAATGTCTTGTTACGAAGCTCTTCTGCTTCATATAACTGCAGCATAGAGTTCTTATCCAGCTTTGCATCTACAACGGAATTCAACCAGTCATTTACATACGCCTGTACATACTTTACATTTGCATCGGACTTGTCCTTCAATGTCACGATGATGTTGTTCAGGTTCTCGATCACGGTTGGCTGAAGTGTTGTATTATTGTTCTGTGTCTGTGCACCCTCATCAGATAACTCGATAACCTTACCAGTCTTTGTGATGATAACCTTCTTGTTCGGAGAGGATTCTGAACGAGAAGAGCTTCCACCCTTTCTGTCAAGGAGCTTTTCTACTACCTTGATCAGGCATACAACACTGTATGTAGCTTCCTCTGGTGTCTGCTGATCATTTCCCTTGTCCTCATACTGGTTCCACAGCCACTCAGACTTCAGGAGCATCTCCTCTATCTTGGTGTCAGACAACAGCTTCTGCAGATCTGGATCCATCGCAGGTCCAGAATTCTTACCAAAGAACTTACCGCCAGACTGTGGTGCCTCTGCCTTCTTGTACTTTGCAGGAACTACAATCTCTGCGTAGGTCTTAATCAACTGCTTTTCAGCTACCTTTGGATCATAGTTATTATTAATAATATTGATTCTACCACTGTTCAAACCGTTGCAGATCATATCCTCTGCTGTCATAAATACGAGTGCCTTCTGGCGATCATCAATCATCTGCTTGATCTCGTAGTTTGTCTTAGACTTCTCAAGGATAGAATTCTTACGAACCTTAAACGCCTTAATCTTCTCCTTTACACTGAAGAACAGCTTGAGCAGAGAAGGATTCGCGTTAACATAATTTCCAATCCATGTAAGCTCTACATACTGATGCTCAATCTTGTTTGAGATCTCATATACATTGTAGCCATCAAAGATAACATTCAACGTTGTATAGAGTAAATCGAGAATCTCGTACTTTTCTTCCCATGACTTGTTGGAATTGTCCTGATTTACCAGATCCTTGATTCCACACTCATAGAACACCAGGTTATACTCGTACAAGCCTTCGAAGATATTGTGCTTGTCACTTAAGGAAGCACCTGCGCCAAGAATCTGCAGATTTTTCTTCATATTTGGCTCGTTCTCGATATAGAGATATACCTTTCTTACAAAGGAAGATACCTCTGCGATCAGTGTATCAATACGCTTGTTATAGATCTCCTGCTTAGAGATTGCATTGATCACACTTCTGCTCAGCACTGTTGTATCGGCTGCCGAATTCGTGTTGCGGATCAATTCCTTGAAGCTCTCATAGACTGACATATTGTCGATTGGAATATACTCTGCATTCAATCCATAAAACTCAAATGCCTTGTTGTATTCCTTGTTGTGAATATATGCGTTGAACAGTCCGATTGAGAACTGAATCTTATAATCATTTCCTACATGTGGGTCTTCTACTACATAATCAAACAATACTTCCAGATTGTTCATATATGCATCCGAATTTGCATTGTCCGCCGGAAGTCCCATCTCCATGATAACGTTGATCAGATCGAGATAACCCATAATTGCCTTATCAAAGTTCTTCGGTCTGTCATCATCCTCTAAAATCTGATAGCTCAGATTGATCAGCAATGGTGCAATACGCTCACCGATCAGACGCATCGCATCACCGAAGCACTCTCTCTGATACAGATAGATCAGCCAGATGCTGTAACGATAAATACCGGATGTGCTGATTGGAGCATCCACATCCAACGGATCGATATCGCCATATACAAACTTGAATAATGGTTCAATCCACTCTTCAATCTCATAACGTCCTGTCGCCTTGATGTTGGTGTCTACGAACTCACCCAACTCGTAAAGCTTTGTACACTGTGTCTTTACATCGTCATCAACCATCATATTCTTGAGGTCAAAATTACTATCCTTTAAATAGTCAATAACCAATGCATAAAATCCATCTTCTACCTGCTCATTCAGGAAACGAATCAACAGTCCTTTGTTATTTGATGCCGCAATTGTAAGGACATTGCTGTCTGATTCTGCGGTAATATTTGCTGGTAATGCCATTGCCATATACCCCCTTGTAATTAAATTTCACTACTTCGATTTTATAACAAAATACGAGGCAAAGTCAACCTTCGATTTGTCAATAATTCATAATTGGCATTGTGCATAATTGACAAAGCGTTTTCGACAAATGGAAACCTATTTTTTATCAAAATTGTACAATATTTCACAAATCATCAGACCTCAAAGCCTGCCATCCGAAGGATTGCCCGCGCATTTGTCGTTGTACATCTGCCATCGCGGATCTTATAGTCAAACCGCAGCTCATCTCCCTCATAATATTCCTGAAAATGATACAAAAAGAGAGCTGTGTATAAAAAAATATTTGAATTGGGGAAATATTGCAACCAAGGAAGAAATTGAATCTTATCAGTGTTATCATACAAATAAAATATATCGCGTGTTGCGTAAATTACACATACAAAGAGAAAAAGTACAATATGAACGATTGGAGAATGGAATATCGGATCTGTGTCAGGTTAGTGATGATAGATATTTAATTGGATTCTGGCAAAGCGAACGATATATTTCTACAGTAAGAGATGAAATTGTTGAAATGCTACAAAATGTTCCGGCAACATTAGATAATCAAGTGAAAGAAATAATTCACAAAGTACAGACATGTGAAAGCGTTTCCATACATGTGAGAGCTGGGGATTATTTAGCTCAGGAAAATGAGAAAGTTTTTGGTGGAATATGCACTTCCGAGTATTATAAAAGATGTTATGCACTTGCTAAACAGGCAAAATCGCAGTCGAAGTTTTATTTATTTACAAATGATGTTGAGTGGACGAAAGAACATATAGATCTCCCTTACAGCAACATAGAGATTGTCTCAGATATAATAAGAAATGATGATCCATGGGGGGAGTTAATGATTATGAGCAGATGCCATACCAATATAATTGCAAATAGCAGCTATAGTTGGTGGGCAGCCTGGATAAACACAAATAGTGACCAAACAGTGTATTGTCCAACGAAATGGACGAACAATGATTCAAAACTAAATGAGGGAATACTGTGTTCTTCCTGGATTAGAGTATAATAAATTGTGTGATTGGAGTACTGTTATGAGCAGAACTGGGATAATTAAAAAAATACTATTCATTATAGCAGCTATTTTGCTTATGACTATCTGGTGGTCAATTCGTATGCAGGATGCTTCAGCAAGAGAAGAAATTATCTTAGATAGCAGTTATCCACTGGAATTCACCGCACAATTCTCAGAAGTTCATGGATTTGCTTTTTGCAGTGATGCATTAGGAAATTCTGTGGATAATCCAGGAGAAGAAGTTCGGCTTCAATTGCAAATTACGGATAATGAAAATAATGTTGTTTGGAAACAGCAGGCAGATAATGTACAAATTGGAAGTTCCGAATTCGTTGAAAGCAAACAATATGAGGGTTTGCCCATTATTCTGGAAGTTGGAAAGAATTATAAAATTACATATGAGAGTGAGAATTTGGAGCCGAATTCTTTAACAATAGCAATTTTGGGAAGAGAAAGAGGATTTTTTACATATTATTTAATATTCTGTGCATTTCTTTTCATTGTGATAGTGAGCTCTCTTTTTTTTGTGTTAGAAGATGATGGAGGGATAAAGGTTTCGAAGTTTATTATTGTTTATTCGTTAATTGGAATAACCTATATGTTTGTATTGATTCCTTTTTCTGTTCAGGATGAACCGACACATTTTGCACAGGCATATGCTATTTCCAGTGAGTGGCTTGGGCAGGATGGTATAGACGAATATGGCAGGGTATATGTTTATCAAAATGGACTGAGGAGAGTTAACTGGTGTGGAACCGCACAGACACAATATCGTTTTTGGGGTGACTGGTCATATGGAAATATGCCCTGTAAAGAAATCAGCATAAAATATGTGTATTCTTCAGTCCTTCAAAGATATGTATATTATGCGCCGGCAGTGGGGATTACAATTGCACGTATTATGGCATTGCCTTATCAATTTGTACTGTTGTTTGGGAGACTCACTAATTTCATGCTATTTGTATTGATATGTTGGTTAGCACTGAGAATTAACAGAAAAATGCAAAGAAGCATCATGGCAATTATGCTGTTACCACAGGTGATCTGGCTTGGAATATCTATGAGTTATGATGCCTGGAATATGGCATTTAGTATATTGTTGTTTTCTTATTGCATGTATTGCCGTGAAAAGGAAACTTTGGTAAGTTGGAAAGATATGCTGATTCTGGCAAGTATAGGCATTTTGCTTGCACCGGTTAAATTTATTTATTTTGTGATGGCATTTGCAGTTCTGCTTATTCCTTATAAAGCTTTTAAAAATCATTGGTATCAGTTTATGTGTTATGGAAGTACAATTATCAGTGCCTTGCTTGCGGCACTGATTGCGCGGGGGAGCAGTGCTGTTGATTATGCAACGACGGAAACTGTGGATGTGCGTAGCGTAGATATTGTTAATTTGGATCGGCAGAGATATACCATTCAATGGATATTATATAATCCAATACGAACAATTAAGGTGTATCTGAACACCATGTTTGAACAGACTGAAAATTATATATATAAAGGAATTAATGGAGAGATTATAGAAGCAGCACCTAAGATTATAATTTTTAGTATATTAGCCATTATGATTTTGATTATGATGGATGAGGTCAATGCACTGAATAATTATCATAATAAGGATAGAATTATCTCTATAGGTATTATTGCCACAGGATGTGGACTGGTACTTACGACATTTCTGTTTGTATACTCTTTTGTATACGAGTATAGTATTGGAATCATAGAAGGAGTACATGGAAGATATTTTTTGCCATTTATCTGTTTTTTACCGTTAGCAATAAGAAATTCCATGTTCAGTATACCAAGAGAAAAAAAGAATTATTTGATAATAGGGATGATTATATTAAGTCTGGTTGTTTTAATATGTGATTTTGAAGCTATAGTCAGAGGATAATTATGCAGAATTTAGAACCTAAAGTATCTATTATCATACCTGTATATAATGGGGCAGAATATGTGTCAAAAGCAATTAAGTCAGTAATGGCTCAAATATATTCAAATATAGAGCTAATTATCATTAATGATGGCTCAAAAGATGATTCGGAGCGTGTGATAAGAAAGCTATGTGAAAAAAATTTTTCCAATATAGCAATTCGTTACATGTCGCAAACAAACATGGGAGTAGCGCAGGCAAGAAACACAGGAATTGATATAGCTACGGGGAAATTTCTTATGTTTTTAGACCAGGATGACTGGTTGGATCCGATGTGTGTGCAAAATCTGATGAAAAAGGCACAGGATTCATGCGCGGATGAGGTGATAGGAGGATATCGCCTTGTGGATCAAGAGGGGAAAGTCATTACAAGCTGGAAAATGCAAAGCAAGTATGAATGGAGTAAATTCAGAATAGTAGCACCATGGGGAAAAGTTTTTAAAAGAGAATTGATAGATCAGCATCAGATTCGCTTTCTTAACACGAAAATTAGTGAAGATCTGTACTTTAATATTTTATTTATGAGCTATACGGATCAGATAGAAGTGATTTCGGATATTGGATATAATTGGTTGAATAATAATCAGTCAGAGTCACATACTAACTGGAATAGGATATCGGAAGACAGAAATCCCATAATTGTATTAGAACATTTACAAGGAAAAATCGCAGGATCGGTATATTTGAATAAAGAACTATTGGCATATTTTTTTACAAAATACATAATATGGTACTTATTATATAATGTCCGAAAAAATAAAAAAGAAGATATTATTTCAATGTATAGAATGTGTTTTGGGTGGCTTGAGGGAAATTACCCTTCATATCGGAAATGGTCGGTAACAGGTATTCATGTTCCAAAAGGAGAATTAATAAGGAACAGGGTATGTGTTACAGTAAGTATTCTGCTTCATAAAATGCATATACTGTGTCCTTTATTGATAGCAGTTGGAAAAATCATAGGAGAATAGAAAAGTGAAAAAATTACTATTTATAACAACATGGGATTTTTCGGATGGACCTTCTGTTGGAATAACTAAAAAAATCAGAGCACAAATTAAAGCATTTGAAAATAACGGCTTTGATACTGCATACACGTATATAAGTAATAATATTTTTTATGTATGTGAAAATAACCAGCCTATGGCGCTGGGAAAGGTTGGAAAACTTAGAAAATTAGTCGCAAATTATTATTTATATCAATATACCCAAAATAAGAAATACCCATTTGTTTATAGTAGATATGGACTGGCAGATCTGTTTTATTTTAAAATGTTAAAACAATTATATAAAAATGGAAGTGTTAATATTATTGAAATTCCAACGTATCCATATGACGATGAACGTTTACCAGGTATCAAATGGTGGCTTTTATATGCACTGGACAAGCTTTGGAGAGATAAGATGCATCCATATGTTTATAGAATCGCGACATATTCCCGCGACAAGATAATTTTCAATATTCCAACCATAGAAATTAAAAATGGTATAGATTTTGATATGGTTACAGCCAGAAAGCCTAAAGACAATGGTGATGAAATTCATATGCTGGCTGTTGCGGGTTTTACGAAGGCACATGCTTATGATCGCATGTTGGTAGGACTTGGACAATATTATCAGAATGGTGGAATGCGAAAAATAGTTTTTCATTTAGTAGGAGCAGGAGAACCAGAGAATGAATATCACAATATTATTCAAGAATATCATATAGAGGAGCATTGCATATTTCATGGTGTGAAGTGTGGAGAAGAGCTTGATCAGATATATGATTGTTGTGATGTAGGGGTAGAAAGTCTAGGATATTTTCGTATTGGAGTAAAAATTTCGAGTTCGCTAAAATCCAGGGAATATGCAGCAAAGGGATTACCATTTATCACGGCATGTAAATCTGATATGTTTGAAGATGAAGAGTATATTCTACAAATTCCTGCAGATGAATCGCCGGTTAATATAAGTGATGTTGTAAATTTTTATGATAGGTTGTACAATGGAAAAAGTAAAGTCAGCATAGCATGTAAGATTAGAAAAGAAGCCATGGCAAAATGTGACATTATACAGACAATGAAGCCGATAGTAGTGTGCTTTGAAGAAGTAGATAGGAGTGAACCGTAATGAAATATGCGTTAATAGGGTGTGGAAGAATATCTCCAAATCATATTGTGGCTGCTAAGAAGAATAATTTGGATTTTGTGGCTTTATGCGATATTGATCCACAAAACATGGAAGATAAAATATTGAAATTTGATTTAGGAACTATTCATCAATATACAGATTATAAAGAAATGTTGAAAATAGAAAAACCTGATCTGGTAGCAATAGCAACAGAAAGCGGAAAACATGCACAAATTGCATTGGATTGTATTGAGCAGCATTGCAATCTGATTATTGAAAAGCCAATTGCACTATCTTTAGAGGATGCAGATGCAATTATTGAGAAAGCTGAAAAATATGGGGTGAAAGTCTGCGCATGTCATCAGAACAGATTTAATAAATCTGTACAAAAAATCCGTGAGGCTATAGATAAAAAGAGATTTGGAAGACTATTTTATGGAACAGCTCATATTCGCTGGTGCAGGGATTATGAATATTATTCAAGAGCAAAATGGCGAGGAACCTGGGAGCAGGATGGCGGAGCATTAATGAATCAGTGTATTCATAATATTGATTTGCTTAGATGGATGATGGGGGATGAGATTTCTGAAGTTGTGGCAATGACGGACAGATTGAATCATCCATATATTGAGGCAGAGGATTTAGGCATTGCATTAGTAAAATTTAAGAATGGTTCATATGGAATTATTGAAGGTACAACGGATGTGTATCCTAAAAATTTGGAAGAAACATTGTATATTTTTGGAGAGAAAGGGACAGTCAAGGCAGGAGGACAATCTGTAAATGTTATTGAAGAATGGAATTTCTCCGATCAATTAGATGACCCGGAAGAGGTAAAGGAACGATTTCATGAAAATCCACCGAATGTTTATGGATATGGGCATACACCTCTGTATACGGATGTAATTGATGCAATACAAGAAAATAGAGCTCCTTATGTCGATGCTTTGGCTGGACGCCGGGCATTAGAACTTGTATTAGCTATATATCAATCTGCTGCAAATAATACTATTGTTAAGTTGCCACTTAACGATGTTAAGACAACGGATTTTAAAGGAAGATTTCAATGAGTTTTTATGTACATGAAAGTAGTTATGTTGATGAAAATGTATGCATTGGAGATATGACAAAAATCTGGCATTTTTGTCATATCCAAAAAGGGGCATCTATTGGGAAAAGATGTTCCATAGGTCAAAATGTTAATATTTCGAATAATGTTCATATTGGTAATGATGTGAAAATTCAGAACAATGTTTCGGTGTATGAAGGAACACAGATTGAAGATGGTGTTTTTCTTGGTCCATCATGTGTTTTCACAAATGATTTGACGCCACGTGCACGTTATCCAAAAGGTTCACAGAATTATGTAAAAACCATGGTGTGTGATGGGGCATCCATTGGCGCAAATGCAACGATCGTATGTGGGCATATGATTGGTAGAAATGCTATGATAGCAGCAGGTGCTGTTGTTACAAAAAATGTACCTCCCCATGCATTAATGGTAGGTATTCCGGCAGAACAAAGAGGATGGGTCTGTGAATGTGGCAGTCTTTTAAATAAGGCATTTATATGTGCAAAATGTAAAAGAAAATATTTAATGAAACCAGAAGGACTTGTAGAATGGAATTCAGAGATTTAAAAAAGCAGTACGAGTTATATAAGAGTGAGATTGATCAGGAAATAAACAGAGTGTTAACAGCAGGAACTTTTATTGGTGGAGAGCCGGTTTCTGAGTTGGAAAAACAGCTTGCTCAATATGTAGGAAGAAAATTTTGCGTCTCATGTGCAAATGGGACAGATGCACTGCAATTAGCGTTGATGTGCTGGAATATAGGTCCGGGAGATGCAGTATTTGTCCCGGATTTTACTTTCTTTTCGACTGCCGAAACAGTTGCAATGGTAGGGGCAACGCCCGTTATGGTTGATATATGCGAGGATACTTTCAATATTTCGCCAGATATGCTTGAAAGTGCAATATGCAAAACAATGAAAGAAGGAAAACTTGTTCCCAAAGTAATTATAGGAGTGGATCTATTCGGACAACCATTTAATTATGATGAAGTGTGTAAAATAGCGGACAAGTATCATTTATATATTTTGGAAGATGGAGCACAAGGATTTGGAGGTAAATTTGGAGATCGTAGAGCATGCAGCTTGGGGGATATCTCGACAACATCATTTTTCCCGGCAAAACCCTTGGGGTGTTATGGGGACGGAGGAGCCATCTTTACTGACAATGAAGAGTGGAAAGCAAGAATTTCATCTTTAAAGGTTCATGGAAAAGGGAATAGCAAATATGATAATGTGATTATTGGAATGAATTCCCGATTGGATACGATACAAGCAGCAGTATTAAAAGTTAAACTTTCTAAATTGAATGAAGAAATAGTCAAGGTGAACTATTGGGCAGACTTATATACGCAAAAATTAAAAGATTACGTGAAATGTCCGGTTGTACATCAGAAGTATGAATCTAGCTGGGCGCAGTATACAATTTTGCTTGAAAATGAAAGCCATCGGGAACGTATTCAGGAGAAGTTAAAGACAAAGGGCGTTCCAACAATGATTTATTATGCTAAAGGAATGCATCAACAGCGGGCACTTGAGCAGTATTTGGAGTATAGTGAAGGCTGTCCGGTGACAGAAAACGTTTGCAAACGCTGTTTATCACTTCCAATGCATCCATATTTGTCGGAGGAAGACATTACATATGTTTCCGATGAAATTATCAGGGTAATATGCTCGATATAGAGGAAGTTTTTTATGAAATCAAAAATGATATTTCTGACAAGCGGATATCCATATGGTAAAGGAGAAAAGTCCTTTGTTGAGCCGGAATTGAATATGTTTGTCAATGAGTATGATGTGATTTTAATTTCACATGCAGCAAAGAATGAGTTATCAGATAAAAACAGGAGTATTCTTGATTCGAGGATCTCATGTTATTATATTGGCAATAATATTTCATTGTTTAACAAAATTATTTGGGGATTAAAGTTTTTTTGTGTTAAAGATGGGTGGAGGGAAATAAAAAGTATTATTAAAGAGAAAAAAAATATATTAACAAGACTTTATCAATCAATTGGTTTTTTTATTCTGGCACAAAATGAATTAAAATATCTCAAAAAACTGAGACTGCTGGAGTCCTCAGAGAAAATATTTTGCTATTCCTATTGGTATACTTATTATTGCTATGCGTTCCTTTTTCTAAAGAAAATATATCCACATTTAAAGGTAATTACCAGAACTCATGGAGTAGATTT